>Ga0256845_1000121_pt1 | contig 69545 bp, 58 predicted proteins | sample RiftiametaG_FD_189101 | JGI IMG/M metagenome (GOLD analysis project Ga0256845, IMG submission 189101) | Tube worm associated microbial communities from hydrothermal vent at the East Pacific Rise, Pacific Ocean - Riftia | ecosystem: Host-associated > Annelida > Integument > Unclassified ...
TTACGCATTTTTTTTTTAGTTGATTTTGAATAATTCATAAAATTTACATTTTATTGACTAAAAAGTTTGATTATATTAGCAAATTCAAAAGAATACTATGATAGTTTTTCCTAATGCAAAAATAAATATTGGTTTAAATATCACATCTAAACGTAAGGATGGATTTCATAATTTGGAAAGCATCTTCTACCCTATTCATTGGGTTGACATTTTAGAAATTAATAAATCTGATACATTCAAATTTACATGTTCCGGACTTCCAATTGATATAAATTATCAAAATAATTTAGTTGTTAAAGCTTATCAATTAATGGTTGATACGTTTAATATCACTCCTTGCAATTTTCACCTTCATAAACAAATACCAATGGGTGCAGGTTTAGGTGGAGGTTCTGCAGATGCTAGTTTCACATTAACGGCTATTAATACTCTATTCAATTTAAATATTACAACGCAAGAATTAGAAAGTTTGGCGGATAAATTAGGAAGTGATTGCCCCTTTTTTATCGAGAATACTTCAAAATTTGTAAGTAAAAAAGGGAATAAAATGTCAAAAATTGACATAGATTTATCACCATACTATATCAAACTTGTAAACCCTAATATACACGTTAGTACTAAAGAGGCATTTGATGGAATACAACCAAAACCATCAACTACAGATTATTTAAATTTTTCAATTGTAGATTTAGAAAAAAGTACAATTATTAATGATTTTGAATCTACTGTATTTCCTATTCACCCCATTTTACAAGAATTAAAACACAAATTGAAATCAGAAGGTGCTTTTTATACATCAATGACAGGTACAGGCTCAACTATATATGGTTTATTTAAAAATAAACCTGAATTAACTTTTGAAGAATATACAGAAAAGGTTATAAAGTTATAATTTTTTTATACTTTTCTGAAGTTAAAATATTTTTTCACTAACCAAGCCATTGGTAAATAAGCCAATCCTAAATCAAGAACGTTAAACCACATTGGTGAAGGTAATTTAGCAACCATCATAATCCCTCCAATCAAAAATATGACACAGACTGCTAATGCTAAATAAAATTGATTAGATTTTACAAAACTATATGTAATCAATACACCAATAAAAGTTCCAATAGCATGAGCTAACCAAGGTATAATGAAGTGTTTTGACTCCAATAAATGAAATGTACTTTCCATAGCTTCCATACTTGTATTATCATACCCTACAGGATTAGGAATCAATAACACTCCGTAATTAATAATTGACATATTAATAATCATACCTACTACAACTCCGATAATCAAAACAATACTATTTATTACTATTTTCATTTTCTTTAGATTTATTTAAAACAATATATTACGAATATAAAAAGTTTATTTTAATACAAGGTAAAAAAAACACTCATACCTTATATAAATAAGATATGAGTTTTTTAATAATTACTCTTTTAACAATGAGTACTAATGTGAATGTTCATTTTCTGCTTTTCCTAATTCTGAAAATACAAAGTAGGCACCCTTTCCTACAACTCTCATACTGTCATTCATTTTAAGTAAAGGTTTAATAGCTGTGTAACTTCCACTTTCTATACCTTTAATAACTTCAACTTTTCTAAATGTAAATTGGTCTGACTTTGTTTTAGTTTTTACTTTAACAAAAATATAATTCTTTCCTTTATCTGATATCACAGCTTCCGATAAAATTGCTTTTGTTTTGGTATTATTTGCTAGAAGTCTACCGTTAATATACATACCTGGAATTAATTTGTCTTTGTTTGAGATTATATCCGCATGCACATGTAATGCTTTTGGGCTGTCCTCAAAAACAGGACTTATGTTATGAATTTCAGCTTCAAACTCCTCTGTCAGGCTAGATGTTGTAAAGAATACAGTTTGTCCAACCTTGATTTTATTAATGTCTCTTTCATACACCATGAAATCAGCATGTAATTCATCATTATTAACAACTTCAAATAATTTTGATTGTGGCGCTACAAAACTACCAATATTTGTTTCTATTGCACTTATATAACCATTGAAAGGTGAAGTGATTGAAACTGTAGCATATATTTTACCACTTTCAATTCCACTAACACTCAAACCAACCATTTGTAATTTAATCTTTTGAGCTTGAATGGTAGACTTTAACGTTTTGTATTTAGAAGTAATAGCTTCAAACGATTTATCAGATACTACTTTTTCACCATTAAGTTGTTTTTGTCTGTTGTATTCTTTTTCAATATATTCAAATTGATTTATATTATTAATATACTCATTTTGCATCTCAATAAAATCTGGATGTTCAAGCGTTGCAAGAGTTTGACCCTTTTTTACTTTATCTCCTTCAATTACAAATATGTTTTTAACCACGCCACCAATCATTGGACTGATATCCGCAATGTGGTGGGGTGGTAATTCAATTGAACCATTTACATTAACATTTGAACTCATATTTTTATTCTCCAAATGAGTTAACTCTAAATCAATAGCTTCCATCTGTGGCTGTGTCAACGTTACAATATCACCAGCATCAGTTTCTTCATGATCATGATTATCTTTTACACTTGTACTTTCACAACTTACGAATGCAATTAATGTGAATACTATTATTATTATATTTTTCATAATTATTATTTTTTATTGTTACCTAACAATATTATTATTTTGCTAACTTAAATTATTGACCTATCAAATATTCAATTTCAATAATTGATTGATTATATTTATTTAGTGTACTATTATATTTATTCTTTAACTCTATAGCCATATTTAACGACTGTATATATTCTAAGGTATTAATATTTCCACTTTTATAACTTTTCTCAGAATTTTCAATAATTAACTCAACTTGTTTCAAAACATTATTTTCATAATATGCTAGCTGATTTTTATATTTGAGATATTCAATGACTGCAATCTCATATTGACTCTCAATACGCTTTAGATAATACTCAGCATTTGTTTTAGCAATCTCCTTATTAATTACCGCAGCACTCACTTTAGCTTTTGTACTTTTAGTAAAAATTGGGATTGATAATGTTGCACTAACAGACTGAAATCTTTGACCACTCCCATAATATCCCTCAACATCATTTACGGTATGATTACCAATCATAGATTGATTTGAATACCCTAAAGAAAACTCAGGTAAATAGTTTGACCTGTTAACTGACACTTGTTTTTCTTTACTCGACACTAAGTCTTGAAAATATTTAACTTGAGGATTAGTAGTTCCTGAAAACTGCTCATTCTTAAATTCTAACTTTCTTTTTACCATTGTATCACTTATAGATATAATTGGATTATCTAGATTCACTAAAATTTGAAGAACTAATAGTTGAGTTTTAATTTGCTCTCGAATATCTATCATTTTTGTTTTAGATTCCATCAATTTTGTTTCCGCATTAATTTTTTCTAAAAATGTAGTATGTCCTGCTTCAAACTTTTTTTGTGTATCATAGTTAAACTGAGTATATAAACTGTCTTCATAACTAAACAATTCATGTTGCTTATCAAGGAATAATAATTGATACCAAACTGTTTTTATTTCTTTTATCAAATCATTTTGAGTCATTAATTTTTGGTTGGCCATATTTGACACCAACGCTTCATTTAATTCCTTTTGATATTTATAAGTTGTAGGGAATTTAAACTTTTGTTCAATAGAAAGGCCTAAATCTTTTTCAAATCCATTAAACTGACCGTATTCGATTCCAATATCTGTTTTATCTAAACCTACTGATGCCTTTTTAAGTAACTTCAATCTATCAATCTCTAAATTCATAGCTTTTAAATTTCCATTATTTTTTTTTGCTTTTTCAATCACTTGGTTTAAAGATATGTCTTGAGCTGAAACAGAAGTAGTAAACAATAAACTTCCTCCAATAAAGGGAATCAATAGTAAATTAGATACACTCATTTTTGGTGATTTACTTTCTTTTCTACCTTCTAACATAGCATATAAAATTGGAATGATAAATAACGTTAAAAATGATGCCGTTATCATCCCTCCTATAACCACGGTAGCCAAGGGTTGCTGAACTTCAGCTCCTGCACTTGTAGAAATGGCCATCGGTAAAAATCCTAAGATATCAGTAGAAGCAGTTAAAAATATTGGTCTTATGCGTTCTTTCGTCCCTTGAATAATACGTTCTTTTAATCCTACCCCTTCTTTTTTAAGTTCATTCATTGAGGTGATTAATACCAATCCATTTAAAACAGCTACACCAAATAAGACAATAAATCCAACGCCAGCAGAAATACTAAAAGGCATACCTCTTAACCAAAGTGCAAAAACACCACCCATTGCTGATAATGGAATAGCCATATAAATCATGATCGTTTGACTGAATGACTTTAAAGCCAAGAACAATAATAAAAAAATTAATACTAAAGCAATTGGCACTACATAAGACAACTTAGAAGTTGCCCGTTTTAAATTCTCAAAAGCACCACCATATTTGATATAGTACCCATCTGGTAAGTCAAGTTGAGCTTCTAGTTTTACTTGAATTTCATTCACTACTGTTTGCACATCTCTTCCTCTTACGTTAATTCCAACATAAGTTCTGCGATTTGTTCCTTCACGTGAAATCTGAACAGGTCCTGGCTCATAAGCAATAGTTGCGACTTCGCTTAAAGGAATTTGATTTCCTTCTGACAGTGGTATAAATAGATTTTTTAAATCATTGATACTTTCTTTCTGTTCATCTAATAAGCGCACAACGACATCAAATCGTTTTTCACCTTCATAGATAACACCAGCTGTTTCACCACTGAATGCAGTTCTAATTATAGTATTTAAATCAACAATATTTAAACCATATTGCGCCACTTTTTGACGATTAAATTTAACAGTCATTTGAGGTAATCCTTTAATTGCTTCAACTTTTAAGTCAGCTACACCATCAACAGAATTAATAATACTCCCCATTTGCTCCGCATATTCAGCTAACACATCCAAATCTTCTCCAAATAATTTCACAGCAATATCTTGTCTAACACCTGTCATTAATTCATTAAATCGCATTTCAAGTGGTTGACTAAATTCATACGCAACACCTGGTAAGTAAGCCAGTTTAGATTTAATTTTCTCAATTAACTCTTCCTTAGTTTCAAATGTTTCCCATTCAGATTGCGGTTTTATAATAATAAACATATCAGCTAAATCCATTGGCATAGGGTCAGTAGGAATTTCAGCAACTCCAATTTTAGACACGACTTGTGTAATCTCAGGAAAACTTTCAATCAGTGTGTTTTCAATTTGATTACATACTTTTTCTGTCTCTTCTAGTGAACTACCTGGTCTTAATATAGCATGCATGGCTAGATTTCCTTCATCCAATTGAGGCACAAATTCACCTCCCATTTTAGTAAAGGTTAATATTGTGATCACTAATAACGCAACAGAAACTGAAATAATAACAATTTTAAAACGTAAAGCCAAAATTAAAAGTGGTTCATAAATTTTACTTAACCAATTTATAAATTTATCACCAAATCCAATTTTAGTGGAAGGTGTTTTACTCATAAACAATGAGGCCATCATAGGAACATAAGTTAAACACAACACCATTGCTCCTATTATGGCAAACATGAATGTCATAGCCATTGGAATAAACATTTTCCCTTCAATTCCTTCCAATGTAAGAATTGGTATAAATACTATCAAAATAATTAGCTGACCGAAAAATGATGCATTCATCATTTTAGTAGAAGATTTATATGAAATATCATCCAAATCAGTTTGAGTCAACTTGGCTTTATTTAATTTTTTAACATTAACAAACGTGTAAAACACAACACTTTCAATAATAATTACTGCACCATCTACAATTATACCAAAATCAATTGCACCTAAACTCATCAAATTAGACCATACACCAAATACATTCATTAATATATAAGCAAACAATAGTGATAGAGGAATAGTTGAAGCCACAATGAGTCCACCTCTCCAGTTACCAAGAAAAATTACTAAAATGAAAATCACAATCAATCCGCCTTCTACTAAATTTGTTTTTACTGTAGAAGTCGTTCTACCAATTAATTCAGAACGATCCAAAAAAGGAACTATCTTAATTCCATCCGGTAAAGATTTTTCAATTTCTACTAATCTATTTTTAACATCATTGATTACAAAATTTGAATTAGCCCCCTTTAACATCATTATCATTCCACCAATAGCTTGTTCACCATTTTTAGTAACAGAACCATATTTTATAGCCTTTCCAAATTGAACAGTTGCCACATCTTTTATTAAGATGGGATGATTATTTTCAGTTTTTACAACCGTATTCTCTATATCATCTAGAGATGTTAATAAACCTTCACCTTTAATAAAATTCGCTTTATGATTTTTGACAATATATGCACCTCCAGTATTTTCATTATTCGATTCTAGGGCATTATAAATATCAATTATTGTAACGCCCATACTTTTTAGTTTATTTGGGTTTACAGCAACTTCATATTGCTTAACATCACCACCAAAACTATTTACTTCAACTACACCAGGCAACATGGCCATCTGTCTATTTACAATCCAGTCTTGATATGTTCTTAAGTCAGAAGAAGAATATTTATTTTTAAATTCGGCATCTACTTCAAGTGTATATTGCAATATTTCACCTAAACCAGTAGAAATTGGCCCCATAAATGGCTCACCAAATTTTGATGGAATTTCACTTTTTATATCAGCTAATTTTTCAGAAACTAACTGACGCGGTAAATAAGTACCCATTTTATCTTTAAAAACAATGGTTACAACGGAAAGACCAAATCTTGATATTGATCTGATTTCTTCAACATCTGGTAAATTTGCCATTGAAAGCTCAACAGGATAAGTTACAAATTGTTCAATATCCTCAGTACCTAAATTTGGCGATACCGTTATAACTTGAACTTGATTATTAGTGATGTCTGGTACAGCATCAACTGGTACTACATTCATGGAATAGATACCAACGCCAATCCATGCTAACATCATTAAGCCAATTACTAGCTTATTTTTTATAGAGAATTGTATTATTTTATTTATCATTTTATTATTTTTTAACAACATAAACAACTATAAATCTATACTATTAGCGCATATATTTATAAAGTTATAATATGAAGAAATTTTACATTTTACGATTATTATTTAAAGTAATAATATTAAATTACTTTAAATCACATCATGTTTTGTCTAGAATTTGTGTGTATCATCTAAACTTAAATAAACCTATATAAGTTTAAGTAGCTTATTTACGATATTGAAACACTCTTAACAGAAAATGGGAGGCCCTCTTAAGGGATTATTCTCAATTATTGGACCCTTAAAGTCTATATGTAATTGAAAGAAAGAAGGTCTATTTTTAAACTTGTAATCAATAGAATTTTTAGGTACTTCACTAAAACAAGGCAATTGCTTACCATCATTTTTATTAGACAATCGATTCGAATCATCATTTGATTGATCTTCAATTTCACAATCTTCATGATTATGATTTGTAAAATCAGATAATACACAAGCAATTAAGTCTACAATACTCTCGTCACAATGATTATCATGACTGATATGAGAGTTATTATTATTTACTATTTTTGAATGTAAATGATTGTGAGTATGATTGTACTCATTATCGCTATTTATGTCAACACGTTCATATTGATGCTCAGAACAAAAACCATGCTCATAAAATGTAAATGAATGTGCAAACGAAATTGAATACACAAACAATAAAAAAAATGATATAATTATATTCTTTAATTTCATTTATTAACTACAAATGTAATTATTTTATTCAAATAATATTAATCTTTAACCAAATCCTAACATTTATTAAGAATAAATCTTTATTTTATTCAATTAAAGTATGATTAAATTAGAACTCTATATTTTAAAGAGATTTATTTTTTTTGGGTACAAGTATTAATAACACAAAAGAAATAATAAATACACTCGTTAAAAAGAGAACAGAAGTCGTAATATCTCCAGAAACATCTTCTACAAAACCAAATAGAAATATTCCTATTACCATCCCCATTTTTTCAGTAACGTCATAAAAACTAAAAAATGATGCAGTATCCTTTGTTTCTGGTAGTAATTTTGAGTAAGTTGACCTACTTAATGCTTGAGTTCCTCCCATTACGAAACCAACTAAACCAGCCAATAAATAAAACAAAGGTGGTTCTTTAACAAAAAAGTAAGTAAATAGACATAAAGAAGCCCAAATAAATGCGGCTATTGTTAACGTTTTTATATCTCCAATTTTTCGGGACACAATATTAAATATAAATGCTCCAGGTATAGCAATAAACTGAATGATTAATACTGCTATAATTAGTCCCGATTTATCATCTGTATCTTTAAATACAACATCTTCAGCAAATAAAACAGCAATTGTCATTAACGTTTGCACCCCCATACTTATTGCAAAAAAAGCATATAAAAAACGTTTTAATTTTAAGATTTTTTTGATTTGTAAACCTACAGATTTTAATTCTGAGAAACCTTTAAATAGAATATCTTTTGTCACTTTTTTTCTCTCAGTTTCTTGTGGTAAATGGTAATAAGTGTAGTGACTAAAACCAATCCACCATACGGCAACCAAAATAAAAACATCTCTTGCTTCAATCAATGGAGCTTCAAATAGACCAAAATTATTCAACAAGGTTAAACAAATAATTAAAAGAGTAGATGCACCAATATACCCCATAGAAAACCCTTTTGCGCTTATGCGATCATGATCCTTCTTCTCAGCTATTTCAGGTAGGTACGCATTATAAAATACTAAACTATTCCAAAATCCAATACTGGCAAAAAATATGGACATCATACTTAACTCAAGATGATTAGGGTCAAAGAAATATAAAGAGGCAGTAGAGATTGCTCCTAAATAACAAAAGAACTTTAAAAAAGATTTTTTGTTACCTGCATAATCTGCAATCCCTGATAATATTGGAGAAAGAAGGGCTACAATTAATAAGGAAGCAGATACAACATAAGAAAATAAAACTGTTCCACTTAGTTCATAGTTAAAAAATTGAACCATATTATTATCTGGGCCAGTTCCAATTTTAGAAATCATTGCAGAATAAAAAATAGGGAAAATTGAAGTCGTTATTACCAATGGGTAAACTGAATTAGCCCAATCGTAAAAAGTCCAGGCATTAATTATTTTTTTATTTCCTTTTATCATTGTGAGATTTTAGTATTCAAAGATGCACAAAAAAAGGGAGAACTTAATTCTCCCTTTCACTAAATTGTAATATTTTATTTTATTTTGATAAAACAAATTTAATTCTTCTATTTTTAGCTTTAGAAAGATCAGTATCTCCTTTAGATTTTGGTTGAGAATCTTTTAATAAATTAAATGTAATTCTACCGCCATCAATACCTTTTGACTTGAAATACTTTTTAACACTTTCACCTCTTAATCTATCTAATGCTTCAACCTTTGGTCCAGCTACTTCATCAGAGTCCATATGAATTTTCAATGTCAATTTATAATCTGAATTAGTTAACATGATATCAGCGATATTATCTAAATGTCCTTCTTGTCCTTCTTCAATTCCAGCTTTATTAGATGCGAAATAAATAGCAGAAAATTTAGCAACCATTTCGGGAGTCATTCCTTCTGGACTGACAGGAGCAGATGAATAAACAGTTGATGCCACTTCAGCCTTATCAGAATCACATTTACAATCAGCTTCATCTTCAATTAAAGTGACCGAGATATCGTCAATATAGTAATATGAACTAACTACTTGCTTTCCTGTAAAACCTTTTGGCTTTTTCATTCTTTCATTCTTAGTATCAGAGTTTGTTGAAAAATTACCAAGTGTTAAGAATTTCTCTCCACCTTTTGCAGTATAAACACCACAAACTTGATCCCAACCAAACATAGCGTTAAAAATTACATTTTCAACATCCATAACACCTGATTCACCAATAATGCTTTTATTTTCATTGATACTCCACTGTTTTTTAGAAAAGTTGGCTGCTACATTATTAGCTGCATATTTAGACCCTTCAGACAAACAAATATAAAACTTTACAGCATATTTTAAACCTTTACGCATTGGAGCTTTCAATTTAGTTGATACATAAGTTCTAGGAACTTTATCTCCATAACTAAAAGTAGTTATTCCTGCATAATTTTCACCGTCATGTGCTTCTTCCTTTCCATAAGGATTGTTAGGAACACCAAATCCAGTTTTAACTCGAGTTGCGAATAAATCAGCAGGAGTTTTTGTTGGTGACATCCAATCAACGGCAACTTCAATAGAACCCGCTTTTTTTATTTTACCTTCTAATTGTTCAAAACTTCCGTTTTCAATCATTTCGTTTTCATCCTGTGCTTGTACTCCTAGTACTAAGGATAAAGTTAATATTGATAGTGCTATTTTTTTCATTCTAAATTATGTTTTACGTATTGAGTATAAATCAACGTTCAAATATACAATTTTGAGATTGAGAATCAAAGATTTTCTTCTTTTTATTTTATTTGTACGCGATAAACCTATTTGGTTTTACAACTTTGACTTTGCATATACCATTCCAAAATCCTGTCTTAACAATTATTTAACAGTTTTCGTTAAAATTACAAAGTCAATAAAGTATTCGATTTTACTATAGTTTAATTAGTATTCTTATTTCTCTCTATGTTTTTAACGACCTTTTTCTCTTGCTTCCTTGACAAACTAAAAAGGAGAAGAAACACTGTAATTAAATAGATCCAAATTACAAAAAGAAATACGGATTCCTTTGGAATATACGTTTTAACCATAAAAGCTAATAACACTGAAACTATTCCTAATAATATAAATAAATACGAAACTTGTTTTTCTGAAAAACCTTTATAAACTAAATGATGTGTTGTATGATCTTTACCGCCTTTCATAGGTGATTGACCTCTTAGAATTCTATTAATTGAGACAATAGTAGTATCGATTAATGGCACAGCAAACACAAGTGCTACTAGAGTAAAGTTTAACATAATTGAATAATCATCAACTTTCACTCCATTATTCCATAAAATTTTAATTGAAAAATAAGCTAAGAACATACCTAAAAATTGACTACCGGTATCGCCCATAAACATTTTTGCAGGATTAAAATTGAAAATTAGAAATGCTGATAAAGCACCTAAAGATGTAATTAACAGAAATATTTCAACCTGATTAAACACAACAAAGGGTATAGACACAGCAATCAAGGTAGTAATAATACTTATAGAAGTAATTGTAGTAATACCATCCATGTTATCCAACATGTTTATTGAATTCATAATACCAATTACCCACAATACGGTTAATGATGCATTGAGTATATCATTTTGAAATAACACGATAGAACTGTCTGTGAATATTAAGATCAATCCGCATGTAATTTGAATCAGTAATTTTAGGAATGGTTTAGTATTATATGCATCATCTGACAAACCTAACAAAAATGCCAAGGTTACACTAAAAAATAAACCTAGTAATGATTTATTCTGAAAGACATCAGTTTCTCCAAATAGAATAGCGTAAAACATGAAGCCAATCAGAAAGGTAAAATAAAAACTTATCCCTCCTAATGATGGTTTTGATGTTGAACTCCACCTAATACTAACGTCATTTTTATTTCTAATACCTAGTGTTCTGGCAAACTTTAAAAAGAAACCGTTTATCATTAATGAGATGCTAAAAGCAACTGCAAAAAATACTGATAAGTATAACAAAGATTGTAAATTATCTTTCATTATTAAAAAGGAGATTTAAAAGTTTCAAACGGTTGAGATACTTTATCTTTTTCAGACAAAAATGCAGATTTAACCTTCCAGTCAATTTTCAAAATTTCATCATTCCATAATATAGAGTCTTCACTTTCATGGTTGTAATAATTCGTACATTTATACGAAAACACTACATCATCTGTTAAAGCTGAAAAACCATGTGCAAAACCTGGTGGAATCCAAAACATAGCATTATCATCACTAGATAACTCTACAGAGATATGTTGACCATAAGTGGGTGACATTTTTCTAATATCAACTGCTACATCTATTACTTTACCTTTTAAAACTCTAACAAGTTTTCCTTGAGTAAATGGTGGTTTTTGAAAATGTAATCCTCTCACTACATTTAATTTTGAAATTGATAAATTATCTTGAACAAAATTAACTCTCTCTCCTATAATATCTTCAAATTGAATCTGATTAAAAGACTCAAAAAACAAACCTCTATCATCTTTAAAAACTTTACTAGATATTAAAACAGGTCCTTCAATGTCAAATTTTTTTATCATTATTTTTTTAATTTAAAGCGTTTTTTTTGTTTTGAGTCCTCTTCATAATACCCCCCGTATCCATAACCATAACCATAAGAATCCTTATGAATATCAACATCATTTAGTACCATAAATAATTTTTCTACTTTATCACTATCTAATAATTCTCTTATTTTATTCGCAAAAATTCGTTTGGAATAATTTGCTCTGAATACATAAATCGAACAATCTGCATTATTTAAAACTTTTACACCATCAGAAACAATTCCTACAGGAGGGTTATCAATAATTATGTAATCATAAATAGATTTCATTTCTACTATAATATCATCTAAAATACCATTTAAAATAAGTTCAGACGGATTGGGTGGAATTACACCTGCAGAAATAAATTCTAGATTTTCTAATTCTGTCTGTTGTATACAATTACGCCATTTATTCTTACCTGCTAAAATAGAACTCAATCCATCCAAATTTGTGGCATTAAAACCTAAATGGACTTTCGGCTTTCTTAAATCTAAATCAAGGACTAAAACCTTTTTTCCCGACATTGTTAAAATACCTGCTAAATTTAAAGCCACAAACGTTTTACCCTCTCCAGATATAGAAGATGAAATAGCAATAACATTAGATTTTTTAGAATCCATAATAAAATGCAAATTCGATCTAATATTTCTATAAGTCTCAGCCAACATAGATTTTGGTTTTAAATGAACCATCAATGTTGAGTTCGATCCTTCTGTATTTGCTTTTGGTACAACTCCTAAAAAACCAATATTTTCTGGAACCAATTTTTTTAACTCATTTTCATTATGAATAACATTGAATGTAATATACTTAAGTACTAAAATTAAGAACGATATGATAATTGACACAACAAAAAGTCCAATGTAGATTATTTTTTTTTGAGGAGAAATTAATTTTGGTATAGAAGGTTCTTGTAACACAAGATTGTCCATTGTATACCCAGCTTTAGAAATTTCATATTGAGTTCTTTTTTCAATTAATAATGAATAATACTTCTCATTTAAATTAAACTTTCTTTTTAACCTAGACATAGCCATTTCTTTAGCAGGAACCCCATATAATTTACCTTCTAGTCGCTTAATCTTATTTAAAATATTATCTCGTTTTCTTTTAACTTGTTTTTTCACAGAAACCAGAGTACGGTTAATAGTTTCTATTTGAATATCAATGTTTGTATTCAATTTTTTAACCGCATCATTATCCGTTGTCATACCATAAGAAGCATCTTCAATACTCACAAGTAGTCCATGTAACTTATTAATTTGCCCTTCAAGTAGGCCTTGAAATCTTGTTCCAGTGATTGAGGGAATTAAATTATAGACATCAATTCTGTTTTTAGAATTAACACCAAAATCTAAATCTTTAATTAACTCAAATTCTAGTTCAGCATTTAATGACTGTGTTTGTAGTAAATCAATTTGCGAAATAATATTATCTTTAAACGAAATAGGGTCCTTAGCGTTATTACCATCTCTAAATTCCTGAATATCATCTTCAGAAAGCTTTAATTGATGATAAACTGTGTCTAATTGATCATCAATAAAAGTTAGAATATTCTCTGAGCTTTTACTTTTTTTCTCCAAATCATAATTAAAAAATGTTTCAATTACAGAACCTACAATGTTTGAAGATAAACTTGAATTATTACTTTTAAATCCGATTTGAATAGTTTTAGCCTCGCCATTCACAACGGAAACATTTAAATCTTTATGTAAAATGTTAGTTAAACTTTTGTAATCATTAAAAATAAAATATAATTGGTTAGCATCTACAGCTTGCCAAAATCGATCAGAATTATTTATTTTAAAAATTAAATTGAAATCATCATTATCAATTATGCCATCTTTTGAAATTTTATAAACTTTTTCATTTTTCGTCTTATTAACAATAAGTTCTAATTCTTCATTATTATTTCTGACATAAATTGGTTTTCCTATCAATGAAGAGTCCCTTAATTCCAAAAAAGTAACATGATAAGGAGATTGTAGATACTTTTCTTCCGTTAAAATTTTCCCCTCAGAATAATAACTAATTTTGAGATTTAAATTTCTTAATGCCTTCTCTAGTAAAAAGGTTGACCTCAATAATTCTACATCTTCAGACAATATAGATTCTTGATCAAAATTATCAATTTCTAAAATTCTTTTCCCCTCATCTTTAGAAGTCCTTTGAATAACTGCGGACGATTGATAAATAGGTTTTGTATACCTTAAGAAAATAAAACTAGCACTTAACCCAATTAAAATTACAATTGGTATTATATACCAATTATTTTTAAAAACGGTTTTAACAATATCAAAATCAAACTCTTTATTCAAAGTTGAAATTGATTCTAAATTTTGTTTATTCTGCTCTTCCAAAGTTAATTTATTTAAATAACGTTAACACGGATATAATAACGGCTGCACTCGAAATTATTGAAACAATTGGTGCAATCTCTTTAAAAATTTCCTTTCCTAGTTCAGGTACTGGTTCTATATAAATGTAATCTCCATTTTGAATTATCAAATCAGTATACTGTAACCCGTCTATCGTAGATAAATCAATTAAATATACTTTTTTATTACCATCCTCACCTCTCATTAATTTTATCTTAGATGCTCGACCTCTTTCTGCGACTCCACCTGCTAAAGCTAAAACCTCAAGCAAAGTAGTATTATTATTTTTTAAGTTCACAACTTTTGAATCTCCACCACTTCCAGGAAATACAATTACTCTTTTATTTTCAACCGATACTTGTACAAAAGGTTCAACATATAAATTTTTAAATTCATTTTCAATACATAGCTCAGCCTCTCTTATTGTTTTGCCTACAATATTTAATTCTCCTATTGCTGGCAACTTAACCATAGAGTCCGACATTATAGTATACGTCATAGAATTTGATAATCCCGAATTTTGATTTCCACCACCTGATGTTGTCACAATATCTAATACTATTTGCCCTTTATTTGTATAAAACTTGAATTTGATAATATCATTTACTTGGATTATGTATTCATTTTTAGCAGCATTTGCACTATCAACGTCTAACTTGTCGAAAGCGTAATCTTTTGGTGTTTTAAGCATTAAATTACTATTAATACCACAACTTTGAATGACTAATAATAAACCAAGACTAATAAATATGTTAATGTTTTTAATTTTCATTTTGTAGTAATTCTAAATATATTTTTTCCACATTAGTACACAAACGAGTGTAGTGGAATTTATCCTTTACGTAGTCCCAACCATTTTGTGACATTAATTTACGCTTTTTTTCGTTTTCTATTAAAATCAAGAGTTTTTTTACATACTCTTTAACCGAAAAGTTTTCTATTATAAATGCTGTTTTATTTTCATCAACAATATCTTTAACCCCACCAACGTTTGTTGACATTACAACCACATTTGCTGCCTGAGCTTCAATCAAACTTACTGGTGTACCTTCATTATGAGATGTTAAACAAACCACATCAAGCCTAGCTAAAGGTATATCTACATCTTTTATCCAGGATGTAAATGTAAAGATTGTTTTTTTATTAACGGCCTCAATCTCTTTAGCTTTTTGTTTTAAATCAACATCTAACTCTCCTCCACCAATAATAAATACCCTAATTGGTTTAGTAGTGAGTCCTATAACTTCACTTATTACATCAAAAAACATAGCATGATTCTTTATATCAGTTAACCGACCAATAATCCCAATACATACTTCATCTTCTTTTATCTTATATTCATTTACAAAACTTAAACGCTTTAATTCTTGATTATCTTGAAATTTGGATAAATCAAAACCTAAATTAACAACTTTTGCCTTATTCTCAGGAACAACTTTATGCAAATTCACTAGTTCATTTTGCTGAAGATTGCTAATTGTAATAATAGCTGATGATTTTTTTGCCAAATATCTTTCAACTATTTTATAAAACAACGTTTTCAATTTTCCAAAATATGAATGAAATACATGCCCATGAAATGTATGGACCACTACAGGAACATTTTCCTTAAAAGCCGCTAACCTACCAATAGCTCCAGATTTTGACGCATGTGTATGTACAATATCAGGTTTAAATTCTCTAATAATAGCACGAATTTCTTGATAAGCTTGCTTGTCTTTTTTAATATTAATTTCACGTTGTAAACTATCTATTATTTGTGGATTAATACCATATTTATTGGGTATAAATAATGATTCACCTTCATAAGATTCATGCTTACCTCCAATCAGTTTTGTTTCAAATTTATTAGTTAAAAATGCAGATAGAAATGTTGCATTATAGGTTGGACCGCCTAAATTGAATCGATTAATTATTCTTAACACTTTTATTTTTTTGCCCATTAAAATGATTTTATATTTTTATCCCACCAATTTTGAAAAATTAATAACGTCCAAATTAAGTAAATTTTGTCTCCCAACTTGGGATTACTCCAATTATTTCTTAAATTGTTTACATACTGAAAGTTAAATAAACCTTGTTTTTCGATATAACATTCAGAAAATAATTCTGAGAAAAGTATTTCATCAATATTTTTGCCTATCCATGATTGCAATGGGATTTCAAACCCCTTCTTCTGTCTATTGTATACTGATTCAGGTAATCTATCTTTAAATGTGTCAATCAAAATTTGTTTTCGTCCTTTTTTGTTGACTTTAAATTTTGAAGGTAATTTATTTACAAAATCAACTAAATTGTGATCCAAAAATGGAGTTCTTACCTCTAACGAGTTAGCCATTGACATCATATCAACCTTTATCAACATATCATTTGGTAAAATAAATTTTTGGTCTTGTACTAAATATTCATTCAAACTTTCTGTTTCAATTGAAATGTAATTGCCTGGTTTAATTAATGTCTTGGTTTTTAATAATTCATTTTTATCTTGATTATCAATAAAAGAGGCCCAATTCCAATATCTATCTTGAATGGGTAATGAATATCCTTTTGATAATTTCTGAATTTTTCGATTTAAATCACCGAGTTTACCCGATCTACTTTGTATTAATCTTGAAGTTGTTTTCGCTATAAGTTTGACACTATTTTTTTTAAAAATTGATGAATTTTGAACCATCCATTCTGCATGATGTTTTCTGTAGCCTCCAAATAATTCATCAGCACCATCTCCACTTAGAGCAACTGTTAAATCTTCTTTTGTTTTTTGTGTCAATAAATAGACTGCATAAGCAGATGAATCGGCAAAAGGTTCATCAATTTTATCTATGAATTCTTCAAAGTTTTGTTTAAAATCAGACTCACCTAACATGATTTTAGTATGGTTACTTCCAATTTTTTTTACGACATCATTTGCATACTTGGATTCATCAAAAAATGGATGATCAAAACCTACTGAAAACGTTTTTAAATCCGATTTATAGTCTTTTGCTAAGGCTGAAATTATTGATGAATCCACGCCTCCACTCAAGAATGAGCCTAAAGGAACATCTGCTACCATTCGTAACTTTATAGATTTATTTAACTGCGTTTTTACTTCCTTTTGAGCTTCTGAATAACTAAGATCTAACACATTTTTTGAAGTTGGTTGATAATAGTCAACTTCATTCAATTCATTATTTTTATAAGTATAGTAACATCCAGCTTTAGCTTTAAACGCTTTACTTAATATTGAAATAGGAGCAGGAATATAAGTTAATGTAAACAATAAATTTATCGCTTCATTATTCAATGACTTATCAATATCAAAACTGAAAAATGGCTTAATTTCTGACGAAAAAATGAATTTATTTTCGTCTTCATAAAAATACAGAGGCTTAATTCCTAATCTATCTCTTGCTATTAGTAATTCAGATTTTTGATTATCATAAAATGCAAAAGTAAAAAATCCATTTAATTTGGTTAGCGCCTCATTATTATACTCAATTAGTAAATTCAGTAATACTTCTGTATCAGAATCAGTTTTAAATATATATCCTTTTTTTATTAAATCAGATTTTAAATCAAGATAATTATAGATTTCCCCATTAAATACCAAGGCATACCTTTCACAATCACTAGTCATTGGTTGGTTAGCAGTAATTGACAAATCAATTATTGATAATCGAGCTTGCCCCATATTCAATCGTTTAGAACATTCTTTAAAAGATTGATCATTAGGTCCCCTATGCTTTATAAACTTTAAAGCATCCTTAATCTTAGCCAATTCATAAATTGACTCATTATTTTTAATCGATATTCCTACTATTCCACACAAAGTACTTACTTTAGTGGCAAAGATAAAAATTTTGTCTTGCAAATAGGTATAATAATAGAACATTAAATCAATTTATGCCAAAAAATGAACCTTGTCAATACTCACTTATTCAATTCCTTTTATAAAGTTAAATTTACAACAATGAAACTTCAAAACCACTTTCATTTATTACTTCTATTTATAACGCTTTCATTAAACGGAAGAGCACAAGTAATTGATGTAAAACCTACAAACAAAATTCAACAACTAGCAAATGAAATTGCTGAATATAATGGTTTACGACATGCTCCTTTTAGTTTTTTCGTTAAAAATTTAGATACTGAATCTGTTGTAGCTGACATCAATTCTAACATGAGTATTCCAGCAGCATCAACAATGAAACTGGTTACAACTTCCACAGCTATTAAAGTGCTCGGTAGCAAATATAAATTTACCACCAAAATAACATATTCTGGCTATATAGACTCAACAACCCATACACTATTCGGTGATTTATATATAATTGGTGGAGGTGACCCTACATTAGGTTCTAAGTATTATAATAAACCGGGAGAAGAACGCAATTTCTTATCAAAATGGGCAGATTCTATTCACAATTTTGGAATTCATAAAATAGAAGGTAGAGTTATTGCTGACGCTTCAATATACAAATACCAAGGCGTTCCTTCTGGTTGGGTTTGGAGTGATTTGGGTAATTATTATGGAGCTGGTCCTAGTGGATTAACCATTTTTGATAATACTTTAAAACTCCATTTTAAAACAGGAAAAAATAGTGGAGACTCTACTTTGCTTATCTGCACGCATCCTTTTATTCCAAATTTAACAATTCACAATAAAGTTGTTTCAGCTAAATCTAGACGAGACAACGCTTATGTTTATAGCGCACCTTATTCAAATTTTATGTTTATAAAAGGCAGTTTACATCAAAATGAAGAAGACTTCATGATTAAAGGTACAATTCCAGATCCTGAATTTGTATTCGCATATGAATTAGATTATGCTTTAGCCAAGGCTGGAATACATACTGCATTCTATCCCACCACTAACAGATTATTAATTTCTGACTCTACATATAGTAAACCAAAACAAAATACTATTTATACCCACCGATCTCCTTCTTTAACATCAATAATAAACTGGACCAACCAAAGAAGTGTAAATCTATTTGCTGAACATTTACTGTGTCAAATCTCAGTGAAACGCAATGGATATGGGAGTACTTATAATGGTGCATTGATAACACAAGCGTATTGGAAAACGAAATTTGATGCTTCTGGTTTATTCATGACAGATGGAAGCGGACTTTCTCGTTCAAATGCTGTAAGTGCAAGATTTTTTATTGAATTATTAACTTATATGAAATCGTCAAATTTATTAAAAAATTCTTTAGCAATTGCAGGTAAGAAAGGCACTATGGCTAGTATTGGTAAAAACACAGCTGCAAGTGGTAGAGTAACTGGAAAAAGTGGAACTATGACTAGAATGAAGGCTTACACAGGATATGTTACAACAAAAACAGGAAAACATTTAGCATACGCTATGATAATTAATAATTACAATTGCCGAACGTCAGACGTTAAAAAATATTTCCAAGCCTTAATGGTTAAAATGGCAGAGTACTAATATTTACTTTTTCAGTACAATAACAGGCACTAAATCACCTATTTTTTAGTACTTTTTAACACTTATATTTTTACAAATATTTTTTAACTGTTATTCATTGTGCTAAATATATCTCATATTAATAATTTTATAAACGTCTAAAAAAAAAGACTATATTTACAACCCAGATCTAAACAAGTATTTACTTAAAAATTTAGATATAACCCTATGAATAGTAAATTCCATAAAATCAAGGCATCTATTTCTATGTTCTTTTATAAAAAAAATGGTCAATATTCAAACTATAACTACTATCAAAATCGCTTAAGAGACAGTAAAGGCGAACTATTTTATAAAAATTTAATAGATGATGAAGAAAAGAATAAAGGAATAAAAACCGATATAGAAATTAGTCATGGAAATAATAAGCCTATCTCTAAGCTTATCAAAAAAGATATAATTAAAATATTTGGCAAACCCAACCATCAAATCAACATTCAAAACTCAATAGAAACTTCAGTTTTTTTCTACAAGCAAAATATTGGAAACCATAGTGTAAAAATTGAATTTCATTTTTATAAAAGTAATTTAATATTTTATGTGTACACATTCTCTAATCCTAAAAAAAATAATGAAATAATAAAAGTTATTAAAGAAAAGAGAGATTGACATTTTAAATGAGAATATTGTTGACACAAATAAAAACAGAATCTACGTTAGGTATGGTGTGTTTTTTGAAGTATACTATCTTTGTTATAATAAAAAATATATAGAAAAATTTATAGCAGCTAAATGTGACTTAAAAGAAAAAAATGATAATCAAGAAAAAAGAAATAAAAAAATTCTTTATAAAAGGTTATAAAATTCTATTATACATTGTTTTATGTTCAAAACTATTATAATTGAATTATTGTTCTTTCAAAAAATAATATCGCCACTAAACAACTTTTTACTGACGATATTATTAATTACAATAACCGTATAGATTTTAGGAAGGAAATAAAATAATTTTATTTATTTAATTTCTTTGTTAATTTTTCAATAGATTTATTAATTTTAACTACTTTTTGTTCTTGTTTAGCATAAGACTGATCAAGCTTTGCTTGTGCTAATTTCGCATCTTCAGGTTCAATCTTCTTAGAATCAAGTTTAGCATTAAGTTTATTTTGTTTCTTATCAATTTTAGATTTTGACGTTTCTAATTTGTTCAATTGAACTGCATACTTATCCATCTTACTTTGATATTTTTCTTGAGCTTTTTTTGCTTTTGCAGCAGCTTTTACTTTTTTTGCCTCAATTTTAGCAGCTTTCTGTTCTGCCTTCGCAAGTTTTGCTACCTCTTTTGCTTCTGATTTTGCTTTTTTTTCTAAAGATTTTGCCTCTTTTTCTAACATTTTCGCCTTTTCTTTAGCCTCTTTTTCTGCTTTAACGGATTCTTTGTCAGCTTTCATTTTCATTTCTTCAGCTTCCGCTTCAGATTTCTCAACTGCGATTTCTTGTTCGTGTACTTTCAATTTGTCTTGTTGAGCTTCTTTATCCTTTTCTCTTTGTGCAATTGCAGCCTCAGATTTCGCTTTAACTTCCGCAGCTTGTTTTGCATTTTCTGTTGCCAAATCATTAGCTTCACTTTGTAAGTTTTCAGCTGCTAATTTTGATTCAGCAATCTCTTCTTTAACGTTCTCAGTTTCTTTAATTACATCTTCCTTCTCATTATTGATATTTTCAACTGTAATTATCGAATTTTCAATTTTCTCTTTTGACTTTGATTCAATTGCAGCTATTGAATTGTCAACACTTATTGTTCTTACGGCTGGAAGTCCTTCCACCATTTTTTGTGTCTTAATTGGATAAAATGAATTGTTTTTAAGTAATGCACCCTGTAAAATAATAGTTTGATAATTGGCTGACTCGACTTTAATATCAACAGCTCCACCTTTAAATTCAGTAATTGAAATATTTGCATATCCTTTTGAATCTGAAGTAGCTTTACCTATAGTTTGTCCAGCGGACGATACAGTTACTGTAGCACCAGAGATTGCCATGTCATTATTAGTAACTTTAACTTTAACAGATAGATTTTCTAATGTATTTTCAATTGAAACTTTTGTACTATTCACAGTTGTATTTGCAAATGTACTTGCTGAACTTACTAATAAGGCAGCAATTAAAATGTATTTATTTTTCATATATGTTTATTTTATTCTAATCAAATTCTTAACCAAACTTTATATTCAACTTATTTCAAAGATAATAAAATATAAATAATTAAACTCTTTTTTATAATTAATCTAATTACCTTAGTACCTATAATGACTACAATGCAAGAACAGATTAATATTATTGAGAACATATTTCAGTTTCTAGAAGATGACTTTAACTTTGAATTTTATTTAAAATCTCCAACCTCTACTAGATATTGTAAATCTCTCAATTATTATAATGATAATTTAACAATTGAAATACAACTCCACATTAATCTGTCCTATTTCTATGTGAATACAATTACTGAGAAAGATAAGTCCTTTTCCATAACAAGTTTTAATAATAAATTAGTTTTTTGTGATGACTTAACGCTTTCTAATTTACAAAAAGCAAAGTTAAAGGTTATTCATGTATTGGAACAAAACCATAAGCCTTAAACTGAAAATCTTATTTTAAAACGTATCAAATTAAATAGATTTTGAATTTTAAATGAAAATAAAATTCTATTTGAAAGCGAACAACTATTTAGAATAACTCTTTTTTATGTATATTAGTAATCTATGATTTTCAAACTGTTAGTATTTTTATCTTTCTTAACACTATCTCTTCTGCAGTTTTCATGTGAAAGCAATGCTGAAACCACTGATACAGAAAGTATTTCAAATTGCAAAAACTCATGGACTCAAATCCAAAAAAAAGAAATTCTAACTGTACTTGCCGAAAATAGTCCATCTTCCTATTTTCTTTATAAAGGGAAAAACATGGGATTTGAATATGAACTTTTACATGAATTTGCAAAAGACATGAATATTAGAATAAATGTTAAGATGATGCAAGATTTGGATTCAATGAAAAATAAATTAAACAACTGTGAAGGTGACATAATTGCATGTAACCTTACCATCACACCTGAAAGACTTGAAGAGTATTCATTTACAACCCCTATTCACACAACTCAACAAGTACTTATACAAAGAAAACCTGATAATTGGAGAAAAATGAGTAAAGCTCAACTTAATGATTCTATTGTGACAGATATTGAACAACTAAGAAATAAGAGAATATTCGTTTGGAAAAACTCAACTTATTATAAAAATATAGAGAAAATAAATAATTCTTTAAATTTGAATATTCAAATTATTCCTGCAAATGGCGATATATCTTCAGAAGAATTAATAAGAATGGTGAGTGAAAAAGAAATAGATTATACAATTACAGACGCAAATGTTGCTAAAATAAATTCAACTTATTTCAGAAACATTAATAGTTCTTTGAATCTAAGTGATAAACAACAAATTGCTTTTGCTTGCAGAAAATCTTCAAACACATTGATTGACACCTTAAATTATTGGCTTAAGAACAAATCAAATAGATCAACAATTGGTGAAGTAAAACGTAAATACTTTGATAGAAAAAATTTAACGAATAAAGCCGTTCAAGATTACTCATCTGTTTTAAAAGAAGGTCAACTTTCACCTTATGATGAACTTATTAAAGCTGAAAGTAAAAAAATTGGCTGGGATTGGAGATTAATTTCTTCAATTATTTTTCAAGAATCAAAATTTGAAACGTATAAGGTATCTTGGTGCGGTGCATATGGATTATTTCAATTTATGCCTGCTACAGCTATATCATATGGTATTAATAGATCATCATCTCCTCAAAACCAATTAAGGGCCGGATTTACCAAATTGAACAAAAATTACAATCAATGGCTAAAAGTAATTTCAGATTCAACAGAAGCAAGATATTTTACAATAGCAACATTTAATGCGGGGAGAGCTCATATTGATGATGCTAGACGATTAGCTAAGAAGTACGAATTAAATCCAGACGTATGGTATGATAACGTAAATGTTATGGTATTAAACCTTTCTTCACCTAAATACAATAGAGATAAAGTAGTTAAATATGGTTATATGAGAGGAACAGAAACATATAAATATATTTATGAAATTATGGAACGATTTGAAGAATATAAGCACGCCTACCCCACCAAATAAATAATTTATATTTTATGTTAAAAAAAATTAAATTTTACAAAAGATTATTCGTTTTTATTCTAGTATCAATTATACTAAGTATCGTCATATCTAACTATGTTGTATCTTATACTGTTAAGACTAAAGTTTTTGAATCGATTGATTCTATTCCACATAATAATGTAGGACTAGTATTAGGAACAAATAAGTATCTTACTTCTGGTTATACCAATGCCTATTACAGTTATAGAATAGATGCTGCTGTAAAATTATTTGAAGCAAATAAAATTAACTTTATTCTTGTAAGTGGAGATAACGGAAATACTAGGTATGATGAACCAACCACTATGAAGGATGATCTAATAGAAAGAGGAATACCTGTAAGCAAAATATTTTTAGACTACGCTGGCTTTAGAACGTTTGATTCTGTAATTAGAGCAAACAAAGTATTTGGACAACAAAAAATCACAGTTATTTCTCAAAAATTCCATGTAGAGAGGGCTCTATTTATAGCAAATCAGAACAACATTGATGCTATCGGGTTTGTAGCAAGTAAAGTCTCAGCTAACTATGGATTTAAGACTATGGTTAGGGAAAAATTTGCACGTGTTAAACTAATGTTAGATATTCTATTCAATAAACAACCAAAATTCTTAGGAAAGAAAATAGAAATCAAATAGTAAAGGTTAACTTTGTAGAAAAAAGTTGACATCTAAAGAGGCTAAATATAATCCAAAAAAACATTTAATAATTGTAGCAGGACCAACCGCAATAGGTAAAACCAGTTTAGCTATAAAATTAGCAAAAAAACACAACTGTCCTATCCTATCTTTTGATTCAAGGCAATTTTTTAGGGAAATGTCTATAGGTACGGCTAAACCTGACACTCATGAATTGAGTCAAGCACATCACTACTTTATAAACTCTCATTCTATTCATCAACCTTATACGTCTGGAAAGTTTGAAACGGATGCCTTACTACAACTAGATGAAATTTTTGAAGAGCATGATGTATGTATAGCAGTTGGCGGTAGTGGATTATATATCCATGCTTTAGTATATGGTATTGATGAAATGCCATCTGATCTGTCTATAAGACAAAAATATATTCAAGTCCATTTGAATGAAGGGTTAAAACCATTACAAGACTATTTAGATAAAAATGATCCTGATGTATTTAATTTTATTGACCGACAGAATCATGCCAGAATGATTAGAGCAATTGAAGTTATTAAATTATCAGGAAGAAAATTCACTTCATTTCGTAAGAATCAAAAAAAAGACAGAAACTTCACTCCTATTTGGTTAGGTTTAGAAATGGAAAGAGAATTACTATACGACAGAATTAATTTAAGAGTGGACATGATGTTAGAAGCTGGTTTAGAATCAGAAGTAAAATCACTTTCTAAATTTAAAGATCACTCCGCTTTAAAAACGGTTGGCTATTCTGAATTCTTTTCCTATTTCGATAGTAAAATTGATAAAGAAGAATGTATTCGTCTTATCAAAAGAAACTCTCGTAGATATGCAAAGAAGCAATTTACTTGGTTTAAAAAGAATGAAGAAATTAAATGGTTTCAACCAAAAGAAATAATGGAAATTGATGATTACATTTCCAAATTAATTTAAAAATTTAGCTAATAAATAATCTTAATCACTTTGAAATATCGTTAAAAATTATAAATTTGCTATAATTAATATTAAATTTAACCAAAAGGGATGATGAACGATAGAAATGATGAAGTGTTTTCGGAAAGAGTAAAAGCAGGTAAAAGAACTTACTTTTTTGATGTTAAGAAAACAAGAGGTAATGATTTATATTTGACTATAACTGAGAGTAAGAGGAAACACGGTAGTGAAGAAGGGGAAAGAGCTGAATTTGAAAAACACAAAATATTTTTATACAAAGAAGATTTTGATAAATTTAGTGATGGAATGACTACTGCTTTAGATAAAATTAAAGAATTGTGGGAGTCTGGTGAGTATAAAAAACCAGAACCTAAAGAAGAATTATCTTTTGAAGATTTGTAAAAATAAAAGCTATTTAAAAAAGCGTCAAAATTAAATCTTTGACGCTTTTTTGTTTTAATATGAATTGATATTATCTTTGCATTATATTATGAGTCAATACAAAAGAGTAGCTTTTTACACATTAGGTTGTAAACTGAATTTTTCAGAAACATCAACTATTGCCAGAAACTTTGAAAACCAAGGGTTTGCAAAAGTAGATTTTACAGATAGACCAGACATTGTTGTTATAAACACATGTTCTGTCACTGAGAATGCCGACAAAAAATGTCGTCAGATTGTAAAAAAGGCCATAAAAATAAATCCAGCCGTATTTGTAGTTATGATTGGGTGTTATGCTCAATTAAAACCTGAAGAAATCGCAAACATTGACGGTGTAGATTTAGTTCTTGGAGCTAATGAAAAATTTAATATTCTAGACCATTTAGACAATATTGAGAAGCAAGAGATTGCGAAAATTGAGAATTCAAACATCAAAGAAACTACTGATTTTATTCCTTCTTTCAGTTTTGGAGATAGAACACGTTCGTTTTTAAAGATTCAAGATGGCTGTGATTACTTTTGTACATTTTGTACAATTCCTCTAGCTAGAGGTAAAAGTAGAAACGCTACAGTGGATGAAACTGTTATAGAAGCAAAAAAAATAGCTGAAACAAAAATTAAAGAAGTCGTACTAACAGGAGTTAATATTGGAGACTTTGGAGAGGGAGTAAATGAAAACTTTTTTGATTTAGTGAAAGCATTAGCTAAAGTTACTGGTATTGAAAGATATAGAATTTCATCAATCGAACCAAACCTACTTACCAATGAAATTATAGATTTTGTTGCAGAAGCAAACAGTTTCTTACCACATTTTCATATTCCTCTTCAATCTGGTTCTGACAACCTACTGAAACAAATGCGTAGAAAGTATTTAAGTGGATTGTATACAGAACGAGTAGAACGTATAAAAAGTCATAATCCTGATACATGTATTGGTGTTGATGTTATTGTTGGTTTTCCTGGAGAAACTGATGAAGAATTGTTAACAACTGTAAATTATTTGAATCAATTAGACATTTCTTACTTACATGTATTTACATATTCTGAAAGAGCCAATACAACGGCCAGAAAGATGGCAGATGCTATCCCAGTCAATATAAGACGTGAAAGAAGTAAACAATTACAAATATTATCAAACAAAAAAAGAAGAGCTTTCTACGAAACTCAATTGGGTAAAACAAAATCTGTTCTATTTGAAGGAGAAGAAAATGAAGGAACTATGTATGGTTTTTCCGAAAACTATGTCAAAGTAAAAACAGCATTTAATGCTGATTTAGTTAATCAAATAAAACAAGTTAAGCTATTAGATATTGATAGAGATGGTGTTGTTAAAGTAGAATTATTAGACTAAAAAACATTATAATCACAATAAACCTTAATTTGTTCATTAAAATTTACTGATTTTATCAGTCCATAATTTAATAAGCATTATTTTTACAAAAAAATTGAAAATATTATGAGCAATCAATTTCACAACTTAACAATAAAAAACATCACTAAAGAAACTAGTGATGCCATATCTATTACATTTGAAATACCTTCAGATTTAACTGAAAAATTTAAATTTCAAGCTGGTCAATATTTAACGTTAAAAGCTGATATTAATGGAGAAGATGTAAGACGTGCCTACTCTATTAGTTCTGCTCCACATGAAAATGAGTGGAAAGTAGCGATTAAAAAAGTAGAAAACGGTAAGTTTTCAACTTATGCACAAAGTTTAGCCATTGGCGGTACTTTAGAGGTAATGGCACCTTCAGGAAACTTCACAGTATCATCTGATGATAATAAAAATTATGTACTATTTGCTGCTGGATCAGGAATTACACCAATAATCTCTATTGCTAAGTACATTTTAAATGCAAACGATTCTAATACTGTTACCTTATTTTATGGTAATAAATCTGCAACTGAAACAATTTATAAAAACGAATTAGATGCTATTGCAAATGCAAACTCCAACTTTAGTTTATATTACTTATATAGTAGAGAAAACTCAGCTGATGATGCTTTAAACGGTAGAATTGAAGGGGCTAAATTGGAAAAGTTATATTCTAAGTTTTTAGCTGACAAATCAATCAATGATATTTATTCATGTGGACCTGAAGGAATGATTTCTGCTATAAAAGATTTCTTTATTTCTAAAGGTGTCGATAAATCAAATGTTCATTTTGAATTGTTTACTGCCCCTGAAGTAAAAGCGGAAGAAGAAGTAATTGACGAATCTGCTGAAATTATGAGTCATGTTACAGTAATTGTAGATGATGAAGAGTTTGAATTTGACTTATCGTCTAAAGGTAAATTTATTATGCAAGCTGCTATGGACGCAGACGCAGACGTTCCATTTTCTTGTAAAGGTGGTGTATGTTGTACATGTAAAGCAAAAGTGTTAGAAGGTAAAGTGAAAATGGAACTTAACTATGCTTTAGATCAAGATGAAGTAGATGAAGGATTTGTATTAACTTGCCAATCTCGTCCATTGACTAAAAACGTAAAATTGTCTTTTGACGAATACTAAAAATAAAATTATGAAAAACATTGTTGTTATTGGATCAAGTAGAGGAATTGGTAAAGCATTAGTTTCAAACCTTTCTAAGAACAACAATGTTTTAGCTTTATCTAGAAGTATAGATAAACTTGAAATATTCAGTGAGAATAAAAATGTGACAATCGCTAAACTTGATGTGTCAGTTGATACAGCAAAAAAAGATTTAACTCAACTTATTCAAAATACATTTAAATCTGTAGATGTTTTAATTAACAACGCAGGTGTATTAGTAAACAAACCAATTCTAGAAATTACAAAAGAAGACATTGATCTTAGTTATAACACTAATGTTTTTGGCTTAATTCAATCATGTCAAGCTACTATTCCATTTATGGAGCAAACAGGAGGACATATTGTTAACATTGGTTCTATGGGTGGTTTTCAGGGTAGTTCAAAATTCTCTGGTTTATCAGTTTACAGTTCGTCCAAAGCAGCAGTTGCTTCTTTTACAGAATGTTTAGCGGAAGAACTTAAGGAAACTAAAATTAAAACGAATTGTTTAGCCTTAGGAGCTGCTCAAACAGAAATGCTTGAAGAAGCTTTCCCTGGATATGAAGCCCCTTTATCAGCAATCGAAATGGCTGAATTTATTGCAGATTTTAGTCTTAATTCATATAAATGGATTAACGGTAAGGTATTACCTATTTCTGTATCTACACCTTGATAGGTTGTTATTTGAATCCATACATTCTTTCCTCTTTCAACTCTTTCATCATACTAACTGTGCAGTTCAATAGTTTATTTTGTAAGTCATAATCATATACTGATTTAATATATTTTGGACCAGATGTTTTATACATTTTAGGTTCATTGTATAATACAAAAGTATACAGCGTATCTGAATAGCTCATTTTAGAATAATCAAGCTCAGAAATATTCTCAAATTTATTATAAAACATGTCTTCTTTAGCATAATGCTCTCTGTATCTTAGTTTATACACTACACTATCTTTTATATACATTTCTTTTTCAGAATAACCATTCTCAATCCCATAACGAGAGGACATATACACCAAATCGTTTTTAAAATAATACCCTGTTAATGAGCCAGAACAACTCGACATATTTGGTAAATCAAATTTCTCTAGTGAATTATTGACTATTAAAGAATCAACAAATTTGATATATTTAGATAGAGTTGAATTATATGGCTTTAATGAATAGTAGGAATCTGAAAATTCTATTTTGATTTGCGAATAGTCAATTAAAGAGTCTTGGAACATTATAGAATTACCAATTCTATTCTTATTAATTCCTTTATCTACAAAATACTTCTTTATATATTTAAGCCTAGAGTTTGTTAATACTTTGTTTTCGTTAGACTTTGATAATAACCTAATTGATACATTTGCATGCAACAATATGAAATCAACATAATTAGACAATTTACGGATGTCAACAGGTAGTAATTTATTAGTTTCATAAAGAAAAAATAACCCATACCTACACCCCATTCCAACACTAACGTTTTTTACAATATTTGTTTTAGAAACGATTCCTACAGTAGTAAATTCATCAACAAAAGGAAGCCAATATTCAGTATTAATAGTGACATGATAAATTAAATTTGTATTTAATTTATGAATAATTTGACCTTCACTGTCTGTATATTTTACAATTGTATCGTTTCCGTCAAAAATAAGAACTTCTGCATTTGATATAAACCCTCGAGTTTCATGATCCACTACAGAAAGATATAATGAAATAAGCGTATCTTCATCACTATCTCTCCCTTGACTATACGAATCGAAAGAGAAAGACAAGTAAACTAAAACACAAAGAATTTTAAAAATTCTCATTTATTTCAATTCCTTTCTAATTTCGTTTTTAATGAATTCAATTGCTAAATCAGTTGGTTGATGTTGCAACTGCGCTGAAATTTCAAAAATACCATGACTTAAACTACCTGCTAATGCTGTAGGTTCTAATTTTGTAGCCGCCATGTTAATGATTTTTACAATTTCTTCTTTACTGTTTACAACTCTTGCCCATGCCTCAGAACTCACAAAAATTTGTTGTGCTAAATTATGGTCAAATTCACTTCTAATGTTTTCTAATAGTTTTTGTTGAAACGCTCTAGCAGGTAAACCTGGATTATGTAAGCGCATTACCATATTATTTGGCGCTATTCGTTCTAAAAATAAAACTAAGCGCTGCGCGGCATCAACTTGCAATGGGAAAAAATGTTTTTTTAACTCATTATCTTTATTTACACTTTTAGCTAATTCAGTAGCTTTCAATTTATTTTTTTGAGATTGAATTTCAAACCATCTATTCGTTAAATAATAAACCGACCCGAATAAAACGATTGCTGGAATACTAAACTTTGCTAATTGTACTATTAATTCTGTAGTTGTCATTTGTTATATTTTCTATGATAATACTATTTTTATAAAAAGTAACTAGTCTTCACTTGCTATTGATACTTTCCAAACACCTCTTCCTTTTAAACCTACGGTCAACATTTGCTTATCCTCATTATAATCTAAGCCATACACCATACAATGAGGCAAACCATAACCTACTTTTTCCCAATTTTTCCATCCAAAAAATGAGGATTTACGCATAAAGACACCATTTGCTGTACCAACAAACATAATTTTCTTCTTTATCGTATTTGAATAAACTAAATTATACTTTCCTCCTCTTCCATTTATTATTGGGTAAGAAATATCTGAATTAAGTTTTATTTTATTATTTCTTTTACGATATTTTCCATAATAAACCATTCCTGTTTCTCCAGGGTAATCTTCATTTAATTTACCACCAAAAACATAAGAAAAATACATTTTATTCATATTTTTTTTGTCTATTTCAATATCACCTATCCATGTTTTTCTAGGTAATTCTAATTCATGCCAGCTATTTATCATAGACTCTGAAGAATCTAAGCTGTTAAACGTTCTAAACAATCTATGATCGGTTTTTCTTTTACCATTGTTGTCTTTATAATGATCTAACACATAAACTAACAATACGTTAGAATGTTCTTTAGAAGTAAATATACCATATATATTATATTTTTCTAATTGATGTGTTAATTTAAAATTTGAAATTTGTCTTGCATTCAATCTTTCAGAAGCATTATTAGTTCTATACACGTCAGAACTACCTTTTGCATCTCCTTTAGAGTGCTTAGAATTAAAAAACAAATAATTAGTTTGGCTTGGATGTAAACTAGCTGCCATTTCCCACCCTGTAGTTTTTAATCCATTCTTTGAATGAATGTTACTTACTGTTTTTGATGTATCATTAGAATAATATATTCCTCCTCCAGAATATTGATTTGATGTATATACCTCAGCATTATTAGTAGGGTTTATTAAGGGGATTAAAGCATCACCTCCATTTACATTTTTCCAATAGTACTTACCATCCTTATCCCAATTCGCATAAACAGAACTTCCATCATGATAGGTTCCAATAGCAACTTGGTTTGGATCAGATTGACCAACTGCCATACCTAATACCTCAGCAACACCCAACCCTTTACTTCTACTTTCCCAGGATTTTCCTTTGTCATAAGATATATAAACTCCACCATGATTTGCCATATAAACAATGTTTTCATCAAAGGGGTCAAATGTTACAAACTCGACATCTACGTGATAATCTGAACCTAAGTTTTCAAATTTATTCGCAGCAATATCCCATTTTCTTAGTCTAACACTTACACCAACATAAATTTCATTAGTATTATGTGGATTTACTTCAAAAGCTCTAGCAGATCCAAACATTACACGTTGACTACGACTTATTTGAATAAATTTATCATCAAAGTAATTATAGCGATAAATTTTATCTGAACCCGATTTATAGTCGATTAATAGATATAAATTAAAATTATCTTTTGTAAAAGTATATTGTATGATGTTATTAGGAACTAACTCAGTAAACGCTTTTGAATTTTTATCATCAACACTAAACACCCACCCTTTACTTCCTTTAATTGAAACAAACTTTTTATTTCCAACAAAAATCATATCAAATGTTTCACCTGTCGCTACTTTATCTTTAATCCACTTTACATCTTCGGCTAAACAATCATTTGTATAAAAAAGGCCATTAGAAGTTAGAACGTACATTTTTTTTGGGGTATCCGGATGAAAAACAGTCTTAAAAATTTTCACCTGTTTTTGGCCCCCAAATGATTTATAATTTCCAATTCTTTTCCAACTAGAACCTTTATCTAGTGTTCGATAAACTCCGCCAAAAAAACCTAATTCTCCTTTTCCTGATTTACTAGGCTTTTCATGAGAATTTCCAAACCAAATGTTTTGATTTTTAGGATAAAAATCAGCCCAAGTTGAAGTAGAATATGTCCAATTGTCAGAACCTGCGTTTGACCAATTCATACCTCCGTCAGAACTATAAAATAATCCTCCAGATAATGAACCAACCAATAACAAACCTTTTTCAAGAGGAGTTGTTCTAATAAATTCAATCGGTCCAATACCTTTTGAAGAAGAATTAGAATTAGGAGAAGGAAGCTCTGTAGGACCAATAGTATACCATTGATTTTTTAGATCATAATTCTGAGTATGACTAAAAAAAGTTACTATAACGAATACTATAGAACCAATTAACTTAATCATTTTCTAATAATTCTGAACTTGCTTCCAACTCATTATAAAAGATTTTAATTTCAGCAACATCTTTTAAAAAGTCTACTTTACCAACACTAACTCTGTTAATCGCTAAGCCTGTTCTTTCCTCTAAATCAGCTTTTAAAATTTCAGAATTTTGAGGCTTTATATTTTCAATTTTTTCGTAAATAATTGTTTTAGATGTTTCTAAATTAACCAATACTCTAGAATCCATTATATAGACAATAGCAACAACTATAATGTTAATGAATAACAATTCGGCATAACTAATCTGTTTTCCTGACAGTCCATTTACAACTGACAAACCTATTGAAATAAATAAATAAGTCATTTCACGAACTCTCAATGGATTAGTACGGTATCTTATAATTCCAAAAATAGCGAACAACCCTAATCCCATTCCAGTATCAATGTCCATAGATTTCAATGCAAAAACCAGAACAAATGAGATTATTGAAATCATATAAAACGTAAACACATAATTACGCCTTGGTGTTTTAGCATAATATACATAACGAATAACAGCAGTTAAAACTATAAGATTTAATACAAACCTAAAGATAAGTTTATAAAAATCTTGATCCATTAAGCTAACACCTAAAAAAGTTGAATCTAACATTGGTGTTACTTCACCAATTAAAAGTAATATTGAATTTAACATGTTTATTTTAATTTATCTATTAATAATAATTTATCTTTAAAATTGTTATATTTTAATGTAGGGTTCAAAGATACTGCTCCAACACAATACTTACTAATACTATACGGACCTATTCCGTTTTGTTTCATGAGAGAATAAAAAACACTATTCCTATTTACATTTTCTTGTTTAAGTTCTGCTATAACCAAATGATCATAAACTACTTTATTATCTTTCCACTCAAAGGTTAAATTCAAATCTAAAGTTAGCCTTTCTTTCTCTATATTATTTACTAATGTTATTCTTCCAAAAGAATTCCATAATTTCGCTTCTAAATCAGTTTTTTCACCAATAACGTCATTGATAAAACCTTTTGACTTTTCCTTTAATTCTAATTCAAAATCATCAACTTTAATACGTTTCTTAGCAGTTCTTCCTTTGTATTTATTTTTTATCTCTAAAAAATAAATTTCACTTTCTACATAATTTCTAATTCTTACTTTAAACCGATTTCCCTTACCATTGTGATGATCTAAAAAAAATTGAAAATTAGGATGATCGTAATATAATGTTTCATAAGAATTAATTCTGTTACCTAAAATCTCTAGACATTTGTAATGATCTTTGAGTAACGGAAGTAGTTCATTAAAAATTGTTCTTTTAATTACAAACTTAGTATCCGTCCTATTCATTAACTTTACTTCATCCATTTCAGATAAGCTTGTTCCTTGAAAGGTTTTAACAATTTCTAATTCGTTGAACTTTGATTTTTGCATGCCCCACAAATGTAACTTTTTTTAAAGAATTCCATATACATATAAGTTAAAAACATCTTATTTTATGAAGAGAGAAACAGAAATACATCAATTTGAGTATTATAAGTCATCAAACCTTAATAAATTTTCGGAACACGAACAAAGTTTGATAAAAGAGACCATTAAAAAAGCTAAGAATGCTTATGCGCCTTACTCAAAATTCAACGTAAGTTCTGGTATACTATTAAATGATCAAACTATCTTATCTGCAACTAATATTGAAAATGCTTCATATCCCATTGGCACATGTGCTGAGCGAAATGTATTGAGCTATTGTATTTCAAACTATCCAGAATCAGTTATAACTACAATTGCAGTATATGCAGAAAAATCTGTTGGCAAGTTAAATGAACCAATTACACCATGCGGTATGTGTAGGCAAGCACTTCTTGAAGCAGAAAATAAGCAAGAAAGTAATATTAAATTAATCATGATTGGAAATGATGATAATTTTTTAGTTATTACAAAATGTGCACATTTATTACCTTTTGCTTTTGATGGAAGTGAATTATAATAAATTATTTTTTAAACCACTTCTTTAAAATAATTAGCAAAGCAACAGAAAGCGTGATAGAAACTATTAATGCAATAATTGCATTATTTGTTCCCGTTGTACCATCTATTTCACCACTCTTCAAAGTTACAAATGGAGGATAAACTATATCTAAAAAATTAATTAATATTAAAAAAATACTTGGAATAGCTATTAGGACATATAGAACGATATAAATAATATTTTTCATAGTTTAATATATACTTGAGTTATATAATTCCGGATGTTTTCCAGTCTTGGTTTTATAAAAATTTTCAATTATTTTCATGTCTTCGTCAAAATTGCCTGATAAATTTATCATATTATCAACTCCAGCAATTCTATTTTTATAATCTAAATAACCCAATGCTACTGGCACCTTTGCTCCTATAGCTATATGATAAAAACCTTTCTTCCATTTATCTACTCTTTTACGTGATCCTTCTGCGGGTATAAGCATAACTAATTTTTCATTTTCGTTAAACAAGTTAATGGCAAAATCAACTAAATTATTGTTTTTAGACCTGTCCACACCTACTGCCCCCATCCATCTAAAAAAACCACCGTGTATTCCTTTTGTGAAAGCATCTTTTATGAAAAATTTTACATTAACATCATGTTTCCAAAATATAGCCATGGCATATAAAAAATCCCAATTAGACGTATGAGGCCCTGCAACCATTACACACCTGTCTTTATTAAATTCAGTCTTATAGCTAGATTTCCATCTAGCTATAAATAAAACAATGTTCGCTATAACTTTTTTCATTTTTCTCTATGTTTACACAAATATATTTAATAAATCAATTAATTAAGAAAAAAAGTAACTGATTTAAATCAAGTCCTAACTAAGAGGTACTGACTAACTACAATTTGTTTTTGCTAACAATACAAAAAGGGTTCATCTTTTACTTAACACGTTCACCTTCGCTCTCTAAGCCTGTTTTTCGTTTACTTGTTTTTAATTTTTGATTACCAAAATTGTAGTTCAAGCTTAAACTAACATATCTACTATCCCATCTACCATTACCTGAAGATACAAGATTGTTAAACGTTGAAGAACCTTTCCATCCTATCTGATTAAAGATATTATTAACCTTTAAACTTGCCTTTAATTTATTCTTTAATAATGATTTTTGAAGACCAGCAGAAAGGGACCAATTAGAATCATACACAAACGTACCTCCCCAAACTCCAGGGCCTGAATAAAAACCAGAAATATCTGCCTTTATACCTTTAAACAAACTAAATGTATTTTGTCCATAGATCATGTATGAAAATAATTGGACATCAACACTTCCATTTTCCCCATAGTCAGCTTGATTATCTAAATACGATACTCCTGCGTTAAAATAAGCAGACCACCATTTATTAATTTTAAAAGGCAAACTTGCATTAAAACTTAATACGGCTTGAGTAGCTAAATTGTCCCAAGAAATAAAACCTGCTTGTGGTTTAGTATCATCTGGTCCAATAAGTCTAGTAATCTTATCAGTAGTTACACTATACCCTAATTTAAAGTTATACATATACCTTAAAGTATAGCCTAACTCTACATTATTTACAATTTCAGGTTTTAAAAACGGATTCCCTTTTTCAATTGACAATTCACTTAACTGATTTCTAAATGGATTTAAAACAGCATAATCTGGTCTATTAATTCTGCGGCCATAATTAAGTGACATGGTGTTTTTTGGTTTTATATCCCATGTTAAACCAACGGTTGGAAAAAAATTTAAATAATTTAATTCTACCGGCTCTTCCTCTAAAGTAGATGAGTATGCCTTTAAATCACCGTTAGCAATTGTTTGCTCAGCTCTTATTCCAGAGACAAACTTCCATTTTTCACCTAAATTTCTAGAATAACTTAAGTACAGAGCATAAACAGATTCATTATAATCAAACTTATTTGATCTTAAATTATCAATCAATTCAGAATCATTAACCACATTAAATGCTTCAAATGTATTCTTTGTTTCCACTCTACTGATTTTTGACCCAAACCCTAATTTACCATTATAAAAATTTGTTTCATAATCAATTTTACCAGTATAAATAGAAATATTAATTGGCGTATTAAAACTATTGTTTAATTCTGAAAGTGTTACCATTTTAGTACTATCATAATATATATTGGGCTGACTTCTTTTATTAGTTATATTATAATTTCCATAATCTAAATCTATATCTAACGACTTCCCTTCTTTACTGTAGAACCTATAATTTAAGTTTACTGTATTTTGAATTGCTCTTGAATCTCCTGAGTTTTCAGCAACTAGAATACTATCGATCAAGTTTTCAGAAGATTGCTTTGACATTTCAATTTCATTATAACTAACCTCTTCTCCTATCCTATTGTTTCCGCTATACAAAAATCCAATCGTATTTTTTTTATTTATGAAAAAATCTGTTCCTAACCTGTAAGACAACGCATCATTATTATTTCTTGTATTGTTTATTTCATTTAGAAATAGTCCGTTTTGTCTACTCTTAAATAGGATGTTATGAAAATTATCTCCTCTATTAATTCCAGCACTTCCAAACACATTTACTTTTTTGTTTCTATAATTACCATTCCCACTTAAACTCCCTCTAAAGAGTTCACCTTGAGTAGCAGTTGCATTTAAAGATCCATTTGCCCCCATAGATTTATCTTTCTTTAATCTTATATCGATAATACCTGCATTTCCTTCTGCTTCATACTTTGCACCAGGCGTAGTAATTATTTCAATCCTGTCAATTTGATCTGCTGGTAAATTTTTTAAATAACTACTTAAATCGTCTCCTGCCAATGGCAATTGTTTACCATCTATATATACTCTTACACCAGATCTACCTAACACACTTATATTATCATTATTATCAACCGTTACCGCAGGAGCCTTTCTTAGTAATTCTATTGCATTTGCTCCAGTACTATTAATAGTTCCTTCGACATTAAAAATAGTTCTATCAGGTTTTACTTCTAAAATAGCACGTTGACTCGTAATCTCAACTACGTCAAGATTGTTTGATGCAAATTGAATGTTACCAATGTCTTTTGATTCATTTTCTGATAATTCAATATTATCAATAATTAAATCTGGATACCCAACAAATGTTGCCTTGATAAAATAATTATCTACTTTTAAATTTGAAAGTGTAAAAGAACCTTTTTCTTTAGACGTTTCAATCTTTACCATATTACTATCTGATTTAGTAAACAGAGCTATATAAGCACTAGCCACCGTAGTTGTATCGTTTTCATATAATACACCGCTAATACTAGATTGTCCATAAGAATAGCATAGTAATATTGAAAAGATAAGAGAAAAAACAAATTTCATAATATATAATTTTGAACAAAGTTAATGTTAAACTTAAATCTACACAATAATTTAACACTTGGTTAAAATTAACCTGTCCATCATTCCTATTTTATTAACGACTTATCAACTATGGTCAACAATCCAAAAAACAATGACTACCTTAGTGACGCAAAAAAACTAAAACAATGAAATATAAAATTATTTACACCACAGCCATTGCTGGTTTATTATTAGCAAGTTGTGATGAAACATCAACACATGATACTGAGAGTGTGCAAACTGATTCAACTTCAATGGTTGAAGATACTGCCCCGTTTAACTATGTTGATGAAACATTTGGGGATATTCAAATGTTACGTTACCAAATTAACGGATTTGAACATCTGACATTAAAACAACAAAAGTTAGTATATTATCTATATGAAGCCGGTACTTCTGGTAGAGATATTATTTGGGATCAAAATTACCGTCATAATCTTTCTATTAGAAATGCATTAGAAGGTATTGTTTTAAATTACAATGGTAACAAATCTTCAGAAGATTGGTCTAACTTTATGGAATATACTAAAAGAGTATGGTTTTCAAATGGAATTCACCACCATTACTCAATGGACAAATTTAAACCAACTTTTTCTAAAGACTATTTAAAATCTTTGTTATCAGACTCTAAAATAGAGTTAAACACAGAAGTATTAGATGTAATTTTTAACGATTCGGACTCTAAAAGAGTAAGTTTAGATGATTCTAAAGATTTAATTTTCGAGTCGGCTACAAATTTCTATCAAGAAAATATTACAGAAGCTGATTTGGAAAAGTATTACTCTACTGCTATTGACAAAAGTGATGAAACTCCTGTAGAATATGGATTGAATTCAAAATTAGTAAAAGCTAAAGATGGTACTATTTCTGAGCAAGTGTGGAAAGTTGGCGGTATGTACAATGATGCTATTGTTGAAGTTGTTAAATGGTTAGAACTAGCACAAGGTGTTGCCGAGAATGATGAACAAGCGAAAGCTTTAGGATTATTGGTAGACTATTATAAAACTGGTGATTTGGAAAAATGGTCAGAATTTAATATTGTTTGGAGTCAAGCTACTGAAGGAGACATTGATTATATTCAAGGGTTTGTTGAAGTATATGGAGATCCCATGGGAATGAGAGGTTCTTATGAGTCTATCGTACAAATCAAAGATTTTGAAGCTTCTGGAAGAATGAAAACTTTAGCTGATAATGTACAATGGTTTGAAGATAACTCTTCTATTATGGATGCCCATAAAAAACCAAATGTAGTTGGTGTAACATATAATGTTGTAAACATAGCTGGAGAATCTGGAGATTCTTCTCCTTCTACTCCTATTGGTGTGAACTTACCAAATTCAAACTGGATTAGAACAGTGCATGGATCTAAAGCAGTAAGTTTAGGGAATATAGTTGAATCTTATAGCCAATCAGGTGGTGAAGGTATGTTAGAAGAGTTTGCACATGATCAAGAAGAAATTGATCGCGCAAAAGCTCATGGTAAATTGGCCTCAAAATTACATACTGCAATGCATGAAGTTATAGGTCACGCTTCAGGTAGAATGAATAAAGGTGTAGGTACTCCAAAAGAAACGTTAAAAAACTTTTCTTCTACTTTGGAAGAAGCTAGAGCTGACTTAGTAGCTTTATACTTCTTAATGGATACTAAATTAGTTGACTTAGGCTTAATGGAATCTTTAGAGGTTGGAAAAGCTGAATATGATTCTTATATTAGAAATGGAATGATGGCACAAATGAGACGTTTACAGCCAGATGCGAACTTAGAGGAAGCTCACATGAGAAACAGACAAATTGTTGCTTCTTGGGCATTTGAAAAAGGTGAAGCGGAGAATGTAATAGAGAAAATTGAAAGAGATGGTAAAACCTATTTTGAAATTCATGATTATGTAAAGTTAAAAGCAATATTTGGTGATTTACTACAATTAATACAACGTATTAAATCAGAAGGTGATTATGAAGCTGGAAAAGCGTTAGTATATGGATATGGTGTTTATGTAGATAAGGCAATACATCAAGAGGTAATTACTAGAAGTGAAGTATTAAACATTCCTCCTTATAATGGTATGTTAAACCCAATTATGACAGCAGTAAAAGATGCTGATGGTAATATTACTGAAATTAAAGTAACACAGCCAGAAAATTTTGAATCTCAAATGTTGAAGTATTCAAAAAATTATGGTTTTTTAAAATAAAAATCAAATAAGGGCAATTCAATAGAAATTGCCCTTATTTAACATTTAACTCTTAAATTAAGTAATTAATCTAATTACAATTAGGACTTAATTCAATCACTTTATTTTCAAATCAAACTTTATCTAACAATTTTGTGAAAATTTATGAGATTAATATTGCAAATAGATAATATTAACCGTTTTTTTGCGTTTTAATTCTACCTTAATTTATTATGAAACAACTATTCTATATTTTACTTGTCATTTCTTTAACGTTAACCTCATGTAATGAAGACATTACAACGTCATGGTTGAAAATTGACAGCATAAATCTTACTACTAATGTAACAATTGAAGGAGAAAATAGTAATGATATTGTTGATGCCTGGTTATATATGGATAATCAGCCTTTGGGAGTTTTCGAATTACCATGTGAAATTCCAGTTTTAGCAGAAGGTAAACATTCATTTATTGTTTATGCAGGAGTAAAAGGTAATGGAAGTAATGGGTTTAGAATAAAATATCCTTTTTATAAAACTACAGAATTTGATTTAACCTTGATTAAAGGTGAAACGGTATCTTATACACCTACTGTGCATTATAAATCAAATGTAGTATTTACTGGAAGAGAAGATTTTGAAGACACAGGTATAATTTTAAATCCTAACATTGATTTTGATACTTCAAAAATTAAAATAATTTCTGTAATTGATCAGCCTGAAATTGTAAAATACGGAGATAATTGTGGTAAAATTATTTTAACCTCACTCGATACTTTTGTACAAGTTTTTACTAATCTAAATATAGATTTAGAGAAAGGAGATACGTTTATGGAGTTAGACTATATGAATACTAATTCCTTTGCGGTTGGACTAAATTCAGTTTCAGCTACTAACGGTGCAAATAGTGAAGCCTATTTTGCCGCTGTAGCTCAAGACGAATCCACTTTAAAATGGAAAAAGTTATATATAAATATTACGCCTTATATAACAAATATAAATCAAGCCGTTAGTTTTGATTTTTACATTGCTGGAGCATTAGATGCTGATAAAACTAGTGGGTACATATATCTAGATAATATTAAAATTGTTCAATTCGAATAAATGAATCAAAAAAAGAACACCTTACTTTTAATTAGTTCTGATTTATTGTCAGTCAGTTTAATCTGGACCTTATTTTTTGCCTTTAGAGATATTTACATTGAACAATCAAATGTAATTTTTGACATCACTTATATTAAAGGTTTACTTTTTGTTACTTTGTTTTGGATGGTATTGTACATAATCCAGGGAACTTACATAAATGTACTGAGACATTATAGATTAAATATAATTTTATCTACTCTCTTCTCTTCAATTATTGGAAGTTTTGTTATTTTCATGGTATTACTTTTAGATGACATTCAAAACTTATTATCGTACAAGCAATATTATCAAATGCTGCTTGCACTATTTTTATTACACTTTTTTATTACTATTTTACCTAGGATAATTCTGACCACATTAAGGGTTAAGAATATACATAAAGGTAAATTTGGATTTAACACCTTAATAATTGGCGGTAGTGATAAGGCAATTGAAATTTTAAATGACTTGAATAATTTACGTCAAAGTTCAGGGCACCACATAATAGGGTTTGCCAACATCAATGGTAGTGATTACAAATTAAAAGAACAAGTCCCGTTTTTAGGCCATTTTACAGAAGTAAAGCAAATTATTAAAGACCATTCTATTGAAGAAGTAATTATAGCCTTAGAAAGTAGTGATCACATAAAACTAAACACTATAATAACAGAACTTAGTGCTTTTGATTTAAAAATTAATATTGTTCCTGATAATTTTGATATCCTATCTGGCCAGGTAAAAATGAATTCTATTTTTGGTGCTCTACTTATTCAAGTTAATAAAAACTCAATGCCAGATTGGCAAAAATCAACAAAACGATTATTTGATGTATCTACTTCATTTATAGTCTTACTATTATTGTCTCCAATGTATTTATTTATTTCAGTACTTGTCAAGGTATCATCTAAAGGACCAATATTTTTTAAACAAGAACGAATTGGAATTAGTGGTTCTCCATTTAAAATCATAAAGTTTAGAACAATGTTCGTTAATTCAGAAAAAAATGGTCCACAATTATCCAGTTCACATGACAAAAGAATTACACCAATTGGTAAAATATTAAGAAAAACAAGATTAGATGAATTTCCACAATTTTTGAATGTTATCGCAGGAGACATGTCTATTGTAGGCCCAAGACCTGAACGACAATTTTTTATAGATAAAATATCAGAAAAAGATCCTCAATATTTATATTTACATAAAGTAAGACCAGGTATTACATCATGGGGGCAAGTTAAGTTCGGCTATGCGGAAAACGTGGATGAGATGGTACAACGTATGAAATACGATTTACTATACATTAGAAACATGTCCTTAGCTTTAGATTTTAAAATCATGTTTTATACTGTAGCAGTCATACTAAAAGCTAAAGGTAAATAAAAGCAATATCCAAACTTGATTTTAGCAAACCTTTAGTTTCTCTTACTTAAATGACTTTTGTGAAAAGAGTATTTGATAATCATCCTATTTTTAAACAAATACAACTATACTTATCTAATAAGTTACAATAGTTTTACAATTTTATTTTTCATTTATAACTATCACCAAATAATATCTATTAGATTTACTTATAAATTTCTCTAGCATTCAAAGCCTTCTGATAACGTCTAGCATTAATCATATGTCCTGCTAAGGTTCTTGCAAAATTACTATCCCCTGAAAAATCTTCTTTAGCACAAAAGAACATGTACTTATGTTTTTCGTAATTCAATACAGCATCTATGTATTTGCTTGGAGGAATGTTAATAGGGCCAGGAGGTAATCCTTTATACATATAAGTATTATATGGAGAATCAACTTTTTTATGTTTATTCAACACACGCTTTATGGTATAATCATCTAATGCAAAGATTAAAGTTGGATCAGCTTGTAATGGCCAGCCTTTATTAACTCTATTCATATAAACTCCAGCAATAGTTTTCATGTCCTTTTTAGAGTTTGTTTCACTAAATACAATAGATGCCAAAGTTGTAACCTCAGACTGTGATAATTTGATTATTTTTAATTTTGCTACTCTTTCCGGATTCCAAAAGTTTTTATACTCTTTAGCCATTCTTTTCATTAAACTGGAAACCGTAATATCGTAATCTACCCTATAGGTATTTGGAATGAACATTGAAATAATTGTTTCTTTTCTAAAACCATAGTTAGAGATACTATCCTTTGACTTTAACCAAGCATAAATAGCATCAGACTCTAATAGAATTCCTTCAGAAATTGAATCTGCTAAATTTTTAAGTGTTCTAACATTAGCAAATGAGATATTAGCATCAACTCTACCATTACCAGCTCTAAGGTGATTAATTAATTGATTATTAGTCCATCCATTTTTAATAATGTAATTTCCTGATACAACTAGATTCCCTTGGTAATTCTTTTGATCAGCTAACCATCTTAAAGACTCCATGTTAGAGACTATTTTCAACTCAATTATTTGAGTTAAAACATCTTGTTGAGAAGAACCTTTTGGAATAAATAATTTGATAGAGTCTTCTTCAAATTCGATATTTGAAATTTTATAGTTTTGATACCAATACTTACCTGCTATTCCCCCTACTATTAGTCCAATAATTAACAATACAATAATAAATTTACCAAAAATACTTTTCTTTTTCTTCTTTGCCATAGTTGATGAATCAATTAGTAATAGTAAAAGTAAAGAAATAAAATTAAGCGTCTATAAAATCTTCTAAATAGTTTTTTCTATTTAAATATTTTGAATAACGTTGGTAAGATTTACTTGGATAATAAATATACATACAAGACCCATGTTTAATCCATGATACTACCTTATCAAAGTTTTTATACGGCATTGCTGGACAACCATAAGAACGACCTAATGACCCATTTTTTTGTAAAAAATCATATGTTGCATAATCAGCGCCGTGCATTACTACACCTCTACTACTCGCTTTATCATTTGAATGTTCTAACCCATCTAATCTTAATGCAAGCTTATATTTAGAGCTATGATAAGTTGATGTCGTTTTATAAAATCCCAAACTTGATTGATGTGAATTGTTTGTATTTGAAAATTTTGTGGCATATAAACCTCCTGAATTTTTTCCGTGTGATACAATAGATTTATAAACTAGCGTTTGACTACATACATCAAAAATAAACAACCTATCTTCAGTTGATGGTTTTGAAAAATCAATAATAGTTAAATATCTTTCAATTTTAACTTCATGACGTTTCACCATATTCAAATATCCAATTACACCTTGTTGAAATGCTTCATAACTTAATGTTTTAACATTGGTTTTATGATACAACGCAGTAGTAAACTTATTAAAATTTGACTTGGCTTGATTGTAAACAGAATCAACAGCCAACATTTTTAATGCTGAACTATTACCTTCTTTATTATTTGTAGCGCGACTATTCACTCCAAATAAAACTGTTACAACCAAAAATAAAACTATTTTTTTGGTATTCCTTGCACTCATAGTTACAAAGTTAGGTAAAATAAAGTACTTTTGTTTTATCTCTGCTATAATTTTAGACTAAAGCTTTGATAAACAACATTAAACATTATTACCATTAAGATGAGTACACAATCAGAAATAGAAAAAAGAAGAACGTTCGCCATAATTTCTCACCCGGATGCAGGAAAAACGACTTTAACTGAAAAATTATTATTATTTGGTGGAGCAATTCAAACTGCCGGTGCTGTAAAAAATAATAAGATTAAAAAGACGGCCACTTCCGATTTCATGGAAATTGAAAAACAAAGGGGAATATCGGTTGCTACTTCTGTAATGGCATTTCAATATAATGGTAAACAAATCAATATTCTAGATACACCTGGTCACAAAGATTTTGCTGAAGATACTTACAGAACTTTAACAGCTGTTGATAGTGTTATTCTTATTATTGATTGTGCTAGTGGTGTTGAGGCTCAAACCAAAAGATTAATGGAAGTGTGTCGTATGAGAAAGACACCTGTTATTGTTTTTGTTAATAAAATGGATCGTGAAGGTAGAGATGCTTTTGATTTGTTAGATGAGCTTGAAGAAAATCTTAAAATTGGAGTGAAGCCATTATCATGGCCTATTGGTATTGGACACACTTTTCAAGGTGTATATAACATTTATAATAAAGAATTAAATCTATTTGCCGCCAACAAAACGGCTATTAGTGAAGATGTAGTGTCTATTGATGATGTAAATTCACCAGAAGTTGAAGAAATTATTGGAGAAGAAGCTTCAGAATTATTAAGGGAAGAGTTAGAATTAGTTGAAGGCGGTTATGATGAGTTTGATGTTAATGAATATCTAAAAGGAAATGTAGCACCAGTATTTTTTGGTTCAGCCGTTAACAACTTTGGAGTTAAAGAATTATTAGAAGCATTTTTAGAAATTTCACCATCTCCAAGAGGAAGAGAGTCTAGTATTGGGTTTATAGAACCGGAACATAAGAATTTTTCTGGATTTGTTTTTAAAATTCACGCAAACCTTGATCCTAAACATAGAGATAGAATAGCATTTTTAAGAATTGTTTCAGGTAAATTTGAGCGAAACAAATTTTACAATCATTCAAGATCTGCCAAAAAAATTAAATTTTCGAATCCAACGTCATTTATGGCACAAGATAAATCAATTATTGATGAAGCCTATCCAGGTGATGTGATTGGACTATATGATACAGGCGCATTTAAAATTGGTGATTCATTATCTGAAGGTACTAAATTACAATATAAAGGTGTTCCAAGTTTTTCTCCTGAAATTTTTATGGAATTGGAGAACAGAGACCCAATGAAATCTAAACAATTAGAGAAAGGAATACAACAATTAACAGATGAAGGTGTTGCTCAATTATTTATTCAACAACCAGGAAATAGAAAAATTGTTGGTACTGTAGGTCAATTACAGTTTGAGGTTATTCAATACCGTTTAGAGCATGAATATACTGCGAAATGTGCGTTTACCCCTAAACGATTTTACAAGGCATGTTGGATGACTACAGATAATAAAGAACAGCTTGACAAGTTTATCAGAGCCAAAACAATTTATATTGCGAAAGACAAAGATGATAATTATGTATTTTTAGCTGAAACACCTTTCTTGTTACAAATGGCTCAACAAGATTATCCAGATATAACATTCCACTTCACTTCTGATTTTAAAGTGAAAAGTAATAATGTCTAACGCCTACTATACTTCCTTATTTGATTTTTTAGATGTAAACAACATTGATTACTCTATAGAGTCAAATATTGTAAGGTTTAAGGACTATCCTTTTTCTTTTTTTTTAGTGATTCAAAGTGAGACAAACACCTATATTGACTTTATCAAAAAAAGAGAACAAGAACAAGACTCTTTTAATTCATACCTAATTTTTATTTGGTTTGACTTATGGGAAAGTAAACAAAACGTTGTACTTTCTAAAATCAAACACCTTTTCGGTCTTTCCATAAAAATACATGCCAGAAAAACTAAGGTTGAAATTGTCAATAAATTAGACTGTGAACATTTTTTTAACAAAAATCATCTTAATCAACCAGTTATTGGATACAAAAGAATAGGTTTATCTATAAATAATGAATTGGTAGCATTGGCATCATTTGCAAAAAGAAGAAAGTTTAGAGACGATTCCTATTCTGCAGAATTACTACAATTTTCAACTTTAAATAATCACCATATAAATGGTGGATTAAGTAAGTTAATAAAACATTTTATTAAAAATCATAAAGTAAACTCACTTATGACCTATATTGATTTAGATTGGTCTACCGGTTCTAAATTCAAAAAAATTGGCTTTGAAACTCAGTCAAACCGAAACTTTTTAAATTTTAAACTTGATAATCAAAGTAATCAGAGAAGTGTTACAAATGATGAAAATTCTACTATATTTAACACAGGAAGTATTAAAAGTCTAATTTATTTCTGAATATACTGAGCGTTAGGTATCTCAACTTCTATAATTTAGCTATCTTTGCCAAGCTATGAACTATTATATTTTAACGACTAATCATAAAAGTTTGCCTTTAGGTAAACTTTTATTAAGTTTGTTCTTTATTTTTTTAATAAATTCAGCATTTTCGCAAAAGAATAGAACATATATTGGTTTTGATTATTACCCTACCGTTGCAACTCAACTAAATTCAACTATTGCCAAACCAAATAGTATTAGATATAGTCCTAATTTTTGCCTAAACATGCACCATGAATTCAATAAAAGAAAACTATATTTCGAATATGGAATAAAACATATTAATAGAGGATATGGTTATAAAATAGATGTAATAAATATACAAGGTATAAAATTTGGTGATTATAAACACCAAATACATAATGATTATATTAGCATGCCATTATCAATTGGATTGAAGATTAATAAATTATATATAGAATTTGGTCCTTCAATAGATTATTTATACTCCACTAAAATATTTACCAAAGGAAAATGGACTAAATTACCCGAAACTGACAAGAAGCTAAATTTTAGTGGTAATATGTCTTTTGGCACTATTATTGAGCCAAAATACATGAAAAGTTTTCTTTTTAGTATTGGTGCCTATGCTAATTTCACATTAACTGAACAATACTTAAATGTAGGACTGGAAATCGGATTAAAATACCGATTAAAAAAGAGAATTAAAAGCTATAGAAGAAACTAATGAATTTTTTAGGACACTGTTACTTAACTAGACATAACAAGGAATTAATACCGGGTAATTTAGCTGGAGATTACTACAAAGGAGACTTATCCAAATTTAAGAAAACTCCAAAACATATTATAAAAGGTGTTGAGATACATAGATTTATAGATTCAAACACAGATAATTCACCATTAATTCAAGAAGTTGCAAAGCTACTTCAAGCAAGTGGAATTAGACGTATATCATATATTGCATCAGATATTTTATTAGATCATTACTTGGCTAAAAATTGGAAGAAATTTAGCTCTAAAAATCTAAATAAGTTCATACAGAAGTCTTATAAACTAACTGAACATGAGTTAATTAATTTACCAACTGCATTTGCTCCATTAATGAAGCAAATGCGAAAGAATGATTGGTTAGGTACTTATAAATATGAAGATGGAATTGACTTAATACTTCATAAATTTGGACATATCATTCCATTTCAAAATAACTTACATGAATCATTTGTAGCCTATAAAGCAAATCAAAAAAAAATTGATAAACTATTTAAGACCTTTTTAAAACAAATTGACAAATCTGTCACAAAAGAGTTTAAACTTAAGTAAGCATGAAAATTCTATTTTTAACAGATGGTATTACTCCTTATGAAACAGGTGGAATGCAGAAACATTCATATGTTGTAAGTAAATTATTAGCAGAAAATGACTGTACTATTACACTTGTACATTGTGGATTTCTAGGCCATTCAAATTTTAATGAGGATTACTCCAAGGTTTTCACTAAAGAACAACTCTCTAAAATATCATTTGTATTCATCCCATTCAAGCATACCAGCAAACTACCTGGACACTACATCAGTGATAGTAAAACTTATTCTAAACAAATTCATAATTTTTTTGGAATTAACATAGAAAAGTTTGATTTAATTTATGCTCAAGGGTTTACAGGATGGAATTTTTTAAACAATCAGCAACACATACCTGTTATTGTAAACCTACACGGTTTTGAGATGTTTCAGAAGGCATCCAATTTCAAAGTAAAGATTGAACACCAGTTATTACGACCAATTGTAAAGGACTTAGTAAAGAAAGCTGATTACGTTCTTTCTTTTGGCGGTAAAATTGATGACATACTATTAAAACTAAAAGTAGAAAAATCAAAAATAATTTCACAATCAAATGGGATTGAACAAAGTTGGCTGAATGAAGATGCCTTAACATTACAAGATATAAAAACCTTTACATTTATTGGTAGAAATGAACGTAGAAAGGGTATTGAAGAATTGACTGTAGCCTTAGAACAATTAATTGATACAAATTTAGAATTCAAATTTAATTTTATAGGTCCCATTGCAGAGTCTAATCAAATTATAAATGATTCTATTTCATATTTTGGTGAAATAAAAGATGCTCAACAAATTATATCTTTATTGGACCAATCAGATTATTTAGTTTCTCCATCTTATGCCGAAGGTATGCCTACTGTTATTTTAGAAGCAATGTCTAGAGGTAACGCAATTATTGCTACTGATGTTGGTGCAAACTCAAGATTATTAGAGGGTAATGGTTTTATCATTGAACATGATTCAAATTCAATATTAGAAGCTATAACCAAGGCAATTAAGATAGACAATAGTCAATTGTTAACCTTAAAACAAAACTCTGTTCAAAAAGTAAAATCAGAATTTATTTGGGAGAAGGTTATTCTTCAAAAACTAAATTCATTCAAAAAAATTATAGCTAACGCAAAAAAGAGTTTCGCTTAAGCGAAACTCTTTTTTTATCAACAATATTGTTAACCAAATAAATCTAAAACCAAGAACCAATTATTGTTGACGAATTTTTTAATATATACTTCTTAAGTTGTTAAAAGGTTACAATTTTTTAATTAAAAATAAACAATTCTAAAAAATAAACAATAGGAATTACAAATATTACACCATCAAACCTATCTAAAAGACCACCATGGCCAGGTAAAATAGTTCCAGAATCCTTTATATTCAAACTACGTTTTAGCATTGATTCAATTAAGTCTCCTATTGTTCCAAAACTTGACACAATAACACCATACCATGCATACTTCATAAAACTATCATCTGTAAAGTAAGCAATAACAAGAGCTGCTAATACACTAAATACTAACCCTCCAATAAATCCTTCCCATGATTTGTTAGGAGAAATACGTTCGAACAGTTTACGTTTCCCAATCTTACGCCCAATTAAATAAGCAAACGTGTCACTAAACCAAGTTAAAATAAATATACTTAAAACCGGCCAATAATTATCAGTGTTTAACCTCATAACATTGATTAACACGAAAGGTAAAGTAATATAGAATAATCCTATTACAGTTACTCCCATATTTTGAAATGGAGTTGTTTTTTTTCGATACAATTCTGCAAATCCAATTAAAGGAAAAAGTATAACCAGTAAACCGATTAAATATAAATTTAATTCACTTTCATGAATACTATACAATGACAATAAATAAATTAATACTCCAACAATTACACCTTGACTAATATTTGGCTTTACAACTGATTTTTCAAATAAATTATAAAACTCATACAATGCCAACACCGCAACAATTCCAAATAAAACTTGAAAATACCAATCACCAAAAATTGTAGCTAAAATAATAAAGGAAACAAAGAAGAATCCTGTTATAGCACGAACTAACATGTTACTCATTGTCTTTATCTATTATATATTTTGCACGAATAACATCCTTAGCTTCTACATAAATTTCAAACAATCCGAATGCATTGTACATACTATCTTTTTGATTTAATATACTTGCATCAATACCATTAGCTTTTAATTTTACAATCAACAAATTAGCCAAATGTTCTTGACTTGTTGAATAAATCATAGCTTTTGAAGGATTCTTCTTATTCTGCTGTGCTATCTGCTTTATCAGTTTCTGTATCCTCTGAATTAATTTCATCTTCAGTCTTTATTTCATTCGAACTTTTAGAAGTTTCAACTTCTTCGCTTACATGTTCTACTTTAACGTCTTCAATAGTCTTTTCTTCTTCTTTATCCCAAGGTCTCTTTCCAAATATTTCAACTAAATTAGCTTTAAAGATAACTTCATCTTCTAATAAAGCTTCTGCTAACAGAACTAACTTATCCTTATTTTCAGTTAAAATTTTAACAGCTCTTTCATATTGAGCCTCAATCATAATTGAAACTTCCTCATCAATTAATTGTGCTCTCGATTCAGAATAAGGCTTTGTAAACCCTTGATTTCCTTGTGAATCATAATAACTTATATTACCTAATTTATCACTTAAACCATAGATAGATACCATTGCGTAAGCTTGTTTAGTTACTTTTTCTAAATCACTTAAAGCTCCCGTGGATATTTTACCAAACATAATCTGTTCAGCAGCTCTTCCACCTAAAGCAGAACACATTTCATCTAACAGTTGCTCAGTAGTAGTAATTTGTCTTTCTTCTGGTAAGTACCATGCAGCACCTAAAGATTTTCCTCTAGGAACGATAGTAACTTTAACCAAAGGAGACGCATGCTCTAGTAACCAAGATGTAGTTGCATGACCTGATTCATGAAAAGCAATTGTTTTCTTTTCGTTTGGTGTAATAATTTTATTCTTCTTTTCTAAACCACCAACTATTCTATCAACGGCATCTAAGAAATCTTGTTTATTAACACTAGCCTTCTTTTTACGTGCAGCAATTAAAGCAGCTTCATTACATAGATTTGCTATGTCAGCACCAGAAAACCCAGGTGTTTGACGAGCTAAAAAGTCAACATCAATTTCTTTTTCTATTTTAATAGGCTTCAAATGAACTTCAAAAATTTCTTTTCTCTCATTAATATCAGGCATATCAACATAAATTTGTCTATCAAATCTTCCAGCTCTCATTAAAGCAGAATCTAAAACATCAGCTCTATTTGTAGCTGCTAAAATTATAACACCAGAGTTAGTACCAAATCCATCCATTTCAGTTAATAACTGATTTAATGTATTCTCTCTCTCATCATTCGATCCCATGTTAGCATTCTTTCCTCTTGCTCTACCAATAGCGTCAATCTCATCAATAAAAATAATTGATGGTGCTTTTTCTTTTGCTTGCTTAAAAAGGTCTCGTACTCTAGAAGCACCTACACCAACGAACATTTCAACAAAATCAGAACCTGACATTGAAAAGAAAGGTACTTTAGCTTCACCCGCAACAGCTTTAGCTAATAACGTTTTACCTGTTCCTGGAGGTCCCACTAGTAATGCACCTTTAGGAATTTTCGCTCCTAATTCAGTATATTTTTTTGGATGTTTCAAAAAATCTACAATTTCTTCAATTTCTTCTTTAGCCCCTTCAAGTCCAGCAACATCAGCAAATGTTGTATTAATTCCTTTTCCTTTTTCGAATAATTTGGCTTTAGATTTTCCAACACTAAAAATACCACCGGATCCACCAGATCCACCGGCACCTCCACCCATTCTACGCATCATAAATATCCAAAAGATAATCATAATTGCGGGAAACAATAACCAACTTAACGTATCTCCTATGACATCATGTCTTGTATCATAAGAAATTGAAAACTCGGTATCAGGAGTAAATTTTGATTCTAAAACATCTAACTTTTCACTAAAACTATCCTCACTTAAAGGTGTAGTAAATGTTAAATCAGGAGTAGCTGGATTAAACGTAGTTGCTTTTTGCTTTTTAAGTCTTTTAAACTTCTCGATTTTCTGAACTTCTTCAATTTTATCAGATTTTAAATAAATCTCAGCAGTTCCAGTATTATTGATAACTACCAATTTTTCAACATATCCTTTTTCCGCTAATTCATAAAAATCCTGAACTTCAGCCTCAACTGATGTTCCTCCTTTTGATAAAAGCATTGAGCCAATTAAGACTGCCGCTATAATTCCATAAATCCAATAAAAATTGAATTTAATCTTTGGTGTTTGTGGTTTCTTTGCCATAATTTAATCAATGTTTGAAATATCAGTTCTTTCAGCATCCGCCCAAAGTCCCTCAATATTATAAAAATCTCTTGTTTCTCTATAAAAAACGTGAACAACTACATTTACGTAGTCTAACAAAACCCATTCAGAATTATTCACAGAACCTTCTCTATGCCAAGGTCTTTCTTTAATATTTAGTCTTGTTGTTTTTTCAACTGAACTTGCAATTGAACTTACTTGTGTTGAAGAGTCACCTGTACATATAACAAAATACTCACATACTGCACTCTCTATATTTGTAATATTAAGTATAGCAATGTCCTTACCTTTTACTTCTTGTATACCCTCAACTATTGAATCTATTAATCCCTTTGTGTTAGCGTCTTTTTCTGAAATAGTTTTAACCATGTTGTCTTATATAATTGAATTGACAAAAATAACCGTTTTCTTTGATATAAATCACTTATTTCAGATAATTTAACGATTTTTGTATTATGACTTTTAAACACTTCATATATAAACATATAATACTTGACCAAATTGGCTCAACTAATTCATATTTACACGGCTTAAACCTAGTTACAAAACAAAAAAACGGAACCATTATAAGTGCAAAAAATCAAACTTTAGGTAAAGGTCAAAAGGGAAATATTTGGCTTACTAAGAAAGGTAAAAACCTGACTTTCTCTATACTTACCTACCCTAGATTAAAACCAAAGCACGCATTTTATTTGAACATTATTGCAGCGTTAGCCGTACAAAAAGCATTATCTGACTTATCCATTTCGGCCAAAATAAAATGGCCAAACGATATATTAGTAAATAAAAAAAAAATTGGAGGAATATTAATCGAAAATCAAATCAATAGTGAAATCATAACCCAATCTATAATTGGAATTGGATTAAATGTAAATCAATCCAAGTTTGCTTCAGAATTAAATGCAACATCTATCTTAAATGAAGGTAAATCTGTAGAAATTGAGGATGTCTTAGATCAAATTTATGGTTACTTAGATTTTTATTATAATCTATTACTTGAATCAAACTTTAAACTTTTATTAAAGCTTTATTATTCAAAATTATTTTGGCATAATCAAATTGGATTTTTTGAAGATGATCAATCCCAATTTAAAGCCTTGGTTATGGGTATTTCAGATATTGGATTACTCGAATTGCGGCTATTAGACGATACAACAAGACATTACGATATCAAAGATGTCAAATTTATTTATTAACTCAATATCACAATAGTAATAACATATGTTTCTTTTTTTTATTTCTTACTTATACCCTTAAGTATAGAGCGAATATAAAAAGAGCATTCATTAAATTTATTACATTTGTAATATGGAAAATAAACCACTTATTTTAATAACTAATGATGATAGTATTACTGCTAAGGGAATCTCTTACTTAGTAAAAGCAATGAAGCCTTTAGGTGAAATAGTTGTTGTCGCTCCAGACAGTCCACAAAGTGGTATGGGTCATGCGATTACAATTCACACTCCGTTACGTTTAAAAAAGTCTAATCAATTTGAAGGAATTGAATCCTATACATGTTCAGGAACACCTGTAGATAGTGTTAAACTGGCTATTTATGAAGTTTTAAAAAGAAGACCGGACTTAATTGTGTCAGGGATTAATCACGGTTCAAACGCAGCTACTAACGTCTTGTATTCAGGAACAATGTCTGCAGCTGTTGAAGGCGCAATTGAAAGTATTCCTTCAATCGGTTTTTCATTGTTAGATTTTGATAAAGATGCTGATTTTGAAGCTGCCGCACATTATGCTACTAAAATAAGTAAACAAGTACTACTCCATGGTATTCCTAAAGGAACCTGTTTAAATGTAAACATTCCCAAAGGAGAAATAAAGACTATAAAAGGTGCTAAAATTTGTCGTCAAGGTAAAGCATTTTGGGAAGATTCTTTTGATAAACGAAAAGATCCATTTGGAAATGACTATTTTTGGTTAACTGGCGACTTTAACGTCTTAGATAAAGGTGATGATACTGACTTAGCAGCATTAGAACAGAATTATGTATCAATTGTACCTACACAGTTTGATATGACTGCACACCATTTAATTGGTGAATTAAACGAATGGGATTTAAAATAAAAAATATGAACTTTATTAAAAAGTATGATAAAATGAGTTATGGATTAATTCTAGGTTTAACGCTACCTATAGTTGGTTTTATATTCTCTTATTTTATTAAAACTATGGGAATGGAAGATATGACACTATCCCAATACATAAGTAACTATATTTCTTCTGGTGATAAAATGGATATTACAATCTTTTCTATGTTACCAAACATGCTTTTATTTTACTTTGTTAATTTTAAGTGGAATATGTACGAATTCACAAAAGGAATTGTTGGTGTTACTTTAATTATGGGCATTACAGTAGTCATTATGGGACTGTAGTCCAATTAGTTTTGTGATGCTATTACAACTAATGTTATATAGATAATATAGGTACTAAATAGCATAACCCCTTTTAATCTACCTAATTTTTTACCGATAAGCATTAAAGGTAAAAGCGCTAATGATATCGCAAGCATCCAAATCATATCATAAGAAATAACATCTCCTGTTACAGGGATTGGTTTTATTATAGCAGTAATTCCAACTACAGCCATAATGTTAAAGATATTTGAGCCAATTAAATTACCAATAGAAATATCAGTTTCTTTTTTAAATGCAGCAACAGCAGACGTTACCAATTCAGGAACAGACGTTCCAAACGCAATAACTGTAATACCTATTGTGGCTTTACTCATACCAAAATCAGTAGCTAAAATCACAGCGCTATCTAGTAACCATTCTGCACCAAAGTATAAACCAATTAACCCAATTAGTAAAGAACCTATAGCTTTTGGCATATTAACGTTGTCTGCTTCTTTATCTAAAAGACTTTCTTCCTCCTTTAATGCTTTTTTTGTTTTTTTTCGAGAACTTGAAATTAAGTAATAAATAAATACTAACAACAGTCCAAATAACACCATTCCTTCCCAACGTTCAATCTGATATCCTTCTCCAAATAATAGAGCGAATAAAAAAAACAAAAGAGATGCTCCCATCATCATAGGCCAATCTAAAATTTTAGAGTTTCGATCTACAACAATTGGAAAAATCAAAACTGTTATACCAAGCACTAATGCAATGTTTGCTATATTAGAACCAATCACATTTCCTATTGCTATTTCAGGACTACCAGAAAGTGCTGCTTTAATGCTTACAATTAATTCCGGAGCAGAAGTCCCGAAAGAAATAACAGTCATACCAATTACTAAAGTAGAAATATGGAATTTCTTTGCAATACCAACAGCACCATTTACCAAGAATTCACCACCAACTATAAGTGTTGTTAAACCTAGGATTAAAAATAAGTAAGTCATTAAGATTTCGTTTCGTTTAAATCCACTTCATCAACCAACTTAGTTGGTTCAAATTTAGTAGAAATAGGATTTGGTGAATTTTGAATAGATTGAGTAACCTCTTTTACGGGATCAGAAATTCCTTTCAATGGAGCTTCAATTTCTTTAACAATATCAATTTTTGGTAGATTTAAATCAGGCATATTCATATTTCTTTTCATCTCCATAGCAGAATCTTGAATATCTCTTTTTATCTCATCAGAAGCGGCCTTGACCTCTCTCATACCTCTACCTAAGTTTTTAGCAATACCAGGAATACTTTTAGAGCCAAACAACATAAGCACAGCTGCCATGATGAATAAGACCTCACTGGTTCCGATATCGTTTAAAAATAAAATAATAGTTTGCATGTTAAATAGTGTGTTACAAATGTAATTATTAATTTTCAGTTAGTAATACATAAGGTTTGGATAATGATACTATATTATTGTGTAACCTAGCTATTACATTAGTGCTTCTTTTAAATCAAAAAACCCAAATTTCAATTAAGAAATTTGGGTTTTAATATATTAAAAGAATCTTTTATTTATTTTCTTTTTTCTTTTTTCCAAAATCAATTACTGCTGGTGTTGCAATAAATAATGAAGAATAAGTACCTACAACAACACCAATCATTAAGGCGAATGTAAATCCTTTAATAGATTCTCCTCCAAATAAGAAGATAACTAATAACACTACAAATGTTGATACAGAAGTATTAATTGTTCTACCCATTGTAGAGTTTAATGCAGAATTAATATTTTCTTTCTCATCTCTCATAGGATGAATTCTTAAATATTCTCTAATTCTATCAAATACAACAACTGTATCATTAATAGAATAACCAACAACTGTTAAGATTGCTGCGATAAATGCTTGATCTATTTCCATAGAGAACCCAATCCAACCCCAGAAGATTGCAAATAACCCCAATACAACTAATACATCATGTGCCATAGCTAATAAAGCTCCTAAACCATATTGCCATTTTCTAAATCTAATTACAATATATAAGAAGATTATTACTAAAGCAAAGAATATAGCATAGAATGAATTCGATTTTAAATCCTTTGAAATTGTTGGTGCAATCATTTTACTTGCCGTAATTTCGAATTTACCAAACTGAGTTAACCCATTATTTAAAGCTTCTTCCACTTTTTGATTAGCATCAGTTGAGTTATCAGTTACTAAATATTTAGTAGTAATTGCTGCTGTATAACTATTACCTACTGTTTTAACAGTTGGTTTAGACTCAAATGGAGTTGTTAAACTAGCTTCAATCTCATTGATATCTACATTTTTCTCAAACTCTACAGTGTAAGTACGTCCACCTGTAAAATCAACACCTTTATCTAATCCTTTAGTAAATAAGAAGATTAAACCAATTGAAATTATAACTCCTGATACAACATAAAATATTTTACGTTTAGTTACAAAAGCTATATTAGTGTTAACAAACCAATTTTTAGTAATTCCAGTAGAAAATTTAAACTCAATACCCTTATCAGATGTTAAAGCAAATATTAATCTTGACACTACAACCGCAGCAAAGAAAGAAGTAAAAATACCAATAATTAATGTAATAGCAAATCCTTTAATTGGACCAGAACCAAATACAGCTAAAACAAAACCAGTTAAAAGTGTAGTAATGTTGGCATCTAGAATTGCAGCCATTGCTTTATTAAATCCTTCTTCGAGTGCGGCTCTATATCCTTTCCCTGATCTTAATTCCTCTTTAATTCTTTCAAAAATAAGTACGTTTGCATCAACAGACATACCGATTGTTAATACAATACCTGCAATACCAGGTAAAGTTAAAATTGCACCATAAGACGCTAACGCACCAACTAATAAGAAGATATTAACGACTAATGCAATATCAGCAATAATACCCGCTTTTCCATAATAGAAAATCATGTATATCAATACTAATAAAATAGCAAAACCAAATGACCACATTCCAGACTGAATATTGTCAGCTCCTAAAGTAGGTCCTACTGTACTTTCATCAACAATTTTTGCTGGTGCTGGTAAAGAACCTGCATTTAATAACCCAGCTAAATCTTTAGCAGCTTCCATTGTGAAACTTCCCGTAATAATTGATCTTGCTCCTAACTTTTCACTTGGTGCAGGTGCAGAGAATACTAAATTATCCATTGTTACTGCAACTGGTTTCCCAATATTTTTACCAGTTAATTCACCCCATTTTTCAGCTCCGTTAGCTGTCATGTTGATCGCAATATGATGACCATTGATTAAGTCATACTCTGCAGATGACTTTGCAATATCTTTCCCATTTACCGGAGCACCTTCATGTGCTACTTTAATAGCATATAATCTTAAAGTACTTGTAGCTTGTCCCTTTTCATCAGTAATTTCAATGGCATCCCACATAAATACTAAATCTTCATAAGTTTCAGCAACAACTTCTAAAAATGTAGGGTGATTTAATCTTGAATTAATAATTGATGTATCAATTACATTAGCAAAACCAACAACTGCTCCTTTATTAAATTGTCCTTGACCTGACTCTTGATCAAACTGATAATTTAACGCTAAATAAGATGTTACTGGTCTTAATTGTCTTTGTTGCTTATCAGTTAAAGAATCTTGAGCCGCAGTTTCTACTGCAACAGCATCAGTCGCTGTAGAATCGTCAGCAATCCCATCTAAAGATAATCCTATATTCTCTTCTACTACGTCATTCTCTAGAGTTAACTCAGTACTATTAGTATCAACCTCTGTTTTAGTATCTTGTCCTAAAATATCACCAAATAATTCTTTACTCAACGCTTGTTCACCCGCAAAAATAATATTACCAATTCCATCATATAAATTATCATACGTTTCATGAAATTCTAAATTTGCAGTAGCTTGTAATTTTCTTCTAGCAGTCTCTCTATCCTTTACACCTGGTAATTCTACAAAAATTCTGTTAGTTGCTTTTTGTTGTTGTATTGTTGGTTGCGCTACACCAAATTGATTAACACGTTTTTCTATAATAGTTTCAACACCATCTAAAGCCGAACTTGCTTTATTATTTAAGAACTCTACAACTTCTTCATTAGTTGCATTTGGACTTAAATCATCTTTATTATATCTATGGAAGATTTTCGCTAATTTAACATCACCTTCATTCTTTTCGAACTCTTCTGCAAAAATTTCGACAAAGTCACCTTCACCATTTTTACTTGCTTCAAGTGCTCTAGTATAAGGTGCATAAAACACTTCTTTTTTAGTTTTACCAGCCAAATTGAAAACTAATTCAGGAACTGAGATTTCAAGAGTAACACTCATTCCACCTTGTAAATCTAATCCTAAGTTAATTTCTTTTTCTTGACACTCAGCATATGTTGCACCCGTAAAATGCGCTTCTTCATTTGCTACACTCTTAATATAAGCATTTGAAAAGTACTCAATTAATCCTTTTTCATGTTTCTTTACATCAACATATAAAGTATCTCTACTACTGATAACAAAATCAATTTCATTACTTCTTAATGAATCTATTTTCTCACCTGCTACTACTATACCTTCTTTTTCAACACTATTTGTTGAAAGTGTAAATGATAATTGATAAATTGTAGCTACTATTAAAGCTATGGTTATCGTCCAAAAAAATCCTTTATTTCTCATTTTATTATTTAATAATTATATAATGCGTCTTTTATAACGGATGCAAATATAGAATTTCAAAATTAAATAACCTATCTTAAACTGTACTAAATTTAAGGAACATATATAATAGACATTTATTTTATTTAAATTTCACTTATTTATAATAACCACATCAATTTTAACACCTTAATTATTAAGAGTTTCAATATAAAATGGAACTTACTCATATTATATTAAATTAAATTAAGTTTTAAGATTTTATTGAATTGCAATTTATAAAAAAATAAGCCTTAAATTTGTACTCAATTATTAAATTTATTTATTAGGTTTTACTTACCAAAATTGACATGAAAAACACTAAAAAAAGCAATCCAACCAACTCATTATTAAGCTTTTTAACTTTAACTATTTTAATTACTATTACGATATTGATTGAAATCAAAGTTGACTTTTCAATGTTGGGTCAAATATTAATAAAAGGAATCTTTATTTCTTTATTATTTTTTCTTAACAAATTTTTTAATGGTAAGTTAACAAAACATCTCTTCTCAATGCCATTAATGTCAATAATGGTATTCTTTTTCTTTTTATCTATTGCAATTGCTACTGGGGTTGAAACGTATTATAATACAGCAACTGCTCAAAAAGTAATTTATAAATCAGTTTGGTTCGAATGGATTATCTTTTTATTATTCATTAACTTAATTGCGAATATTTTCAGATATCAACTTCATAAATCAAAAGAGAAAATTGGATCTTTAATTTTTCATATTTCTTTTCTAATCATTGTAATAGGTGCTTTTGTTACTCGTCATACTGGATTTGAAGGTATGATGTCAATTCCAGAAAACAAATCAGTGAACTATATTTTAAGCGCAGAAACCTACTTACAAATAAAAGTAGACGACAAAGACCAACAATACACGTATGATATACCAATGATTGTAACAGAGCATACTAATAATGATTTTTCACATGAAGTGATTTTTCCAGGAAACTCTAAACCGATCACAATTAAATATAAAGATTACCTTCCTAAGTACACTTCATTTGACACCTTGAAAACGGTAGAAAACGGTTCTAAATTTTTACACATTGTAACGGTTGGTGAATCAAGTAGAAAAAACAATTATCTAAAAGAAGGTACTGTTTTTTTAGAAGATGGTTTAAAACTATCCTTTAATACAAATTCTGAATCAGATGCTATACAGATTACTGAAACAGATTCTGGTTTCTTTGTGTTTTCACCATATGACTTAGAATATTTTCAAATGTCAGACCGATCTAAAGGCATTATAACAAGAGATAGTTTACAGGCGTTTTATCCAATGCGTCTATATACTGTAGGTGGGATTCGATTTGTATTCAAGCAAACTTTTGAAAATGCTGAAATTTCAAAGACAGAATCTATACACACACCAACTGGTGTTGATGTATTAGTAATTTCTTTATTACAAGGTGATAAATCTCAAGATGTTTATTTAACAGGAGGTAAGGGTATTTTTCCAAGCGTTAAACAATTTTCATTTAACGGTTTAAATTACAGATTGAATTTTGGATCAAAAATAGTTAGTTTACCATTCTCAATCTTTTTAAGAGATTTTGAATTAGAAAAATACCCCGGTACAGACAGACCTTCTTCTTATGCTAGTGAAGTTACTGTTATGGAGGGAGAAAGCAACTTAGAACATAGAATTTTTATGAATAACGTTTTAGATTACAATGGCTATCGTTTTTTCCAATCCTCTTATAATATTGAAGGAGATATGGAAAGTACCGTATTATCTGTAAATCATGATTGGTGGGGAACATGGATTACTTATTGGGGGTATGGTTTAATGATGTTAGGTTTCTTTTTAGGAATCTTCACAAAAGGATCAAGATTCAGATTTTTATTAAAGAAATCAAACGAAACAAGACAAAAAAGAGAAAATATGAAAACTATTCTTTTATGTATAGGGTTAAGTATTTCAGGTTTATCATTCAGTCAGGACCATAGTCAACATAATAATGAATTAGATCATTCTACTTTTATACCAGTTGATAAAATGCATGCTGCGGAATTTAGTAAATTAAGTCTTCAAAATACATTTGACAATAGATATACACCTATTCACACATTTGCACTAAATTTTTTAAAGAAAGTATCTCGTCAAACCATTTATAACGAACTTACTCCTACTCAAGTATTTATTGGTTTACATACTGATTTTAAATATTGGTTTAATCAACCTTTTATATATGTAACCGGAGACTCTACAGAAAATCTATTAGGAACTGTAGAAAATCACAGAGCTAAAATGAGTGATTTTTACTCAGACAAAGGGTCATATAAATTAGCAAATAATATGGATATTGCTTTATCTAAAAATCCCAGTAATAGAAGTATCTTTGAAAAAAACATCATAAAGACTGATGAACGATTTAATATCATGCGTGGAGTTGTTATGGGTTATTACTTAAAAATTTTCCCAATAAAAGGAGACCCATCTAACATTTGGTACGCTCCAGCAAGCGATTTGTCAGCTTTACAAAGTGGAGACAGTACTTTTATAAGCGGAATCATGTCTTGGTATATACAATCAGTTAATATCTCTGCTAAATCTGGAGATTGGACTGAAGCCAATAAAGTATTAAAGATGATTAGTACATATCAAACTAATGCTGCTGACAAAAATGTATTACCATCTAAGGAAAAAGTGAAATGGGAAATACTATATAATAAAGCTAATGTATTTGATAAATTGGCTAATTACTATTTAGGTTTTGGATTAATATTATTAATCTTACAATTCATTCAAATTTTCAAACCTAAACTATCTTTAAAATGGCCAATGAGAATTGGAGTATCTGTGTTTTTTATTTTATATGTTGCTCATATTTTTGGTTTAGCCTTAAGATGGTACCTATCAGGTCACGCCCCTTGGAGTAATGGTTATGAAGCCATAATTTTTATCGGATCTGTAGCTATTTTAGCTGGTTTAATTTTCTCTAGACAATCTAAGATTGTAATTGGAGCAACTGGAATATTAGCTTGGTTAATGTTATTTGTTGCTGGAATGAATAATATGAATCCTCAAATGACGGATTTAGAACCAGTATTGAAATCATATTGGTTACAAATTCACGTAGCAATTATTACAGGAAGTTATGCTTTCTTAGGCTTGTCTGCGATATTGGGTATCATTAATTTAGGAATTGATGTCTTCAAAAGAGCCTCTAATATTAAATTATTACGCTTAACTCAAAAAGAATTAACATACATCAATGAAATGTCAATGACTATAGGTTTATTCATGTTAACTATTGGTACATTTTTAGGCGGAATTTGGGCTAACGAAAGTTGGGGACGCTATTGGGGTTGGGATGCTAAGGAAACTTGGGCACTTGCTGCTGTATTAGTTTACACTATCCTACTCCACTTTAGATTCATCCCTGGTTTAAAATCTGCTTATACTTTCAACTTTTGGTCACTATGGGGTTATTCTTCTATTTTAATGACTTTCTTTGGCGTAAATTACTACTTAGCAGGAATGCACTCTTACGCTACTGGTGAAGCTGTCCCTATTCCTAATTGGGTTCCTTTAACGGTACTTCTTTTTGCATTACTAAGCTTAGCTGCTTGGTGGAACAAAAGAAAATATAACTAAAACCAGTCTTTAATAAACCTCCATTCATAACATAGATATTAGTAATTGTAAGGTTTACAACTTTTATTCGACTTGAATCTTTGATTAAAATGTTGTAAATTTGATAAAACAACTAAACTTCATGTTTATGAAAGATTTCTATACAAATTGGTCTAGAGTAGAATTTAAAGCTTACTTATTACTTTACTGTGCAAATGCAGATTATGTTGAGACCGAAGATGAAAAGTTATTAATTACTTCGAAAGTTAGTACAAAATTATTAAAATCCATTCACAAGGAATTTGATAAAGATAATGATTATCAACGTATTCAAAAAATCATTAATGCCGCAAGTTCATTTGGATATACCCATAAAGAAGCTGACATTTTATTGGAAAAGATGAAAGTATTATTCTTCCCAGAAGGACATGATATGGGCACTTTAGAACAAAATATGTTTAGAGGATTAAAACACTTATTATCTTAAATTAATGACTGTCCAATAGAAATATTCTTAAATATAATTACCAGTAATAACTTAAATTAGATATAGATTTACTTCTATAATCTATCATTATTGACAAGTAAACTCTGTAAATAATGCATATTGAATGTATTTGAAAACAAAACTGAATACCTTTCTTTATGTTTTATACTTAATCATAATACTATCAATCGACTCTCATTTTTATTGATAACAAACTAGATAAGAGTAAAATACCAAATAAAGTATCATAATTCAGTAAATAATTTTTCCTAACTAAAATCATTTACCTTGACCTATAATTAAAAATAAAGGTTCAAAAATTTTGTATCACGGAAAATCTATCTAAATTTAGAACGTTAACCTTGTGAATTTAATTATTATCAAATCCCAAAAACTTGAGATGAAAATTAGATTTTTTTATACCTTTATTACAGTGTTCATGTTACTTTCAAACGTGATATTTTGTCAAGAGAGTAAATTACAAATAAAAGGTGAACAATTTTTAAAAAAGGAAAAATATACTGAAGCTATTATATATTTTTCGACATTAGATAGTGCAACAAGAGTAAAAGAACACCTTTACAATTATTATTATGGTATGTCTTTTTATTACTCCCCGAATAATAAAGCAAAAGCAGAGCCTTATTTAAAAGCATATATTGAAAGCACTGATACTAATAAAATTAATTATTATGGTCACCAACATGTTTATTTTTCACTTGGAAAAATATATCATTTAACTTATAAATTTGATGATGCAATTTTATTTTACAGTCAATATATAGCTCTAATTTTGAACCAACCTAATTTGCAGGAAGATGAGAAGCAAATACTAATTTCACGTGCTAAAAGAAATATTGAGCAATGCAAATTTGCTAAGATTGCTGTAAATAATCCAAGACACGTAATAATTGAGAATTTAGGTGATTCCATAAATACAATTTATCCAGAATATGCAGCTGTCGTTTCACAGGATGAAAAAATGATAATATTTACGTCTAGACGGCCATCAACTACAGGAGGAAAAAAAATACCTAATGAAGGATATATGGAGGATATGTATAAAGCCGAAATGTCAAAAGGGAGTCTGTACGAAACAAGAGAAAGAATGACAGATTCTACAGCAGGGTATTACTTTAATTTAGTAACTGATTTTGAATATGAAAAATTTGAAAATTTAGGAAGTAAAATTAATAGTAAAAGTCATGATGGTAGTATTCAATTAGGAGGAAAAGACAGTTTATTATATTTCCATAGAGATTCTGATATTTGGTCCATAGCAATTTTCGATACCACTGTAACAGAACCAACAAAAATGGGAACTCATATAAATTCTGATCAGCATGAGCCTTCATTATTTTTTAGTAATGATGGTGAACAATTATTTATTGTAAGTGATAAACCTGGAGGTTACGGAGGTTTGGATATTTACGTAAGTCAAAAACAACTAAACGGAAATTGGAGTGAAGCCAAAAACTTAGGTCCAAATATTAATACAAAATATGATGAGGATTCTCCCTATTTGGATCCAAATGGTACAACAATCTATTTTTCATCAAGAGGTAATTCTAGTATTGGAGAGTCAGATGTCTTTAGGTCTACTCTAAATGATACAACATGGTCTTCACCGGTAAATTTAGGATATCCCATTAATACGCCGTCTGATGATGTGTATTTCACCATGACAAGTCGATACAATAGAGGATATTACTCTTCAGGACGACTAGAAGGTAAGGGTGATATAGATTTATACCGAATTACCTTTGCTGATGAACGGGATCCTATCGCTGAAATGGTAGGATTTGTCAGAAAAGGAAAATCTTTAATCCCTGCTAAATCTAAAATATCAATGATAGCTATTGGAACTAATGAATCTATTAATCATGAGACCGATTCTATAGTTGGTGATTATTTTTTATTATTAGGTCATGGAAAAAAATATGAAATGACCGTTGAAACTGAAGGGTTTGCTCCTTATCGAAAAGTGATTGATATTCCTGAACAAAAAAAATATTTTCAATTATATCAGGAGGTTCATCACGTTTACCTATACAATTCGAACGGAGGTATTATCGGACAGCAAATAACAGTTTATAATGCAGTTGGAGAAAATGATTCAATTACAACCTATTATAATGAAAATACATTAGCTAATTTTTTGGCACTTAAAAAGGTCTTATCTGATGAATTTACCGTTAGATCATTAAACAATATGGAATCTGATTCATTAACTCTTATGCTTTCTGATTTTGGAAATTTTAACTTTGATAAAAATTTTGAATTAAGAAATTTAGGTTTGTATGAAATCGATTCATTACTATCCATAATTGAAAGAAACATGATGTTAAATTTTGATGAATTTAACAAAAGTAATGATGTTAAATTCTATATGACTTCCGGCTCTCTTATGCAGTTGATGAAAAACGATACAATACTAAATTTTAAATTTGATGAAAACACATCAATCTCGTTTTTAGAAGAGAATGGGGAGAAAAATAACTTGGACTCATACAAAAACTATGTTGGATCCTTGGATCGAAATGATTTTATAAAAAAACCCGAACCACCAAAAAACTATGCAATAGCTAAAGATGTTAAAGATATTAGCGGCTTGTTTTATACTGTTCAGATTGGAGTATATGCAAATCCAGTAGCACCAGAAGTTCTTTTAAATATTACACCATTAAATAGTCAAGTGACTGATAATGGTTTTATAAGGTACACCACAGGTACGTTCTATGATATTCCACAAGCAGTTGTTTTAAAAGACATAATGATTACAGAAAAAAGAGTAGTAGATGCCTATGTAACAGCATACTATAATGGTGTAAGAATTACAATATTAAAATCGAAATCACTTTTAGAAGAATTTGGATTTGATATTCTATATAATTCTAATTCTAACATGATTTTAAATAGAAAGTAAATTAATAGCCATGATGAGGAAACTTAATAACTATAACTCTTGTTGTAACATGATTAACAACCTCATTTGAAAATAATTGTATTCTTATTATTTCCAATTCAAATTTCCTCTAACATCTGTTTGTATGGCATATCGGTATTGACTACCAAACTGTACAAGAATTGAATCTTGGAACGATTTAAAATTTATTTTCTTACCGTCTAAGTTATATTTTATAGACACAAGAATAGTATCATAAACTAATGTGAAGGATGGTGAATTCTTAGTTTTCTCAATGTCCTCTCCTATTTTAATTTCTGAACATTTATCTCCAAAACAATCTAACCAATTATAGAATGCATTGTTTAATTTAAGTGAATCTGAAAAATTATATTGATAAACATCCGCATACGAGTTGTCATCATCTAACTTAGTGGAAAATCTAATTTTTTTAAATGAATTATATCCATATCTATCCATTTTATGAAGTATAGATAAACTTATGGTATCATATTTTGGTGAAATCGAAACTATTAAGTTTGAAAGTGAAGTACCATCTGAAACTAAGGCTGGGATAATTTCAACAATTTCTTTTTCATCAGTTACGTCCGACTCTTTTACCTCTCCCATCAATTCCTCAATACTAACAGTCTCTTTAACTGATGTTTCGTTTGAAGAACACCCCATTGCTAGTGAAGTAATTCCTAATAGAAAAATGTACTTCATATCTATTGTTTTGATTCACAATCTTTAGATAACTCAATCTTTGTTTCATAATCCATCTCATGCGCATCATCTGCAATTGGATTTTTTTGCATTACATTTTCCATATAACACTCACAATATTCTTTTGAACCACCTTCATTTATACACCCCGTAAAAAACACATCTTTCTCATGAGAAGACCAACTATCATTTGAACATGAATTTAACGTTAAAACTATACTTAGTATAAATATGGCCTTCATAAGATTATGACTTTATTATTTTGATTAATTTTTCAATCGTAAAATCAATTTCATCTTTCGTTGTATATCTACTAAATGAAAACCTAACATTTTGCCTTGTCTCATCCGCATTAATGCCTTTTAACACATGAGAACCAGAATTTGCTCCTGCTGTACAAGCACTTCCTCCTGAACAAGCTACACCTTCTAAATCCAACATAAATAAAAGCATATCTTGTTTAGAAAATTTTGGAAAAAACACATTTAATACAGTATATAAACTTTTATCAGAATCAGCTTCACCAATAATGTCAACACCACCAATTTTTGTGTCTAGCTCTCTAATCATATACGATTTTAATGCTTGAACAGACTTGATGTGACTGTCTATATCAGTATTAGCTAATTCTATTGCTTTAGTTAAACCAACAATACCAGATATATTTTCAGTACCACCTCTCATTCCTCTTTCTTGTGCACCACCTTCAATTAATGGTTTCATAGGAATATTTTTATTTTTATACAAAAACCCTACACCTTTCGGTCCATGAAATTTATGAGCTGCACACGTAATAAAATCTATATTTAATTCTTCTAGATTAATCGGGTAATGTGATAATGTTTGAACAGTGTCTGAATGAAAATAAGCATTATACTTTCGACATAACTCAGCCACTTCTTTGAGAGGTAACAATGTACCTATTTCATTATTAGCATGCATTAAACTTACTAATACCTTTTCTTTTGAATTAGATAACAAGTTTTCCAAATGATTCAAATCTACATTACCTTTTTCGTCCAAATTAACATGAGATATTTCGCACGCTAAATTTTCTTTTACATTATCTAAAGAATGTTCAACAGCATGATGCTCAATTGGCGAACTAATAATGTG
>Ga0256845_1000122_pt1 | contig 69145 bp, 58 predicted proteins | sample RiftiametaG_FD_189101 | JGI IMG/M metagenome (GOLD analysis project Ga0256845, IMG submission 189101) | Tube worm associated microbial communities from hydrothermal vent at the East Pacific Rise, Pacific Ocean - Riftia | ecosystem: Host-associated > Annelida > Integument > Unclassified ...
TTGTTCGCTCGGGACAGTTTTTTCACGGATAACAAAAAGAGAGAATGTGTCATATGATGTTCATACACCGACTGCGGTTGCCGGTGTACGCGGGACTGAATTTGAAGTTACCGTCGGGATGACCGGTGCAACGCAGGTGGATGTTGCTGAAGGCAGTGTTGCGGTTCATGACGGGCTGGAACAAAAAAAAGTTGCTGCCGGCTCAAACATTATAACTTCAATTGAAGAGAATGGACAGGTGTTTAGTGCCGCGATATCCTCAAAAAATGATTTTATTAAAAACGAAAAGAAAAAATTCAATCGTAGTCCGGAAACAATAATGCAGCGTTTAACCGAACGATTACAGGAACGAACAAATAATATTTCTGTATTGGGAGAATCTATGCGGGAGCTTGCCGACATGAATGCAGAGAAAACGGATACTAATATTCTGAATGAGAAATTTTTGACAGTTGGGGCGGAAGTCGTTGCTGCGCGTGCTGCGGCACAGGGTATTGCGGATTTATCCGATACGGTTTATGCACGATGGCGGTTCGGGCGGAATAAAAAAGTTAAACCGTATATACAGAACATTGATAGCATAAACTCACGTTATCAGCAGCGGTTGGAAAGTATTGAAGCTGCATTTATTGCGATTGATGAAGCATATGAAGCACGGGTGAATACGATAAACGTACAATATAATGAAATTGAACAGCGTATTGAAGAACGAATGCGGGTTATTGATGAAATGATGGAACAGCCGAATACGCAGGATAACGAATAAACCGATCGGTTGCCGGCAGGTGATATGCTTTCATTATCAGAATGAAGTGAATAATTATAATCGAATAACAGAACTTCCGTCATGCAGTTTTGGCGAATAATGCAGTACTATCGGGTATCCGATAAAAATAATACCGACGCCAAATACAGCACCGAAGAAATGACCAAGCACATCGGTAGTCGAATGAGGGAAGAAAAACGGCATGAGCATTATTAAAAGTAAAACAGCAAGCGGAACGATACGGTTTTTCATTAGGGTCGGTGATTCGGCATGCGCAAACGGATTGATAATCATTGCTGCGAATACCCCGCTGAGCGATGTTGATGCTCCAAGAGCTGCCCATGTTGTTGTCCCGGATGATATCAGCATATGCAAACTAAGATTGGTGAGATTTGCAAGAACCCCACTGAATAGATAGATAATAATAAAAAACGTCGTTCCGATTTGACGTTCAAAGAACGTTCCCATTAAAAATAATGCAAGCATATTCATAAAGAGATGTTCGATATTTGCATGCATAAAAATTGCGGTTACAATGCCGTGCCATCCTCCGGCATGTACCGTCAGAAAACGAGCCCATGGAGCAAGGGTCCCCCATTGAAACGGGCGCCCGGAAAACTGTCGTGTAAGAATAAAAATCACGATATTTAGTATAAGAATAAAAAAGCCGGCTGTTGTTAAACGATCCCGTAATGTCGGCATTTGCAGAACAAATGGGTTTACCTGAAAATAATGCAGCTGTAATTCGCCGCCGCATGCGGAACAATATCCTTTATTATGATGTACCTGCCGGCGTGTTGCTATTTTATCACATGCAATACATTGGAATGCTTCAAAAAAGACATTTCGTTTTTCACGTTTTTTTTTGGGTTTTCGAAATTGGACTACCGTGTTCATACAGATAAAAATAATATGATTGAATAAGAAGGTCAAGGGTTAGATACTACAAGAGGAAGGGGCGATATGAAACACGATAATATTTATATGGTCAAAATAATAATAATCTGCTACAAAAAGGTATTGTTATTTTATTCGTAATGAGTATAGGATGTAATAATGACAGCGATACGAAAATTACAATCAATACGTGAAGCACTGACACAGCGTATTCTTGTTCTTGACGGTGCAATGGGGACCTCGCTTGAACAGGCAGACTTAACCGCTGCGGATTATGGCGGGGAATCCCGAATTGGCTGTAATGAAGCATTGAATATTTTTAACCCGGATGCAGTGAAAAATGTTCATAAAGATTTTCTTCATGCCGGTGCGGATATCATAGAAACAAATACCTTTAACGGTTCACGCTTGTTGCTGGACGAGTATAATCTTAGTAACAGGATTGATGAGATAAATCGGCGTGGCGTTGAAATTGCCCGTGAGGCGATTAAGGAATATGGCGGTACTGCACAGCGATATGTTTGTGCTACTATCGGTCCGACAAATCGTTCCTTGTCGTTAACAGGAGGGATTACCTTTGATGCATTATACGAGTGCTTTAAAGAACAAATATTAATCTTATTGGCGGCGGCACCGGATTATATTTTATTGGAAACACAGCAGGATACGTTGAATCTAAAAGCAGCACTGTGTGCTGTACAGGATGCAATAAAGGAAACCGGACAGGAAATACCGTTTGCCGTTTCAGTTACTATAGAATTGAATGGAACCATGCTTGGCGGACAGAATATTGAGGCATTATATTATACTATTGAGCATAATGATTTATTATATCTTGGATTAAACTGCGCAACCGGTCCTGATAAAATGCAGGATCATCTTACTTCATTAGCACAGGTCTCCCGTTTTCCGTTAGCCGTTGTACCGAATGCGGGCATGCCGGATGAAAATGGAGTGTATTCAAGCACTCCGGATGATTTTCATGCTATTATTGAACGATATATAATTGCCGGAAAAGTTAATGTATTGGGCGGCTGCTGCGGAACTCAACCGGATCATATTCGCGTATTGCGGCAACTGGCGGATGCATATTCTCCACGTACAGTTGATCGGGAACACCGAATATCAGCACTTGCGGGTTTTGAAGCACTGACGATTGAAAACCTACCGCGTCCGCTGCCGGTTGGTGAACGAACAAATGTTATCGGCAGCAGGAAGTTTCGTGATTTACTTGCTGATGAACGTTATGATCTGGCTGCAGAAATTGGCAAAGAGCAGGTTGCAAAAGGGGCGGTAATTATTGATGTTTGTACAGCTAATCCTGATCGCGATGAATTGAAGGATTTTCTTGGTGTCGTCATACCATTGCAGCGAAAAATTCGAACTCCGATTATGATTGATAGTATTGATCGAACCGTTATTGAAACGGCATTGAAAAATGTTATCGGCAAGCCGGTGATTAATTCAGTCAACTTTGAAAAAGGGTCGGATTATTTTCGGTCAGTTGCGATGTTGGCGAAAAAACATGGTGCTTTGTTGGTTGTCGGACTTATTGATGAGCAGGGAATGGGAATAACGACTGATCGCAAAATTGAGATTGCGCAACGTGCAATTTCAGTATTGACCGGTGAACTTGGATTGCATGAGCAGGATGTCATTTTTGATGCATTGACTTTTCCGGTTGGTACCGGAAAAGAAGAATATCAGGATTCTGCTCTGGCAACAATTAATGCATTGAAAGAAATTAAAGCGCACTGGCCGGCAGCATTAACAATACTTGGTGTATCAAATGTCAGTTTTGGTTTACCGACTCAAGGGCGGGAAATTCTTAATACGGTTTATATGCAGGAGTGTGTTGCAGCGGGGCTGGATTTTGCTATTGTCAATACAGCACGCCTGCGGCGTTTTACACAATTGCAGGATGATGAAATCCGTAAAGCACATGATATTATTTACCATAACTCACCTGATACGATTAAGCGCTTTTCTGATGCATTTCGTGAAAAAACTTCCCGCAGCGCATTATCAGATATTCATAATTTACCCCCTGACAAACAATTACATCAAATGGTGCTGAATGGCCAGCGTCTGGAACTTGAAACAGTGCTGGATGCCTTACTACAGCAGCAGTCAGCATTGGACATTATCAATGGTCCGCTTCTGGAAGGGATGAAAGCAGTTGGTGTTTTATTTGGTGATAATAAATTAATTATTGCTGAAGTTCTTGAATCTGCAGAGACGATGCGTGCGGCAATCGCATATCTGCAGCCGTTTATTGCAGAGGATGAGACTCAAAAAAAAGCGAAATTATTGCTTGCCACAGTAAAGGGAGATGTGCATGACATTGGAAAAAATCTTGTTATGATGATATTTTCCAATAATGGCTTTGATGTTATTGATCTGGGGACGAAAGTTCCACCAAGCGAAATTGTTGATGCGTCAAAAAAATACAAACCAAATTTAATTGGACTGTCGGGGCTGCTTGTACGATCAGCACATCAGATGATAGAAACCGCTGAAGCACTTCGGGATGCCGGTATTACCGTGCCGGTTATTGTCGGTGGTGCGGCGCTGACCGATAGGTTTACTCGTGAGAAAATATCAGCAGTGTATGATGGTCCGGTGGTGTATGCAAGTGAAGCAATGAAAGGGCTCAGCCTCGCACAGGAATTAATCAGCGGGAATAATCCTGAAGAGCGATTACGCAATACAAAAAATAATTTAAATCGTACCGCACATGCAGAATTATTGAAAACACAATCAGGTATACAAGATCCCCCGCATCGCAGTGATGCCGGTGCGCAGTCACATGCCGTACTGCCGGCCATTAATACCCCGCATCACAGTGATGCCGGCGCGCAGTCAAGTGCCGTACTGCCGGCCATTAATATTCCGCAGCCTTCTGATTTCCATCGTCATGTTGAAAAGGAATTGCCGCTTGATGCGATATTTCATCTTATCAATATTAAAATGCTGTATGGTAAACATATCGGGCTTAGAAACCCCGTCCGTCGCCTTAATGATATACATGATGCAGATGCACAAAAGTATAAAAATATTGTTGAAGAAATACAGCGCTCCGCTGTTATCAATCATATAATACAACCAAAAGCTGTATGGCAGCACCTTTCCGCATCATCGGAAAATGATTCCATTGTCGTTTTCTCTGACAATAAAGTTGAACAACGATTTGCATTTTTACGAAAACAAACAGTACCGTATACGTGTGCAGCTGATTGGGTTGCACCGAAGACGGCATCAGTGAAGGATTCAATCGGAATGCTCGTTGTTACGGCCGGTAATGAAGTATGGGAAACTATTAATCAATGGCGTGCTGAAGGGGAACTGTTGCGCTCACATATTCTCAGTGCGTTGGCACTGCAAACAGCTGAAGCAACGGCGGAATATATTCATCGTAAAATAATTATTGCATGGGGTCTTGCTGATGAAGAGCTGCTGCAACAGGACTTATCAGCATTACGTACGGTTCGCGGAATACGATTAAGTTTTGGTTATCCGTCCTGTCCTGAATTATCCTATCAGCGGGCATTGTTTGATATCCTTCATCCTGAAGATATTAATATTCGATTGACTGATGAATATATGATGGCTCCGGAAGCATCGGTATCGGCAGTTGTTTTCCATCACCCTGATGCACAGTATTATATTCCATAGGTTGCAGGAGATTGTCTGATGCGCTATACTCATGCTATGCAGCGGTTATTTAGTATTTTCAGCAGTATCATACTGGCGGCGGTTGTTGCGTATGCGCAGATACCGGCGGCGCCGACACATATGTATGTTTCAAATATTGACGCACATACGGTGCGTATAACATGGGCTGATGAAGCGACGAATGAAACGGCATACTATATTTATTCAAATCAGGTGAATTCGTTCCCTGTCGGTTTTGGTATACACGCCTCATCAAATACGACTTCCTGCAGTATATCAAATTTAACCTATAACACTATTTATTATTATTGGGTACAAGCATCAAATGATTCAGGTTCAGCATCTACAATGATTTCAAAACATTTATTAATACCGCCGGCTGCACCGACAAACATGACTGTTCTCTCCGCCGGGTATGAAGATATTACGCTGCAATGGTATGATGCTTCTACCAATGAAACGCTGTTTCGATTATTTATCAGTACTTCAAATGTATTGAGTAATGCAACTGATGTGGTGTCAGTATTGGGGAGTACCAATACATTGAGTAATGCAATGAGTCATACACTGATGAATTTAATATCGGATACGGATTATTATATATGGGTGCGCGCTGAAAATGACGGCGGAACAGGCTGTGCGGGTCCCTTACTTGCCCATACACTGCCTCCGATTCCTCCGACAGCCCCGCTTCATCTGACCGCAACAAATTTTACGTTTTGGTCATTCACGTTACAATGGTCAAACACGGCGACGAATGCAGATGCAATAATTATTTATACCAATAGTACGGATGATTTTACTACTGCAATTACACAAAGTACACTCAGTGCGTCAGCAACTGAAATTACACTTGATGTGTTTTCAGGGAAAACGTATTTTATATGGGTCCAAGCAACAAATCGCGGCGGCAGCGGAACGAATTCCATGAGCACGAATGCACCATTGCCGCCGTTGCCGTCAGCACCAACGAATTGCAGTAATTATACAATAACCCCCATTTCTGCAGCAATAACATGGAGCAACACCGCAACGAATGCTTCAATGATTCTCATTTATTCTAATACGGTTAATAGCTTTGCAACGGCAGCGGTATTTGGTACGTTTAATTCCAATACTGCAACGACAATAGTAAGCAATCTGCAGCCGGATAGCGATTATTGGTTTTGGATACAGTCAAGCAATGTAGCCGGCAGCGGATTAAGTGCAAGTGCTTTTATGCATACACTGCCGATACCGCCTCCGCCTGCCGCACCGACGAATTGCACTCATTATTCGGTAACGCCTATTTCAGTATCGATAGCGTGGAGCAATGCCGCAACGAACGCTTCCATGATTATCGTTTATTCAAATGCAGCATCAAATTTTACGGCAGCCGGGATATTCGGCATATTCACATCTCATACAACTTCTGTTGTACTGACGAATCTGCAGCCGGATACTGATTATTGGTTTTGGGTACAATCAAGTAATTTTGGCGGCAGCGGGCTCAGTGAGAGTGTTTTTGTACATATACTGCCGATACCGCCCCCACCATCAGCACCGAGGGATCTCACTATTGACAGTATTTACACCGGTTCTGCATTATTATATTTCACGGATACTGCATCAAATGAAACCGGTTTTATTATTTATCTTGGACAATCAACGAATCATGCTTCCGCTGCGATCATTAGAACACTCCCTGCTTCACTGAATACGGGTATAACTATCGGACCGGAAGTTATCCGTTCATTGAAATCAGATACGGTATATTATATATGGGTTCAAGCAAGTAATCTTGGCGGCAGTGCGTACAGTCAGCCGGTTCAGTTTCGTACATTGCATCATTGGACTACGGCGGCGGATTTATCGGAAGTAACAATCGGACCAAACCCGTTTAAACCGCATGAATCCGGCATTTTACTGACCTTTTATAATCTGACGCCCTATGCAGATATTACATTATATAATTATCATGGGGAAAAAATAGCAGCGTGTATAAAACCTGATGATGGACAAAGCAAATTTATATGGGATATGACGGGTATTATGGATACTTTAGCCCCCGGCATCTATATTATCAAAGTTATTAACCCCGATACGCAAGAAATTCATTTATTACGCTTCGCGATAGTTCGATAAGGAATCCATGTCGAATATTGACAAAGCACTTACAATATCTTATGCTGGCAACTGAGCATTCGGGGATTTCAGACTTATTTGATACTCACAAGACGGATAGAGGAGAGTAACCATCCGATTGAGTGTTGTACAAAGGAAGGTTGCCAATGCTTGAATGTAACAGAAATAAGGAATATATCATATGAATCGTGAAACACGTTCGTCGCAATCTTCGTGGCAACAATCAAAAAATACGCAATCATCGCAGCAAAAACGCCATTCTGCTCGACGTTCAGCCAGTTCGTCTCGCTCAACACCACGACGAAACAACAGTTCTCATGGTGATCAACGGGGTCGGTATAATCGGGTGAGAGCGCAGTTGCAATGGGGATTACTCGGCTGCGGGCAATTTGCCCAAAAAACGGTTTTACCGACATTTATACGGCTTCGTGATCAGCGGGTTGAAGGTATTTATTCGCACAGTTATGATCATGTTAAAAGAATTGCATTGCGCAATCGTATTCCGATTTATTCATCTGACCCTGAAAGTATTATTTCAAATGAAAAAATTAAAGCAGTGTATATAACATCACGAACCAGTGATCATTTCTCACAAGCGAAAGCTGTTATCAAAGCCGGTAAACCATTACTTATTGAAAAGCCAATGACGGTAAAATCGAAAGATGCGGCAAAACTGGAAAAAGCTGCATTGAAAGCACAGGTTCCGGTTATGATTGGGTTTTGCTACCGTTGGTATCCGCCGGTACAGAAAGCGAAAGAAACAATAGTCAGTGGTATGCTTGGTGATATTATAGATATAAATATTACATATTGCATTGATTATCCGCAGGAAAAACACTGGACGCAAATCAATCCTCAAAGTGCCGGCGGCGGTGTAACCATGGAAATCGGAACACATTGTATTGACCTGATTCGATATCTTGGCGGTGAAATAGAAGAAGTATACGGTCAGCGTGCGAGCCGGTTTTATAAAACTGATGCTGATGATGTTATGAGTGCACAGTTTCGGCTCCATAGCGGAACGTTTGCGCGTGTTTTAGTAAGCTTTCAGTCAATCGGACAGACGAATGATATTATTATACAGGGAACAAAGGGGTATTTAGTTATTCCTCATTTTACCCGATATCGCGGGGAATCATTCCTGAAGGGTAAAGATGCACGGCATCGGATACATGAACGCTTCCGTCCGGTAAATATTCATCAACGAATGCTGATTGGATTTCAACGTGCGCTTGATAATAATGAACCAATGCCGGTAACGCCGACTGATGGGCGTTTGAATTTGCAGGTTATTGAACGGATTAAGAAAATCAAATAGTACTGAGAATATGCGCCATACTTATATTCTCTTATGTGAAATAAGAAGATGTATTTTTACTGCATCTTGACAAAGAAGATATGAGATGTTATTTCTTAGTATAACTGTAATGAAAAGGAGTTAGCTATGCCGTTAAGTGCTGAAATGGAAAAGCTGCTTGAGTATTACAATACCGGTCTTGCCCTTTATAAAGAACGAAAGTTTAATGAAGCATTGGATGCATTTAAAAAAGCACTTGAGTATAAAGTTGATGATGGGCCATGCTTATTATATATTGATCGATGTGAAGTATTAATTAAAGACCCCCCGCCGCCCGAATGGGATGGTGTTTTTACTATGACGACAAAATAGTCATCGTTAATACGATATAAATATGAAACTACAACCGATTGTTCAACCTATTCAATGGCGTCATCAAACCTTATTTCTTCTTGATCAGACAGCTCTTCCCGGGGGCTATCGATATCGGCGTTATAAGCGGTATCGTCCGGTGGGGGATGCTATAAAGACAATGATTGTTCGGGGAGCACCGGCAATCGGGTGTACAGCTGCATATGCAATGGCTCTTGCAGCATATCAATGGAAGCATGTATTATCACGGGATCAATTTTTGAAAAATATGAATACTGCGGCAGAGTATCTTATTGCCACACGTCCGACGGCAGTAAATCTTGCTTGGGCAGTTCATCGTATTCTTAACTATATCAGTACACTCTCTGATTATTCAACTAAGATGCTTGCACAGGCAGTTGAAGCTGAAGCAGTAAAAATATTTGATGAAGATATGGCAATGGGTGCGGCAATCGGCAGAGCAGGGATGAAACTGATTAAAAAAGGATATGGCATTCTTACTCATTGTAATGCCGGCGGACTTGCAACGAGTGGATTCGGAACGGCATTAGCCCCGATGTATTTTGCTCATGCCAAGGGGGTATCATTCAAGGTATATGCTGATGAAACACGTCCGCTATTGCAGGGTGCGCGATTAACGGCATGGGAGCTGCAGACTGCCGGAATTGATGTTACGACTATTACTGATAACATGGCAGCGAAATTAATGGCGGAAAAAAAGATTAATCTGATTATTGTCGGAGCAGATCGTATTGCGGCAAATGGGGATACTGCAAATAAAATCGGGACATATAGTGTGGCGGTTTTAGCACAGTATCATCGTATTCCACTCTATGTTGCTGCACCGTCATCAACCATTGATGGAACATTAAAAAACGGTGATGCCATACCTATTGAAGAGCGTCATCCTGATGAAGTGAGAAAGTTTTCAGGAAGATTTACGGCACCGAAAAACGTAGCGGTATATAATCCGGCGTTCGATGTTACACCGGCAAAGCTCATTCATGGGATTATTACCGAAAAGGGTATTGTATATGCGCCGTATCGTACTTCATTAAAACGCTGTCTTTATAAAAAAAAGCATTGATTTTTTCATTATCCATGGATACAATGGATTTTAAGTATACGGGTAATAATACAGAATGTACCAGTATTGAAATTAGAGATACTTTGTATTGTCAGCGGTTATATTAAGTAGGAGTGTACATGGGACTGCAACTCGGTTCTGAAAATTATAAAGCCGGTTCATATATTGTTATTGAAGGGAAAAAGAATTCCCGTAATTTTTATATTATTCGGCAGGGTCATGTTCAGCTAAGTCGTGAACGGAGTATTGTTGATGATCATTCTGCTTCACGCTTAGGTCCCGGAGATTTTTTTGGTGTTGTTTCCTGTATGAGTCAGCATCCGCGCATTGAAACAGTTATGGCGCTTTCCGATGTCTCATTGATTTCGATTTTACGTGAGCAATTTGGTGATCTTATTCAAAAAAACGCACCGGTTGCTATGAAAATAATTAAACAATTTAGTGTAAAACTTCGCTATTATGATCAATCAATAGCGCGTCTATCATTTCAGGATGAGGTTTTTGAACATCCGATGCGACTTTTTGATTTAGGGGAGTTTTATTTTAAGAAAAAGAATTTTCAGCATGCTGCATATTGTTATCAGAAATATATTCAGCATAATTCGTCCGGCAATAATATTTCCGCTTCAAAGATGCGCCTGCAGGCATTGAATGCTCCGGAGACTCCGATTGTTGATCCGCAAAATGCCGGTATGAATCGTTCATATGCAAATGATGATATGATATTTTCAGAACATGAACCCGGTAATGAACTGTATATTATTCAACAGGGGAAAGTGAAAATAACAAAAGTTATCAATGATAATGAAATAATGCTGGCGGTACTGCAGCCGGGAGATATTTTTGGTGAAATGGCACTGCTTGATAATAAACCGCGTTCCGCATCAGCAATTGCCTATGGTGATGTAGTTATGTTGACGGTTAACCGTTCTAACTTTGAGCAAATGGTTATCAGTAAACCGCAAATAGCAACACGGCTTATTCAATTGCTGTCTGAACGTATTTGGATAGCCCATAAACAACTTTCAAATATTATGATGCGTGACCCGCTCGGGCGTATTTATGATACGCTGCTGACACAGGTATTAAAAAATCGTATTACCATTGAGCATCGTAAGCAGTATACATTTGAATTCGGGGCAAAAGAACTGATAAAAATGGTCGGATTGTCTATTGAAAAGGGAGAAATGCTGATTCGTAAACTGCTGGAAAATAACAAGTTTCGTATTGTCAGTGAAAAACTGCATGTTGATGATTTAGAAGAACTGGAAAAGCAGGCTCAGTATTTTGTAAAAATGGAAGAAATGGAACGCAAGCGTGAGGCTTCCTCACGAAAATAATCGGCATGTCCGACATCAGGAACGCGTGCGGAAAGTCCGCCGTCGTTTTAATCGCTTATTGAGCGGATCCCATACTATACCGACGAAACCGAAGCGTAACAAAACTACTCGTAAGAACTCTTCACTATCGAAAAAACACACAAAGCTGCCGGCATGGATTACGTTTTTAATTATTTGCACATTTGCCGCTCTTTTTATTCATATTGTTCCACCACTCATTATTACCCCCGATACACTACGTACGGTATTGGTACATGCGGCGGAGGATGCAACAAACCTGCCGATTGAATGTGCCGGTTTGCAGTATAGTGTGCTTAGCGGTATACAATTATCCAATGTTGTTGTTTATGATTCGGTAAAATCATCAAATACGATTATACTTTCCTGCGGTAAAATTATTATTCGCTATAACATTATAACCATTCTCTTGCATGGCGCTGCTTTACAAAAAGTGCAGTTGATTCGTCCCATGGTGAATATAATTAAAACTGCTGACGGAACAATAAATATACAATCCGTTATTGCCCGTGCGAATTCGGAAACAAATATTACTGCACAGGGGAATAAACTTCCTTCCGTTATCATGCGAGGGTTTATTAATAAACTTATATTCAATGATGCGCGTGTTGCATATCTTGATATGACAAAAGGGTCACGCGTGCCAACGGTTATCAGCGGGGATATTGAGGTTTATAAACTGACACTCGGGCGTGCAACAATGTTGCCGCTGCGGTTTAAAATACATTTAGGCGCGGATAAAACGGATTACGGCGGCGGATCGAAATCATATCTTACAACTGATATTACCGGTATTTTTGATGCACGGCAGAATAATCTTACTGCAACGGCAAATACAACAGGGGTGATAAATAATCTTCCGGTTAATAGTGTTCTTTCATTACAGTCATCGGATTTACAGGTGTTTGATCTAAATGGAACTATTACCAGTAAAGCGTTATTTAACGGAACATTACAAGGACAGTTTGATCGTCGTTCTAATACGGCGTATTTAATGTCATCCAATTTACAGTATCGCACTATTCCTGTTACCTTTACTGCGGCAGTGGATGATGTTCAGGAACAGTCCATTCAATTTACTCTTCAATGTCCTGAACTTAATTTAAAGGATATTATCCCCGTAAGCGGGAGCGGTGTTGCGCTGAGCATACCCGGTTCATTGGATGTATCAGGCAGGGTGCCATTGGGAGATATGGAACATATTTCTCTAACCGGCAGGTTTGCTTTTCAAAAAGGGACTGTACGCATTGACGGTTTTACCAATGCATTTATTCTCGGAAAAAGTACCGTGAGTTTTAATGGACAATCAATTATCCTGAATGCATTGCCGGTATGGTATGGTGCTGCTCAGTATCACTGTACTGTACGTATACCGAAAATTACCGCTTTGAATATTTATGCTGATATTCGCGCGCATGATTCTGTTATTGTTGAAAATTTTATTCCTTTGCCAAATACTCAGGAAGGAAAGAAGAAAAAAACAGAAACCGGAAACAGCGGCGGTGCATGGAAAATTACTGCAGCCGTTCGTGCTCCTGCAGCAGTATATCAGCATCAGACCTTTCATGCGATTGATGGAAAGGTTCAGATTACTTCGCATTCAGTGCATGTTACTCGTTTTTTCGGCAAAGCATACAACGGGTCGTTAACCGCTGCATTGCAGTTTCCATATTCCGATAATGAACCGGAATTGCAAATAAACGGAACAATGAAAGGCATACACCTCAAACCATTATTGAACGTGTTGAATGATACAGACAGCGGAATAGATGGTGTCGTTAATGGGTCGGTGCATATAACACTGCATCCGAATGATGATGATAGTATAAGCAGATTAACAGCTAAGATTGATATACAAAAATCAGAGGTACACATTAATCAGCTGACTTTTAAGGACTTTACAGCGAATATAACCGTGCGAAAGAAAATAATATCTGCGGAGCGTATAAACGCTCGTTTTTGCCGCGGTCCGATAAACGGTTCTTTTCATCTTGATTTAAATCAGATTCTGCCGGCATATGACTTTACCATTACCGGATCGCGCTGCCGTCTGAGCGATTTAGTCAGCGGTTATGAGGCGTCATTGCGTTCAGTGATGAAAGGGGATTTGAACTTTACCTTGTCGGGTTCAACGCGTGGTGAGGCGTCTGATGATATTTTTAAAAATCTTGTTGTGCATGGTTCGTTAAACGGGTCTCAGATCGGATTTAATAAAATGTCACTGGATGATTATTCTGCTGACATTGCGATGGAGAAAGGGACTATTGCAATAAACAATTTAAACGGAATGTTTCATGGCGGTACGGTATATGGGAAGACACGCATTGATTTGAATGCAGCCGATCCTTCATATACTATGAGCTTTGAAGCAAAAAAAGTAAATCTTGATTCGTTATACGAAGGATACAAACACGTTGAACATGAGAAAGCAACCTGTATTATTGATTTTGAAGTTGCGCTTGAGGGATGGGGACTGCATCCTGATGCAATGGCACGTAATCTGAAAGGCAGCGGTTCTTTTAAATCAACATCAGGAAGAGAACTTCGCAATACTTTTTTTCAGCGGGCAATGATTCAATCAATTGAAGGAAGTAAACTGCCGTTTTCAAAAAATATTCTGGACTGTTTGATGCTGGAGCATATTATTAATTATTCATTTTCAGGGGAATTTGGATTTGAGAATGGGTATATGGAATTTAATAATACCAGTATTGCCGTCAGCGAGCCGGGTAGTTCGTATAGTATTCGCAAAGTACAAATACCGCTGCAGGCAAAGGATAAAAAATTGGCAATGGTGTCAGTGCGGGTTGATTATGATCAGGATGTATATAATTGTATCGGACCGGGAATTGTAATGGTATTGAATAAAACAAAAGGATTCAAACCTGCCGGGAAAACTGAAAATTCGTATTATTTTACTCTTACGGTAAATGATTTTTTACCCTGAAATACTCTTGTTTTCATATCATGATAGTGATATACTCTCGCGAATAAAATTACGATTGAGGTAACAACGGTATAATGCGCATATACAGTATAGTATTGATTATATTTGCTCTTGGTGTCGGAATGGTATGTGCGCAGCAGGAGATATCACCGCTGACCGCAACGAATGCGTTGCAGGAGATGATCGTAAAAATGCCGACAGCGGTTAATCCGCGCATACGACTGGCAATGCTGTTTGCAACGAATGGAAACTCCGCCCGCGCGTTAGAAGTGCTGGAACAAGCACAGGAGGTTATCGGCAGAAGCAATACAACATTGCTCTATACAACCGGCGTTGTTTATTTGCGGGACTATAAGTTCTTTGAAGCATTGAGTAATTTTAAATCAGTTACAACTATCGACAGCAACCATTTTGGTGCATTATGCAATACGGGGTATATCAGTTTGATATACTTACGGGAACCGGAAAGCGCATTATTGTTTTTCAAACGAGCACAGATGTTCACAACGAATAATGCGGAGATTTATAATTATATCGGTTCAGCATATATTGAAATTGGAACCTATGATGAGGCGCAGTCATATTTTTCAAATGCATTAACCATAGCCCCGGAAAATGCGGACTATCGATTTAATCGGGGTATGACGTATTATCTCATGCATCAGTATGATCGTGCGCGTGAAGAATGGAATGCGGTTTTGTCGAAAAACCCTGAATATGAAGCAGCAAAACAAGCGATAACGATGTTATCACAAGAAAAGTCCAAGGAGTAATACAATGATAGGTAAAGAAATACGTATTGAACGTATTTTAAATCGAAATAATAACCGGACGATTATTGTCCCCATTGATCACGGGGTTACGCTTGGTCCGATTCACGGTTTAATTGATATTCAAAATACTGTTGATACCATTGCAAATAGCGGCGTCAATGCAATTCTTATGCATAAAGGGCTGGTGAAAAGCGGGCATCGTAATCATGGGCGTGATATTGGTCTTATTGTTCATTTATCAGCCAGTACTTCATTGTCGGGTGACCCGAATGCGAAAACAATGGTGTGTTCAGTTGAAGAAGCGGTTTGCTTAGGAGCTGATGCAGTATCAGTACATGTGAATCTTGGTGCTGATACTGAAGCTGAAATGCTTCATGATATGGGGAAAGTCAGCCGATCGTGTATGATGTGGGGGATGCCGCTTATTGCGATGATGTATACACGCGGCAAAAAAATTAAAAATGAATATGATGCCGCTGTTGTGAAACATGCTGCACGTGTTGGTGCAGAGCTTGGTGCGGATATTGTAAAAGTTAATTATACGGGTTCAACTGAATCATTTCGTGAAGTAGTTGAGGGCTGTCCTATTCCGGTGGTTATTGCCGGCGGTGAGAAAATGGAAACTGACGAGGAATTATTGACAATGATTAAAAGTGCTATTGCAGCCGGTGGGGCAGGATGTTCAATCGGACGCAATGTTTTTCAGCATGATAATGTGAAGGAAATAGTACGCATGATTGCTGATATTGTTCATGGAGAGAATACATGAAGAAAATTTGGCTGAATCTGCCGATATGGAATAAAAAAGCAGTTACCACAGCGTTAGAATCCGGTATTGATGCAATAATGACGACGAAAGAGCTGGTGTCAAAAGTTCGCCAGCTTGGTCGTATTACGGTTATTGCGCCATCATCCGGCGATTTAAAAATTCCTACGGATGTTGATATTCGTGTAATAAAAAATAAAAAAGATGAACAGGAAGCTGCACGGGTTTTACGAAAAAAAATCGTTGTTGTACGTACAACCGACTGGAGTATTATTCCGTTAGAGAATCTTATTGCAGCAGCCGGAGAAACCTTGTACACATTTGCACGGACGTATAAAGACGTAAAATTAGCTGCAGAAATTCTTGAAACCGGTGTTGCAGGGATTGTGTTAGAAACGACTGATCCGGCAATAATAAAAAAATCAGTTTCATTTATTACGTCATTATCAGCAATGAAATTTAACCTGAAAACATTACGTATTACAAAAGTAACAACAATCGGAATTGGCGATCGTGTTTGTGTTGACACCTGTTCAAATTTAACGGGTAGTCAGGGGATGCTGGTTGGCAATTCAAGTAAGGGGATGTTTCTTGTTCATGCAGAAAATATTGACAACCCGTATGTCGCTGCACGTCCGTTTCGGATAAATGCGGGCGCGGTACATGCATATTTTCATGCGCCGGGCGGCACGACGCGGTATCTTGGCGAATTAAAATCCGGTGATCCTGTTTTAATTACCGATCATACCGGAAAATCAATAACGGCATATGTCGGACGTTCAAAAGTTGAGAAGCGTCCGCTATTAGTTGTTGATGCGGTTGAGGTTCGTTCAAAAATGCCGTGTTCAATCGTGTTGCAGAATGCTGAAACAATACGCTTAACAACACCAAAAGGTGAACCAATATCGGTTGTACAACTTCGCTGTGGTTCTAAAGTGCTGGGATATGTTGAAAAACAAGCACGTCATTTTGGTATTGCAATTGACGAAACCATTGTTGAACAATAACCGAGTGAATCAATTGTATAAAAAGAAGAGTTTCTTTTAAGTGAATCATTAATAAGGAGTTTCCAATGCCAGATCTTTGGGATAAATGTCGTGAGTTTACACAAGCCGAGGAGCTTCGTCAAATAGGAATCTATCCGTATTTTCGACCAATTGAATCGGAACAGGATACTGAAGTATATATTGACGGTAAAAAATACCTTATGTTCGGATCAAACAGTTATCTCGGATTAACCAATGATCCGCGGGTAAAAGAAGCGGCAATTAAAGCGATTGAAAAATATGGCACCGGGAATGCCGGGTCACGATTTTTAAACGGGACACTTGATATTCATGAAAAGCTTGAGCAGCGTTTAGCTGAGTTTACACATCAGGAAGATGCGCTTTTATTTTCAACCGGGTTTCAATCAAATCTTGGTGCTATTGCTCCGGTTATCGGTCCGAAAGATTATATACTCATTGATGCTCTTGACCATGCCTCAATCATTGATGCAACGCGCCTTGCATTTGGTAAAACGTGGCGCTTTAAGCATAATGATATGACCGACCTTGAAATGAAGTTGAAAAACGCTCCCGAAGAAGCCGGTAAGCTTATTGTTGTTGACGGCGTATTCTCAATGGAAGGTGATATTGCGAAACTTCCTGAAATTGTTGCACTTGCAAAGAAATTTAATAATACATATGTTTATGTTGATGACGCTCATTCATTGGGGGTTCTTGGGAAAAACGGACGCGGAACCGCGAATCATTTCGGTTTGGATACCGAAGTTAGTCTTATTATGGGGACATTCAGCAAGTCATTTGCTTCATTAGGCGGTTTTGTTGCCGGCTCAAAGAATATCATTGAATATTTAAAGCATAGAAGTCGGGCGCTTATTTTTAGTGCTTCAATGCCGCCGGCAAGTGTTGCTGCGGTTGATGCTGCGTTGGATATTATGCTGAAAGAACCTGAACGGATTGAACGCTTATGGGAAATTACTCATCGTATGCTTAATGAATTTAAAATGCTTGGTTATGAAACCGGTACGGCAGAAACTCCGATTATTCCGCTTGTCATCGGACCACTGGAAAAAACATTTGAATTATCAAAAGCGCTTTCCGAAGCCGGGGTTTTTATTAATCCGGTTGTTCCGCCCGGCGTACCGGAAGGACGCTGTCTTATTCGGACCAGTTATATGGCGAATCATACTGATGAGCAGCTTGATTATTTGCTGGATACATTTAAAACATTTGGGAAAAAACTCGGTATTATTTAATATCAGCATGAGTGGCTTTATTGTATCGATAAAGTCAGTTAGTATATTATGATAAAATAATTTAGGAGACCGTATATGAGCAACATTAACATTATCCCTATTGATCGTATGGCAACCCCCGGCGTGTTTAAAAAGAAGTTTGTATTATTTCCATGGAAAATTTATCGCTCGAAAGAGAACCGTGCAAAACCATGGGCGAAAGCATGGTGTCCGCCACTGATTATTGATGTAATGGATAAGTTTAATACTAAGATAAATGTCAAATTAAAACGCATTGATTTTCAGGCATTTATTGCTGAACGCGATGGTGAAGTCGTTGGTCGTATTACCGCACAAATATACCATGGTCATCTTGAAACATTTAATGATAGTACCGGATTTTGGGGATGGTTTGAATGTATTAATGATCAGGCGGTTGCGGAGGCATTATTCAATCGTGCGCAGGATTGGTTAAAACAAAAAGGGATGAAACGAATGCTCGGACCATATAGTTTTACCATCAATGATACCTTTGGTATGAAATGCGATGGGGGGGCGGATTATCCGGCGGGATATGAGATAATGCCGATGGTTATGATGCCGCATAACCCGCCGTATTATAATGAATTATGTACGCAGTATGCAATGACCAAAGCACAGGATTTATATTCATATCATCTTGATATGGAAAAAGGAATATCGGATCGTGTTCGGCGTGTTGCACGATTGGTTGAACAGCGGCTTGAACGTAAATCCGGCCGGATAGAATACCGACGCGGTGATCTGAAGCAATGGGATGAATTAATAGAATATGTTTGGGAAATTCATTGTGATGCATGGGAAACAAATTGGGGGACGGTTGCATGGACAAAAGAAGAGTTTGATCATGAAGGCAAAGACTTAAAAATGCTGGTTGAAGAGGATTTTATTTGGTTTGTCTTTGTGAATAATGAAGTTGCCGGCTTTATTATGGCACTGCCCGATCTGAATGAAGTGCAGTCAAAAATTAACGGACGGCTTCTCCCGTTTGGTATTATTAAATTACTCTGGGGGCTCAAGGTTGCGAAAAGCTACAATCGCAGTCGTTGTCTGCTCATGGGCATTAAAAAGAAATTTCAAAAACGCGGGTTGGAAGCTCCGTTAATTGAAAAATTATATGAAGCAGGGAAAAAACACAATATCAAAGAAGGTGAGCTGTCATGGATATTAGAATCAAATATACCGATGCGGCGGGGGGTTGAACCGTTTAGTACCGGTGTATGGATGACTTTCCGTGCATATGAAAAACCGATTCAATAATAGATGCTTATATTTGTAATTCGTATTCTTTACAGCATTTTATTCGTTTGATATAATACCGTTCTATGTATACGATCAATGTTATTTCATATACGGAAATGTCTTATGACAAAGCGGAATAATAATAAAAAACGTATGTTCTGGACGGTAGTACAATTTACCGTAAGTATTGCTGCAATGATTGTTGTGGTCTGGTTTGGTATTATTGATAATAAAGAAGAAATTAATGCTGACAGTATTAAAGATGACTGGCCGACACTGCAGGAACGAATAGATACTGAAACAATTAAATACGAAGTAATAACGCGGAATACTGATGCCGGAGATCCGGAAACAGTATATCGAATACGCGGTATTGATTTAATTGCACTACGTTTGGAACGGTTTGATTTCGGACTGTTTTTTATCGGCGTATTCGTTTATTTTATTTCCATGCTTATTGCATCAGTACAATGGTTTTTATTACTGCGGTTTAGTAAAATTAAGGTTACGCTGTGGGATGGAATACGCTATTATTTTATTGGATTATTTTTTAATAATGTTCTTCCCGGTTCAATAGGGGGGGATTTAGTTAAAGGTGTTATGTTAGGGCGTAAAAAACATCATGGGGAGACAATTGCTGCCGGTATTATCGTTGACCGCGTATTTCATTTTTGCAGTCTCGGGCTTATTTTAATAGTTGTTTCATGCTTATTATATTGGGATACACCGGTTGTTGAGAAATGGAGCGTATTGATATTTGGTATTGCGGCGATGACGTGTATCGGGGGGATTGTTTATTTAATCGGTCCGAGTAAGAAGTGGTTTATGGCACTTGCAGGATTATTGAAAAAAGGGAAATTAAAGAGTGTTGTTATAAAGTTTATACAATCAATGTATCTGTTTCGTAAAAAGCGGTTTCTTGCTCAGATAGGATTAATGAGTCTGGCAAGTCAGGGGGTTCGTATACTGATGAATTATTTAGTTGCACGGGCGTTATTTATTCAATCTATTGAATTGCGTAGTTTTTTCTTTGTTATTCCAATTGTCGGATTTACCTCGGCGCCGCCGATATCGGTGAATGGGATTGGGGTGCGTGAATTTATCGGAAAATCAGTGCTGACGCATTTTGGCATCAGTGAAGTAAATGGTATTTTAATTATGTTTATCAGTCATGTCGCATTGGTGTTCGTCTCATTGTTAGGCGGACTGCTTTTATTATATAAGGAAAAAAATGCTCGATAGACCTGTACATAAAAAATTTCAGATATGGTGGCTTTTATATATGCTGCCGCTGCTGAATGTGCTTGTTGGGCCACCGGTTATGACGGCGATATTAACCATTGCTGTTGGTATAACGCATGTCATTTTAATTCGTACACGACGTAAAATCCTAACGAAGACTTTTTTAAAAAGGGAGACGATTTATTTAGTAATACATATTAGTTTAGTCATAGCAGGTGCAGGTATTGTCGTATATTTGTTTAATCCGCACTGGCATACAGCGTTGGAAAAAAGTGCCGCTACACTGCAGAATAGATTTTTATTTGCTCTAGCGAAAACAACACTTGATGTTATCAAAGAAATACGCTTCAGCATATTGCTATTAATAATAGTCGCACAACTTAATGTTGTTATATTGTCGTTGATTCAGTCAGGACGGATTAATACTTCACGCGAGAGTGATGCGTGGTTTTCAAACTTTTCATTATCTTATTCAGTAATCATGGCGGGTACTGCATTATTTGTTCCGGCACTTGTTTTTTTTACTGCTCTTATGGTTAGTACAGTCGGATGGTTTGTTTTTCGGATATTGCCGGATACGGGGGGACGATTATTTTCAGCCCGTATTGCTCATCAGAATATTGTAATAAAACGAAAACAGGTATTGTTCGCTGTTATACTATTCAGTGTATTATTTATTGGGATGCTGTTACTGCCGTTAAAAGTATATGCACCGTATTTATCCGCAAATGGTGTGCAGGGGTATAGTGTTTATGCCGGACGAACACCGCCGCAGGCGTTTGATGAAGGAAAAGGGCAGCCTGCATTTTATAATGTCGCTTATTGTACATGGTTATTTCATAAATATAGTCATATATTAACTCCCCGTGCTGTACAAAAAACCAAAACACCTAATACTTCTCAACAGACTGCTGATTCAGCAAGCATGCCGGATACGGGGAATACAAAAACGTCTTCGCATGTATCGTACTCGCCGGTACGGATGAAATACAGAACCTTATATACAAAAATACTGCCTGATGTGGCAGCATTTCATTGTCTGTATGCATGTATGAGTACACTTCTGATTATCATTTTATTTAGTATACCGTTTAAAGGCGTCAGTGATGTTGTTCATTTAACATTGGTCGGTTTTATTGGTGCATTAGCAGCGTCATTAATGCGTCCGATATTTGATGTACCATCTCCGGAATTGGTGCATATCGTGCTTTGGATTCCGGCATTGTTATTGTTATATTTTTTATATGATATGGTGTCATTGCGGCGACTGCTGGGTTTATATATAATTAATATTATTATTCTTCATGGAATCGGACGACGCGGTTGGGGGATGTTTACCCTGATGTATGTCGCGATGAATATAATTGATCGCGGTGTGTTTGAAGAAGAGAATGGACGGTTTAATCAACCGTGGTATTGTGCGATTTTTATTGCCTATGGTATTCATACGGTAAACTTGTTTATTATGATTATCAATGCGTTTGTAAAGGGAGTCCTCAAACTGAAAGGATTGGCGCTTTTACGTTCGACAACACATGGTGCTGATTATCATGTCGGTAATCTTCATCGGTTTTCCGCCTATATGGTAATTCCATTGTTTTTAAGCGCGATGAGTGTTTTTAATGTTTCTATTTCATATGTACGGTTTTTATTTATTGCAGCATTCGGAGCAGCATTACTTGATTTTGCACAGGGGCGTATCGGCCGATTAGGAATTCGTCATGATCATATTTATATCAGTGCATACAGATTACGGCCATGTGCCGGTGAACAGGAAGGGGCGCTTTCTGCTGATGGAATGTTTGGCGGTTTAATCGTAATAGGAATTATTCTTGCTGTTGCAGTTATACGTAATTATTTTTATGGCAATGATATAATAGCAGCATTAATTGTTTTACTTGCTGTCCATGGTGCGGTATTTGCTGAAAGCTACATTGGTGCACGATGGGGAAAGAAAGTTATGCTTGGTGATGGGGTGGTGAATACCGGATTAACACTTATTGCCGTATTATTAGCTGCAGTCGGATATACTGCACTGGAACGATTTATTTAGGAAAGCCCATGAAAATTGCTCTTATCTACCCGCCTTTTATGCGTGATAATGCGTTTCCGTTATTATCACAGAATCGGCAGACAAAGTTTAGTAAATCACTGGAAGTTCGTATTTTTCCATTGGTGATGGCATATCTGGCAACCATGTTAAAAAAACAAGGACATGAGGTCCTCTGGCTTGATGCGATCAATGCACGTATTCAGTGGGATGATTATGAGAACCGTTTACGTTCATTTAATCCTGATTGGATTGTAATGGAAACGAAAACTCCCTTGATTACCATGCATTGGGATTATATCCCGAAATTAAAGAAACAAACTGATGCTCGGCTGATATTAGTTGGTGATCATTTATGGTATAAAACTGAAGAAAACTTTGAGCGTTCAAACCCTGACTATGTTATTGTCGGAGGGGATTATGATTTTATTATATCGGAATTATTGGAATTTGAAACCGGATCACGTTCTGCGCGTCCCGGCGGCGTGTATTGGTTTGAAAACAACGCTATGCAGACAACCGGCTGCGCAGCATTATATGATCTCTCAACATCACCGCAAATTGATCGCGATTTAACACAATGGTATAATTACGGTGAAGCATATTTGCAGCATCCCTGTGCGTATATTTTAACCGGACGCGGATGCGGGGGGCGAAATCCTATTGACGGCAGCAAAGCAAAAAAAGAAAAATATGGTTCGACACTGGCAGGGCGCTGTACATTTTGTATTTGGCAGCATTCTTTCTGGCGGAATACCGCTCGTATGCGCCCGGTTAAGGATGTTGTTGATGAAATTGAAATGCTCTATAAGAAGTATGGTGTTGTCGAAGTGTTTGATGATAATGAAGACGGTCCCGTATGGAATAAAGAATGGATGCGGGCGTTCGCTGATGAATTTGAAAGCCGCGGTTTATACGGTAAGGTTGCCTTCTCAACGAATGCTCGGGGTGATAACCTTGATGAGGAAATGTGTACGCTCTGTGAACGTATTGGGACACGATTGTTAAAAATCGGTGTTGAATCCGGCAGTAATGAAACCTTAGTGCGATTACAAAAGGATGAAACGATCGAAGAAATAATTGACGGGGTGAAACGTGCAAAACGTCATGGTATGGTAGTGTTGCTGACGACGATGGTTGGCTATCCGTGGGAAACTCGTGAAGGAGCACGGAAAACATGGCTGGCAACAAAGGAAATGATGCTGTATCGAACAAAATTTGGGGATTCATTGCAATCAAGTGTTGTGTTGCCCTATCCGGGGACGCCGTTGTATCGGTATGCATTGCGTAATGATTATTTTTGTATTGATGCGCATAATTATGACCGCTTTGATCAGGCAGAAGCGGTTATGAAAACAGATGTTGATACAACCTATTGGTGTCGGAAAATGTGGCGTATTATGCTGCATCCGCTTTTTATTATTAAATCGTTTTTTACTCTGCGCTCGTGGGATGATATAAAGCAGGCATTATACGGACTGCGATCACTATTCGGGCATTTGAAGGATTATGACCATACCGCACAGCATACTGTTGCGGATATAAAAAAAGACGATCAGGGGAACGTATAATTTTATGAAAGTAATGCTTATTAATCCGCCACGCGTTGACGGTTGTACCGTTGTGCGGGAAGAACGCTTTGAGCATCGTGATATCGGATCGTGTTATCCGCCGCTCTCATTGTTGCAGACGGCCGGTGAAATTGAAGCAGCCGGGTATGAATTGTTATTTCTTGATGCGAACGGATTTAATCTCACGAATGAAGCTGTTTTTAAAAAAATGAAGGAATACCATCCTGATGTCGTTATTACGCGAATTGCTTTTGATTGTCAGCCATATGACTATGCGGTTATTGAATATGCAAAACAGGAATGCGGGGCAATAACGATTACACGCTGCAAAGTTATTGCTGAAGCGCAATTTGTATTGCAGCAATACATGCAAACATATCCGGCAGTTGATATCTTTCTAATGACCGAACCGGATGCAATTATTGTTTCATTATTAGCGGATCTAAAAAATAACGCATCGGCAGGGGATCTGCATACAGCGGGAATTGCCGTTCGTGATGCAGCAGGTACGCTGCGGATAACAAAGCAGCCGGAATATCCGGAGCATTTAGATGAAACAGCATTGCCGGCGTGGCATTTATTACCGACATTACAACCGTATCATACCGGTGTTTTGGAATCACCGTTTGCAACGGTACAAACATCACGCGGATGTCCGTACGGCTGCCAATTTTGCGCATATCGAAAAAATAAATATCGCACATACAGCCCTCAACGAGTTGTCAATGAATTAAAAAGGCTCATTACAGTGCATGGACTTAAAACGTTTCTTTTTTTTGATGATGTCATGGGATTAAAAAAAGGGCGTCTTGAAAATATTTGTCGGTTAATGATTGAAGAAAAATTGAACCTAAAATGGTCATGCTGCACACGAGCGGATTTATTGACTGCCGAGCAATTAAAATTAATGAAACGTGCCGGATGTGAAGAAATTGCATTCGGTATAGAATCAGGTGCCGAGCAGGTTCTTGAACGCACCCGAAAAGGAGTTTCGAAAGATGATATTAGGCGTGCAGCGGAATTATGCAGACGGGAAGGGGTGCTGTTTTACGGTATGTGTATTATTGGATTGCCCGGAGAAACATGGGATACGGTACATCAAACAATAACTTTTATTAAAGAAATCAATCCATTTTATACGCAGTTTTGTTTTTCGACACCACTTCCGAATACGCCGAATTATCATTGGTATAAAGAGAATGGATATTTATTAACGGAAGATTGGACAAAATATTCTTCATTATATCCAGAACCGGTGGTGCGTACTGAAGCAATGAGTAAAGAAGATTTAATAGAAGCCCGTACAGTGGTGTATAGAAAACTAGTGCTGCGGTTTTGGTATTTAGTGAGTAAAATACGTATATTTGACTGGCGCTGGAATATACAGGGGTTAAAAAAAATCATGGAACGAATAATCGCAATATTAAAAAAAGAAACAGTTAGATAGTATTGTTCAGGAGTTGCGTATACAGGGCAGCCGTTTGTGCACCAGTTATATGATAATCAAAGCGTGCTGTAATAGAATCATATGCAGCATTGCCGAATGTATGTGCTGCTGTCGGATGAGTGTTGATATAGGAAATATAAGCAGCGAGAGTATCGACATCACCGGGGTTGAACAGTAATCCTGTTTTTTGGTGTTGTACTATTTCAGGAATACCTCCCGTCCGTGTTGCGATAATTGGAAGTGCATGGAGAGCTGCTTCAAGCACGGTATTGCCAAGTCCTTCCTGTATACTGCACGTAACGAAGCAATTTATTATTTGATAAATAGCATGTATATCATTACGAAAACCTAAAAAAGAAACCATTGATGGTATGCCAAGCTGTCGTGTTGTTTCTTCAAGATGTTTTCGTTCTTTACCATCCCCGATAATGATAATACGCAGATTCGGAATCGCTGTTTTCAGTAATGCCCCTGCTTTCAGTAATGTTAGAGTATCTTTTTCTTGTGTGAGTGCACCAATTGAACCGACAACAAAATCAGTATTTGATAATCCGAACGTTGTTCGCTGCACCGGTATATTGTTTGTGTTATTTGTTTGTGATTGAATGTCGATGCCGCTGTATATTGTCGTTATATTATTATGAAGAACGCCGCTGTGCTGCAGGACTTTTTGTACGGCAGTGGAAACAGCAATATAATGCGTCGGCAACGTATATTTTAATTTTTTGAACGGCCACCCCTTGGGCGGAAATATAACACGACGTGATACAATAATAACAGGAACACCGGCGCGCCGTGCTGCAATACTGCCGAGTGTATGGGCACGGCTATCATGTAAATGGACAATATTCGCATTAAATGCGGCAATTATTTTTTTTATTTGTCGTATTGCGTTCGGTGTATATTCACACGGCATTGCAATTGTAGTGAATGGGATACTGTGTTTGCGGGCGTATTCAGCTAATGCACTATGCGGATTAACGATGAGATGAATATTGTATTGTTTTGACTGTAAATAGCGGCAGAGCAGGGAAACTTGTTTTTGACCTCCACGCCATGTAATGCCGGTATCAATATGAATAATGTTCAGCATCATAATCGCGCCGGTATTGAGCGGGGGGAGTATGAAGTAAGATTATAGCGCGCGAGAAGAGAGCTATATACTTCAATACCCGTTCCGATATCATCCGGTATATGCGTATCGGATGCATAGGAAACTAATGTGCCGCCGCGTTGCGCATAGCGTGCGATAATTTCTTCTTCAGGAAGAGTATAGGAATATCCTTTCCGCAATGAAGCGCAATTGATTTCAAGAATGCTTTTCTTTTCAATAATAAGATCAAGTATCATATCAAGGCGATGAGATAAGGCGGGAATATGCCAAACCTCTATTGCTTGAAACTCCTCGGGAATCCAGCGGCGTATAAAGTTTATATGTGCAATGATATCAAAAAGACCACAAGCAACGGTTTTATAAATCATATCAAAATATTGTTGGTACATGTTCATAATGTGTTCGTGGGAGGTATACGCGGATTTCATTTCAGATGCGATAATGCCGTTGATCGCATGAATTGATCCAATGACATAATCATACTGATAGTGTTGTAAATGCTCTTGTATGAGTGGAAGTCGTTTATCAGTGAAGCCGATTTCAACAGAGCTGTAAATATGCAGGCGTTTATCAAATACACGACGTACTTCATTCAGAGCGTTGAAGTATTCTTCAACATCATATCCCCAGTTGGAATTAATCTCTAAATGATCGGCAAATCCGATTGCCGTAAATCCATACTGGAGTGCTTTTTCTGCTTTTTCAAGCATGGATCCGTATGCATCATCACTGATATGACTATGGATATGTAAGTCTTCAAATTGAATATTCATTGTCTACTGCTTTTCGTTATCATTTTTCTTTCTTTACCGCATGCTGTCGAATCCATTCAAGGGTTCTGAGTATACCGTCATCAAGCGTAACATTCGGTTTCCATCCGAGAATAGTTCGCGCCCAATTATTGTCAATATCTCTTGATGGAATTGGATGTTTGGATTCTGTGTATGTTGGTATGATCGAGCAGTCCATATATTGTGCAATTTTTTGATAGAGAACAGTACTGGAGACTGACTCACCGCTGACAATATTTATAACATGTAATGAACGATCGCCAATAAAGATATGCGGCTGCTCGGTAAAGAGTGCAAGATTAACGGCAAAAATAGCATCATCAATAAATAATAAATCATATTTTGTTTCATCATTGCCAAAGAGAGAGACGTGCTTTTCAGTGAGGATCTGATACATGATTGAAGCAATAACGGAATCATTTTTTTGCTGGCCATATCCGTACAATGAGCCAAATCGTAAAACCCAAAAATCCATATCATAATTTTGCTGATAAATGGGCAGATATTGTTCAATGGCGAATTTTGATGCAGCATGCGGTGATATCGGATGTGGCCAGGAACTGTCAGTAACGGCTTTATGGGTTAACCCGTATACATCAGTTGTTGAAATATAAATAAATTTCGGGACTTGCTGTTCTTTACATTGTTCAAGCAAGTTGAGTGATCCGAGGACATTTTTCATTGCATCATATACCGGATCAGCAAAAGAATTCTGTCCATCCGCATATCCGGCGAAGTGGATCACTGCGTCAAATTGATAATCAAGAAAAAGTTCAGTCATTTTACGACGATCATTTAAACCGATTTGGAAAAAAGGTGCTCCTTGCGGAACAGATTCTCTGCCGGCGTTCGTGAGGTCATCAATGAGTATCATATTATGACGATTATCAGGATCGCGGAGTACTGATTGTATATACCGTGATGCAAAATAACCGGCAGCACCGGTAATCAGCAGGTTTAACTTTTCTTTACGTTTTACGACACGCATAATAGCACCATTATATCATAGCACAGCAGATTCGGCAACTATTGGTTCAAAACAAATTGTTTTTTAATCAATTCGGCATACAATCCCGGACGTTGGAGCAGTTCGGTATGTGTTCCTTCCTGAACTTTTTTACCATCGTCAATAACGATAATACGATCCGCATGTTTTATTGTGGAAAGCCGGTGTGCAATCACAAATGTTGTACGACCCTGCATAAGATTATTCAACGCTTGTTGGACAAGTAATTCTGATTCCGTATCAAGTGCACTGGTCGCTTCATCAAGAATAAGAATTCGCGGGTCTTTTAATATTGCACGCGCAATTGAGATACGTTGCTGTTGACCTCCGGAAAGCTGTACCCCCCGTTCGCCAATTTCTGTTGCATATCCGTTGGGAAGAGCGGTAATGAAATTATGTGCATTGGCGGCTTTCGCTGCAGTTGCTAATTCATATTCCGAAGCGTTTAGTTTACCATAGCGAATATTATCGGCAATACTTCCGGAGAATAAGATACTTTCTTGTGGAACAAGAGCGATGTATTTGCGCAATGTCGTTAGAGGAATGCTGCGAATATCACACCCGTCAAGGGTTATCGTGCCATGACTGATTTCATAAAATCGGGGAATAAGATTGACCAGAGTTGTTTTTCCGGAACCACTTGGACCGACAATGGCAATGATTTGATCGGGGTTGGCATTAATTGAAATATTGCTGAGAATAGTGTTTTGATTATCATAACTGAAGCTGACATTCTCAAATTGTATATGACCGTAAATTGTTTCAGGAATATGCGGAGTACCGATAACATTTTTTTCGGGCTCCATATCCATTAACTCAAAAAATCTCGTACTGGCACTGCCGGCGCTTTGCAGCGCGGTATTTACTTTTCCAAGCTGTTGTAAGGGCTGGAAACCAAGTGTTACACAACTAACAAAACCAATAAGCCGTGATATTGTCATATCACTTGATATAATAAGGTAGCCGGTTAAAGCAAGAAGGGTAACAATAGCAAATTCTCCGATGAACTGTACAAGCGGCTGTTGTATTGCATTCAATCGTACAGTGCGCATTGAACGGGCATAGGTACTATAGGTAAGTTGATGGAAGAACTCTCGTTCATCGGTTTCCTTATTAAAAATTTTAAGCACTTTAATACCGAGAATGGTTTCCTGCAAATAACTGGTAACATCTCCAATATTTTCGAGTACTTTCTGATTTGCACGTCGAAGCGGTTTTGCAAAGCGATTGATTACCGGTACAAAAACAAGCGCCATTGCAATGGCGATAATTGATAATTCAATGGAAAACGAAAGCATTAATCCGAAATAAATAAGACTTTTAAGAATATTTGTCGAAAAGTTTGTTATGGTTACAATAATATTTTGCACTGTCTGTACATCATTGGTAATGCGTGATTGCAGCTCGCCGGTTTTTGTTGCATCAAAAAAACGCATCGGTAAGGTGATTAATTTATCATGTAATTGCTTGCGGATAGTGCGGAGTATTTTATGACCAACCGATTGGGATAAATAATCCTTGCCGTACCAAAAAAAGTTTTTAATAAAAAAGACAATTAATAAAAAGCCTGCAATAATAAACAGCATGGAAATAACATTCTTTTTGCCGATAGCATTAAACGTGGGCACCGGTCGAAATGAAAACTTCAATATTTCCGGTTTCGGACCAATCATAGCGGAAACTTTTTCATCCATTATGGCAATAGCAGTTTGTACATCAGTAGAAAAGCTATTGGTTGAGGGGGGGGGCGCACTATCATTATCAAGTCCCGGAATATGCGGGGGGGACGGTTTCGGCAGAACAAAACGAAGATTAATTTCAGGACGGGTATGGTTTTGAACCTGCTGACCGACTTTTTCAAAAACATATGCAATGCGTTCAATTCCGATAACCGTGATTCCTTCAAAAGTGCCAATAAGCATGATAATAAAGACGGTCGCAATAAGCCGTGGGATATGTCCACGGATATATGAAAACAAACGTATAAGTGGTTTTTTTTCTGTCATGGCTGGAGAGTAGCATACCGCATACTATCGGTCAATATAGGATATGAGGAAATAGACTGTATCTGCCGCATTCGGCAATAGTACGTTCTGATCTGATTATTATACTGCAGCATAAACAATACCGGAATTAATATTGTATAATTATAAGATTCGGAAGTATACGTATATACTACTCGACAGATACCCGTTCTGCCATTATATTAATAATGGATACGGAGAGATCATCGCCGTTATGTACATTACATAATGGAGGAAAGTCCGAACTCCGCAGGGCAGGATGCCGGGTAATTCCCGGGAACGTGCACACGTTACAGACAGTGCCGCAGAAAATAAACCGCCTATGCTTTGCAGGTAAGGGTGAAATGGTGCGGTAAGAGCGCACCGCTTTGATGGCAACATCATCGGCAGGGTAAACCTCATTCGGAGCAAGCCCAAGCAGGGGATATGTATTATACATACACGGCTGCCCGTCGTGATACCCCGGGTAGGGTGCATGAGGTGATTGGCAACAATCATCCTAGATTAATGATGATCCACGACAGAATTCGGCTTATACTCCGTATTCACTACGGTTCAGGTATACGTATATGCCTGAACCGTTATTATTATACGGATATATGTGCTTTATATATGTTTCCGTCAGTGTCAGGTATGTCAAAACGGACTAATCAGAATATAAAAATCCCCGATAGTATAGGTATAGCGGAATTTGTTATTATATGTTTCATATAATAGCGATTGAGTAGTATATGCTGCCCGTTGTAATAAATGTAAAGGTGTTATCATGAAAGTAAGTAGTCTAATCTTTGTATGTATGTTTAGTATAGCGGTTATTGCCTATGCTGATGTAACGCTTGAGAATGGATCGTTTCAGGTATTGGTTAATGAATCAACCGGTCGATTCGGTGTTGTTACTAAATCTGGATCAATGAGCACACCTGCTGATGACGGATTGGTAGTGCTTGATACGAGCACACCGCCGCGCAGTTTTGCAAAGATAAAAATTGATGGTGAAGTAATAAAATATGCCTCACCGGTAAATGACTTTAATGTTGCTCCCCGATTGAGCGATGACGGGAAAGCTATCGTGTCGCAATGGGAATATAAAAACATTGCAGTTGGACAACGTATTTCTTTTGAAGATAATCCGCTATCACCGGGAAATGAAACAATGATTGCAATTGAGTATCAAATTATTAATCTTGATGAAACTGCCCATGAAATAGGCATGCGAATACTTCTCGATACACTCGGAGAAAGCGATAAAGGTAATTTTCTTATTCCGGGTGCACTTGAACGGCTCGATAAGGAAAGAAGCTTTGAAGGTGAGGGGGTTCCGGATATGTATCTGATGGTTGATCGTCCGGGAGCGAATGCATCGTATTGGGCGGCGGGAGTATTCAGTGATACCGTGCCTGATAAATTAGTGTTTGCCGGTTATGATAATATGTTTGTTGCAGACTATGATTATGCTATCGATACAAAACGCGGATTCCGAAAAGGTCTTGATGAACCGGATTCCGGTGTTGCATATTTTTGGAAACCGCAAACCTTTGCACCGAAAACTATTGGAACAATTCGAATTCTTATCGGTGCTCTTGAGGTAACGTCATTTGATGGAAGTGATCTCGGCATTGATGGATTTGTTACCGCTTTACAGGATACGCATCGTAATCGCGCGCAGGTTGTTGGTTTGATTGAAAACACCGGGCAAAACTCACTGAAAAAAATAACGCTTGCTATTAATGAAACATCAGGTGGGGCTGCAATAAAGGGCGCGGCATCCTCCATTGACATAAATCGTCTTTCTATCGGACAATCATATTTATTTTCGCAATGGTCAATAACGCCGTTGATGGATGTTGGTTCTGCAGAATACACGGTAAGCTTTACCGGGAAAAGTCGTGGTGAATATACGACCACTGTACAACGCAGTGTAAATTTCAGAATGCAGGAAGGGCATAAAAATTGGGTTACTGATAAAGAAATGGTTAGTGATATTGCGGGATACATCAATCCTGCATTTGATATATCAGGAATGAGTATTTTATATGGTGCAGTACCGGTTATTGCAGTGAATGGCGTTTCGGAACCACCTTCACCGATACCGATTGTTATGCCGGAACCTGCAAGCATTCCCGAATCTACAGCAGCAGATACTACAAATACGGAATCCTCAGCAGTACCGGCAGCGCTTGCAGAACCGGAACCGGCAAGCATTCCTGAATCCATAGCAGCAGATACAACAGATACGGAATCTTCAGCAATACCGGCAGCGCTTACAGAAGCGGAACCGGAAAATATACCTGAATCCGATGCAACAAATAGTTTGGATACGGAATCTGCAGTAGTTCCGGCGGCGTTTGCAGAACCGGAACCGGAAAATATACCCGAATCCGATACAATAGATAGCTCTGATACGGAAACGGTATCTGAACCAATAGTGGTTGCGGAAACAGAAACAACCGAAGCGCCGAAAGAAGTCGAAAGTCAAAATATAAATTGGACAGGTCGCCGTAATGCGAAAAAAGAAGCAGAACTACGAAAGTTTTCTATCTGGGTTAAAAAAGCAGAGTATAATGATACTGAGTACTGGATTAATAAAATGTCATTTTCTTCAGATGAATACGGCTGGCAGGAATACAATTTCATTAAAGGTCAGGTAGCACTGTATCATCTTCGAACCGAAAAGAATGATGCGATTCTTGAGACCTATCGGACTGAGTATAAAAGCTGTTTTGCGCATGCCGCGGAAGAAAACACCCCGTCTGTGGATATGCGTGCCGGTGCGGTATTTCATCAGGGATTTTATTATTATGCGTATACCTATAATAAATCAAGTCAACAAAAAGGGATTAATTATTTTGAGCAGGTTCGTAGTATGGGGAAAACAAAATGGTGGGAAGAAGCAACATATTATTTAGCGCTGACCTATAAAAAACTTGGCGATAGAACGAATGCAAGGAAATACTTGCAAGAACTTATTGAACATGGTAATGAAGGGTATGACCTGTATGCACCGGATCGTGATCGTTATGTAAAAAGTCGTTTGGCGGCTGAATGGGAACTCAAACGATTGTAATACCGGCAGGGCTGTATTAAAACCAATAGAGTATAATAGTTATATGAAAGCACGTAAAACAAAAAAAAATAAAAAACCGTTTATTTCAATTGTGATTCCATTTCTTGATGAAGAAGGGACTTTGCAGAAGCTTTATAACAGTGTGAAACGTAATCTGCAAAAAGGCGGATTCCCTCATGAAATAATTTTTATTGATGATGGCAGTACGGATAATGGCGCGGCAGTTGTGGAAAAACTCTATAAACGCGATATGAAACATGTTGTATCAATAACCTTTCGGCGAAATTTTGGAAAAGCCGCAGCTTTGGCATGCGGATTTGAATATGCCCGCGGAGATATTATTATTACCATGGATGCTGATTTACAGGATGATCCGAATGAAATTTCAAGACTCATTGCTAAAATTAATGAAGGTTATGATTTGGTATCGGGATGGAAATATAAACGATATGACCCGATAACAAAAACAATTCCATCAAAAATATTTAATCGTGCAGTCAGTTTTGTTTCCGGTGTTAAAATTCATGATTTTAACTGCGGGTTGAAAGCATATCGTACAGAAGTAGTAAAAGAACTTGATGTATACGGTTCTTTCCATCGCTTTATTCCGGCAATGGCGCATTGGCGCGGATTTCGTGTTACTGAAATTAAAGTCAAACATCATCCGCGGACAGTTGGAAAATCAAAATACGGAGTACGTCGATATATTCCGGGTTTTATGGATTTATTGACACTGTGGTATCTTTGGAAATTTGGTCAGAAACCAATCAAACTATTTGGTGTTACCGGAATAGTATTTTTTCTATTTGGTTTTATTAATTGGATATATATATATTTGCCAAAAGCACTCTGGTTGGTATCAAAAGCACTCTTCAATCTTGGTATGGGGGGTGATCCGGGGGATGTTGTAACAATCGGACAGCGTCTTCCGATGATTATGATTAGTCTTCTGTTTATTCTTGTTGGAATTCAATTGTTTAGTACCGGGTTGGTTGCCGAGTATATTGTATATTCAGCATCAGTACGGCGTGATTATACAATACGAAAGGAACTCGGTTTATGGCATCAAAAAAAATAATGTTATCGATTATAATGCCGGTATACAATGAAAAAGAAATTGTCGGCACAGTAATAACGAAACTTAAAACAGCCCTTAAAAAATATAAAAAAGCCGCTGAAATTATCATTGTAAATGACGGCAGTGATGATGGGACGACTGCTGTACTAAAAAAAATACAGGGTATTCGCATTATTAATCATGCGTATAACATGGGTAACGGAGCTGCGGTGAAAACCGGTATTCGAAATGCCCGCGGTGAATTTGTTGCACTTATGGATAGTGATGGGCAGCATGACCCGAATGATATTATTCGTCTGGTGCGTTATCTTCCGGAATATGACATGGTTGTCGGCGCTCGCATGAAAAAATCAAAAAAACGTGCTTCATTACATCGAAACTTTGCAAACAGCATATATAATATGCTTGCTACATACTTAACGAATAGAAAAATTGTTGATCTTACCTCGGGGTTTCGTATTTTCAAACGTGCTATTGTTATAAAATTTGTTTCATTACTGCCCAATGGATTTTCATATCCGACGACAATTACACTAACCGTTATTCGTGCCGGTTATGCGGTGCGGTATGAGCCGATATTTGTTGATCGACGTGTCGGAAAAAGTAAAATACGTCCATTTCATGACGGGGTAAAGTTTATTCTTATTATGCTGAGAATTATTACCTTATATAGTCCAATGAAAATATTTTTGCCAATATCTATTTTGATTTTGTTGGGAAGTATCGGACATGGTTTATGGCGAGTCTTTTATTTATCCAGTTCAATTACCAATACAACATTGACCTTATTTATAACATCAATTCTGATATTTTTGCTCGGCTTAATTTCAGAACAAATAAATCAAATTCGTATTGAAAAAATGGACTAAACGGGTATTGGATTAGCCCGAAACCGATACGATTGCGATAATGCTGATTGTTTTATCATTCACGAATAATACTCATGCTCGTAAAAGAATACATTACCTCCCATGCAGATATCGTATTGAAACGAGTGTAAAACGCATAATCAATTATCAGGACTGTCGAGGTATTACAAATAATTGATTGTGCTGAGATCACGCGTATACGTTTAATGGTAATTATACTGTTGCAATAATACCAATGGTGATTGATATAGGATTTATGGTATTATCGGGCGATGAAAAGTACCGAATCTCATCTACCATTTCAATCGTATCTGTCAGGACAATATTAAGACCGACGGCGATTGATGACGCGAGTTTGTTTTTGTTTCCTGTGGATTCAAGCGTATATTCCAGTAAACTTTCAGTTTTATCATTCAGTATTGCTGAAAAACCGAGATCAATAGTACCGGAATAGCTCTTCAATGTAGTATCAGCTGCAGCAGTAATTCGTGTATACGGGGTATAGTGATTATGAATTCTATATGCGGCTTCACTCCCTAATGCATATTTTCCGTCAGATACGGCGAGTTTTTTTGTATAGCCTGATATAATATCAAGTGAAAAGACATTATCGATACAGGTATAGATAACACTAACACCTGCACTGTGGGTATCTGAATCATCAGCAGCACATGATAATCCGATACAGACGGAGTTTTTAAATCCGTAACCGATAAGAAATTCATTACCAAATAATTTTGATAGTGAGTTCCATGACACGGCATATTCAATATCGGATAGTCCCGGTTCAAATACTTCAGTCGTATCGATCCCAAAGAGTTGTGCATACAAAACAAATATGCTTACTAATACCAGTGATTTTAGTTTCATTAGATGAAACCTCCTTAATATATATTATACGTGTATAAATATATTATATATAACTATCTGTCAAGGGTTTGTTGTTCCTTTTTTTGTTGTTTTACGCTGTATTGTTTATAGTTGCTATAAGAGTTTGCTTGACAAAAATATATCGATCCGGGTTTATTTTATAATTGACTTTTACCGGTATGATATATAAAGCTGTATAATCAGATACGCTGCATGACTATCATGCAGCATTCTATTGTAATAAATAAAACGAAAAAATAAATTCATCGTGTATGAGTAAAGAAGTATATTATGAAACCGGTTTTAACAACAATATTATTGCTAATTGGCAGTAATATAATAATGACATTTGCCTGGTATGCGCATTTAAAAAATTATAATGATAAACCAATACTTATTGTCATTTTCATTAGCTGGGGGATAGCTTTATTTGAATATATTCTGCAGATACCGGCGAATCGTATCGGTTTTACCGTTTTAAATTTAGGACAACTAAAAGTAATACAGGAAATAATTACCATCAGTGTTTTTATACCATTTTCAGTAATGTATATGAAAGAACCGTTGAAATTGGATTATCTCTGGGCCGGTTTATGTTTGGTAGGTGCGGTATACTTTGTTTTTCGCAGTAAATGGATGTGATAGAAGTATTCAAGGAGTCTCGCAGAGAGGGTGAATCAATAATATCGGCATTTATTGTTATACATACGTTCAGAGTATACATAACCGTGGTTCGATAAAAGGACGAATATTCAAAGACAATTACTGTTAATGCGGTTATTTTGTTCCAACACTTCATTAAAAGTAGATAACAAAAAGGTAAAAACAAACCATACACTCATATGTTATCATACATGCTGTTTGCAATACTTATTTGCAAATCTATTTTATATTGTTATTATCAAGTAACCATCGGTAAATAATACCATTACGTGGTAGTGCTGCGTATATACACAGTATCGGATTATAAAGGGCAACGATTTAAATGTAAGTTTTCTTTAAAAAAGTATTATTATAGTGGTACAATATATCAAGACCACTGTTTTTAATTTTTAAGGTGCAATTCTTCATTATGCTGTCCTGCATTTTTGGTTTCGATAATATACTTCATTCGGTGTTTGATAGCCAAGTGATTAGTGTAGCCGCTGTCGATTGTAAAATGAATAAACTTCGCAATCTGCTTTCTCGTCTCAAACACGTTTTCATACAATCGAATAAAAATATTTTCATACTGCAATACTATAAAAACGTTCAATAAAAAAAATATCCGGACCTCATCCTTTCCTGTTTATGGTGATTGAAATATTTGCTTCATTCAAAATTAACGGTAATTTCTTTTTTATATTATATGGAGTTACGCCATAAAAACAGTAAATTCAAACAGGAAGGTGATGAATTTACATCGGAATGGAGAGTGGAGAGCGTTTAGACCTCTAATGGTGAGTATAAAATATGTTGCATTTCAAAACAATTTCTTTCTGTTAAATATATTCTCATTGTAATCCGGTATACAACTACTTGAGCTATATCTTATATACATTGTTGTGCGACTCTATTTTTGTCTGTCTTTTTTACCCCAATTCCATTGCCAATAAAAAAATCCTATTGGTCCTGATATATACTGATCTGCATCTATAAATTTTGCATATAAAAAAGCAAGTTCAAACCTGAAACTGTTGAAAAATCCTTTTTTACTTTTTATAAACGGTGCCACTCGTGTTGCCAATACAAATTGTTGTTTTCTCGGAATATTATCAGCATAAAGAAATGTTGAACCGTAAGAATATGTTGAATGCAAAGTTATCCATTTTTGAATTCTCCAACCAATACCAAATGAATAATCAGGATGAAGCATATTTTTATAAGAGTTTCCAATATGATTTGTACTATCTCCATTTGAAATTAAAATATTTTCGGAATAAGTAGCCCCGTTCATAATGTGAAAATGAATAGAATTTTTAATTTTCCAGCTCAAATTAATATGATTATACCAGCTTGACCCTTTCCTGCTAATTTTCAAATATGAAAGATTGTCAAATTGGTCTCTTTCTTCACTTAAGAATTGATACATAGTCTCAAAAGCAATAGCAGGCATCCAATCATTATTTTTAATAATTCCGATTCTAAAATTGAAACTGGGAACTCCTCCCAACCACGCTTCAAAATCAAGTTCTGCCGTAATCCTATCTGTAATCCCCCACCAAGCCCAACTCGGGTATGGTGTTAATGCTTGATTATACCCCCATTCATGTTTTTTATAAACGTATCCGGTAAAAGAATCTGCCGGATGTAGCATTGTTTCATTAATTAAACTATTTATTGAATCAGATTGCGAAAATAACAATTGCCCCGTCATTAGAAAACATAAAATAAATATAATATTTTTCATAATTCGATATTATTCCTCTTTACTTAATACTTAATTTTATTTCCAAACGTATCGGCTGATAATTCAATAATGTGCTTAATAAGTAATAATCATTCAACATATTCTTTGCTCAATTAATAGGGGAATAATTTAACTTAAAAATATTATATTAATGTAGTGGCACAATATGTCAAGACCACTATTTTTGATTTTTAAGGTGCAATTCTTCATTATGCCGCCCTGCATTTTTGGTTTCGATAATATTATTCATTCGGTGTTTGATAGCCAAGTGATTGGTATAGCCGCTGTCGATTGTAAAATTAATAAACTTCGCAATCTGCTTTCTCGTCTCAAACACGTTTTCAGACAATCGAATAAAAATCTTTTCATACTGTAATGCTCTAAAACGTTCAATAAAAAAATATCCGGGCATCGTCTTTTCTCATTCATGCTGATTCATGGCAAATCGTTTTTTAATTGTATAGCGTTACACTAAATATCTTGAGATTATACTTGACATAATGGGAGGGCGTGGATATATTTATAAATGACTGACTGGTCAGTCATTTATAAAAGGCACGTTATCGGCAGTATGTGCTGATGCATGAATGCATTGTGCGTAATGTTGATGGCAACAACGGTGGAAGGCTAAAATGTTTTATCGCCAATTGCACAATTCACTAATTGTTGATTGCAGCAGAGGAAAAATGCAGCAGAATAATATAGGACATGTTTTAAAAGTTAATTAAATTATAGAATGCCTCTATACCGGTATTGTATAAAACGAAATACAAAAAGGATCAATGCAAAAAAATGATGAATGCAAAGCATGTTGATAAGGAAGAACGACGGCAAAATATTTTAACGGCGGCAATGCAGGTTTATTATGAAAAGGGATTTCATAATATGAAAATTTCTGATATTGCGGATCGCGCCGGAATAGCAAAAGGGACAATATATGAATATTTTGATTCTAAAGAAACAATATTTTTCTCAATTGCACACTCGGTAATGGAGAGCACAATACAAAATTTATTCATGAAGGAAATAGAATATCCAACGGTATGGGATAAAGTAAGGACATATATAATAAACATTTTTTCTACGTTCAGTAATTCGGATGATATTATGCTGTTTATGGAATTAATGATCACGAGTTCTAAAATAAGCAAGCATGCGCTTAAGGGGATGGTCGGTATTTATAATCGGCATGTTCGGTTTTTTAGTACAATAATTAATGAAGGCATCAAAAAAGGAGAGTTTCATCGTGTCGATGTGGAACGGGTTGCGTTTCTTTTATTTGGTATGATTGACAGCCTTTCAATTAAAATATTATTGGGGCAGAAATTTGATGCAAAGAAATATCAAAAGGTAGCACTGGAAATTATTAAACGAGCACTCGTTAAACCAAGTAAATAATATATTGGAGGAATAGTATGACACAGAACAATCTGCGACCACGGGATAGTTTTTTTTGGAATATGGGTGAATGTATTCATAAGCATCCATGGGTTATTATTGGTATCGGCGTTGTATTGGTTGCACTTGCCGTTATCGGCGCAATGCGACTTGAGCTGAAAATGACATGGTTTGATATAATACCGGATGCATCATCCTCAATGCAGGAATTCAAGCGATTATCGAAAATATATGGTTCATTTCAGCAAATGACTATTGGCATTGAAGGGGAGGATAAAAAAGAAATACGTGCTGTTGCTGCTGAATTGTGTAATCGGCTTAGTGCCGAAAAGCAATGGTTTAAATATTGTGAATGGCGTAATGAAGGAGGTTTTTATTCTCATCATTTACTGATGATGATGAAAACAAATGATGCACATCGGTTTTTTCGTATCAATAAAAACATGAACTTTGCGGAATATTTAAAAAACATTAATGATGATTTTGAGCGTGAATACAGCGGTAATGAAGATGCGGTCAGTGATGATGAATATCAGCTTGTTACTGTGCTCAATGAGCTCTCTGATATATTTTCACGTATTGCGCATCCGGCAACAACGATTAATAGAGCGGAACTGCAGCAGGATATCCGTGATTGTGTTATCGGACCGATGGAGTATTGGTCACAGGATAGAAGCATGCTGATTATGTTTGCTCAACCGGTCATTACGATGAATGATATGGACGCAACAATAAATATGATGAGAGGGTTTGATAAAATCCGAGCGGAGGTTTTAAAACACTACCCCGGTGTTCGTATTCGCGCAACAGGTATGCATCCGCTTGCACGTGATGAAATGGAAACAAGTGAAACGGATATGATCGGACTGACCCCATTTGCGTTTTTGGTTATTTTAATACTTTTTTTACTTACATATCGAAAAGTATATGCACCGTTGCTTGCCGGTGCAACGCTGATAATTTCAGTTATATTGGCACTTGGTCTATTGGGGCTTACCATTGGCCAGCTTAATATAATGACGGCGTTTTGTTCAATAATACTTATCGGGCTGGGAGTTGACTTTTCAATTCATATCATCTCATTATATTCGGAATTCCGTTTTGGCAATTATAGGGAAGATGAAATCATTCCCCGTACCTTAATGACCGTTGGACCGGGTCTGATAACCGGCGGCGGGACCACTGCATTAGCATTTGCAACGTTAATGTTATTACGATTTAAAATGATGGAAGAGTTTGGATTTGCAATGGCGAGTGGTATTTTGATTACATTAATAGTATCAATGACGATTTTACCGGCAATGTTGTCATTATTCGGAAAGGGGATGAGACAACGTAAGGGAACAACGATAAAACCGATTGATGTTCGGTTTAAAAAACTTGAGGACTTTGGCAGGTATATTAAGAAGCATGCGGCAATCATTATTGTAATATGTTTCGGTATAACCGTCGTGCTGGGATATTTTGGGAGCAGGGTTGGATTTGACACTGATTTTTTAAATATCGAAGATCAATCACTTGATGCGGTACAATTACAACGGCAAATTGAACGTGACTTTTCAGTATCCCCTCAAAATATATCCGTTTCACTAACGAATTATAATGAGATGGTAGCGTTGACACGAACGCTTGATGATGAGCCTAATGTCGGTATGGTTTCATCACTTGCTTTGATGCTGCCGTCAACCGAAGAACAAAAACGCCGCATACCGGTTGTACGAAAATTACAACAGCAATTTCAAACGATGTCGTGGCAGGAGACCGGTACTAAAAATGAAATGATTCATCAGATACAACGTTTTGAGATGAATATCCGTGATGTTCGACAACTTGCGGTTATTTCCGGTCTTGACCGTATTGTTGCTGTCTGTAATCGATATCTTGAAAATGAAACAAATACAGAAGGAGTGAATCTACTGCAGGCTTCAGTGCAGGGGATTAATGCTGCTTCTGAAAAATGGATGTTTGATTTCAGAAAAACATTTTTTGCAACGGGTAAGGAATTACTGATACGCAGTGCAGCACCGACACGTATTACTCTCAATGATGTTCCACAATCGGTGAAAGAGCAGTTTATCAGTAAGGATGGAAATGAATATCTTATAAATTGCTATGCGAAAAGATCTATATTTGAAGATATGTATAATAATCCGTTTATCAATACAGTGCGAGGTTTAGCCGAGAATGTAACCGGCATGGCACCGCTTATGCAGGATTTGCTTATTGTTGCGCGTGCTGAAGGCGCAAAAGCGGTATTATTGGCGCTTGTTCTGGTAACACTGTTATTGATAATAGATTTTCGTAACTTACTGCAGGTGATGATTGCTATTGTTCCGCTTGTTGCAGGAACCGTATCTATGTTAGGGACAATGGTATTTCTTGGATTACAATTTAATATGGTAACAGTTCTAGTGGTGCCGGTCATTATCGGTATTGGTATTGATGACGGTGTTCATATTGCCCATCGCTATTTGAAAGAAGGAATAGGCTCAATGCCGAATGTGCTGGCATCAACGGGGCGTGCGGTTATTATGACAACTGCTACTACTGCACTTGGATTCGGCGCACTTGCGGTCGCAAAATTCCAAGGGATAGCAGAAATGGGTATTATTTTATGTGAAGGGGTTGTCTGGTGTTTATTTAATTCATTGATCTTTGTTCCTGCGTTAACAATATTTGCGGTAGAAAAATGGGGGATGAATTTACATCCGGTTTTGTTCTGTAAAAATAAGAAGGCTCTCAACAATGACACAAAATAAAAAAACCATTCTCGGTAATGGGATAACTCAATTAAACAGGAGGATGTTCAGAATGAGAAAAATAATAATTATAATAATGATTGCTGTTTTATTCTGCGGGGTTGGATATGCTGCTGATATGACTATTGATAAAATTATTGATCGTGTTGATGCAATGGTCCCGCAGACAACAACCATTATGACATGCCGGCAGAAGATTATTACATCAACAGGTAGAGAGAGAAACTTTACCATTGCAGTATGGGGTGATAATAAAAATGATAATCAAACCATGGTATATCTTTCACCGGCATCGGTTCAAGGAACGGTATTTGTTATGCTGCATGGCGGCGATGAAATATGGACATATTTTTCTGATTCAAAACGATTGCGGCAGCTTGCAGCTTCATCAAAAAATCAAAAAGTAATGGGCAGTGATTTTACGTATGATGATATGAGTTCACAAAAAAAAACAGGACGTTATTCCTTTCGATTACTGGGAGAAGAGTTATGCCAATGGAAGATGTGTTATAAAATTGAATGTATTCCGAATGAAAAAGGTCCTGATTGTGATAAAGAAATTATATGGGTGCGGAAGGATAGGTTTATTCCCGTGCAGGCTGAAATTTATGATAACGGTAAAAAAGAACCGATTAAACGAATGATTATCGGGAATTATCGTATGTTTGGTCAGTATATTGTTGCCTGTAAAATAAGTATGACAAATCTTCAAAAGGGAAGTACGACTGAGTTTTATATTGATAAAGCGTATTATGATGTATCATTATCAGCGAATGTATTTAATCCAAGTGAATATAAACATGGTATGACTCACTAAATAAGGAGGACGGATGTGCGGTATTATAGTGTGCTACTTACAGTATTAATGCTCTCATCGTTATTATTCGGACAGGGAACGGGCGTGCCGATAGACGGAGGCGGTATCCCATTGGATGATAATGAGTTTTCATCAAATGCGGTATTGATAGAACCTCCGGTCGGCAATGCATCAATAACGATAGAAAATACTTCCGGTCCGGTAAACAATAATCAGTATGCAATAATCAATAATCTTCATATCAGTGGATATTATGAGAATGATTTTAATATGTATCTTATTTCAGATGAAGTATTGACACAGGATTATAATCGCATACGAATTGATATTGAATCGAAACCGTCAAAGCATGTTATGACACGGATAGGTTTCATTGGTAATAACTACCTTGGATTAAAATCGTTTCCGTATATACAATTATTGCCGCGCCATGTTGTTGATACAGCCGGTATTTCATCTGAGTATTGGCAATATTTTAATTATACTTTTAAAGACAGTATTGTTCTTGATAATGCATATATCGTTTGGAGCCCTGATTTTTTACAATTTAAAATTGGAAAACAGACGATTAACAGAGGGACCGGGTATGTATGGAATCCAACGGATGTGTTCAATACTAAAAATGCTTTTGATCCAACGTATGAAAAGCCCGGAGTTACCGCAGCAGTCATTACGCGTACATGGAAACATGGCGGCAATGCAAATATCATTCTCACTCCCGCTGAGCAGGGCAAATATATGAAAAAAGAACTTATATTGCAGCAAAAGCTTGGATTTACATGGACCGCCAGTTATTGTGAAACACCTGCAGCAACAAGTTTCCTTACATGGAAAAATATGCCGATGACGGTTCCTCATATGACGATACCCGGGATGTATACGCTTGTTGATGTTCCCATTGCGGTTGAACAACGTATCGAAAAGAGAGCGGGAGGGGATTTTGTCGGTGATATTCATGGCTTGGAAATACGCGGCGAAGGGGTGTATATACTCAGCGGTAATGCTGACGGTCAGGAATACTGGGAAGCATTAGGGGGTATGCAATATTTCTTTTCTATCGGTATGATGATGATGACGGAATATTTTTATAATTCGGCAGGGCGAGCCGGTGCTGATGAGTATACCTTTAATGATTGGCTTCGATATTATATCGGAGAAACAGATTCACTTGCACAGCATTATTTATTTTATATGATACAGCAAAATATCGGTGCATTTGGAAAGGGCAGTACTTCGGTATTATACAACGTGGATGATAATTCCGTCGGACTTATACCGCGGCTTGATTGGAGTCTTGCAGAAAATTTTGATTTAACGGTGTTTGGTCTGATTACAACAGGAACCGTAAACAGTGAGTATTATGCCGGTCAATCACAAGCACAAATTCGTGTGAAGGTATATTTTTAATCTGCACAGTAACAACGGTACTAATATGTAAAGCATGTCTTCTGAGGATAGAGTAAAGGGTTTTATGCGAAGGTATGAATGTAAGAAGCGATGCGTCAATAGGTTTCTAATGCAGAGCGTTATGCGATACAATGAACAAGACAGTATCCCGGCTTAATTATTGTCATAATATATGGATTATTCTGTATACGGCTTTATTTTTTAAATGGTGCTTATTATATTATTTTCATCTTCAAGCTAGTATTTTAACATAAATCCGCTGAGTATAATTAAAGGCAGATCTTTCTCTGATTTATTTTCACCGCTGCTGCTGTCAAACCATTTTCCAAGCTCGACATTTTTACTGTTGAGGGCATTGATTGCATTCAAATATATAGTCCATTGTTGCCGATGTGCTTTCGGTTGAATTTTTCTGTCATAGCGTTTAACAAGACGAGCCGCTTTGTGTTTGTTTTCCTCGTATTGTGCTCGCATGAGCAGGCGATTATGCAGTTGCGGGTTTTCGGAAAACTTCCATAGTTTATTTTGAATTTTATCATAACACGTTATGGCGCGTGATAATTCGGTGTTTATTTTGTGTTGTTTTCGTTTATTTGTTGTTTCGGAAAGCTGTTTTAAATATATATCAATTTTGTCGTTATACTCCATAAGCTTTTTCGGACCGAGAGTATTTGTATATCGTTTATACTGTCGTTCTTCAAATAGGGTTTGGTTGAAATTAACACCGAGATTAAGACAATAATAATCATTCAATCGTTCGCCGTGGTATGTATCAGAATACGTAGGAATATAATTCGTTTCGGTAATAACATTGGTCGAAAGGAGTGTTGCATTACTGACATAAAAATTTGTTACTGATGAATAATCAGCATATACGCTATCTATTTTGGTATATGGGGCGCCGGTATGATATCGAAAATCAGCATTAACCATAAGCCATTTGGTAATATGATAATCAATATTGATATTTATAATATGTTTTTGATGATTATCCGGGGCATATTTGACATTGATACGTGGCGCATCTTGATAGAATGCGATATTTGCAAGACTTGAATTATTTGCTTTTGACGTTACCTTCCGCCATGCTTCAGTATAGGTATATGCAAACCAGCCTTCAATGCGTTTGCTTAAAGCCTTTTCAAGAAAAAGCTCATATCCTTTTGCTTCACCGATTGCCCAATTTTGATAGTTTCCTTCTTTTTGTTCTACTGCGACAATGATATTATTATAGGTCTTGTAAAAAACTTCTGAACGGATTTTTAAATCTATGAATGGAATGATTTTTTCAATGCCGCCGATATAATGATATGATTCTTCAGCATGCAATTTTGTATTTCCTTGTGTATCACTATTAGCTTCGATAAAGGGGAATTGTGAGAAGCGTCCGCCGGAAAGTTTAAAATCCCAACCATCAAAAAGGGTTATTTTTGTCATGAGGCGCGGCTCAGTTATTGACTGCCCGGTTTGTTGAAAAATATGTTCACGAATACCCACATGCAGTATCCATCGCTGTGGGATAATACTAATCTCATTTTCAAGAAAAACGGCTCCATAAAGACTCTTATTATTATTGGTTGAACCGAAATGTTCTATTTTTTGTGTGCGTATTAAATAACTGTTTGTGCCGTTACCATGGATTTCATAGTCATCAAGTAAAAAACCCTCTTTATCGCAATACGTTATCTGATATGGGATTATTGTTGTACCAATATTGATGGTATAATACTCAGCCGGCGAGTAATGCGCATTTGCATAAATCTGATACTCATCGCGTTGGAAATGCGCAATCCAATAGTCATAATCACCTTTGAAGGAATAGTGCGGTCCGTAATTAGTCCCGTTTTCAGTGAAGTTGTCCAATTCATAAAAGTAAACACCTTGTTTATATTTATAATGCCCCCACTGGCGGATCCAGCTGCTTGTTGTGTATAGCGTCAGTTTGTCTCCCGGGATGTATTTCCATGTTCCCGACATGTACATTGTTGTATCACTATATCGAAACGATCCTGAAACATCAATGCTCTTATATGCATCGTTCCCATATGTATCATCATTTTGTCCCGGGGGAGTTGAGTCAAAAGTCATTTTCATCCCGTCATTGAAACATAATGACGAGAATATTAATTTATGTTTGCGATGAATATCTAAAAACACTTTGCCGAATGCATCATAAAACCACGGAAATCGAATTCCCTCGGTATTCATATCTCCATCTCCACTCATTTTTATAAAGATTGGTGCTATCAGATCATAATAGGTGGCACGACTTGAGATAACATAACCGGAATTGTTGCCGATACCGGTGAGCGGTCCGTACTGATAATAGTTGAAATTTGCCGGATCCATTTTCAAGCGACCATGTGTTTTACGGTCTTTCGGCGGATCAAGCGTTTCACAATGAATTAATCCTGACATTGCCTGTCCGTATTCAGCGGGGAAACCGCCGGTATAAAAATTAACCTTTTTTACAATATCGGGATTAATCATCGTTATTAATCCGCCCCATTTATACGGAAACGTTAGAATAACACGGTCGAGAATAAAGAGGTTTTCCCATGGCGATCCCCCGCGAATATATAAGGCGCCGGAAAATGTGCCGTCTGAAGCAACGCCGGGAAGTTTTTTAAGTGTTGTTGTAATGTCACTGGTAAAACCTGCGCGTGAGGTATTATCGATACGAGATTTTTCTATCGTTGTTTGTGAAACGGTTACTTCACGTGCTGTTGTTGTTGATCGTACAATAAGCCCGGTTGCCAGTTCTGAAACGGATAGGGGGGCGTTGAGTGTTAATGTTGTATCAGCGGTAATCGTAACATGCTTCACGAGTGTTGAATATCCCATAACCGAAAACTTGATGACATGTTTTCCTTCCGGCAGGGTGAATTGATAGTTTCCCTGAAAATCAGAGTTTGTTGTAAAATGTGCGGTCGGAACGTTAATGAGAACATCCCAGAGCGGGTCTCCGCTTTCATAATCGGTAACGGAACCGGTTATTGTGCCGTCAGCGGCGAATATAATAATCGGCAGCATTAATAGAATAGATGCCGCAGTGAGAAGAATAGTGAGTTTCATAATGTCCTCCTTACTTAAAGATCAATAATAAATCAGTACCGAGAACCATCTGTATTGATTAATACTTAATCATAAATCCGGCCAAAACCATAAACGGCAGATCGTTTTGTGATCTATACTGTCCGGAATGAGCATCATACCACTTGCCGATTTCAAGAGATTTGTTTTTATATGCATTCATCACATCAATAAAGAGTGTTGATTTGCGGAGATGCGGTTTCGGTTGTAATTTTTGATCATAGCGTTTGAAAAGCCGTGCTGCTTTTTCTTTATTTTCTGCATATTCTGCACGCATGAGCAGGCGATTATGTAATTGCGGGTTTTCAGAAAATTTCCATAGTTTATTTTGGACAGTATCATACTCTTGTATATATTTTATTAATGTTTTATGCAGTTTTGAACGTTGTTTTTTATTTGTTGTTTCTGATAATTGTTTCAGTATGTTTGAAACTCTCATGTTATAGAGAGCGAGTTCTGTTGTGCCGATGGAATTGGTATATTTTTCCCGATGTTTTTCCTTGAGTAAGGTAGTATTGATATTCAGTCCGAGATTAAGTCGGTGATAATCGCGCATCGCTCCGTCATGAAAGTTACCGGAAAAATTAGGCATGGGATTGCTTTCAGTCGAAATGTTTGTAATAATCAGTGTACCGTTATAGATGAAATTTGTTACTGAATAATATTTATATTTTCGACCGACTACTTTTGTATACGGTGCGCCGGTATGATAACGAAAATCAGCTGTTACCATAAGCCAGTCAGTGAGGTAGCAATCGACATTGACACTCAAAATATGTTTTTGAAGATTATTAGGAGCATACTTGACATTGACTCGTGAGGTATTTTCAAAAAAGTCAACAGTATCAAGACTTGAGTTTCGTGCTTTTGAAGTTATTTTTCGCCATGCATCGGTATACGTATAGGCAACCCAGCCTTCAAAATGTTCACTGAGCGACTTTTCAAGAAAGAGTTCATACCCTTTTGTTTCACCAATTGCCCAGTTTTGATAGTTTCCTTCTTTTTGTTCAACTTCAACGATGAGATTGTTATACGTCTTGTAAAAAACTTCCGAACGGATTTTTAAATCAAGCGGCACAATAATTTTTTCAATGCCTCCGATATAATGATGTGACTCTTCAGCTTTTAATTTCGTATTGCCGTATTTTGAATCACTGGTCTCTTCAAACGAATATTGCGAGAACTGTCCGGCGGCGAGTTTTACAGCCCAATTGTCAAAGAGTGTAATTTTTGTCATCAACCGCGGGTCAGTTAGTGCCTGGTGAGTACGTTCATAATATGTTTCACGAATACCGAGATGAAATACCCAATGCTGCGGAATAATACTGATTTCATTTTCAACAAAAGCTGCACCATAGACACTATTAAATTTATCTTTGAAAGAGGAATATTTCGTTGTCTTGTCGTGCACGCTATCACTATTGGTGCCTAATTGATAATGCTCATATTCGTCGTTGAATGATCCCGATATATCGCGGGAGGTCATGGTATACGGTATGATAGTTGTTCCAATATTGATGGTGTACCACGCTGCCGGAGCATAATGAGCATTAGCGTAGAATTGATATTCATCACGTTTTAATTCATTGGTTGTATATTCATAACTTCTGATATACCCATGAAGTATATTGGTAATTCCGAATGCGGAAATATTTTCAAACCAGTCATCGGTATAATCATCAATAGAGATATTATATCCGGATTGTCTGACCCAGCTGGTTGTCGTGTATACCGTCAGTTTATCTCCCGGGATGTATTTCCATGTTCCCGAAATATATGTTGTCGTATCGCTGAATTTAAAAAGTTCATTAATGGAATAGGTGGAAGTGTATGTATCGTTGCTATTTGTATTTTCTTCAACTTCGTTTTCAGTAAACTTTAATTTCGTGCCGTTATTAAACCATAATGATGAGAAAAATAATTTATGTTTACGATGCACATCTAAATACACCTTTCCGAATGCATCATAAAACCAAGGTAAACGGGTGCCTGAGGAGTATAAATCTTCATCTTCCATTAATTTTAAGAAAAGCCCCGCAACCAAATCATAATAGGTAACACGGCTTGAGACGACATAGCCGGAGTTATTGCCGGGACCGGCGAGCGGTCCGTACTGATAATAATTAAAATTTGCCGGATCCATTTTCAGCCGACCATGTGTTTTACGATCTTTCGGCGGGTCGAGCGTTTCGCAATGGATTAATCCTGACATTGCCTGTCCGTATTCAGCGGGGAAACCGCCGGTATAAAAGTTTACCTTTTTCACAACATCGGGATTAATCAGCGTCATCATTCCGTCCCATTTATACGGGGAGGTTAAAATAACACGATCGAGAATAAAAAGGTTTTCCTGCGGCATTCCGCCGCGTATATACAGTTCACCGGAAAATGTACCGTCTGAAGCAACACCGGGAAGTTTTTTAAGTGTTGTTGTAATGTCACTGGTAAAACCTGCGCGTGAGGTATGGTCAATACGCTTTTTCTCTATGGTTGTTTGTGAGACGGTTACTTCACGTGCGGTTGTTGTTGATTGTACAGTAAGTCCTGTCGCGAGTTCTGAAACGGACATACGAGCATTGAGTAGGACCGTTTTATCAGCGGTAATGGTAATATGTTTTATCAGTGTTGAATATCCCATAACCGAGAACGTAATGACATGTTTCCCTTCCGGCAAAGTGAATTGATAGTTTCCCTGAAAGTCAGAGTTTGTTATAACATGAGCGGTGGGAACCTTAATGAGAACGTCCCAAAGCGGGTCTCCACTTTCATAATCGGTAATGGAACCGGTTATTGTGCCGTCAGCGGCGAATACAATAATCGGCAGCATTAATAGAATAGCAGTAACAGTAATAATTATTAACAGCTTCATAATATAATCTTGCTTAATCCTCAAATGTAAACTCATAGCGAATATTCATTCGCGCCGGTACCGGTTTACCGTCTTTTAATGCAGGTGCGAATTGTGTTGCTTTTAAAGCCTGAATGGCGGCTTCATTACACCCGTATCCGAGTGATTTCATGACTTTGTAGAGAATCAAGCGTCCGTTTCTATCAAATGCAGCCATAATAATAACGGTGCCCTCAATCTGTGCATTACGTGCCGCTGCGGGATATTTGGGTTTAGGGGGATAGCCGAGTGGACGCGGCAGTGAGGTAACCTGATATTGTGAAAGAAAGCTTTCAAATGTTGAGCGCGTCATTTTTGTTAATGGTTTTGGCGATACTTCCTTCGGCTCATCGGAAATGTCGTCAGTAATTTCTATTTCTTCATCAACTTTTTGTGATGATTCAGGCGGTGCGGTGATATCAATGACTTCAAGCAATTCAGTTTGGTCAAAGTATTCATTACCTGCCTGCGGAAGCTGCCAGAGAAAGAGTATCAGTAATTGGATGCATGCTGAAATTGTTACATAGAATAAAACAGGGCGATACTTAAAAAATGTATAAACAGATTCAAACCGTTTTATACTGCTCATTTTTCTGTTTTTCTCCTGGCGACAAAGATAACTTTCTGAACACCGGCGTTTTTTATTCGATCAAGAATATCACTAATGAGCATATAGGGGCTGTTTTCATCACCGTGCAGGAGAATAACTAAATCAGGATGAAGAGCGCGTTGTTTCAGAATTGCCATTTCAACATCATCCGGTGTAATAACATCGTTGTTGATAACAATACGACCGTCGGCGTTAACCCAAACAAAGCACTTATGCGCATCTTCAACCAATTCGCTATCAGTGGCTGAGGGTAATGTTATCGGCTGCTCTCGTTGCATATTAATGGCACTGGTTACAATAAGAAAAATAAGCAGCAGAAATGCAATATCTGCCATTGATGATACCGGTATTGCACTTTCGATTTTTTTTCCGCGTTTTATATTCATTGGGTATCTCCAACCGTTTTTAATGAGAGACGCAGATCAGGAACACGTTGAATTTCATTTATTACAGTTACCACAGTACCGTACGGACAATGATTACTAATTTTGAATAGAAGGATTGTTTGCGGATTAGCATCCTTGATTTCTGTAATACGCGGGCAAATTTCTTTCGTGCTAATTGTACGATCATTGAGTATTAATGTTCCGTCTGCCTCAAGATTAAGGATAAGCAGGTCGTGGGCAGAAACGGTGCGTTTTTGCGCATCCTTTTTCGGCAGAAAGATACTCAATCCTTCTTGTGTAGTAAAAACAGCAGTTACCATAAAGAATATTATCAACAGGAATGCGATGTCCGATTGTGAGGATATCGGCATTGATGCTGATAATTTTTGTGTTCTGCGGATATGCATAACTCGTATTCCGTTTATTCTGAAGAATGATTGATGATATCATTTTTCGAAATTTTATCACCTCGGAAGATTTGCTTTACCAGTTGAGATGAAAGGCGTTCGATATTTGCAATGAAGGTATTGGTCAGAGAGACGAATGTATTGAATGCAAAACTTGTGGGGATGGCGATAATCAATCCGGTTGCTGTGGTGATCAGAGCTTCACTGATACCGCCGGCAACAATACGGGCGCTTACCTGATCAGCATTGGCAATATCAGTAAATGCGTGAATCATACCGGAAACGGTGCCAAGAAAACCAAGCATTGGAGCAATATTTGAAATACTGGCAATCATGTTCAAACCTTTTTCCATTTTTGTTACTTCAATACTTGTTGCTCGGGAAAGTTCTTTTTCAAAGTTTTCTAACCCTTCATCATGAGCAATATACCCTTCTAATACGATACGCGATACGGCACTTTGATGATTATTACAAAACGGACGAATATAATCTTTCCCGTGTTGTTTAATTGCAGCAGAAAGCTCATCCTGAAATTGCGGGATGTTTTCGGTATTACGAATATAAAAAACAGTTCGTTCGATAATAAAGGCAAGTCCGAAAACAGAGACAAGCAGTAATGCCCACATAAACGGTCCACCCATTTTGAATAATGAGAAAAGCGATGTTGGGGTTTGTAGTGCTTCTTCGGCTTCTTCTTCTGATAGCATATATTGTGTATTTGTTGGTGTGGAGTCTGTTGAATTTGAAGTAATTAATTCAGTTGTTCCGTTATTCACTGTGTTTTGGGCTTTGATTTGTAATGTGTGTATGGCGGCAAAAACAGCAATTAATAGTGAAACATACACAACAAAACGAAAACGATTGTTTTTTAAAAAACGCATATGCTATACTCCTTATATAGTACGTTATTAATGCTCTATAGTAGCAGAACTATTATGAACACTTTAATAGTATAAACTTTAGACGAATAAATGCTGCAAATGTTGCATACAATATAATACTTTTCAATGGGAATATACTATTCCTGTGAACACAATTAAATTCCTGATAATTTCAGTATACGGGTTTGTTATGATACGCAGTACTCATTTTAGTTCAAACGATATTGAAATAATAGATAGTATGGTTGGTGCAATGACCGATATAGAAAAAGGAATAGTATAATTTTTGAGATGTATGATACAATCATTCTTATTATTATATGCTGATGTATTATTGATAAATGCATTTGAAGCGCTGGAATGGTGTACTTTGAGATTAGCTGGTTTTTATTTTTAACAGTATTCCCATTTAAGAAGAACGCTGTTTCCATGATGGAATTGATAATTATTGCCCTCTGCAATATCAGTGGCGATCGAAACAACAATATATTTGTATTATTAGACAGCTTTACGTTGCCGAATTATAAAACCCGTATACTTTTAAATGCAGTAATAGAGATATGCAGTCTGTGAAGATGCATGATTACTTGGATTATCGTAATATTAATCGTGCCGGCAGGTACGATAGTATAGGCAGCGGCATATGCAAAAAACAGTAATGATAATTGATGATGATGTACAATTACAAGCATTGCTTGAGTATAATTTGAATAGTGCCGGATATCGAACAACGGTTTTCGGTAATGGTTATGATGCAATAGGGGCATTTCCGTATGTCCATTGTGATTTAATTATTACTGATATTATGATGCCGGTTATGAATGGCTTTGAGTTTGTGGATACCCTGCATAAACGTTATCCGGATGCTCATGTTCCGATTGTTTTTATTACTGCTCGTGCGGAGGAAAAAATGTTTAATAAAGCCCGTACGCGCGGGATTATATATTATATCACGAAACCGTTTATTCCCAGCCAATTGATTAGTTTAATACAAAAAGTATTTCATGACCTCAATCAGTATTCAAAGGATATTGCTTCCTAATTAATTTTTGCAGTGCGATATAATTACGATAGAGTTATAATAGAGACAACAATGCATTCGTTATTGTATTCCATGCTGTATTGGTAATCAGTATTGACGATATTGTTATTATCCGACATACTGGGTATAATGAAAAAAATCAGTATTACCGTAAATGACGTTGTTTTTGAAGCCGCATTAAATGGCACGGCGACTGCACGGCAGCTTAGAGAAGTGCTTCCGCTCAAAGCATCTGCTGCTCGTTGGGGAGATGAAATATATTGTACAGTGCCATTGTCCGTTCAGCTTGAAAATCCGGCAGAAACAGTTCACATTGGTGATATTGCTTATTGGCCGCCGGGGAATGCATTGTGTGTTTTTTTCGGAAAGACGCCAATTTCAACAGCAGCGGAGATTCGACCGGCATCAGCGGTAACGGTTATCGGTCATCTTATCAGTAGTCCGGATATGATAGCGGATATAACCGGTGAGCTTATAATACATATTGATTGCATATAACTGTATACTATTTATTAATTGAGAACAACAATCATGAGGAAAATATTTTATCTTAAACTGAGTATCGTGGTATTCGTTATTATATATTGTATGCCATATGCATTGCTGACTGCTGAGGATGCATTATGGCTGAAAGCTGTACAAAATGCTGAAAACAATGCATCATGGTGTCCGGGGGCTATTATTGAAAAGGAAACAGTTTTTGATAATAACGGCAGTATTATTGAAGTATCGGAAATGTATTTTACGGTTACTGCAATTTCGGGAAATCTTTCAATTTCGCTTAATAAAGCGTATCGGGATGGGGCGGATGTTACGGAGCAGCAGATAGAAAAAGCCGCTTCAATGGATATTGATGCATTATTTCTTGAACATAATGCGAATTTGTTTCGACGCGCTGAACAGAATAAAATCACCAGTAGTAATACTCATATTGTTGATACGATTAATGATCGTGTCTGTAATAAATATACGTATCGTCTTTCTGATAAAAATCAATTATTTTCCGGTACAACATGGCTTGATACGGCAACCGGAACGCCCAGCACACTTATCCTTACTATGCAAAGTGTTCCATATACGGAAGGCAATTTAACAATGACCGGATTTACAGAAACATTTATATATTCAACAAGCACGAATGGGTCATGGTATCCGGTGCATGATACGACGGAAATGAATATCGAAATCACACAAAATACTGTACCGGTTTTCCAAGGAATGGTTGTTACGGAATATACATTTTCTGATTATTTTATACATAGTATGCCGGAAACACCGGTGAAATAAGATGCGGGGCTCATGGTTTCGTGTTCGGAATAATCGAATATACTCAGGAAATGTTTTTCTATCGGGTTGACAGTAATAATCGTATTATGATACAATGTCCGTTCCGTTACAGGCGGATAGTTTAAACAGAAAGTGTGGTGAGCAGATTACATGGCGATAAAAGAGAAGATTTCGCACGCACGAGTTGAAGTTACCGGTGATATAGAAATTGCGCTGAAAAAACTAAAAAATCAGGTTAATAAATCCGGGTTAACACAAGAACTGAAAAAGCGGCGGTATTATATGAAGCCGAGTGAAGAACGGCAGATGGCAATAAAAAAAGCTATACAGAAACGCCGCCGGCAGGAACGCCGCACACGTAATAAGACGCGGTATTAAATTAAAAAATATTGTAATGTTTAAAAAAGCGGTCATGCACCGCTTTTTATTTTTTAAATCATTAATGAAAACACATACGGTATTATAAACAGCAGTATGATTATGATATTGAGTATATTTACACTTGAAAAATGAAAATAGTGTATTATGATACTGATAACTGTAAACTATTCTGCAGTAAATAACATTCTCCGGAGGTAAAAAATGTCCGGCCACAGCAAATGGGCATCAATTAAACATAAAAAGGCAGCAGTTGATGCAAAACGCGGGAAGCTGTTTACAAAAATAATTCGTGAGATTACCGTCTCGGCGCGGAGCGGCGGTGGGGATCCTGAAGCAAATCCGTCATTACGGGCTGTTATTCAAAAAGCAAAAGATGCAAACATGCCGAGTGAAAATATTGAACGTGCGATTAAAAAAGGAACCGGAGAATTAGAAGGAGTTAATTACGAAGAAATCGTCTATGAAGGATACGGACCCGGCGGGGTTGCTGTATTGGTTGAAACATTATCAGATAACCGAAATCGAACGGCAGCAAATGTCAGACATTTATTCAGTAAGTATAACGGCAACCTTGGTGAGAGCGGTTGTGTTTCGTGGATTTTTGAACGAAAGGGCATGATTACTGTTCCAACAGACGGTCTTTCGGAAGAGGATGTTTTTGATACCGTCGTCGCTGCCGGTGCTGATGATATGAAAAATCTTGGCGATGTATTTGAAATTCTCACTGAACCGGATTCTTTTGATGCGGTGTATGAGGTTGTAAAAAACAAAGGCTGGAAAACAGAAATTGCTGAATTAACGAAGATACCAAAAACAATGGTTGAACTTGATGATGCAAAGGGGAAGCAGATGGTCAAACTGATGGAAATGCTTGATGATCATGATGATGTTCAACAGGTATATACCAATGCTGATATTTCCGATGCTGTTCTGGCTGATGCATAATGCTGATTTTAGGTGTTGACCCCGGATATGCGATTACCGGTTGGGGGATTATTGAACGAAAACGTCGGGGACAGCATATACGGTGCATTGATTATGGGGCGATTATAACACATCCGCGTGATAAAAAAACAAAGGAACCAAACCGGTATTTAAATCGTATTCATATAACTTATAAAGGGATTAAAAAGATACTGCGAAAATATAAACCTGATATTATGGCAATTGAACGATTATTCTTTTCTAAAAACCGTACAACGGCAATTGAAGTTGCTCAGGCACGCGGAACAATGCTGCTGGCGGCAGAGCAGTCCGGTATTGCGGTTTATGAATATCATCCGAACCAGGTGAAGCGCGCCGTAACAACCTCAATTCGTGCGGGGAAACAACAAGTTCAGCGTGCTATATCATTATTATTAGGATTGCATCCGATTCCACAACCGGATGATATTGCCGATGCACTTGCGGTTGCGGTATGCCATCAATTTTATTTGGAAAGTGCAGGGCATGTTGCCCACACGGTGATGCCGTTATGATTGAACTATTACGTGGTATTATACTGCATAAATCACCGGCAAATGTGGTTATTGAATGCGGCGGCATTGGATTTACACTTGGTATCCCGCTTACAACCTATGAACAACTTGCGGATACGGGGCAGGAAGATACACTGTATGTTTATTTGCATATGGCTGCATCACAAAGTGCCATTACACCACGATTGTTCGGGTTTAAAACACGGAGTGAACGTGAATTATTTATGGTATTAATATCCGTTCAGGGAGTCGGACCGCGGCTTGCTGTTACGATAGTATCACAGGCAGATGTTGGAGCATTTAAAAAAGCGGTTGTATCGGGGGACATGAGGTTGCTCACGCGTATGAAAGGTATTGGCAAAAAGAAAGCGGAAAAGATACTATTTGAATTACGTGAAAAGTTTGAGGATATTACAACAGCTGATAGTCAGGATGCCGCATCATTCCAGACACCATCTATCCGACAGGATGCTCTTGCAGCACTTATTGCACTTGGCTATACGCGCCCGGAGGCAATACGAGCCTTGCAGTCGGTAACGATTACATCGGAAATGCAGTTACAGGATATTGTCCGTGCTGCATTACACATAATAAGCGGATAAACAATGTCAAACGGCGAAATAAAACATACAAAACAACCGGCGAATGCTTTTGATGATGACCCTTCACTGCGTCCGGCAACACTGGCTGAATTTGTCGGTCAGGAACAATTAAAAAGAAATATGTGGACATATATTGAAGCTGCACGGAAGGGTAAGCGGACGCTTGATCATGTATTGCTTTCAGGTCCGCCGGGACTCGGAAAAACAACGATGGCAGTTATTATTGCGCATGAACTGAATGTCGGTTTTTATCAGCATGCAGCACCGACATTGGAAAAACCCGGTGATTTGGTTTCGATTCTTCTAAACCTTCAGCCGCATGATGTGCTTTTCATTGATGAGATTCATCGTCTGCGTCCGAATATTGAAGAGTTTTTATATCCGGCAATGGAAGATATGCGTATTGATATTGTTTTAGATTCAGGTGTTGGCGCGCGTTCAGTTAATTATCGTATTGCTCCGTTTACCTTAATTGGTGCGACAACCCGTGTCGGGATGCTGACCGGACCAATGCGTACTCGTTTTGGTATTGTTGAACGGATTGATTTTTATCCTCCCGAAGAATTAAAAACTATTGTTATACGGTCATCAAAAATTCTTCGCGTTAAAATTGATGAGAATGGCGTGTATGAAATTGCGAAACGGTCTCGCGGTACGCCGCGATTGGTAAATCGTTATTTACGTCGTCTGCGTGATTTTGCACAAGTACACGGTAATGGGTGCATTACGAATGATAGTGCCGTATATGGATTTAAAGAACTTGATATTGATGAAAGCGGATTGACGCGGCTCGACCGTGCATATTTGAATGTTATTATCGAACATCATCGCGGCGGTCCTGTCGGGATTGATACGATTGCAGCGACTTTGAGTGAGGATAGCGGTACTCTTGAGGATGAAATTGAACCGTATCTTTTACGCCTTGGATTTATTAATCGTACCCCGCGCGGACGGACTGCTACCGAAAAAGCATTTCGATTTTTCGGTAAACTAATCAACAGCAGTGAATCACAGGAAAAGCTTTTTTAAAACAGTAAATACTCTATACGGGAAATAGCATATTCAGAAAAAAGATTACTCATGATACATGCGGATAGGTGTCGGTTATTCTGCTCATAAGATTATACACTGCCTATTTTGACAGCGGTAAACGTGTTCTGTATGTGTTTCAGTATAATGCGCGCAGTGCGAATAACGTTATTATCAATCCTGATTCTTGCTTTTAAATTCCTGAAACTCATTCCAGTCAGTTTTAGAAACACTATAGGTATCAAGTATATAGGTTTGAAAAGCTTCAGCGGTTATCGGCATGAGTTGTTTGAAAATGTCGAGCATGATATCAGCATAATCAGCAATTTCCGGTTGTGCATGATCACGGTCGCATCGCAGTTTTAAAAAGTTCATTAATGCATGACCGTTCACTTTCCAGTACCATTCGGTATAGGTTGCCAGCGGTAATGCAATACGTGCAAGTTCTCGCGCACCGTTTTGTTCAAGTGTTGACTGATAACACTTTTTATTATCCATGAATACATTATTATATTGTTCGCGCAGCCGGGTATTGGTTGTATCATCGAAGGCAGCATCACTTTTTTGTGCATTATGATGTGTTCCCTGCAGGCGAAATGTATCAGGGAGAAAAAAATCAGTTCGCAGTTCTTTATACCGACCGGATTCTTCATTCCATTCACAGATACGATGACGAACCCATTGGCGTGCAACAAACATTGGAGCGCGCACATGCCAGAGAAATTCAACCATTTCAAAGGGAGAGGTATGATGGTTTTTCATCAGATAATGAATTAATCGGCGATCCTTCTCTTCACCTTTACTCACAGCAGTCCCGGTTGATACTCGTGCTGCCTGAAGAATACGCAGGTCGCTTCCCATGAAATCAACCAATTGTATGAAACCATGATTATGTACCGGAATTTGATCGGTTGAATATGATGTTGATGGTGTGCGGTGGATAATAATGTCGGACACGATGCCCTCCCGTAAAATAATACCAGCAGTGTATCAAAAAATATTAAATGGTCAACGGAAATACGAGGTTAAATATATGCCGTCAGTATGATGGAGAGGTGATACAAGAGTGTTTTTTTTATATCTTGACACAATATACTTCAATGGTAGAGTAGTCGATATATTTTATTTTAAGGAAAAACGGGTCTATGCTTATTCCAATCAGCGATGAAAATCCTTCACGAACGAAACCAACGGTTACCATTGCTATTATTGCAATCAATGTGTTTATATATTTGCTCAGTCAAATAGCGCCGGGATTATATCATAATACGATTTATTCATTCTGGACAATGATACCGAGTCATTTGACCGGCGTTGAGAACGATCTAATAGTTTCTGTTTTACTGAAATCCGGGGGATATATTCCTCCGACACCCGGTGTTATACCATGGTGGACGATTTTTACTTCAGTTTGGCTTCATGGCGGTTTGATGCATCTTGTCGGGAATATGTGGCTACTCTGGATTCTCGGTGATAATGTCGAAGATGCAATGGGGAAGTTTGGTTTTACCGTTTTTTATCTGTTTGCCGGTATAGCGGCAAACTTGCTTTACGTACTGATGTGTTTTCGTTCGCCGGTTCCGTCATTAGGCGCATCCGGGGCGATTATGGGTGTTGCCGGTGCCTATGCAGTGCTGTATCCAAAAGCACGTATACGATGTCTTTTATTCTTTTTTCTTATAATTCCGGTATTTATTCCGGCGATTTATTTTCTTGGATTTATGTTTATTGTTGATTTTTTCAGTATGATATCATCATCGTTTGCCGGCGGAATGAGAATCGGCGGAATTGCTTTTTCTGCGCATGTCGGAGGATTTATATTTGGTGCGGTTATTGCATATTATTTGGTCAAACCGACGATGCGGCGTGGCGAGTATTCATATCATATAGAATGAATATGATTATAATGCGTTTGAAGATGATGTTGTTTCAGTTATGGCGATATCTGATTTCGGAGATAATTGTATATCATTAAATATTGTATAATTTCCCCGCGCATTCCACATTGAAAAAGTTGCAACACCATTATCCCGAACAGCATTGACCTGTGTCATGATATATTCAGTTCCCCAATGAGAAGCATGCCATGCAAATGCCTGCAGGTACGGGCGAATGACCGTTCCATGTACAATACGCTGTGCGCGCCTGACGGAATGATATACAATATTATAATCGCGCTTTAAACCTTCAAACTCTTCAAAATAAGCATTATGGTAATGGGACGGATAAATCATCGGGCAAATTACATCAACATATTTTCCGAAGGTATCAATATCCTGTGCTATCCAATTTCCCATACGGTAAATGCCATTATATCCATATACATCAACTGAGATCGGAATAGTAATTGCTGCACGAGCACGACTGAGAAAATCTTCCATTGTTTCAATTTTTTTCATCTTGTCAGGGCGATGTCGGTAGAATCGATATTTCCCCGGGTCAGAGGGAAAACGAATATAATCAAATTGTATTTCATCAACATTGCCGCTTTCAGCGATTTCTTTTACAATACTGACATTATATGACTTTACAAAATCAGAATATGGATCAACCCAGAATTCAGAATCATTATATTGCCATGGTGCCTGCTGCTGAGTATCCCATACCGCATAAGCATTATTATCGTATGAGAAAAGCCGTTTGTCTTTAAAAACAACACATCGTGCGATAATATAGACGCCGGCATCATGCATTTTTTTAATTGCATTAATAAGTCGCGGATAAGGGCGATTAGCGCCGACTGCGTCAGTTATTTTGAGTTTACTGCCATAGAGAAGGTTTCCGGCATCATCTTTAAAATCAAATACAACCGCATTAAAATCGCCATGTTTAATGAGATTCATAACATGTGCGATTGTTTTTGGTGTGATTGAATACGGGTTTATATACAGTGAGCGGACGTTGTCAGCACGTAATTTTTTTGAATGTACAATTTCACGAGGTATTATACGTCGTGCCATGCATTCGGTTTTATTATATAATGCGATATAATTATTAATTCCAAAAGTATTGCCGGGAGTTGCGGTTATTAATGCAAGCGCAGAACGATTTGATGAGAAGCTGCAGGTATAGTGTACATTATCAGCAATAAATGATATGCTATTTGACGAACAGGTAAGATAGTGAATGTCAGCGGCAAGTTCATTAAAGCTGCCGATACGAAACCAGCGGTCCTGAGTATAACTATAGCGGCAGATGGTGTTATGATATCCGCTTGATGAATACAGTATTTCAGGATGCTGGGGGTCAACTGATAAACCGGTGATTTCATCCCAGAACCGCCGACGATCATCGGAGTATACTCTGCTTGGCTGGTATGCGCGCATTTTTTTCCATTTGTCGGCATTTTGTTTTAACCGCCATGTCCCATTGAATGTTGTACCGACAACAACCCACGTCTCATCCGGAGTCGGGTGATATAGAACAGATGCCGTAAAACGAGTATTACCGGACATGCCGTTGTTATGAAGCTGCTGCCATGATTGCGCATTATTAGTCGAATAATAAACGTGAAAGCGTGTTGTCAGAATCATATGTTTATTGTTAATACTTATGGAAGTTATCTCATGATAACGGGGTTCTTTGTTTTTATAATCGCTGTATTCTAAACCTGTATTGCATATTCGCCAACTCAGTCCATTGTCATCAGAGAAAAATAATCCATGATGCCGGGTGGTTGCAAATAATGCATTTGAAGTGCGCAGAATATCAATAATGCGGATAGTATTCAGCGGTATATTACGAGGAGCGTTTAAGGTGTTTTGTAATGAAGGAGTTATATCCGTTACAGAATTATTATATAATGCCAATAATTGATTATTCGTTGTGATAATGATTATATCGGATTGAGGGCGGTGAATCCACGGCCAGAGTATTTTTTTCGGGCTGACGGACATATTAAGTACCGGTTTCGATGAGATAATAAAAGCAATATTTCCGATGATAATAATTGCGGTAAGCGTGATTAAAACAATCTTGATGAGTGTTCGTGTTAAACGTTTTTCCATGATACTATGTTTATCGGCACGGTGATGTTTTCGTTTAGTCAAACTAGATGTATTTTATCATAAGAAGGGAAATATACTCAGAGGGTTAATGTATACGATGTTTTTCAAGCTGTTTAATATCGTCGGCGGTGAAGGTTATATGAATGGTTTTACTTTTTGAGAAAGTAATTGTTCCTGGCGGTGTCCCACGCGGTCGTGTAAGGTATTTTTTTCGCGTATAAACAATTTCACCATGACCGGCTGATTTTACTTTTGAGTTCCAACCTGCAAGCATCGCAGCAGCATGCAGTTGTTCAGCAGCAAGCTCACTTTTTGAGAGGATTACTAAAACATGTGATCCCGGGTAATTATGGGCATGGAACCACCAATCATTGCCGCGTCCGAGTCGTTTACTGATAATGTCATTTTCCAAATCATTGCGACCGACAATGATAAGGGCATCATTAATGCGGTATCGTTTCCCGATACCGGAGAAAGGAGTATCTTTTTTTTTAATTTTTAGAGATTCGGGAAAGATATTTTGTTTTAATGTGTGCAGTGTTTCAATGTTTTCAGTTACACTGCAAAGGCGTTTACGTTTTTCCCATTCCTCAAGTTCGGCTTGTGTTTCCCGAGCGCGTTTTTGGGCAGCAGCAGCTTTACGACGAAGTTTTTTATAACGGGTAAAATACTCATTCATGATATTTGCCGGGTCTTTTTTTTCATCCAGCGGCAGTGTGATTGTTTTTGGCGGGATACATGAATAATCAGTTACGGTCAGTGATTTCTGTCCGGGAGTTATAGAGCTGAGCATTGATTTTATCAATTCGCCATGTCTTTTTAAGGTATCAGCGTTTTCAGCATCGCGCATGTCATTATTGATATTCTGCATTCTCCGCCGGAGTTTTTTTATTGTACGTGAGATGTATTTTAAAAGCATTTTTCTAAGCACATCAATCGGTGATACAGAATCTGATGTTGACTTGTTTTTACTGTTGTGATCATGTAATTGAGCGTTCATTGGTATAGTATACCATTATTGCCGTCATATGCAATATTCCTTTAATACTCTGCAGTAGGGATACTGTCATTCGCATACGTGATGATTTATGGATAATACTATTATTGTACAATGACTTTTGCTATTTGCGCATAGTACCCGTTAATTGATTCAATCGGCAGATTATCTTTTAAGGAAATGTTTATTGACTCGCCCGGCGCAAGAGTAATCAGCTTGTGTGGAGAAATACGTGGAGAAATAATATTTTTGATTTCTGAGGTATCGCCAATTTTTCCGCTGCCCTTTTTATATAATCTGAGGTGGTTCGGCTTTAAACGGACGGTTATGTATTTGCACCGATTATGAAGTTCAATGCTCTGTGACTTCGGTTTTACAATAGCTGCAATACGGGAAGCGGTGATTTTCTGGCGGTACAGATCATGTACAACAGAATAACGGTTCAGGAGGAATTTTCTGCCGTTATATGAAAACAATACCCCGCCGTTTGGGTTAAATGCGTTTTTTTTCGGTGAGGGTTGTATTGGTATGGTGCTTATTAATGGCGGATAATAAACAATTATTTTTCGTATAGTATAACTATTATTTGTTGCAGTCGAACATATATTCCATAATCGAATAATTGTATTGGTGATGGTACGTTCAGATAATCGACCGGGATGTGCGTAAAGACAAAGTCTTTCATGGTGTGATTTATTGGTGAGTAATGAAAGATGAACATATTCACGAACAATGCTTTTCACCTGCATTTGATTATAAAAATCAGTATGATAATTATGGTGAGTTATTTCAGCACATGCGGATAACATAAGTATGATGCTGCATAGAATAAGATAGTATACGGTTCTATTGTTGTCATTCATACGGATAACTCCTTTCTGATTTGCTGTATTGATTATTAAGGTAAAAAAAATCGTCATTTATGACAAAAAAATATGAAAGTTTTATATTGCATTATTGATTTTAATGAATTATTCTTATTATATATTCGAATGCTGGTTGAGATATTGGGAATGATGGTATTGATTATATATATACTGTGGGTTAATTAACACAGTAACAGTATGGGAGTGTTAATGAATATATTATTATGCAGCCCTGATAAAGAAATACAAATGCGTCAGTTTCATGCCTTGCAGATGAAGTTAAAAGTAACTTATCAGCTCTGTTCCACTGCACAAGAATGCAGAAATGTAATTAAATCGGGATTTCACCCGAATTTTGCAATCATTGATTATGTCTGCCCTCCCGGTAATGGTATTGATGTTATCATGCATATCCGCCAAAAAGAAGAACTGGATGCAACACGAATACTACTGATGATTGATGAACATGATTATGTTAAAGCTCAGGCAATGGTAACAATGCTGAAAGCTGAAATACAAGAAAAGCCGCTCGGTTTATTTGATATGATACGGTTTATGCGCGGCTCCTGATAATAATAATCAGTATTTGAACTGAGCGTTGGAATAACATGTAAAATATTATTATATCGTACGTAATTCCGGCAGGCGGTATTTAATTCTGCAGTAGTTGTTAGAGTATGATACGGACTGATACATTCGGCAGCACTGCCGGAGAAATATAACCGAATACAACAGTATATTTTTCATTTTTCGTAATTTCAGTATACTATTAGAGTATGAATATGAACATACGTTATTATTTACTTTTTATCGGAATAGCTTGTGTCATACCCCCCTGTTTAGCACAAGCGCCTTCGCTCGGGGTCAATCGTTTTCCTGATAGTACTCTTGGTTTGGGGATCTCAACCGAAACAATAGTCTTTTGTGACGGGAATACCACGTTCGGTGGCGGATTATTGTATCGCATGCTCGGAAAAGAAAATAACGGATTGTTTTATAACGGCGCTTTAATAGAAATCGGAGGTAATTTTTATTCATCCGCAGCTTCGCCGGCAGTATGGTATACGGTATTTGAGTTTTTAAGTTATATTCAGTGGTATTGGAATTGGCACTTTGATACCGGTGCGGGGGTTCTTGGTAAAGAAGATGAATTGAATTACTATATTAACACCGGCACAGGATATGAGTTTAATATATGGCGGGATTTGATGCTTTCAGCCGGTATTCGATATAATTATTTCCTTACCGATGATGAACAGCATTGGTTTAAACCGTTGTTTTATAAGAAATCATATTGCAGTATTTACCTGACATCAGTGTATTATTTTTAATCAGAATTACAATAATTACGCTTATTGCTTGAAGATGCTTTTCCATCATTATTATTTTGCTTTCATCCATTCACTATTTCTTACTTAAAGATACCAATGCCGGCAGGCTCTTCTTTAATAATATAGTGCAATGATGTCGGACTGGATATTGAATCATGAGTTCCCATTCTTAAAGAATATGTATATTTTTTCATGCGCTTTAGTTTTTTGTATTCACCTAACGTTTCTTCAGATGTTGCATTATAATATTCATTTGGATCAAATGTATAATATGTATATTGTGTTGCTGATAATTTCCCCGCTTCACATTTTACGTAATCACTTTTTTCTCCCACATTTAATGTTTTTAAGGAAAGCTGTTCGGAATTATTAAATGAAAACTTCATATCTTGAACATATCCCTTTGCATTATAATAATAAATTGACATTGCATCCATAATATAATCCCCATTATACCCTGTCTGATTTTCTAATCGAATTTTTGGGGCACATGATGTTGTTAATAGAATTAATACAATAGTAATAATGTATAAAAATGTTTTCATGTAGTTCTCCTCACAGGATTGCTTGTATTAAAAGGTCAATTAAGAAAATTTAATACAAGTTTATATTCATTACTATATCTATCATTAATAGTTATAATAACCTGTATATTGAATACAATATATAAAAATAGTCAATATGTCAAGTATATATGACAATATTATTCGTTATAAGAAGTGGAAAGTGGTTTTAATTATAGTAAAATAATATTTAAACTGGGAGTTTTAATAAGGATGACCCGCAAAACATCATCAGGTTTGGCAAGACTTGTCGGAAATAATATCAGAAAGTACCGGAAAAGCAATAATATAACTATTGAAGCTCTTGCAGAAAAAGCTGATCTTGGAGCAGCGTATCTCGGTGAAATTGAACGAGGAAATACAAATATTACAATATTTACAATTGAGAAAATTGCACGTGCATTAGATGTTTTTGTAAGCGATTTATTTTTAAAAGATGTAAATCAATTTAAGTTTAATAAAAATACATTTCTGAAAAAATGCGAACGTTTGTCAAACAATCCGCAATCAGTCAATCAATGTATAAAAAGCATATTGGAAATTGAAAGATTATTCCAATAATCTGCAACAACTACTGTAATGCAGGTATCATGGTATACTTTCTTTCTGTTTTTTATGAAGAATTCAATTAATAAAATCAGCCGAACAGCTTGCTAATTGATTGAAATGATATTAATTTAATACATAACATAAAACGCGGAGATAATAATGAAAACCTATAACATTGTAATAATCGGTTCGGGACCGGCAGGGCTTACTGCGGCGATTTATGCCGCGCGCAGTGAGTTTGTCCCCTTAGTTATAAAGGGCGTATCTGCCGGCGGGCAGCTTATGATAACGAATGATGTTGAGAACTTTCCCGGGTTTCATGAAGGGATTATGGGACCGCAGTTAATCGAAAATATGACCACGCAGGCTGAACGATTTGGCACGCAATTTCATTCGGGATCGGTGCAGAGTATACAAGTGCCGGATGATCCCATCAAAGAAGGATTTATTATTACGCTTACTGATGAAACACAGATTAAAGCACGTTCAATTATTATTGCAACGGGAGCTCGTGCGCGTCTGTTGCCGCTGCCGGCAGTTGATGCACTGATGGGGCACGGTGTCAGTGCATGTGCTACCTGTGATGGTTTTTTTTATAAGGGGAAAAAGGTTATTGTTGTCGGTGGCGGAGACAGTGCTGCCGAAGAAGCTCTTTTTTTAACGCGGTTTGCTGAAAAAGTGTATATGGTGCATCGGCGGGATCAATTACGCGCTTCGCGTATTATGGCGGATCGTGTTGCGGCAAATAATAAAATTGAAGTGTTATGGAATTCTGTTCTTGCAGATATTTATGATATTGAAAAAGGGAAAGTAACCGGTGTTCGATTGAAAGATACCAAAACAGATGAAGAACGTGATATGGATATTGATGGGGTGTTCTTTGGTATCGGACATATTCCGGCTACAGAGTTTTTACACGGGGTCGTTGATCTGAATGAAAAGAAATATATTATTGTATCAGATCACAGCCGTACGTCAGTTGAAGGTATTTTTGCTGCCGGTGATTGCGTTGATGCTTTGTATCAGCAAGCGATAACATCCGCCGGTATGGGTTGCGCGGCGGCGATTGATGCAGGGAATTGGCTGGCGGAAAACGGTATTTCCGATTCGTAACACTGCTGTACGAATATGAAATATAGGGAAATACGCTGTACTGCGATACAGACGTTATAGTAGTGTCCTCACGATACAGGCAAGATATACATATCTCGTTTATACATTCATTACTGATAATAATTGTATTAATAGAGCACTCTACGTTATGCCCCTTC
>Ga0256845_1000123_pt1 | contig 69060 bp, 69 predicted proteins | sample RiftiametaG_FD_189101 | JGI IMG/M metagenome (GOLD analysis project Ga0256845, IMG submission 189101) | Tube worm associated microbial communities from hydrothermal vent at the East Pacific Rise, Pacific Ocean - Riftia | ecosystem: Host-associated > Annelida > Integument > Unclassified ...
ATTACTCACGCTTAAATTCTATTATGCCATTTCATCAAAAAGATTAACCATTTCTAATGCGGTAATAGCAGCTTCTGCACCTTTATTACCAGCTTTAGTCCCGGCTCTTTCAATTGCTTGCTCTATAGAATCAACCGTTAAAACACCAAAAGAAACTGGAATATCCGCATTTAATGAAACTTGGGAAAGCCCCTTCACACATTCACCAGCGACATAGTCAAAATGAGGTGTTCCTCCTCGAATAACTGCTCCAAGAGCGATAATGGAATTATAATTTTTCTGCTTGGCAATTCTTTGTGCCGCTATTGGCATTTCAAATGCACCAGGCACTCTTATGACTTCAATATTGTCATCTGCTACACCATGGCGCTTTAAAGTATCTATAGCGCCTTCTAGCAAGCTCTCTACAATATAAGAATTAAAACGTGCCACCAAAATTGCAAATTTACCTTTTGGAGTCGTTAACTTACCTTCAACAATCTTCATAATTTTTGCCTTTGCTTAATTTATATCAATTAATAAGTCACTTTAGAAAATTAAATACCTAAATTCTTTTGGCTAATCATTATCTTCTATATATTCTACTGCTTCTAAATTAAAACCAGAAAGTGAATGATATTTTTTGATTGGACTTAAAAGTCGCATCTTGTTAACACCTAAATCGACTAATATTTGAGAACCTATCCCGACCGTTCTAGTTGCTTTACTTTCATTTTGTTTTACCGAGGTTATATCCTCTGTAGAAGCCTGCTTACTTTTATCGCCTAATTGATTAGCACTCAGTTTTGCTATTCTATCAAGAATTGCATTGGGTGACGATTGATTACCGAGCAATAAAGCGACTCCGAAACCTTCTTGTGCAATTTTTTCTAGTGCTCGTCTTATTGTCCAACTTCCTTTATCTTTTTTCTCACGGGCTAAAAGGTCAGTTGCTACATCAGCAAGATGAACGCGGACTAAGGTTGGTGTCTCAGGTTTGATCTCTCCTTTAGTCAAGGCAATATGAACTTGCCCTTCTATATCATCTTTATAAGCGTGAAGTTTGAATTCACCAAACTCAGTTTGCCAATCAACTTCATACTCTTTTGTGACTGAATTTTCAGTATTCATTCGATGCTCAATTAAATCAGCAATAGTGCCTATTTTTAATTGATGTTCTTTAGCAAATTCTTCGAGATCCGAACGTCTAGCCATACTGCCATCTTCATTCAATATTTCAACAATTGTTCCACTAGCTTCTAACCCTGCTAAGCGAGCTAAGTCGCAACCAGCTTCGGTGTGACCTGCGCGAACTAATACGCCACCCTTTTTTGCCATAATTGGAAATATATGACCCGGTTGAACGATGTTACTCGGTTTTGCATCTGAAGCAACAGCGGCTTGAATTGTTCTCGCTCTATCCGCTGCTGAAATACCTGTAGTAACCCCAGTAGCAGCCTCGATTGACAGTGTGAAATTGGTTTCAAACGAAGCTTGATTATTATCAACCATTAAACGTAAGTTTAATTGCTCACATCGTTCTTGAGTCAATGTTAAACAAACTAATCCTCGACCAAATTTAACCATAAAATTAATATCATCCGGTCGAACCATACTTGATGCCATAATTAAATCGCCTTCATTTTCGCGATCTTCATCATCCATCAATATAACCATCTTTCCAACTGCTATATCTTCGATTAATTCTTTTGCGGTATTTAATTGCATCAATGACTCTTCTTTATTCTTGGATCTAAGTTTATTAACTCTAAATTTCTTAAACTGGTTGGCTATTTAATAAAACCTTTTTCTGCTAAAAATGTTTCTGTAATTTTAGATGATTTTTCTTGTTTTTGCCCAGTTAACAGGCGCTCTAAATAACGCGCTAACAGATCCACCTCTAAATTAACCAAACTTCCTACTTTGTAGCCTTCTGCAGTAGTCTCTTTTAATGTGTGAGGCACTAGATTGAGGCTAAATAGTGTATTTTCAACCTGGTTTACCGTCAAACTCACACCATCCATACAAATTGACCCTTTTTTTGCAATATAGTGGGCGATTTCAGTAGGTGCTTTTACTTTATAGACAACACTTCTCGCATCTTTTTCTATCGCGACAATCTCGCCAATTCCATCAACATGGCCGCTAACTAAATGGCCACCTAATCGAGTGGTTGGCGTTAGCGCTTTTTCTAAATTAACTTTTTTTCCAACCTTTAAATCACCTAAAGTAGTTAATCTCAATGATTCAGCAGATACATCTGCAATATAGTAGTTGTTTGAGTTTGAATTATCTGAAAATTCTATCACAGTTAAACATACCCCATTACAGGCAATACTATCTCCAAGTGCAACATCACTCATATCAAGTTGGCCAACATTAATCTTTATTTTGGCATCGCCTGATTGTTTTTGAATACTTTCAATACTTCCTGTTGCTTCAATTATGCCTGTAAACATTCTTTACTATTCTCTTAACAGTTACTTTTGACCAAATAGTTCAATCTTACATCTTCACCGAACTGCTTAATGTTTTTCAATTTAAAAACGGGGCATTGCTCCATTTTATCTACATTTATATTAACTAAACTCATGGCATCTTTACCCATCAATTTAGGAGCTATATAAACAATTATTTCATCAACAAGGTTTGCACTTATAAATGCACCTGCTAACTGATGCCCTGCTTCGATCAATAAATTATTAACTTGATTTTTAGCCGAGTATTCAATAATTTTTGATAACGCGTTGAAAGTTTTTTTAGAATTTATTGGTTCGCCATTTCTAACTTTAACTAATTGGTTGTCTTTTACCCACCAAACATCTTTCGCTTCTTTTTGTCGCAAAAAGTCCAACTCCATATTATTAAAGAATTTTGAACTTAGATTTGCACGTCCTTTTCTATCTAGTAGTATTTTTCTAGGCTGTATAAAATGACATTGGTCACCACTTAATTGAGTCCACCACTCTGAGCTTTCTGGGCGAACATTTAAGCTGGGATCATCTGCTAAAAACGTTCCGATCCCAGTTAAAATAGCATCTTGTTTGGCTCTTAATTTTTGTACATCCTCTCTAGCTAAACTTCCCGTGATCCATTGACTTGAACCATCTGCCAAAGCTGTTTTTCCATCCAAACTCATTGCGAGCTTTAATGTCACCCAAGGTTTCCCAGTTTCAAAACGAGAGACAAAACCTCGGTTTAAATTTCGAGACTCTTTTTCTAATAGGCCATGTTCAGTCTGAATCCCCGCTTTATTTAATAGCAAAAATCCACCACCATCAACTTTAGGATTAGGATCGCGCATAGCTGAAATAACTTTTACAATGCCTATGTCGATTATTGCTTTTATACAAGGCGGTGTTTTTCCTTGATGACAACAAGGCTCAAGTGTTACATAACAAGTTGCACCGTTAGCATTTAAGCCAGCTTGCTTTAAAGCATTAATTTCAGCGTGGGCTTGACCAAAAACCCGATGCCAACCTTCACCAATGATTTTATTATTTTTAACTAAAACACAACCAACCATAGGGTTAGGGCGAGCGGTAAATCGTCCTCGCTTAGCAAGTTTTATCGCCCTCGCCATAAAGACTTGATCTTGCTCTGAGAACGCCATTTAGTCTTTTGACTCTAAACGCTCAATTTCTTCGCGGAATTCATTGACGTCTTTAAACCGGCGATAAACTGAAGCAAATCTGACATAAGCAACTTGGTCTAGCTTTCTAAGCGCATCCATAACCAACTCCCCTATCGTTGAAGCATTAACTTCTCTTTCACCTAAAGCTCTAAGCTTTAATTGAATGTGGATAATCGCTTCTTCTACGGACTCAACTGAAACAGGTCTTTTTTCGACGGCTCTTAAAATGCCTGATTTCAATTTAGCATCATCAAAGGGTTGTCTTGTTCCATCACCCTTAATTACTTTTGGCATCATCAGTTCAGCGGTTTCAAATGTGGTAAAACGCTCTCCACATTCAACACATTCTCTTCTACGACGGACTTGACCACCTTCAGTGACCAACCGTGAGTCAATTACTTTAGTATCTTGATGAGAACAATAAGGACAATGCATATTATTTAACCAGTGTTATTTATTAACGGACTAATTATTTTATTTGTAAACAGGAAAACGAGCGGTTAAAGTCAGTACTTTTTGCTTCACATTTGAGATCACTTCAGAATTTTCAATATCATCCAAGATATCACAGATCCAACCTGACAGCTCAGTAACTTCGGCTTCTTTCATTCCGCGAGTAGTGATAGCAGGCGTTCCCATTCGAAGACCACTTGTCACAAAAGGTGAACGAGGCTCATTGGGTACTGTATTTTTGTTAACGGTAATAAAAGCTTCGCCTAAGGCTGCTTCAGCGGCCTTCCCTGTAATGTCTTTATCAATTAAATCAATTAAAAATAAATGATTATCCGTACCACCAGACACTATTTTATAACCTCGCTCTTGTAATACTGTAACCATTGCTCTTGAGTTGATAAGTACTTGCTTTTGGGTAGCTTTAAATTCATCACCCAACGCCTCTTTAAAAGCCACGGCCTTACCAGCGATAACATGCATCAAAGGACCGCCCTGACCGCCCGGAAAAACAGCGGAATTAAATTTCTTTTCAAGTTCAGGATTGGCTTTAGCTAATATAATTCCGCCACGAGGACCTGCCAAAGTTTTGTGAGTTGTGGATGTTACTACATCAGCATAAGGCACTGGATTTGGATAAAGGCCTGCAGCAATTAATCCAGCAACGTGCGCCATATCAACCATAAAGTAAGCGCCTACTTTATCGGCGATGTCACGAAACTTAGACCAATCAACAATTCTTGAATAAGCCGAAAAGCCTGCTAAAATCATTTTAGGTTTATGTTCCAATGCCAAAACTTCTACTTGTTCGTAATCAATATAACCTTGGGGATCCAAACCATATTGTATTGATTTATAAATTTTTCCTGAAAAGTTAACAGGTGAACCATGCGTTAAATGACCACCTTCATTTAAATTCATTCCTAAAACAGTATCACCTGGATTAAGCAATGCCATATAAGTAGCAGAATTTGCTTGTGAACCTGAATGAGGCTGTACATTGGCGTAATCAGCGCCAAAAAGTTCTTTGACTCGCTCAATCGCTAAAGTTTCAGCCGTATCGACATACTCACAACCACCGTAATAGCGTTTCCCTGGATACCCTTCTGCATATTTGTTGGTTAACACACTTCCTTGCGCTTCCATAACCGCTTTACTTGTGTAATTTTCAGATGCAATTAATTCAATATGCTCTTCTTGACGTTTCTTTTCAGCTTCTATCGACTGCCATAATTCTTGGTCAAATTCAGCGATTGATTGGTTGTTATGTAACATAATAAAAATATTCCTAGGAAAAGGTGTAAACCAGACTAAATTGGGGCGCTATTGTACCCAATAAACCTTCGATTGTCCTCTCTATCCAACACCTTACAATGGACTTCATAATCATTTGGTATTAGATAAGTCAACTCTAATCATTAAACCATAATTTGGAATTATAAATTCATATTTCCTAAAAGAGCATTGAGTAGATCGAACCTATTAGTATTTAAATAAAATACTATTTTGTATAGTCTCTTGACTTTATTCCAGAACTTGATTAAAGTATTAAATGTAAATACTCTAATGTATTTTCAATCTAAACTATTAATCAGGTAAGTTATGAAAAATCCTTTTAAATTTGATATTGAAGTTGCTGGAGATTTCTTTTGTGGAAGACGGCATGAAATTGATGAATTAGTGGATTATATTCATAATGAAACCAATATTATTATGTTTGCTAAACGTAGGATAGGTAAGTCCTCACTTCTTAAAGAGATCTTTGAGAACCATTTAGAACAAGTCATTTTACACACCCATATCGATATCTACTCTATTTCAAATGTTAGAGAATTATATGAACGTTTAGTCAATGGAATAGAGGAGAGCTTGATCGGTCACGAAACTAATTTAAATAAGCTTTCTCGCCTTGTTGATACGATTCAAAGCTATTTTTCTCATGCCAAGGTTAGCTTTATTGTCAGTGGAAAACCTCAAATAAAAATAGAAACTATCGAAAAAGACTATTATTCGGCAATAGAAAAGCTATTTTTGGGTTATTTTGCATTTTTAGAGGCACAAAACTTACAAGCTGTTATCGCTATTGATGAATTTCAAAAAATAGTCTCATTAAGCGATGCAGAAAAAATTGAAGCACTTTTAAGAACAATTGCTAACAAACGGAAAAATAGCTCTTTTGTTTTTACTGGTTCAAAAAGAAATATTCTGCTCGGTATGTTTAATGATTCAGCCAGAGCCTTTTTTAAATTGGGCACAGAATTTGAATTGCCACCAATTAACCGCAATGAGTTCTACCTATGGGTACGTGAGAGATTTAATAAAAAAACAATCCATTTGGATTTTTCTGCATTTGAGTCACTTTACAATCAAGCAGATGGTGAAACGCGATTTATTCAACAAATTTGTCATGAGGGCTTTAGAACCTTGAAAAATGGCTCCATATTAAGCACTAATGAAATTACCAATATTGTTAACCAGGTTATTAAAAAGAAAACATATAATGCTCAATTACTTAATCGTTATACTTCTGTTCAGCAAAATACACTAAAAATTATTGCTGTTAAAAATGGATATAATATTTATTCAAGCGAAACCTTAGTAGCTAATTCAATATCAAAAGCATCCGCACAATCGGCGGTTAAAGCATTAGCAAAAGATGGTATTATTTTTCAAGAGTTAGATGGCAAGCTATCTTTTGAAGATGTTGAATTTAAGTTATGGCTTACCTATGAAACCTATGTTCGATAAAATGACCTACAAGATAACGATAATCAACAAGAGCATGAAGATAAACAAGAGAAATTGTAAATGAATATTTGGGGTAAAGTGATTGGCGGAATCCTTGGTTTTGCGATCGGTAATATATTTGGATTATTTATTGGCATATGGATTGGTAATTCTTTTGATCGAGGGCTAAATCATAATTTTTCCAGTGTTTTCACAAACAGAGATCCCGCATTAATACAAAAAATATTTTTTAAAACGACTTTCTCCGTAATGGGTCATATTGCAAAGGCTGATGGCGTTGTAAGTCAAAAAGAAATAGAAGCCACAGAGCAAGTTATGGCTCAATTGGGGCTTGATGCAATAAAGAGAAAAGAAGCAATGCAAGCCTTTAGCCAGGGAAAGGAGCCTAACTTTAATCTTAATGCAAACCTAAGTGAGTTTATTACTAACGCAATAAGACAACCAAGTCTTATTCAGATGTTTTTAGAAATTCAAATTTTAGCAGCGACCGCGGATGGTTCCGTTAATGTCGCTGAAAGAGATATTTTATATCAAATTGGTCAAGTTTTTAGATTGCCTCCCACACAAATTGATCGTTTAGTTGAAATGGTGATAGCACAACAGTCTTTCCATCAAGGAGACTCATCCGCTAGAGCTCGTAATCAATCAGGGCCAACTTTAGATCAAGCTTATAAAGTAATCGGTATATCTATAAATGCTACCAAGCAAGAAGTAAAAAGAGCCTATCGAAAACTAATGTCTCAACATCACCCTGATAAATTGGTTGCTAAAGGCATGCCCGAAGAAATGCTCAAAATAGCGACAGAGAAATCTCAAGAAATCCAAGCGGCTTACGAGATGATTAAACGTCAGCAATAAGCTCTATGTAAGTAGAGTGCAAATAGCTAAAATACCGATAGTTCACACTTTTATACAATTTTGAAACTAATTTATATGCTATAGTTAACCTAAAGACGTCAATTACAAATATTAGTTTATGCCTACCTTTATACCTTCTTTTCAGAATACAAATATCCTTGTCGTTGGTGATTTAATGCTCGACAAGTATTGGTATGGCGGTTCATCTAGAATATCACCGGAAGCACCAGTGCAAGTGTTAAATATTGGTCAAATGGAAGAGCGGCCGGGCGGTGCTGGAAACGTCGCTTTAAATATCGTCAGTTTGGGTGGTAAAGCTACGGTTATTGGAATCACTGGTGACGACGATGAGGCTAAACACCTGAAAAGCAAGCTATGTGCCGCTAAAGTTAACTGTGATTTCAAACAAATTCCAGAGTTACAAACAATTACAAAACTCAGAGTTATTAGCCGCCAGCAACAATTAATTCGGCTTGATTTTGAACAAAATTTAGATGGTCATGGTATCGAGAGTATCCCAAGTAAACTAAAAGAGCATTTACCTAGCGCGGATGCCATTATATTTTCTGACTATGCAAAAGGGACATTAGATGAAATTCAAAACTTAATAAAAATTGCAAAAAAAAGTAAACTTCCAATCTTAGTCGATCCCAAAGGAAGCGACTTTACGAAGTATAAAGGAGCAACCATTGTTACGCCAAACTTGCTTGAATTCGAAGAAATTGTTGGGAAGTGTGAAACAGAAAAACAACTAATAGAAAGAGGACAAGCTTTATTAAAATCCCATGACTGGCAAGCTTTGTTAATTACTCGTGGTGAAAATGGAATGACATTATTACGCCCAGAACAACCTGAATTACACTTGCCGGCAGTTGCGAGAGAAGTTTTCGATGTAACAGGTGCAGGTGATACCGTGATCAGTACCTTAGCAGCCTCTTTGGCCGCTGGAAGTAGCATAGAAAATGCAGTCACTTATGCCAATGCAGCTGCTGCGGTTGTAGTTGGTAAGCTCGGTACAGCAACAGTAGGCTCTCATGAATTAAGGCGACGATTACGTACAATGGGCGATTCGAGCCCCGGCAGTATGACAAAAGAGCAGTTGATGCACATCGTTGAAGAATCAAAAGCCTTAGGTGAGAAAATTGTAATGACCAATGGCTGTTTTGATATCCTTCATGCTGGTCATGTCAATTATTTACAGCAAGCAAAAAAAATGGGTGATCGTTTAATCGTTGCCGTTAATAATGACGAGTCAGTTACATCATTAAAGGGTGAAGGTAGACCAGTTAATTCTTTAGAACGACGAATGTCAGTATTAGCGGCACTTGGTTCAGTGGACTGGGTTGTGCCTTTTTCCGAGAATACACCAAAATCGCTTATTTGCGACATATTACCCGATGTATTAGTAAAAGGTGGTGATTATGAAATTTCTGAAATTGCTGAAATTGCTGGCGCCGATTGTGTACTAGAAGATGGTGGACAAGTTGAGGTTATGGAGTTTATAGACGGAGTATCCACCAGTAAAATTATCGAATCAATCCATTCCTCTAAAACAGCTTTTTAACACTTTAATTCAAAACAACTTACATAAAGGTTTTTTAAGATTAAATATTTTATTAAAGTTATTTGGTATTGCTTAATCAACCTAATCTTTTTGTTGCTACTAAATACATCATCTAAGTTATCTGCAAAAGAAAAAGAAACTCTTTTACCGCTTAACGAATTGCAAGCGTTTAGTGAAGTTTTTCGGCATATAAAAACCAGCTATCATAAAGACATTTCTGATGAAGAGCTTATTAATGCGGCAATCTCTGGCATGTTAAATAAGTTAGGAGAACATGCTCGTTACTATTCTCAACAGGAGTTTTCTAATTTTAATATTTCTAGTGATGGTACGCACATTGGTGTTCTTCTCCCAAGTGTCAACTCTCAAAATTTGCTCGATGACGTTGGCTATATTTCTATCAAACAATTCACGAAAAGAACGCCAGATGAAGTCCTTTTTCATATAAACAAACTAACCCAAGAGCATCAAGTCACACAATTAATCATTGATTTGAGAAATAACCTTGGTGGCGTTCTTGACGCTAGTGTAAAGATTGCCAACCTCTTTTTGGAGCAAGGTTTAATTTATTCTTCAAAAGGAAAGTCTATCGAATCAAATAGAAAAGTAGTAGCTGGAAACGCTTCACTTTATAAAAACATTCACCTTTTATTATTACTCAACAGAAATTCAGCATCATCTAGTGAAATTTTGGCGGGTGCTTTACAAGACAATAAACGAGCGTTAATTTTAGGTGAAAATTCCTATGGCAAAGGAACCATTCAAACGATTTTCTCACTTAGAAATGGTGCCGGAATAAAAATTACTACATCAGAATATTTCACTCCAAATGGTAATAAAATTCAGGGAAAAGGAATTATTCCTGATATAAAATTCAACACTAACGATTTAATTAATGACTTGGGCATTCCTATTTTTGATGATTTGCAAATATATCAAGCATACCTACAATTAATCACTAAAATTAGCGTCTCGAAATAACAAATATAAATCACATGCCACTCCCTAGAATAACATTTTTAACTTTTTTATTGACTATTTCGTGGGGCTTAAATGCGTTCACAGAAAAGGTAGATTCGAACCCCTACCAAAAGCCAAAGATAGCCATTGTAATAGACGACCTTGGTGATAATTCAATCATTGCTAGAAAGATCATTGCTCTACCTGCAAAATTAACACTTGGTATTTTACCAAAAACACCACATTCAAATTTAATTGCAAAGCTAGCATATGAAAAAGGACATGAGATTATTCTACACCTTCCAATGGAGGCGTATACGCGCCCAGATTTACTTGGCCCTGGTGCTCTTTATTCAAATATGGATTATAGCACCTTTCAAAAAGTACTTAGAGATGACATTTCATCTATTCCATACATCTCTGGATTTAATAATCACATGGGGAGTTTACTAACAGAAGACTCAGAAAAGATGGAGTGGGTAATGGAAGAAATAACCAATCATTCACTTTATTTCTTAGATTCAAAAACTTCTGAGCAATCAATTGCAGAAAATATAGCGATTAAAAAAGGTATACCATCTATTAGCCGAGATGTTTTTTTAGATCACAGCACCAGTACAAATGACATGATGCTACAACTAAAACACTTGAAATTTATTGCAAAACGCAATGGACAAGCAGTATTGATTTGCCACCCCTATCCTGAGACTTTAATTTTTTTAAAAAACACCTTAAAAACTTTAAGCTATGAATATAAACTAGTAACTCTAAGTCAATTGTTAAATACTCGTCACAACTAAATTTAGTCGTGACTCATTAGTCGACGTTTACTAATTATTTGAACCTGCTTTTTGAATAATCACAGTTTGCCCCTTATCATCAATAATAACCTTTCCAGCCGATTTGAGCTTTACTTCTGCATTACCAACCTCTACTGCAATAATAAAAGGCTTTGTTAACGTTACACCATCCTCAACCACGCTAGCAGTAAACCTAATATAATGAGTCCCATTTCCTAATGCTTCAAACTTTAAAAGTGGCATCAACTCTTTTTCTCCAGATTTTGTTTGTTTTACTTTCCAAGTTTGTTTAGCATTAAGTCCTATTAATTTTTTAAATGAATTTGTCTTAACTGTTATTGAGGAGTCAATTTTTGACTGAAAGCTGATCGCAACATCGAAATCATCTCCCGCAACTAAATTATTTTTTGAGATTGTATAGCTCATACTTATAGGAACACTCGGTTTCCCAGTTATTCTAATTGGATTATCTTTACCTGCACTCTTTGATGAACTATTACTATCTTTCTCCATTGAGCATGCAGATATAATTGCAAGTAAAAACCCAAAGTATATCGTTCTATTTAATTTGTTCATAATAATTTCCTAATTTGCTGTTAACGTAACATCAATGCACGTATCTCTGTTCACACTCGCATTATCTTGATCTGTATTACTGTATTCAAAAATATCCATTACATACTTACCAGCATTAATTGTTTGTACCGTAGATTCATTTCCATCAGCAGTACTATTAAATGTTTGTACACCTTGTAAATAAACATACAGCTCAGGATCATCTCCAGCAGTTTGTCCATCAGCTGTAATAGTATATGAACCAGTATTTGCGATATCTAATATTAAATATTTTCTATTACCTAATTTATTGTACTCACCATTTGTTCCGTAGCTACAGACTTCGACACTACCACCAACTGGTAAAATTTGGTAAACCGGTAAATTGCGAGGATCGCCTCCATCATTTGTTTCCCCAGTTCCAAAATCATCTGTGACAGAAATATCCTGAGACGTTAACAGTGCATCAATAGCTGAAGAATTAGCAGAAGACTCTAATTTTAATTGATTCGCAAATGAATAAATAGAAGTGAAGGCGTCTAAATTTTTCTCACCTGCTATCATAACATTATAGAGTGGCGCAAAACCTAAACTCAAACTATCTGAACCATCATCATTTGAATCATAAAAATCATAAATTAATGACTGTACTGAAGATTCAGAAAACCAACCTTTATTAGTTCCACTCGGGTTAGATTCTACATTAATACTAAAACCTTGTGATTGAGTGCTGCCAAATGAGTCACGATAAAAAGAATCATCAGTTATGATCCCTGATAAAGCATTCCCCCACCCCTCACCTAGAGCTACTCGCATATCCAGTTTATTTCCACCTCCATGAGAACCACCAATTGAGTCTGAACGAGATAATCGACCTTCAAAATAGTGACCCCACTCATGGATAATAACGTGACCATCATATTCATCTGTATCACCATCTTCATCACCTAAAATAAATATTTCTGTTCCATTAAAGTGAGACGTAGTAATTTGCCCAGTAGAGGTATTACCACCAACTGCAACATTATTAACACTCCAATTTAATTTCAAGCTTGCCATCGCAACCGTAGGATCTACAGTCACGACTTTCTCTTTAGCTTCATAAACCGAATCTAAAATAGCAAAAGGTGCCGCCACTCTATCACTTGTGTAACTAGTACTACCCCAACCGGAAGTTGCATTTAAGTTTAGTGTAACTGAGCTAGAAGCAACCGCCTGCACATTAGAATCCATCGCATAAAGAGCTTTAGTATTAGTATTATCAACAACGGTAAAATCCCAAGTTGGTATGACATCATCTTTTTTCAATTCTGCTTTTACACGGATTACATAACTAGTATTAAGCGAAACAATAAAACTATAATCACCATTTTGGTCACTCGTGATCGTATCCAAAATACTAGCTCCTCCAGCATCTAGTAATTCTACAGTGGCTCCTCTAATATTTGATTGTTGGATATTGTTATAATCCAAACCATTCGATGCGTTATGTGAAATATGATCGTAGGTTAATTTGCCTGAGAGGGTGACTGAAGTTGGCGTATCCACGATTGTGACGACAACTTGATCGCTAGAAGTGGCTCCCAAAGCATCCGTCACCGTCAGACCAAATGTCAAAGAAATTGTTTGGTTAGGGTTAAATTGAGGTGCCGTGAAGAATGCTACTGAAGTGTTGGCATTAGTCAAACTAACCGCCAACCCAGCAGTTTGCTCCCACAAATAAGTAACAACCGCAACATCATCAGTACTTGCACTTGCGTCTAATGAAACGCTACTTAATTCAGCAGCGTCAAAATCCGCAGGAGCAACCGCTACGGGAGGTTGATCTGGTATTATTGTTACCATCACACTCGCCGAGTGACTTGCTCCATCATTATCTGTCACAGTTAATTCGAACGTTAATAATGTATCATTATCAACATCTACTGCCGTAAATATCGCAATCGATGTATCAGCATTAGCAAGAGATACTGTAGGTGTCCCATTAGTTTGAATCCAAGCATAAGAGATTATAGTTCCATCCATATCTGAACTAGCACTTCCATTTAACGAAACTTGCGTCGTTTCAACCACACTAAAATCTGTCGGAACAGAGGCCATAGGAGCTCTGTTAGCAGCTGGTTCTGGACTAGAAGATCCACCACCGCAAGCTGACAAAACAATTAAAGATAAAGTAATAAAATAAGTTAGTAAGTTTTTCATAACACACCCTATGTTTAAGGTTGATTTTACAGCAGATTTGATCTAATTCAGAGAATATAGGCAACTATACAGCAATTCTCGGTGAAAATAATATTTCTGGAATGTTTTCGCACTATTTTTTATATGTAATTCTTATTAATCAATATGTTACGAGTATTTTTATTAAGAAGTGCTGGTAAAAATAGATGCAACGGTGTAACACTACCAGCTTAAACTCTATTTATCTCAAAAAGTGAAGCAGCTTAAAAATGCTAACTAACAATATAGGTTTTATTTTTTATCAAGCTTGGTCAAACGGTTATTCCCCAAGTTCTGAGCCTCATAGGGAGACTACACCTAAAAAAGTTTGGTTTGTAATAGACTTTACGTTATTTAGATTGTCGTTCTATAGGCATTGAGAAACAGGCTTCTAAGCCTCCTTTAAGTTGATTATTCAAGGTTATTTCACCATTGTGCATTTCCGCTATCCTTTGAACAATCGCTAAACCTAAGCCCGAGCCTTTGCCTCCTCTAGCTTTATCCCCTCTCGCAAAGGGTTGAAATAGGCGCTTTTTATCTAAATCCTCTATACCTTTTCCTTTGTCTTTTATTTTAACTAGCAACTTACCTTGAGTTATTTCGCTTGTGACTAACACTGGCGGTTCACCATAACGAAATGCATTTTCGATCAAGTTGCTAATTAATCTCTTTAATGCAAGAGGTTTAAAGTTAATAAAAGGCAACTCCTTCAATTCCGTTGATAACTCTATATGTTGTTTTTGTGCCGCATCAACGGTTTGTTGAATTAGTTGATTTATATCTGCCAATTCAAATTGCTCTTCACTTCCATAACGTACATAACCTATAAATTGATCGATAATATCATCCATATCTTGAGTATCATCTATCAACCCTTGCTTTAACTCTTCATCTTGTTCCGATAAAAACTCCAAAGAAAGCCTTATTCGAGTAATTGGTGTCCTTAAATCATGTGATATACCAGCGAGTAAAAGCGTTCTTTCTTCTTCTAATTGATGCACATCTGCTGCCATTTGATTAAATGCAGAAGTTACTGCGACTAATTCTTGTGGACCAGTTTCTTTTAGTTTGCCCGGATAGTCACCTCTACCAATTTCTCTTGCGGCAAATGAAAGGCGTTTAAGTGGTCTATGTAGTTGCCCAACCAACATCCATGCACCGATTAAACTTAAAAATAATAGAACCCCGAAAAAGATAATTAACGAAACTGGTGCACTTCCGTCATATTCACCAATTGGCATTCTGATCCAGTAATCTGGATGTGATGGTTCATTTACCCACACGTATATTCGGTCGGAAACTTCAACTTTAACTCTAGTGCCTTTTCCAAGAAAATTCTCAGCAGCTTGGGTAAAAGCGAGGTCATCTCTAGCGGAAATTAGACCTGCAGGAATTGATCCACTGGTTATCCAAAATAATTCAAGCTCAGTGGTTTTTATAAAACCTTCGGATAGATCCTTAGGTATATTCGATTCAACGCCAATATATTGGATTTTTATTTGATTGGTCACCAAATACATAATGGTTTTGTTTTTTCTATCGACAACAAAATGTTGCACTGACATAAAAGAAATAAGCTGACTGATCGTAAGGAGAATCGCAATCATTAATGTATTTCTACCAAAAAAACTTTTTGGTAATAAACTAAAGTCAATCATAAAAGACTTTCAAGCTCGTTGATTAACATCGCCTTATTTTGTGACTGCAAGACACCCGATTTTAAAATACCAAAACGTCTACCGGCTGGATCAACAATAAATATTCGCCCTGAGTGATCAACAGTGTAATAGTCACCTTCCTCCGTATTAAGGTTATAAAGCCCACCTAGTTGATGAACAAGACTATCGATTTGTTCTTTTTTACCACTGATACCAATGAAATCATTATGGAAATTATCTAAATAAGCCTTCATTCTTTCTGGCGTATCGCGCCCTGGATCAACCGAGAAAAAAATAAACTGAAACTTTTTTCTTAAATCTTTGTTTAGAGCTTGATATAAATGAGTTAAATCATTCAAAGTATTTGGGCATACGTCTGGGCAATTAGTATAGCCAATAAAAATCAAATTCCATTTGCTATTAAAATTTGAATTAGAAAATATTTGTTGGTTAAAATCCCATAACTCAAATTCTAATAAGTTCTTCTTTTTAGGATAGATCAAAAGTGTTTTAAGTTGATCATTAATACTTGTTGTTTTATCTATCACTTCTTTTGGTTCATGTTCTTCACTTTGTTTATATTGTTTTAATATTTCTGCATTAATAAAATAGCCAACAATGATGACTGCAACAATGAGTAAATAAGGGGTTAATTTTTTCATATTGGTTTCAGAATATTAGTTCAAACAGTAATTCAAACTAGGTTAAAAAAGTAATAGTGATCAACAAGTAAAGCGACAAATATCAATAAAAGATACTGGATAGAATACTTAAAGGTATCCATTGCCAGTTTTCGATCATCGGATAATTTTAGTCTTACTGCGTAAACTAAGAATGTTAAACCCAAAATTGTTGAAGAAACTAAATAGATAAGCCCCGACATATGTACAAGATAAGGTAATAGACCCGCAAAAATCAAAAGAATTGTGTAAAGAATTATGTTAGTTTTTGTAAAGTCGATCCCATGAGTCACTGGCAACATTGGAATATTCGCTTTGGCATATTCATCTCTTCTAAAAATAGCCAACGCCCAAAAATGTGGTGGCGTCCAAACGAAAACAATTAATACCAATAATAACGCGTGAGGATGAATCTCACCGTTACCACCCGTAATCGAAGTCCAACCTAATAATGGTGGGATGGCGCCACTTAAACCGCCAATAACAATATTTTGTGGGGTTGCGCGTTTGAGATACATGGTATATACAAATGCATACCCCACTAAACCAAAGACCGTCAATAGCGCCGTTAACGGGTTGATATAAAAATAGAGAGTCAATAAAGAACTGATCGATAAAAAGGTAGCAAAAATAATTGCCTGTTTATCGCTGATTTTTCCTGTTGCAACGGGGCGTTTGTGAGTTCTCGCCATGATCGAATCGATTTTTTGATCAACAACATGATTAACAACAGCAGCTCCACCAGAAGCAAAGCCAATGCCGATAGTCGCAACAACTAAAACATCTAAAGGCACCATTCCCGGTGTTGCCATAAACATACCAACAACGGCCGTTATTAAAAGTAAAAAAACAACTTTTGGTTTAGTTAATTCTAAATAGTCTTTCCAACTAACGTTTACATCGTTCTCATTCATTGTTAGCACCTACTTCAATTCGCTGTTGATATAAGCTGGTTAATAACAAACTGACAGTCAAAAGTAGCAATGCTCCAACACCGTTATGTGCAACAGCATTAAAAAGCGGTAATTGAAAAGTAATATTAAATATTCCTAATAAGATTTGAACAATTAATAAAACTGCAATGATTAAACCGAACCGACGTAACATCGAATGGCTTGTTTGCGTTATTAATTGGAAACATAAGAAAGATAAAATCAGTATTGTAATTATTGCTCCAACTCTATGACTAGAGTGGATGGCAATTCTACCAGCGACGTCTAAAATACCAAATTCATAATTTTCAGCGCCTTGTCCCCAAATTGTAAAACCAGAAATATAATCACTATTTGCAAACCAATCTCCCTGACAAATAGGTAATTCATAACAAACTGTCGCAGCATAATTTGCTGATGTCCAGCCACCTAGAATGATCTGAAAAGCTACAATTATCAGAGAAAAAACAACTAATTTTTTAAACTGTACGATGTCTTTCATTGAATACTTTGATGTGAAATTAAATGCATACCGCCAACTTAAAGATGCTAATAAAACTAGCGTAGTAAATCCCCCCATTAAGTGAGCCATTACAATACCTGGATGTAGCTTCATAGTTACAGTCCACATCCCTAGTGCGGCTTGAAGAATAACTAAAACAAGTAATCCAAAAGAATGAATTCGTGTTACAGCATTTTCTGACTTCAAACTGATTAGTGCAAGTGCTAAAACAAATAGTCCAAGTATCCCTGCAAAATATCGGTGTACCATTTCCGGCCATGCCTTTTCAAATTGATAAGGTTTTTCTGGAAAAGCCTTATTAGCAATTTCGATATCTTGATTTTGAGTGGGGATATGTGAAAAACCATAACAACCAGGCCAATCAGGACAGCCTAATCCAGCGTGTGAAAGTCGGGTGAAAGCACCCAGCAATACAACTACCAGAGCGAAAGCGGTTGCTGTAATAACCAGTTTTTTAGTCATACTATGATTCATTTTAGTCTCTTACTTATACTCTCTTACATCTAGTCTATTATTTCTGATCAATCTTATTTTAACCTAGTCCTGTTTTAACCTAATCTTGAATATTTATACAAATGTAAAATATCCTTTCTTAATTTTTTGCCTAATACTGGAGCATTATTTTTGTCAATAATAAATGGATATCGCATAAAAATATTACCCAAAGGATCAACCAGATAGATATAGTTTGCCTCTAAATCGTGAGTTGCTTTCTTTTGAGATTCTCTCAGAGCTTTTACACCAGAGGTTGTAAATTCACTAGCGGCATGAGGAAAATCATTTTTATAACCTACAAACCCTGTTGGTAAAATAGCCAATTCTTTAATGCGAGAAGCTTCTTTTCCTAGACCAACAAAAATTTGGTTTACAGTATAAAGATTCAATTCAGCGCAAGCCTCATCACAAGTTTTTGGATCAATTGGCACAATCCACCAATAAAGGGTTTCAAATTCTTTACCGGTAATTAGTTTTCCATCTTGACGAATAAAATCATAATCTTCAATATCAGTGACTAGATCGCTGGAAATCAATTCTCCCTTGGCGCCACTTGAACCTGAAAACCAGTTACCAAAATAAGCGACATAAGCCAAAGCAACGGGCGTAATAAACATAACAAATAGAAGTATTAAGGTTTGTCTATTTTTTTTTAAATTTGCATATTTTGATACTTCTTTATCTTCATTAAAATCCAAAAGAAAGTCCTCTTTTTTATTTCACTAATTATGTTTTTTTCGCTTAACAGATGCAACGGCACTGATGATTAATAAAGTAAACGCCAAGGCAAACCACTGAAAGGCATAAGCCAAATGCTTTTCTGGTAACATACTGATCCATTGCCAATCAATATTAAATCCATTGTCATGATTTTTATCTAATCTAATAAGAAAAGGTTCTATACTTTCACCAAGCTTTTCTTCCAGCATTGCAAAAACATGAATATCCATTACTGGCAAACGGTAAACTTGATCGTATTGTTCGATTTCGGCTTCGGATGATAATATATCTTGATTGATTGGATAAATTCTACCAGAGACTTGCCATTCAAAAGGTGGATTGGCAACTTTGGGTAAGTTTTTTCTATTTGTTTTTGCGCTAATCCAGCCTCTATTCACAAAGACCTTTTTGCCGGTTGATTTTTCCGTTACTAAATTGAGTACGTGATAACCTAATTCACCATTTTGTATTTCATTTTCAATCAGATATGTATTCTCATCACTTAAAAATACATCAAATCTAATCGGCATAAATTGTTTCAAATCATCAGAAGAAATTTCTGAAAAATCGGTTATCAATTGGTTAACGCTAGAATCCAACTGTGCTATTCTTTGCTTTTTTTCCTTCGCACGCTCTAACTGCCAATAGCCCAATTCATTAAGTAAGGTCTGCATCAATAAAAATAGGATAAACAGCCAAAAATTAATATTAACTTGGTATTTTCCTATGGAATATGAAATTGAGTGACGCAATTAAAACTCAACTGGTAATTATTTTATAAGGCGCGTATTCTATCATTATGTTGCCTTTCTACCTAGAAGCTTGTCCGGAAAAAGCCAAGAGTAAATTCACTCTAATTTACAGGAAAACCTTATAAATGCTGTTTAAATCCTTAATAGTTGTTGTAATGCTCACCATTTTTTTTACTTTGTTTAGGGCTTTATATTTTTTAGCTAAAGGTAAAAAAGACTCTAATAAGACCGTTAATAGTTTGAGCTGGAGAATTGGATTATCCATTGCGCTTTTTGGATTAATATTACTGGGAAATTATATGGGCTGGATTGAGCCACATGGTTTGCCGATGGTTAAACCAGGATAAACAGACATCACCTTTATTTGAAAAAAGACGATGTGACTCTGTCTCTCATTAATTTACAACTTAAGCATTACCTATAAAAAGACCGAAGCATTGCTTCGGTTTTTTATTTGCTATTTGAAATTTTTATTACATCAAGTAAACAAAGATAAATAAGAATAACCAAACTACATCAACAAAATGCCAATACCAAGCACCCGCTTCATACGCGAAGTGATGTTTTTCAGTAAAATGACCTTTAGAGCAACGGATTGATAATACGATGATAAAGATAGTTCCTAATGTTACATGGAATCCATGAAAACCCGTTAACATAAAGAATGTAGAACCGTAAATACCACTTCCTAAAGTTAATCCCATTTGACCGTATGCGTGATGATATTCCACCGCTTGCAGAACTAAGAAAATAATACCCAACATTGCTGTTAAAACAGTGTAATTCAATAATGCTTGACGGTTATTTTCTTTTAAGGCGTGATGCGCAATAGTTAATGTCCAAGAGCTAGTCAAAAGAATTGCAGTATTAATAGCAGGTAACCCCCACGCTCCCATTCCAGTTGTGGTAGTTCCATCAGGTGTTTTAACTAATGGCCATTCTGGAATAAATTCTGGCCATAAAAGAGCATGAGTCATTACATTGTTTCCTTCACCACCAAGCCAAGGAATGACAAATTGCCTTGTGTACAACAATGCACCAAAAAATGCAGCAAAAAACATCACTTCTGATGCGATAAACCAAAGCATACCTTGTTTAAATGAACGATCCATTTGTGCACTGTATAAACCTTCTACAGACTCTTTAATAACATCTTTCCACCAGTTGAAAACCATATAAATCATGACTGCCATAGCAGCCATAAATACAAATTTTCCCCAACCTGCTTCACCAGTTTCTACAAAGGTTCCGGATTGTTGAATAAAATTTCCTGCGCCATATGCAATAAAAAACAACGCCACTGCGCCAACAATTGGCCAAGGGCTCTGCTCTGGCACGTAGTAACTTTCGTACTTTTCTTCTGTTTCTGTGCTCATTTTAATTCTCCATTTAAACGAATCAAATCGTTTACAATTGTCATTCGTTTTATTTGGTCCCAACCGATCCAGCATTCACTGAATCCGTGATATTAAATAATTGGTAAGATAAAGTTAATCGTGTAATGTCTTCTGGAATATCCGCATCAATAAAAAATTTCATTGGCATTTTAATATCTTCTCCTGCCAATAATTTTTGTTGATCAAAACAAAAACATTCAGTTTTATTTAAATATAGCGCAGCTTCTCCCGGCGAAACACTCGGCACTGATTGTCCCACTATATCGAACTTAGAATTATTTTTAGCGTAAAAAATCACTTCATTAAGTTCGCCCGGATGAACCTCAATCGACTTGAGTTGAGATTCAAACTTCCATGGCATCCCACGATTGACATTCGTTAAGAACTCCACTGTTACAATCCGGTTTTTATCAATATCGACATTTTGGTATAAAGCTTGACCTCGGGTCTTACCATTGATACCAGTAATATCGCAAAAGACGTTGTAAAGAGGGACTAAAGCAAACGCAAATAGAAACATACCGCCAACGATTGCTACCAATCGTTTAATCAATTTACTATTTTCTTGTGCTTGCTCAGTCATTATTTTAACTACTCAACTAATCTACTTTAGGTGGCGTACTGAATGAGTGATAAGGTGCCGGTGTTGGCATTGCATCCCACTCTAAACCCGTTGCTCCATCCCATTGTTTTTCATCTGCTTTTTTACCATTACGAATCGCCATGATAATTGTCACAAAGAAAAAGACTTGAGTTAAACCTAAACCAAATGCACCAATACTAGCCCACATATTGAAGTCAGCAAACATCATATTGTAATCAGGAATACGTCGAGGCATACCCGCTAATCCGCTAAAGTGCATTGGAAAGAAAGTTAAGTTTACGAAAACCATGGATAACCAAAAATGTATTTTACCTACTGATTCGTTGTACATTTTTCCAGTCCACTTAGGGAACCAGTAATAAACCGCTGCAGTGGTACCGAAAATGGCACCAGGGAATAATACGTAATGGAAATGGGCTACAACAAAGTAAGTATCGTGATATTGGAAATCAACCGGAGCCATTGCAAGCATAACGCCTGAGAAACCACCAATTGTAAATAATATAACAAATGCAATTGAGAACAACATTGGCGTTTCAAATGTTAAAGAACCCTGCCACATTGTTGCAACCCAGTTAAAGACTTTAACACCTGTTGGAACTGCAATTAGCATGGTTGCAATCATGAAAAATAATTCTCCAGCAATCGGCATACCTACTGCAAACATATGATGCGCCCATACAATGAAAGATAACAACGCGATTGAAGCCGTAGCATAAACCATTGATGAATAACCGAATAATTTTTTACGCGAAAATGCAGGAATAATTTCTGAAACCACGCCAAATGCTGGTAAAACCATAATGTAAACTTCAGGATGCCCAAAGAACCAGAATATATGCTGGAACATAACAGGATCACCACCACCAGCAGCATCAAAGAATGCTGTACCGAAATGACGGTCAGTTAACATCATTGTGACTACACCCGCTAAAACAGGCATAACCATAATAAGCAAGAACGCAGTGATTAACCAAGTCCATACAAATAATGGCATTTTCATTAATGTCATGCCAGGAGCACGCATATTGAAAACTGTAACGATGACATTAATGGCACCCATAATGGAAGATATACCCATCATATGAACACCCAGAATAAAGAAATCAGTACTTGGTGGCGCATAAGTCGTTGAAAGAGGTGCATAAAAAGTCCAACCGAAGTTAGGCGCTCCACCTTCCATAAATAATGAAGAAAGAAGTAACGTAAAAGCAAAAGGTAAAATCCAGAAACTCCAGTTATTCATTCTAGGTAGAGCCATATCTGGTGCACCAATTTGCATTGGAATTAACCAGTTAGCTAGACCTACCATACTTGGCATAACGGCACCAAAAACCATAATTAAACCATGCATGGTTGTCATTTGGTTAAAAAATGCAGGCTCTACAAATTGTAGTCCAGGCTGGTATAGCTCGGCACGGATAACCATTGCCATTGCACCACCAGTAAGGAACATGATGAAAGAAAACCACAAGTACATCGTTCCGATGTCTTTATGATTGGTTGTATATAACCAGCGTTTTATGCCGGTTGGGCGATGATCGCTCATATTGATCGTCTCCTTTAGTTACCGGCTTTAAAAGCCTGAATGTCAGTGGGTGTAACTGTATCACCAGTGTCATTACCCCAAGCATTACGCTCATAAGTAATTACAGCTGCTAATTCAGCATCAGTAAGTTGTTTGCCAAAAGCTTGCATTCCACCAGTAGAACCATCGACAACCATTGTCATATGAGCTGCTACAGGTCCAGTTGCAATAACACTGCCTTTAAGTGCAGGGAAAGCTCCAGCGACCCCGGTTCCATTGACTTGATGACACATTGCACATTTAGCATCATAGGTAGTTTTACCTAGCACCATCAGTTTATCTAAGTCCCAACTAGCGGCAGCGGCAGCGGCAGCGGCTTTTTCAGTAGCGATACGCTCTGCATCTTTACCTGCAACCCATTTAGCAAAATCTTCTTTACTAACTGCTTTAACAACGATTGGCATAAATCCATGATCTTTTCCACAAAGCTCTGTACATTGACCTCTGTAGATTCCAGGAGTAGGGATATTCGTCCAGGTTTCATTAATAAAACCAGGAATAGCATCTTTTTTAACCGCGATTTCAGGAACCCACCAAGAGTGGATAACATCCTCAGCAGTAACTAAAAATCGAACCTTAGTATTGATAGGTATAACCATTTCATTATCGACTTCTAGAAGATAATTTTCGCCTTTAGGTTTAGCATCGGCATTAAAATCCTCAAACTGATTGCGAGGAGTTGATAGATTACTGAAGAATTCTATATCTTGCTCTAAATATTTGTAATGCCATTTCCATTGAGAACCAGTAATCTGGATACTCATTTCGGAGTTCGTCGCATCTTCCATCTTAATTAACAATTTCACCGATGGTATCGTTAAGTAAATTAGAATGAGAACAGGAATTGTTGTCCAAATAATTTCCATTTTAGTGCTATGTGAAAACGTAGCAGGTGTTGGATTTCTGGATTTACGATGAAAAATAAATGAATAAAACATTGCTCCGAAAACAACCACAGATATAGCAACCATCACCCATACAACCATCATATGTAGTTCATAGGCTTCAATACTAGTTTCTGTAACTCCGGGGCGCATATTCAATTCAGAAGCTGCTTGTACTATACCACTAAGCATAAAGCTCATTAGCGTAGTCATACCAGCAATCAACTTGCGTCGAATGGCCATTGAGAGATCTCCAATTTTTATTTTAAAACGGGTCTGCCCGTCTTTTAGGATTTTATGAAAATAAGGAACTTAGGACTTAATGCAAGCTTTAACCTAGATTGATCCAAGGTTAAACTGATGCTTTTAAACAAAAAGTTACATTAAATTTAGCAAAGACTTTGCAGTTTTGCCAAATATTTGCCTGTACCCCTCCTTATTGTGGTGGAATTATAAAGATCGGTGTTAAGGAATCAAGCAAAATAATCGCTATTTACCTAGATACAAATTGACGCAGAGGTGATACAGGTCATTTTTGATTCATTGAAAAGTAATATTCATTGAATATATGGTTTAATTTTTTCATCTATTGAGTAATTAGGATAGATCTTTCTGAATGATTCTAACTCTTTATTTGCTTGAATATTTTGTGATTCTTTAAAGAGTGTAACGATACGTTTTACCCATATTTCTTGCTCTGGATATTCTGATTTAGATAGTTGGCTTCCAGTATAAAGGTTTTGATTACCAATTTGCTCATGCTTAGTTTCGATTATACTAGTATCATTTTTTGTTGAAGCGATGACTTCGATAAACCCTTTTGAAACAAATTGTGCGCTTTCATTCAGAGATTCAGAATTTTTGCTGTCTGTAACACGAAGATCTGAACTAGGTATTTTTATGTTTTCATCAAATTCGGCTAAAGCTTGTTCTCTTTTTTTCATTCTTGTCAAGCTAACAGTGGATGGCTTAGAAATTAATTGACTTTGCTCTCTATCATTAGCAATGAACTCAATTTGTATTTGAATAGTTTTCTGTTGATCGGCTAACTGAGCACCACTATCAGCAACATACTGAGATGGTACGCTTTTAAATAACGGTTGCCACAAAGCTTGAAAAGCAAAAACGGTTAAAACAAAACCTCCAGCTACAAAGGAAGGCAATGCTAATCTTCTCCACCACTGCTTGGGGTTAAGTGTTCCGGCAAACTGTAAATCAACTGCCAATGACTCTTCTTTTACATAACTATGCCTGCCTTCTAATACCTCTCTATGAGAAAAGGCTAAAATCTGTTTTTCAATTGCTTTATCAACAACCAAATTAGAATCACCGGATAATAGACCCGCAATATCAGCTATAACCTTATTACTATTGTTATTATTTACCTCATATGAAGAATCAACATTCGCATGATTAATTTTCTCAACGCTTTCTTTAGATGATGAATTCATTGTATTGACCTTTATTTAATTCTTTAACTTAAATTCATTAGAGTGTAAAAGTTGCTTTAGTTTATTTGTGGCATATCTTAGTCGGCTCTTAACAGACTCTTTTTTACATCCCGTTATTTCTGCAATTTGTCCTATCGAAAGATCATTGTCCATTTTTAATAGAAGTGTATTCTTTTGTTCAAAAGGTAACTCGCTAATTGCCTTTCTTAAAGAATGGACTTTAAAAGTCCCATCCCCTAATTCAGGCTCTACTGAAGAGTAAGAGTTTCTTGATAAATCGATATTAGCTTCACTTAGGCTGTCTTCATATTCACAATCAAACATACGTTTTTTTTCTTTTCTATAAGTATCAATAATATGATTTTGTGCAATGCGATATAAATAAGTAGTAAATTTAGCTGTAGATTGATAACGGTTACGAGATCTAACTAACTTCATCCAAATTTCCTGAAAGCATTCTTCTGCAATTGATACATTTCTAAATTGCCTAATGCAATATCTATACAATGACGATTGATGGCGTCGATAAAGTTCTTCAAATGCATCTGAATAACCATTTGAGTAATTTTGCATCAAGACTTCATCTGATTGATCTGACAATTTAACTATCTCTGAATGGCTTTTTGTATATTCAGGTGGCAGACTGCTATTAGGTTTCGTTGATGTCATTTCTAAACAAATACCTGTAATGCTTTTAAGATACACTAAATTATATAACCCCTTTTCGCCCATTCTTTTTATACAAACGATTCAAAGACAATAAAGGGTTAAATATTATTATTAATCTTGTGCCATACTTCTATTTAATAGTGAAAATAGCAAAGTAAAAAAATTATGATCATTAATAATACAGTTTACAGTCGTATATCTAATAGAGCCGTTATCTGTTGTTTTATATTTAGTTCATCATTTTCTATTTCGAGTAAAACCGAGGAAAGCTCTCCTAAAGAAGACATTATACCAATTAAGGAGAACAATACTGTTTTACCAAATACCAATTTACTAACTTTATCTTACTATATAGATAACCAATCTTTACTCGAAAATATTCAATATGACTATTACGTTAACCAAAAACATCTTGAAACAATCAATGACGGTGAACTACTTATACTGAAGCATAATGCTAAGAACAGGAAGAAAAGAGGTAATATATTATTTTTACATACCAATGGTGAAAGCGCCAATCATCATCGACTTGTTAGACCGTTATCTATCCAGTTAAGTAAATTAGGCTGGAATGTTTTTATTCCCAATATAGCTAAAGAAGATTTCATTAAACCCAAATTTGGAACAAAAAGGAATATATTTGAATCGAGTAATCAGAAAGCAAAAACGATAAGTCAAACTTCTGAAATCAAGCAAAATGATACTGAAGAGAAAATACAATCAAATGAACCCGCAAAAAAAGAACAAAAAGAGGTGACTACAAAAACTAATCCTAGCAGTCCAAAATCATCAGAGAATCAATATTATTTTGATTCAGTGGATAAATACCAAAATTATACAAAAGAAATATGTGAGAAGGTTTTATCTGATCCAGAATGGATAAAACAACCTGGAATTTTTATTTTAAATCAAACAAGCAGTTATTGGGGGTTAGGCTGTTTAACAAACATCCCGATCCCCACAATTTTCTTAGATCCTCAATTGCCTTTGGGTGTCGAAAACAATATCAAAGAGATTTTTTCTAATCAATCTAGCTCATTTTACGTTTTTTATTCTCAATTAACGGCAAATACAAAAATGGCTTCGTTTTCAAAAGCCCTATCAAGTAATCAATGGCGATCAAAAAATCAAAGATACAGTCAAGGAATTTTGCCAAAAGGAAGTCTAAATATTGAAGATATAAGTCTTGCTAAACGAATTACAGGTTGGGTTGAAAAGTTAAGACAAACACAAAACTAAATTTAAATAATTTTAATTTAGTTTCGATTTTATTAAAAAATAAAATCGAAAGCTTCATTTTAAAACTAAAAATTATTTCCTCTAAAAAGCTCATACATGGTTAAAAACAATAAAATAAAGCTAAAAAGCAAAATATCTTCATTTATTTCCATTTTTCTTTCATTTTTTATGTTTTTTTTTTGTATTTTCTGAAATCTAGTTATACACTTCGCTTTGAACCAACTACATTAAAACTACATCTCAAAAAAGTGGAGAATATTATGGCCAAAGGTGGCATGAAAAAGAAACTCAAAGTAGCTAAGAAAGTAGCTCCTAAAAAATTAGCTAAAAAATCAGCCAAGAAAGTAGCTCCTAAAAAATTAGCTAAAAAATCAGCCAAGAAAGTGGCTCCTAAAAAATTAGCCGTAGCAAGTAAAGCAACAGCATCTGCAATTGCTAAAACATCAAGCGCTTGTAATACAGCAAATACTGGTGTTAAAAAATCTGAATCTTCTTTAAAAGCTATGGTATCTAAAGTTGTAGCTGCAACTAAAACAGTAGCAGCAAAGAAAACAGCAGCAGCAAAAAAGAAAACAGTAGCAACCAAAAAAGCGGTTAAAGCAGCTGTTACAGCAAAAGCAAAAGCATCTGCTAATGTTAAAGCCCAAAAAGCTAAAGTTAAAGCCGCTAAAGATACTCAAAAAGCAGCTATGACTTTACATAATGCAACAAGTGCTGTTAGTGAAAAGCTTGCAAGTGCAGCAGCTAAAGATGCTAAAGCAGTATCTTCATTGCAAAGCAAACAAGCAAATGCAATGAGCAAACTTGAAGCTAAACTTCTTAAAGCTGCAGCCATGCCTAAGAAAAAAGCTAAAAAGAAAGCAAAGAAAAAAGTAGCAGCTCCTGCTAAAAAATAAGTTTTAACCAAAACTTATCAAAAAAGGAAGCCTAGGCTTCCTTTTTTATTGTATTAATTTTAGTTAACCGCTTAACTTGCTTTAGCTGTTACCACTCTTGGTCTTTCTACCCGCTCTAATAATCTGCGCATCTCATTTTTTGCATCATTTGAGCCGTAGAGATTTTGTTGAAATACCGTTTTCCCTTCAAAAATACTTCTAACATAAATAGATCGATCTTTTATCAAATGAGCCCCTTCATTGTAAAGCTTCATTGCAAGCATTCTTTCATCATGTCTTCTTGTATCAACAGCATTTACACATTTTATTATTCGTTTATTTCTTATTAATCGAATCGCTCGGTTCACAGCTTTAAGATCAAGCGTGCTAGCTCTCATCGGTAAAATAATAGTTTCTTCTTCAGGTAACCTTTCTAAACTAGGGGCATAGTCACATATTAAATAATCGACATTAGGCATAACCTGTGGCTTGTCGGCTAATACGGTAAAAGGTAATTTTCTACTAGCAAAAACATCAAAAGCAGAAAGTTGAGGATCGAGATCACATAAAATAACCTTATTTCCAGCATAATAAGCTGCCGCGGCAAAGTTTAAAGCTAAGGTTGTTTTTCCAACACCTCCTTTAGGAGACCAAAATGCAATTCTTCTCATAGTCGTTTCTCTACTGCTCTTTTGAGTTCAAATCTTGAATCTCTCTTGCGTACTAGCCATAAAATATTTCAATTAAGTTATCTCCCGCTTTATGAGTGGGCACTCCAAGAGATAAGTCACTATCTTCTAACAATGGAAATTCTTCTCTTCTTAAATAGAATTCTAGACCATTTTTGGGTTTTAGGTAACATCCATTAGTAGAATGATCGATTAGAACGAACTTTCCTCGGTTAAAACCAATATGACAATGTTCTCTTGAAACTTGCGTTCCCTCTACAGTTATCTGACAGCTAGATAGATTTCTTCCAAACATAAAAGGTGTCATTTTTGCATCAATCACTATTTCTATGTCACCTTTCTTAAGCGTTAAAATTTGATCCTTAATATGTTCTAATACGACATCCATGGATAAAAACCGAGTTTCATTATGTAAATCACTATCACCTTGCCAATACATTCTAAAAACGGCTGAAGGTTCAGTAGCTCCTTTAAATGTAACTCTATCAAACTCTCTAGCGTGAGATTTTTGTGAAGTGGGTAGTTCTACCAATAAACCTTGGGAAAATAATATTTGGCTACCTTTTGCCATTTTTGTTAAATATGCTGCATCATTCACGGTTTCAGCAAATAGATCACCATTTTCCTCAAGTACTTCACCAAAAGATATTCCAATACTAACTTGTAAACGATGCTGAGAAAAACTTGCTTCAAAACTTTTCTGAATAGCAATAGCGGTTTCGATACAGGATTTCCCGTCATTAAAACAAACCATGACTTCATCACCAATGGTTTTTACAACTCGACCCTTATATTTGACTGAAAGATTCTTAATATCTAAGATAAGTTGATCAATAATTGATTTAGCGTGACTATTGCCTTTAGTTTTATAGAGAGCACTACTTCCTGAAATATCAGCAAATAACACCGCTTTATTTTTGTTTCTATTGATAAGCATTAGATTGTAAACGAATTAATTTAATAAAGCTTGTACCATAAAGTATAGCATTGAACCTTTAGTTAATAATGTCGATTAGATTTTGTTTCTGCGCGATAAACGCGTTAGTTGGTCGTCCATCTGCTAGTTTTTCAACCTCATTATATAGAATTTCATAACTCGAGAAAACATTAGCAAGCTCTCCTGATTTTAACAAATACCTCGGATTTTTTGGACTACCAAATTTTTCACTACCTTCCAAGAAGGTTTGGTAGACAATAAAGCCACCCGGTTTTAATAGTGAGTCTAGATGTTTTAATAATGGTCTATGTAAATATCGTGAAAGAATAACTAGATTGAAATAACTAAGCCACTTGCGAGGAAATTGAATGTCACCTCCGTTAGTTCCAGTTTTTTCTAAATCAAATTTAACCGTTTGAACATCACAATGATTATTGCTAGCTAGGATCTCAACTCTTTCTAACGCTGATGATAGGTAATCGACAGCTGTCATTTCCCATTGGTTGATTGCCATGAAAACACTATCTCGACCTGCACCACAAGCCAAATCTATTCCAGTTAATAACTGAAAATCATCATCTTTATTACATCCATTTTCATCTGAGTGAATTGCTAGAGAATTCTCTACAAACCTTGTAACTACAGAGGATGGCTTCCATAACCGATTCCTGGTATTACCCGACTCAAACCAATTATAATTTTTATAGGTGGTAAAAAAAACATCCGAATCTAACTTAAAGAGGACTTCATACCCCTTATTATTTAAAAAAATTTCCGCTTTAATTATGTCATTTATATCACCAATTAAAGAAATTTTTTGGCTTGATTCAGGAAGCTCATGCAGCCTATTGACTAGATCTGACGCAATAATATTGCAGGAATTTTTAAGGTGTCGCTCAATGAATTGAATTGTATTTCTAAGATCAATAACAGCGGATTGAGTCAGAGCATAAAAATCAAATTTACTCAAAATAGGTACCATAAAGTTGTTTGTTGTGAAGATAAGTTATTTTTTAAAACCCAGCAATTGACGCTCCTTTCGCCACTCTTCATCTTGAATATAACCATTTTCATCAATGTGAGGATATCGAAAATTATTTTTATCGCAAAAAAATTTGACCTCGGGGTGTAACCAGCCAAACCTTAACAACTCACAATGATCATCTTGCAGTTGTCTGGATTTATACATTTTTTTAGCTTTTCTTTGCCTTTGCGCTTCATACAAAATGATAGCAGTTGCTACTGACACATTAAGTGATTGAACCATACCTAACATAGGAATTAAGATATGTTCATCTGCCATTTCAGCAGCCTGCTCACTAACACCATACAATTCAGAACCAACCAAAATACAACTGGGTTTTGTATAATCAATTTCTCTAAAGTCGGTGGCACGATCAGAAAAATGAGCAGCTAAAACTTGCTTTTTCTCACTTTTCATTTGCTCTAAACCCATTTGCAAATTTTCTTTTCGATATGTTTTAACCCAACGACAACTTCCCATTGCTGTATTCTCCATTTTTTTCTCATGGGCTTTTAATCGACTATTTTCTGGAAATACAGCATGAACTTCACCAATACCAACAGCATCACAGGTTCTAATAATCGCCGCTAGATTGTGAGGTTTATGAACTTCATCCATGAAAACTGTCAAATTTTTTTGACGCTTGTTTAACAGCTGAATGATTTTTTCATTTCTAGGGTTTTGCATTCTTTCTGTCTCTAACTTAAACCCACAACTGCATCCATCTCTACCAATGCACCTTTAGGAAGCTCTTTCACTCCAACAGCCGCTCTTGCAGGGTAAGGTTGCTCAAAATATTCTGACATAATTTCGTTAACCGTTGAAAAACAACTTAAATCAGTTAAGAAAATATTAAGTTTGACGATATCATTGAGAGAGTTATTTGCGGCATTACAAACTGCTTGAAGATTTTTAAATACTTGATGAATTTGTCCATTAATTTCTTCCGATACAAAAAGCATAGTTTTAGGATCAAGAGGTATTTGACCAGAGATATACAGGCAATCACCATGCTTTACGGCTTGAGAATAAGTGCCGATCGCTTCAGGCGCATTGGCAGTATTTATAATTGATTTTGTCATTTCATTGCCTATTTCAAAGGTTAATTATCTATTTCTTGAAACTTTCAAAACAAAGTTTAAAGCCCTAATTCTTTTAATTAAATGTGCTAACTGTAAACGACCTTTTACCTCAATTAAAAAACTTAAAAGATTTGTAGAGCCTTCTTTAGTATCGATATTAATATTAGCGATGTTGGCTCCGTCTTCTGCTATAAGGTTAGTCACTTTAGCCAAAACACCATGACGATTGACGACTTCGACTTTTAATTCAACCCTAAAAGTCCCTTCAACATCTTTTTCCCACTGTACGGGCACATATTTATCTAATTTATTTTCATGATCGGAAATATTATTGCAGTCTTGTTGATGCAGAATAAATCCGCCCGCGCTGTTAATGGTACCGACGATTGAATCACCAGGAACTGGGTGGCAACATTTAGCGTACTCAATCATCATACCTTCTGTACCCTTAATGGCTAATGGTCGGTTACTATTATCGTGGGGTTTAGTAACTTCTTCAATTTTAGGTACTAGTCTATGAGCAATAATAACACTCGCCGTTTGACCTAAACCTATCTCAGCCAATATATCGTCAAAACTTTCTTTATGTGTTTCTTTTTCTACCTTGTCTAAAACACTCTTATCTAGCGAATCTAATGAAATGTTGCCTAGGCTTTTTTCCAATAATCGTCGACCCAAATCAATAGCATCATCACGCCTTAGATTCTTAATAAAGTGCCTAATGTTGGTTCGCGCTTTACTAGTTGATACAAAACTTAACCACCCTGGATTTGGTTTTGCACCTGGAGCAGTAATAATTTCTACGGTTTGACCATTAATCAAAATACTTGAAAGTGATACTATTTTTGAATCAACTTTACAGGCAATACAACTATTGCCAACATCAGTGTGTATTGCATAAGCAAAATCAACGGGGGTCGCATTTTTTGGTAACTCAATAATGCTCCCATTTGGTGTGAATAGATAAACCTCATCTGGAAAAAGATCAATTTTTACATTTTCTATAAAGTCGAGAGAATCAACCGTATTTTTTTTGAGCTCTAAAAGGTTATTCATCCACTCTCTAGCTTTTAATTCAGCTCTGTTTACATCCGACGTATTTTTATAAATCCAATGAGCAGCAACGCCATTTTCTGCCATATTATCCATTTCATTTGTTCTGATCTGTACTTCAATATGGAGGCCATACGGACCTTTTAAAGTGGTATGTAGAGATTGATAACCGTTAGTTTTTGGGATCGCTATATAATCTTTAAATCGGCCAGGCACAGGGCAGTATAAGTTATGTAATTGACCAAGAATTCGATAACATTTATCCTCGCTATCGGTAATAACTCTAAACCCGTAAACATCCATAACTTGTTTGAAAATACCGGTTTTTTCCTGCATTTTTTGGTAGATACTAAAAACGCTTTTTTCTCTTCCATCAACTTCAGATTCAATACCTTCAGCTTGTAACCGACTATGGATATTTTGGGTCACATTAGTGACAATTTCTTTTCGATTACCCGATGCTTTTCTAACTGACTCTTTTAAAACTCGGCATCGCATTGGATATTGTGCGGCAAAGCCTAAATCTTCCAACTCACGTCTAATTGCAAACATCCCTAATCGGTTTGCAATCGGCGCATAAATTTCCATCGTTTCTTTTGCAATTCGAACACGTTTTTCTGTTTTAAGCGCACCCAAAGTTCTCATGTTATGAAGTCTATCGGCAAGTTTGATCAAAACCACTCGCAGATCTTCGACCATTGCCATCATCATTTTCTGGAAATTTTCAGCTTGTGCTTCTTGGCGAGAACGGAATTTAATTTGAGTTAGCTTACTCACCCCTTCCACTAACATCGCAACCCGATCACCAAATAACTCTCTAACTTGCTCTCGGCTTACTTCACAATCCTCAATGACATCATGCATCAGCGCAGCCATGATAGTTTGAGCATCTAAATGTAAGGTTGTTAAAATCTTTGCGACAGCTACAGGGTGGGTAATATAGGGATCGCCACTCGAACGCAGCTGACCTTCATGTGCGTCTCGAGCAAAAATATAAGCTTGTTGAATTGATTCAACTTGAGATTCATCTAAATAACTTTGAACTTGTTCTTTAAGTCCACGAAATAGATACACTCAGCCATTCTCCTAAAAAATTAAGTACTAATTAAATAATAAGTGTTTAAGAGAATAACAGGCGACATTTAGACAATAAAATCTTCACTTAATTCTACATCCAACACATCTTCTACTGGTGGAGCGCCTAACTTATCAATATTTTCTTTTGTTACTAAAAATGCTTCAATTTCTCTTAGTGCTACAACGGTTGGTTTATCATTATCCCAATCGACCATAGCATCTTTTCCACCTGTCGCTAATTGACGCGCTCTTTTTGACGCTACCATAATTAGGTCAAATCGATTACCAATTGCATCTACTGCATCTTCAACTGTTACTCTTGCCATCTGAAACTCCGAACTTAAATGTTAATCTACTAGCCAATGCAACAAGTGACACCAGCTTTAATTTTTTTGACAGCATTACCACTTAAAATCAAGTATCAAAAAAGGTCGCATAGTGTACCTCATATAGCTTATTACTCCAAAAGATTGCTCAACATTTGGGCATGTTTTTGCTGCTGAATCGGTAATTTTTGCCTTTCAGCTTGTATAATAGCCTTGATCTCTTCAACCGCTATAGAAAAATCATCATTAATGACTAAATAGTCATATTCATTATAGTGAGACATCTCACTAATTGCTTCACTCATTCTCTGATTAATCACTGAATCATCATCTTGACCTCGACCTTTTAATCTTGATTCTAATGCTGAACGACTAGGTGGTAAAATAAAAATCGAACAGCTCTTAGGAATTTGTTCTTTAATCTGCCCAGCACCTTGCCAATCAATTTCTAAAATCACATCAATGCCTCTGTTAATTTGCTCTGTAATTGATGATTTACTCGTACCGTATAAGTTACCAAAGACAATCGCATATTCGTGAAACGCTTTTTGCTCAATTAGGGAGTTAAACTCTTCAGCAGTAACAAAATGATAATCTTTGCCGTCCACTTCAGATTCACGCTTACTACGAGTAGTATGAGAGATGGCGGTTTGCACGTTTGTTAACTCTTTAATTAACTGTTTTAACAAACTAGTTTTTCCCGCACCAGAAGGAGCAGAAACAACAAATAAATTAGCTTTGGCTACCATCTTTTACAACGTTCCTTAAAGTTCAACATGCTAAGGCTATTAATCCCAAGACTATTAATCAATATTAACAATTGTTTAAGCTTTTCTAAAGGGCTATTCAATATTCTGGACTTTATTTTTGAGCATAAAATTACACTCTTTAAAATTCATACCGTTATTCTTTCTAAAATAAATTTGTTTCTTCACTTTCCATATAGATGTTTCTCCTATCCTTAATTGACCAATCTTTGAATAGTATTGCAACTAATATCGACTCATATTTTGTCTTAATTTATTGCCTTCATTCACCCTTTCTTTTACCTGTCAAAAAATAAGTGTATTTAGATAATTAAACCTTGTAATAGAACTCAAGTCACTCTATATTGTGCCTCATTGAATAAATATAACCCTATATAGTGTTTTTGGTTATATTTTATTTATTGAGATTGAAGCTCAGGAAGTTGGTGAAAATCCAGCACTGTCGCGCAACGGTATTAAAAGCTTTGGCTTTTTAAGTCCGATACTGGCTTTAACTTAACCCCTATTAACCAACTTGCCTCGCGTTAAGGTATTGGAGTAATGAGCTATCTCATTTTCTTTTTTGCGCGAGTTTGTTTTTTAAACAAGCAATAGAAGGAAATAATATGCTCGAATCTAACGCTCTTAAATCTAATATAGTTACCCAACTAGATGATCGGTTAACACCAGACTCTCCAAAAACAGCTAAAGATGAAGATTTTGCCGAGTTAGGCTCTCAATATTCAGTTATTAGACGTAATGGTCAACGTACACCTTTTGATGTAGTAAAAATTTCTGTGGCACTCACTAAAGCATTTTTAGCGGTAGAAGGTAGTCAAGCGGTTGGCTCAACTCGCATTCATAAATTGGTTGAAAATATTGCGAAACAAGTTTTTACAGCGCTCATTAGACGTATTCCTGAAAGTGGCGTCATGTACATTGAAGATATTCAAGACCAAGTAGAGCTAGGGTTAATGCGTTCTGGTGAACAAAAAGTGGCTCGTGCTTATGTGTTATATAGAACGGAGCGAATGCAACAAAGGTTAGAGTCCGAAAAAGATGATCATCAATCCGCCAGCGAAAAACTAACTTTTGTGGAAGTGAAGCGAGAAGATGGCACATTATTAAAAATTGATCATTCTGTAATACAAGTGCAAATTAACTTGGCTGTACAAGATTTAACGGAAGTTAGTTCTAACGGTATTTTTGAACAAATACTTAAGAGTTGTTTTGAAGGGATGAAAGACTCTGATTTAGCTGAAATTATGGTGCTAAGTGCTCGTGGACTAATTGATCAAGAGCCCAATTATAGTCAAGTTTCTGCAAGATTATTGTTAGCTAATTTAGCCGTTGAAGCGGTTGGCTTTGTTCATAAGTCAGCTATAGCTTTAGGAGAACTTGATATGAACCAAGTTTATAATAAGTATTTTAGCGATTATTTAAAAACGGCAAGCGAGTTAAAATTATTAGATGATGAACTAACACGTTACGACATCAAACGATTAACCGCAGCCATTAAACCAGAGCGCGATCAGTTATTTAATTACCTTGGTTTACAAACACTTTATGACCGTTATTTTATTCAAAGTGATGGTGTTCGGTTTGAATTACCGCAAGCGTTTTTTATGCGAGTTGCTATGGGACTTGCCATTAATGAAGTGGACAGAGAAGAACGTGCTATAGAGTTTTACAATCTACTCTCATCTTTTGATTTTATGAGTTCTACACCAACGTTATTTAACTCTGGCACATTAAGACCTCAACTATCTTCTTGTTATTTAACCACTGTACCTGATTCACTTTACGGTATTTATGATTCGCTGCGAGATAATGCAATGCTGTCTAAATATGCGGGTGGCTTAGGTAATGATTGGACGCCCGTTCGTGGAATGGGTTCACATATTGTTGGCACAAATGGTAAGTCTCAAGGCGTGGTTCCATTTTTAAAAGTGGCAAACGATACAGCGGTTGCCGTTAATCAAGGTGGTAAGCGAAAAGGGGCTATGTGTGCTTATTTAGAAACCTGGCATATTGATATAGAAGATTTTTTAGAATTAAGAAAAAACACGGGCGATGAAAGACGCAGAACTCATGACATGAACACGGCTAACTGGTTGCCAGATCTGTTCTTAAAGCGTGTTTGTGAAGAAGAGCTGTGGACTTTATTTTCACCAGAAGAAGCACCAGACTTGCATGAGCTTTATGGCAAAGCGTTTGAAAAAGCTTATGTGGCTTATGAAAAAAAAGCGGCTAATGGAGAGCTTCAGTTAACTAAAACAATCAGCGCAGTTGATCTTTGGCGAAAAATGTTAGGGATGATTTTTGAAACCGGACACCCTTGGATCACGTTTAAAGATCCTTGTAATATTCGTTATACCAATCAACATAAAGGTGTGGTCCATAGCTCTAATTTATGCACTGAAATTACGCTGCATACCAACGAAAAAGAAATAGCAGTTTGTAATTTAGGATCTATTAATTTAGCGCAACATGTTGGTAAAGATGGTGTTGATCATAAAAAATTACAACGTACAGTCACAACCGCCATGCGAATGTTAGACAATGTGATTGATTACAATTATTACAGCGTGCCTCAAGCAAGACATTCCAATTTACAGCATCGTCCTGTTGGGCTTGGTTTAATGGGATTTCAAGATGCACTTTATCTTCAAAACATTGCTTATTCAAGTGAAGCTTCTGTTGAGTTTGCTGATAGCTCTATGGAAGCCATTAGTTACTATGCGATAAAAGCTTCATCTGATTTAGCTAAAGAACGTGGCAGTTACTCATCTTTTAAAGGCTCTTTATGGAGCCAAGGAATTCTGCCGATTGATTCTGCTAAAAAACTGGGCGAAGAAAGGGGCAATTATTTTGAGCAAAACCTGACTAGCACATTAGATTGGGATTCATTAAGGCAACAAGTTCAACAAGTAGGCATGAGAAACAGTAATTGTTTAGCTATTGCACCTACAGCCACTATTTCAAATATTTGTGGCGTGAGTCAATCCATAGAACCCATGTATCAAAACATGTATGTAAAGTCGAATTTGTCGGGTGAGTTTAGTGTGGTTAATGGCTATTTAATTAACGAATTAAAAACACTAAATATTTGGGATGAAGTCATGAATGCAGATCTTAAATATTTTGATGGTTCTGTACAAAATATTAATCGTATTCCAGATGAATTAAAGGCAATTTATGCAACCGCTTTTGAAGTTGATTCTTGCTGGTTAATTGAAGCGGGATCAAGAAGACAAAAATGGATTGATCAAGCACAAAGCTTAAATCTTTATATGGCTGAGCCATCCGGAAAAAAACTTGACCAACTCTATAAATTGGCTTGGATAAGAGGATTAAAAACAACCTATTATTTGCGTTCGTTAGGTGCAACTAAAATGGAAAAAAATAACGAAACCGCTGAATTGAGAATGGTGGATGAAGTCCCAAAAACATGCTCAATTTTAGACCCCGATTGTGAAGCATGCCAATAACGTTACGCGTTATTTAAAAGTCAATGAATGAAAACTAATATAGAAATAAAAGGAACAGGAACATGTTAGATTGGAATGATCCTATTAGTGGATTTAAAAAGAAAAACGCTGAAACAAAGAATGTTCAACAAGAAAAAAAAGTGCCAATGGCGTCATATATTGTCATAGGTGAGAAATCGCAAATTGCTAATTTAGAACCTGTTAAAGTAGAAGATAAACGAATTGTTAATGGCTCAGGTGACATTAATCAATTGGCTCCATTCAAATACCCTTGGGCATGGAATTTTTGGTTAAACGCTAACAAAAATCACTGGACACCATTAGATATAAACATGACTAAAGACGTGTCTGATTATCATCATAAGTTAACAATAGAGGAAAAACATGTTTATGAAAATGTGTTAGCCTATTTAACTACTTCAGATATTCTAGCCATGCGTAATATTGGACTGGCGGTGATGGAAAAAATGACGGCCCCAGAATTACAAATATACCAAGCAAGACAAGTTTATGAAGAAGCTCTGCATACTTGGACTTATCAACATTGCATCGAATCGATCGGTATTAAGCAAAACGAAATTTATAACCGTTATCGAGTAATCCCCGCCATTAATAATAAAATACAAATGGCGAATAAACGCTTAAATTCAGTATTACGTCCAGATATAGATTTGAAAGATAAAGACGAGTTACATAATTTTGTTCATTCATACTTGTTTTTTGCTGGGGTATTTGAGGGCTGTTGGTTTTATAACGGTTTTAGTCCCATTTTCGCATTACAAAGACGAGGACTAATGACTGGAACGGCAGAGCAACTTCAATATATTATGCGTGATGAAGTACTGCATTGTGCGTTTGGTATTCGGGTGGTGAATGAGATCATTAAAGAAGAAAATATGACTTTAGATAAAACTCTGTTACGTCAAATGTGGGATGAAAGTGAAGCGTGTGAAATTGATTATGCCAATTACATTTTGCGAGATCCTATCTTGGGGTATAACGCAGAAGAACATATTGAACAGTTCCGGTTTATTGCTAACAGACGAGCCAAGCAGTTAAATATTGATGAACCATTTCCCGGTGCTAAAAACTCATTAAGCTGGCTAGATGAACAGGCCAATATGCGAAAAGAAAAAAACTTTTTTGAAACACGAGTTACAGAATATCAAACTGGCGCGGCTTTAAGTTGGGATTAAAAACACACTATGCCATCAATTGTGTCACCATATTGAGGAAGTGTAGGCGTGATAGTTCAATGTCTTCATAAACCTTTAGCGAGCTTGCTCTAGATATCTAATTGAGCGACTTTAGAGGCATAGTATAAAGGTAACACTAAAGCACTACTATCTTCTATTGATCCCGTTGAGCCGATTAATTTTATAGTTGCTTTAGGTTGATACCGCTCAACATAAACAGCCAATGATTTAGCGCGTGTACGTTTTCCACTTTTCACTTCAATTGGAACAATTCTGCCATCATCATTTTTATATAAAAATTCAATCTCGCTACGCGCATATTCCCATGAGTAACTCGGGCTAGCAAACTGCACAATCAGTTCGTTTTGAACAAAATTTTCAGCAATATATCCTTTATAGTTATATTTCTGGTCTCGATGTTCTTTATAAGTCAAACCTAACATATGACCAAGCAAGCCAATATCAAATAAGAACAATTTAAAGATATTTTCTTTTGCCAGTGCAGGCAAAGGTGATTTAGGCTCAGAGTCTACTGGATGGCATTTAGACAACAGTTTGCATTTTTCCAACCAATTAATTGGACTCGATAAATCTTGATAACGGCTTTTTTTCTCAATGACATCTTTAAATTTAAACCGTTTTACTGAGTCATCAATATTCCGAGATAATTGAACCGGTATATTATGAAAAATCGCTTGAATATGTTGAGCCGATATTTTGTTTGAGTATTTGCCAAAATCTCTCTCATATCCAGCAATCAAACTTTCATGGATTTGAGTGACTTTATCAATTCGTTCTATGATGCCGGAACCTATACCAGAACTATCTTGAGTTCCAAACCAACTACTAACAGCTTCTGGCATGCCACCAACAAAGTAGTAGTCGATGAGCAAACTAAACAACTTTTCATGAGCAATTTCACTCATATTCATTTGTTCAAAAGCTTTCATTAGAGGTTTTTGATCAGATGCCAATAGAAACTCTTCAAACGTCAGAGGGTAGAGAGCTAATAGCTCCACTTTGCCAACAGGAAATGAACCCAACAAACCAATATTAGAACCTGATGCACAAATATACATATCAGGGCATTGCTCGGCAAAAAATTTAAGCGAATTAACTGCTAACTGACACTCACCAATCTCATCAAAAATAATCAGTGCTTTTTTTCGATTAATGGCAACATTAAATTCGAGCTCAATATTGGTTAATATATCTTCTGGGTTTAAAGATTCTAGGAACAGGTTAGCCAAAGCAGGCTGTTCAAGAAAGTCTAGGCGAATAACCTGATCAAAGTGTTGACCAAATAAAACCTCTAACAGGTATGACTTACCCGTTTGCCTTGCACCATCCAAAAGAACAGGTTTTCTAATAGATAACTCTTTCCAATCTAACAATTTGCTTAATAATAGTCTTTTCATTAACCCTCTCAATAAATGGTCAGAACAATCTCATATCAAAAAAACACTTATGCGCGGTAAAAACATTCATTAAACTACACTTTTACGCGCTTAAAAATGTTGTAAAAAACCATTTTATTGCGCTTAATTAAGTATAGCAGTATAAAAAAAATATTAAAACCTTGTTAAAATCATGTCACCACTATTCTTCTGAAACAAACAGCATAAATTGTAAACAGGCAGAAACATCACTCAATATTTTGGATCTGCTCTCGCATCTGCTCAATCAAAACTTTCAATTCAATCGAAGCACCTGTTGTCTTTTGGCTGATTGACTTAGATCCTAAAGTATTAGCTTCTCGATTTAGCTCTTGCATTAAAAAGTCGAGTCTTCGACCAACAACACCTCCTTTTTTAATCAGGCGAGTAACTTCTTTAATATGCGCATCTAATCGATCTAACTCTTCATCCACATCAATTTTTTGCGCAACCATCACCATTTCTTGCTCAAATCGATTTTCATCTAGCTCTAATTTAACCTCTTCAAATCGATTAAGAATTTTTTCTTTTTGCCACTTTGCAATAACAGGCATTTCTTCTCGGACATAACAAACTTGCTCAGCAATACCATCCAAGCGTTGTTGTATCATCAAGGTGATACTTTGACCTTCCCTTTCTCTCATTTTAATTAATTGTTCAATTGCATCGTCCAAGCTGGATAATAATTCTTTTTCCATTAACTCACTGTCAACATCCTGCTTTTTAACCATTCCACTAAAATTGAGTAACTGAGTCAAATCTGGATCTTGTTTAACCTTTGCGATTGTTTGTAATGATTGATGCGCTTTAATAAGTGACTCGGCAAATTCATGATCGATAGATAACCCTTCATTATTTCCTTGTGAAAAATCTAACCTTAAACTGCAATCAATTTTTCCACGACTAAGCTTTTTTCTTAGTTTTTCTCTCAATTTAAACTCTAACGACCGAAAAACTTCTGGCAATCTAAAGTTAGTTTCTAAATATCGACTATTAACAGAGCGAATTTCCCATGCTCCTGTTCCCCAATTTTTTTCAATTGATTGCCTTGCAAACGCCGTCATACTTTTAATCATAAACTGTCCTTCTAGTTTCTATTCATTACTTTCTTCCATAATTCTAACAATAAAATGCGCTAAATCCTTTAAATAAGCTGAGATTGTTTTAGATACTAGGTAAAATTAGCTTAATTACCTATTTACCAGATTTACGGAGAGAACAATGAGACCAAGCGGAAGAACTAGTAACCAATTACGCCCAATCCAAATTACCAGAAACTTTACCAGTCACGCTGAAGGTTCAATCTTAATTGAAATGGGCGAAACCCGTGTACTTTGCACGGCATCAATTGAAGAAGGTGTTCCTCGTTTTTTAAAAGGTAAAAAACAAGGCTGGTTGACTGCAGAATATGGAATGTTGCCAAGAGCAACACATACCAGAAATAATAGAGAAGCCGCCCGAGGAAAACAAAGTGGACGAACTCAAGAGATTCAACGACTCATAGGACGTTCGCTTCGTGCCGCAATTGACTTGAACCTGTTAGGTGAATACACCATTCATATAGATTGTGATGTATTACAAGCTGATGGTGGAACTCGAACCGCTTCTATTTCTGGTGGTTGTATTGCCTTAGTTGACGCGATAAATCATATGATCCGTAAAAAGAAAATTAAAACCAATCCGATTAAGCATATGATTGGCGCTGTTTCCGTAGGAATATATAAAGGTACACCCGTTCTCGATTTAGATTACCCAGAAGACTCTGTTGCTGAAACTGACATGAATATTGTCATGAATGAGGAGAATGGCTTTATTGAAATTCAAGGAACCGCCGAAGGAGCAACATTCTCACAAGACGAACTTGCTGAAATGATGAGTCTAGGACAACAAGGAATAAAAGAAATTATTGAAGCTCAAAAAGCAGCACTAGCATAAATAAAACGGTTCAGCTGAAAAACGCTATCGAAGAGATTTCTCGGGAAACTTAGCATCTCTATAGCGTTTATTCGAAACAACTTTTTTGTAAAATTGCGCTAACTCTTTTGCTTTGAATAATTCTTCTGGAGTTAATTCAGGCTCTAGTGTCTCTACCGCTTGACTAGAAACAAGATTAACGTGTTTTGCGACAGGACTTTGGTTAGTTGATGCTAATTTAAACCAAGCATAAGATTGAATGTAGTTACTAGCAACGCCAATACCACGATGAAACATTATTGCTAAATTATATTGTGCAGAAGCGTTACCACGAATGCCCGACTGAAAATAAAACTCCGCTGACTTTATATAATTCTGTCTAAAACTACTACCTTTAGGTGGTTCATAGTAATAGTTCCCTAAAGCAAATAATGCTTCAGGATCACCTATTTCAGCCCTATGTTTTAACTTTGCCCACTCAGTCACGTAAATGCTCTTATGAACACCTGGCTCACTTAGTTTACCCGCTTGCAGATTCAGGCAAATCAACATTGATGCGGCTAGTGCTAAATGCTTGGGCAACTTTCTAATTAAACCAAACAACTCTAACCCTCAAAACTAGTTTTATTAGTTAAATAATATGATAACAAATAATTGTAAAGTAATGATTACTCTACAAAATTTTTACTCATTCCTGCATGATTATTTTTTTATAAAACACAAAAATAAGCATATCTATCACTAAAAATCAGATAGAATAGATATTTTGCAGATGATTCTTTGCGTAGTATACGCAGGTTATGCCTTTTAAAATAGGGTACTTCTAATCAATAAAAGTGTGTAATAATTACATTACTGAAATTCATTTCAATAATAAAACGAATAAAAAAAGGAGGTTTTATGATTGATCTAAATAATTTTGACCTTTTTAACTATCTAGAATCAAAAGAAATCGAAGATGTGTTATCACATATACACCACCGTAATTTCCGCAAAAAAACACAAATAGTATCTGAGGGTGATGACTCTCATAGCCTTTATTTTTTATTAGACGGTAAAGTTAAAGTCTATTTAAATGATAAAAACGGTAAAGAAATCATTATTAATACCCATGTACCCGTGATTTTTTTGGTGAATTAGGGTTAGTTAAATCAATTCCAAGAACTGCGTCTGTAATGACGTTAGAAGATAGTAAAATTGGCGTTATGCAAGAGTTTGATTTCAAGCACTGTACCTCATCATATCCAGCATTTTCAATCGCATTGATCGAAAACTTATCGACTCGACTAATTGAAGCAACTGAAACAATCAGAAAATTAGGTTTAATGGATGTATATCAACGAATTGCGGTTACATTTTTAACGCTTTCTGAAGAACGTGATGGCGTCAGAGTGATACCGGAAAAACTAACCCAGCAAAATATTGCTAGCCGAGTTGGCGCTTCACGAGAAATGGTTGCAAGGATTTTAAAAGATTTAAGGACTGGTGGATATATCACCCAAGACTCAAATGGTATTACGCTTAATCGTGCACTACCTCATTCTTGGTAGAAAATTAAATAGCAATAGATCAACCGGCTAGTTGCTGAGGAAAAAAAGCTTTCACAGCACTAGCTAGGTTAAAGTTATCATCGTAAATTACCTTACCTAACAATAAGCCTGACAAGTTGTTTAGTTTATTTTCGATTAAGTATTCTAAGTCGGCAGGTGAGTTTATTCCTCCATTTGCATAGACAGGCAATAAAGATCTACTTGAATTTGAATTGACTAACTGTATATTCTGGCAATTAACATGTCCAGATTCAGGAATATCAGTAATAATCAATTGATTCACTCCATACTCAGCTAGCTCCTCAGTCACATGTTGCAAAGTAATGTTATCACCTAGGCTACTTGAATAACCAATTAAACCATTACGAGTATCAATTTCGGCTATAACCTTATTTTTAAACTCAATACAAACATCAACCAGTATAGACTTTTTTCTCAAAGTACGGCTACTTAACACTAAATAGTCAACGCCAGCATCAATATAAATAAAGGCTGATTCAACATTTTTAATGCCTCCTGAGGCTTGTATTTTAAGTAATGGGAATTGAAAATTAAGCGATGCAATCAAATCAACATTAATAGGTTCGCCTTGCTCTATCGCATCTACATCAACGATATGAATACTCTCAATACCACAAGATATCCAGTATTTTATTATTTCTGCAGGATCATTATTTACTACTTTCTTAACAAATGCATTTTTTGGCTCAGTCTGTACACAGTGACCATGACGAATTTCTAATACTGGAATCAACTGCATATTAATAACTCCTAATAATTTTTGCTATAATTGTTTTAAAACTTTCTATCTAGTTATCTGAAACGGATCAATAAGAACATTTACATGCCAAATTTTAAAACTAATAAAAAATTACAACATAAAAAAGACTCTCGTCAAACCTTAAATAATCGCCCCACTAAAAGTCAGTTGAGAATTATTGGTGGTCAATTTAGAGGTAGAAAATTATCTTTTGAATCTGCGCAGGGTTTAAGACCAACCTTAGATCAAGTTCGAGAAACTCTCTTTAATTGGTTATCGGCAGATATCCACGAAGCTAAATGTTTAGATTTATTTGCAGGAAGTGGCGCTCTTGGTTTTGAAGCACTCTCAAGAGGGGCCGCAAGTATTACCTTTGTAGATAACAATACAAATGCGATCAACAATATTCAAAACAACTTACACATACTTTGTGCTAACCAGCTAAAAAACCAAAGTCACTGTATAAAGCAAACCGCTGAACATTTTTTGAAAAATACGAATGAGCAATATGATATTGTATTTCTTGATCCCCCCTATGAATTAGGTTTTATCAAAAGAACACTTGAAAAACTCCAACCTGTACTTGCACCAAATGCACTAATTTATATTGAAATGGAATCCAGTTTACCTATTGAGTTCTTAAATAATGCTTGGCAAACCATAAAAATGAAGTCATCTAGTCGATTATCCTACGGTTTAATTAGACAAAAAAAATAGTCCAATCTCTCTAGATAGATTTTTATCGTTCATTTTTTAGTCTTCTAATTACTATCAGTTATATTTATCTCTCTAGACGGCATATACTTTTTAAAGCAATTATTTTTATTAATCAATATGTTAACTAACTGTTTCTACTATTAGAAAGCATAATTAAGTAGCATAAAGATTTCTTATAGAAATTTTTATGCTCATTTTACTCTTTCAATCTGATCCCTTTATTTGATAAAGTAGACAATCAAATAATTATTTTTCTTATTAATCATCGGTGATAAGTGCATCAACGTCTAGTTAATCTAGTTGCATAATAAGATTTTAATAAAAAGATGTTCTAGCTAGAAAAGGGGCAAACTCGAGCAACAGAACGTAGTGGGAGATAGTGATGTCAACATCAATAGAACAAAAAAATAACCAGAATGTCAGTTTAACGACTTTGCCTAAATTCAACTTTGATGAATGGGCGTCGCTTCATAAAAATGATCCTGTTGCATTTGAGGAGAAGCGAATCGAATGGTTAACGATCTGCGTTGTTGAGGCGCCTAAAAAATACCAAAAACGACTAAATGGTTTAATGTTTCACATTAATACAATTCGCCGCACTGAGAAAAATCCAATGCAAACTTGTTTAAAAAACTCATCCCTGATGATGGATTCTCTTAATGACATGAGAGTATTTCTTAGTGATTTAAATGCTACAATTTGTAATAAAAGTAAACTAGTTAAATCTGAAAATACTGATGCTGATATTTTACAGTTTGTGCGCCCATAATAAATTAAAAAAATCTACACTTAACCAATAAGGTAGACATCAAACCTGAAATTTTTTGAATTTATTTCATGTGAAGGCTTTAACGCATTTAATTGAGGAGCGCCTTTGGGGCGTTTAACAACCACTCTTTTTACTTCAGCTTTTAATGCATTATTCAATAACCTATCAGCATCAAGGTCATCCCCTGCTAACTTTTTAAAAAGACGCATTTCTTTTTTGACTAAAGCTGATTTTTTACGACTTGGAAACATCGGATCTAAATAAATTACATCGATCGTTTCCAGTTTGTCAAAAGATTCAATACTATCTAAATTTTGTAAACGCAAAGATTTTTTTAACTCTGGTTGGTTTTCAAATAATCGAGCCAGCGCATTTTCAAGTAATAAATAAATTGGCTCGCATCGCTCTTGCATCAAAACATCACAACCTAGTTTTGCCATAATAAACGAGTCTCTTCCCATACCGGCTGTAGCGTCTAACACATTAGGTCGATAGTTTGGCTTGCATCCTATCGCTCTAGCAATAAGTTCATTGCTTTGACTAACATTTTTTCCTCTATAACCTACATTACCTTCATCAAAATTAAAATGAATACTAGAATCAACACCATCCAGTTGCATATGCAAGAAAAGTTTTTTACCTTGCAGTTCATAAATAGCTAGTTCATTAGATAATTCTTTGATGCAGTCAACGATCGCTAAATCATTCTGAATAGAAATTTTCTTCAGCAATTTAGACTCAAAACCGACTGAGTTTTGAATGTTAGTATTTAATATTCTAAATTCACTAATCAATGTTTTTCTCTTGTGAAACGGCTATATAGTAATACCGGAATGCCTTAACAGAGCACCCACATTAGGTTTTCTTCCTCTAAATTTTGTAAATAAAACCATTGGATCATCAGAGCCTCCTTTTTCTAGAATTTCTGATAAAAATCTCTTACCAGCGTCTTTATTCATAACACCTTGTTCTTCAAATAACGAAAAAGCATCGCTTGATAAAACCTCTGCCCATTTATAGCTGTAATAACCGGCTGAATATCCACCAGCGAAAATATGTGAAAAACCATTCTGAAAACGATTAAAACGAGGAGGTTTTGCAACAGATACTTCATCTCTAGTTTCATCTAGAATTTTTTGCACTTGAACAACGGACAAATCATCACTCTTATGAATTTTTATATCAAAAATAGAAAACTCTAACTGTCTAACCATCATCATTGCTGATTGGAAATTTTTTGCTTTAATCAACTTATTTAAAAGATTCGTAGGTAATGATTCACCCGTTTCATGATGGCTACTTATTTTTTCTATAACCTCGGCTTGATAACAAAAGTTTTCCATAAACTGGCTAGGTAGTTCAACCGCATCCCAAGGTACATTGGTAATTCCAGATGCCGACAGTTCATTAACTTGAGTTAACATATGATGAATACCATGACCAAATTCATGGAACAATGTCACCACTTCATCGTGAGTAATGAGTGCAGGTTTTCCTTCGGATGCTGGCGTAAAATTACAGGTTAAAAAAGCAATTGGAATTTGAATGGTATCTTGATCGAGCAACTTAAACCGTCCTTGATAGTCATCCATCCATGCTCCACCACGCTTGTGGGTTCTTGCGTAAGGATCTAAATAAAATTCTGCGATCAAGTTCTTTTCATTATTCTCGGTTCTAAATATTTGATAGTGTTTAACATCTTTATGCCAAACATTTGTTTCAATTTTTTCAATAATATCTACATTAAAATGATGTTTAGTTAAATCAAAAAGCCCTAAAATCACTTTATCAATGGGAAAGTAAGGTCTCAATTGTGATTGTGAAATCTGATATTCCTTTTGCATTAATTTTTCACTGTAATAAGCAGAATCCCAGGCTTTAAAATCTGCAACGCCATTCTCACCAGCAAAAGTTTTTAATGCTTTGTATTCTGATTTGGCTTGTTGTTTACTTGCTTTTGCTAAGTCATATAAAAATTCTAATACCTCTTCGGTATCTTTCGCCATCTTACTTTCTAGAGATAATTCAGCGTAATGATTAAAACCTAATAACTTTGATTTTTTATTTTTTAAGGATAAAAGCTCTTCCATTACTTGACTATTATCAAGACTTTTATCTTCGGAGAATTCAGAGGAACGGGTGACATAAGCTGTGTATACTTCTTCTCTTAACTTTCGATCATCCGCGTAAGTCATAATGGCGATATAACTCGGAATTTCTAAAGTCACCAAATAGCCTTTTTTTTCTTTAGCCTTTGCCATTCCCTTTAACATTTCAATTTCTGTTTCGGGTAATCCAGCAAGCGAGTTAACATCATCACAATGCTTGCTCCAACTCATAGTGGCATCCATAAGATTCTGCTCATACTTTGATGACAGTTCTGCTAATCTTGATTGAATTTTTGCATACTCTTTTTTATCTTTTTCATTTAAATCTAGCCCTGACAATTTAAAACCGATGAGTGCATCTTTAAGAATATGAATTTTTGTAGCAGATAGGTTTAGTTTCTTCCGTGATTGGTAAAGAGACTCAGTTAATTTGAAAAGCTCTTTATCTTGGCCTTGTTCCGTCGAATAATCAGTCAACAAAGCTAAAGCTTCATCATAGGCAACGCGTAATTCATCGCTATTACAGACACTATTTAAATGGGAAACTGGAGACCAAACTTTGCCTAATCGATCTTCCATCACTTCCAATGGATACATGAACTCGTCCCAATTAAAGCTTGGAGAGCCAAATAAGTTTTCTTTTAAACGCTTAACCGCTTTTTTATTACCATCAATCACTTGCTGAATCGCATCAGTAACATGTTCTGGCTTAATACTAGAAACTTGTTCTATAGGATTATTTAATAACAAGGGGTTGGTTATAGTCATACTAAAATTGCCAAAAGGGTTGATAACGCGCAAACTATCAGCATTATCAAAGACAAGCAAGTTTGGCTGCCTAATTAGACAGCGACAGAACAAAAGGCAAAACATTATGACAAATTCAAACTCTCATGATTACGACTACGATTACGTAGCGATTGGTGGTGGTAGTGGCGGTATCGCTTCTATTAATCGCGCTGCGATGTACGGGCAAAAATGTGCCATTATTGAAGCAAAAGAGCTTGGTGGAACTTGTGTAAATGTCGGTTGTGTCCCTAAAAAAGTCATGTGGTTTGCAGGGCAAGTGGCGGATGCTTTTAAATATGCACCAGACTACGGTTTTGACGTTGAATTAAAGTCACACTCATGGAAAACTCTAATTGATAACCGAGAAGCTTATATCAGCCGAATTCATTCCTCTTATGATAACCTTTTAGGCAAAAATAATGTGGATGTTATCAAGGGCTGGGCAGTTATTCAGAATAAAAATACCATTAAAGTGGGTGATCGTTCAATTACTGCTAAGAATATTTTAATCGCTACAGGCGGTGAGCCAAGCATTCCAGAAATTACCGGCAAAGAACACATATTAGATTCCGACGGTTTCTTCGCTTTAAAAAGCCAACCTAAAAAAGTGGTTATTGTGGGAGCCGGATATATAGCCGTAGAACTGGCGGGATTACTTAATGCCCTCGGAAGTGAAACTCACCTTGTTGTACGAAAAGAGAATCCTCTTCGTGAATTTGATGACATGATCAGAGATACACTAGTTGAACAAATGCAAGAAGAAGGGATCAAAATACATCGCCAAACTCAAATTACTCAAATTGATAAAAATAACGATCAACAGTTTGTCATTAGTACAAACTCAGACGCACCAATCCCAAATATTGATGCCGTAATTTACGCGATTGGACGCTCGCCAATCACTGCCGGAGTTGGCATTGAAAATGTTGAATTAGAGCTAGATGCAAGAGGCTATATTGTCACTGACGAATATCAAAATACCAATATTGATAATATTTTTGCGGTTGGTGACAATACCGGTCGCGCACAATTAACGCCAGTCGCTGTTGCAGCAGGTCGTCGGTTATCAGAGCGTCTGTTTAATGGTAAAACCAATGAAAAATTAGACTATACATTGATACCCACTGTGGTTTTCTCTCATCCAGCCATTGGAACTATCGGTTTAACAGAAATTGAAGCCAGGGCTGAATTTGGTGACTCTGTAAAAGTTTATACATCTGGTTTCACTGCAATGTATACCGCTATTACCGCACATCGCCAACCGACAAAAATGAAACTCATTTGCGAAGGTGACAATGAGCGAGTTATAGGCATTCATATTATCGGGTTAGGCGCAGATGAAATGCTACAAGGTTTTGCTGTTGCGGTAAAAATGGGTGCAACTAAAGCGGACTTTGATAATACTGTGGCTATTCATCCAACGTCAGCGGAAGAATTGGTGACGATGAGGTCTTAGTTAATCGTTAAAACAAAATTGAATATCTTAAATTCAGGTAATTTTAAAATATACTAGACTTTAATTTTACCCTAGAAAGAGTATTATAAATTCATCGGCGATATACAACCGTGCCAACAAATAAGATCCCGTTACAAACTCGCCTTTTGAAGAATCCCACTTCAAAAACTACAATAAATTCTATTATTAAAGACACCTAGGCTTAAGCCATTGATTGCCACACTTAAAAAATCTGACCATTATGTTCATGAAAAAACGATTCATCAGAATAATTTAGAAAAACTAACCAACCGAATATTTTAAACCTGAGTACAAAATCATTCGGACGGGAACAGTTCAATAATCGAAACTTGTAGTGCTTTTGCCATTAATATCACTTCAAAATCAGTTATTCTTCTTACCTTTGATTCAATTTTTGCCAAAGTACTACGGCTAAGATCCCATTCTAACAAATTGCATTTTGCGGCAAGTTGTTCTTGAGATAGCCCTTGTGCTTTTCTTATTTGTTTGACTTGAGAGCCAATGACATTCACAACTATTGCTCCGATATCGGAGCACTCGTCTGACAGATAATTTTATATTGATACACTGAAAGGAATATTGGGGCAATCGTTGGTCAAACTATTTAGAAAGGAGGTATTGATCGCAAGAAAAAACCAACTTTTAGGAGAAGTTTTACTAACTCAACCTTTTTCTTATAAGTTACTTTCGACGGCCATTATTATTACGTTAGTTATTATTGTTATTGTTATTGTTTTAACAAATGGTGAATACGCTCGGCGTGAAAAGGTTAGAGGTTACATAACGACAGATAAAGGGATCATAAAAGTCTATCCTACCCTTTCATGAACATTATTAGAGCTAAATGTTGGCGAAGGTCAGCAGGTCAAAAAAGCTCAGAGGGCGAAAGCCTTCCACAAATTATTATTCAAAAATTAGTAAAAAAGCAAAAACTAATTAATTCAAAAGTTATTCAAGATGAACTGCTATCTTTTTTTGAAAGTGAAGAAATTAAAGAAAACATCAAAGCATATCAATCTGAAATCAATATTGCTAAAAAACGCTTATTTATTCTAAAAGAACGCCAGAAGCTGAGTAAACAACAGCTCGAAAAGACACTGAGTCTTCAGGCCAAAGATTTTGTGTCTGAGGGGCAAATATTGGTTACTCAAGAAAAACACCTGCAACTCAAAGCAGATATTCAAGCTGTTATTAAATTAAATAATATGTATAAGCAAACTCAATCTAGATTATTACAATCTCCCATAAAAGCAAGACGCTTAATGATAGATAACAAACATCAATTACTGGATTTAGAACAAAATATCATAGAATTAAATAGCCGCGAAAGTTACTCTATTAAAAGTACTATCAATGGAAAAGTTACGAGTATCCAATCAAAAACTGGCCAAATGGTAACAAGTAAGCACCCTTTATTAGCAATACTACCTGATGATGCAAAATATCAAGCAGAATTGTTTATCCCATCACGCGCCATTGGGTTTATTGAATCGGGTAAACAAGTCATGATCCGGTATGATGCTTTTCCTTATCAACAATTTGGACTCTATCAAGGAAGTATATCTGATATTTCAGGTTCTATTTTTCTACCGGGAGAGTTACCAGTTCCAGTTATATTGGAAGAGCCTGTTTATCGTGTGAAAGTTATTTTAAAATCACAGTTTGTGACTGCTTTCTCCAAGCAATTAACACTGCAAAGTGGCATGTTATTAGATGCCGATATTATTTTAGAAAAAAGAACTTTTGTAGAATGGTTGTTCGAACCTCTGTTTAGCTTAAAAAGTAATATATGAACAAAGGGACGTTATTAAAATTTAGTAGCCACAATAACTTGCCAATGATATATCAATCGGAAGCAGCTGAATGTGGGTTAGCTTGCCTCGCGATGATCGCTAACTATCATGACCACGAACTTGACCTTATTTTCCTACGGCATAAATACTCTATTTCATTAAAAGGAGCCACACTAGCAGAAATTACTCGAGTCGCCGAATCTTTACAGCTTTCTTCCAGAGCTTTACGCCTAGAATTAAATGAATTAATCCAGTTGCAAACACCATGCATTATTCACTGGAATTTAAATCATTTTGTAGTTCTGAAAAAAGCCACCAATAATTACATTATTGTCAATGATCCTGCCATTGGTGAGCGAAAATATAGCTACAATGAAGTTTCAGAAAAATTTACTGATATCGCATTAGAATTAACTCCCAATAGAAACTTTTGCCAAATAAAAGAAAATTCGGTTCTTAAACTTTCTAATTTTTGGGGTGGGTTGACAAATATTAAAAGCTTGCTATTGCAGATATTTTCATTATCTCTAGCTTTACAAGTGTTTGCGATGGCATCACCATTTTATATGCAAACAGCTATTGATAAGGTTTCTGTTAGTAACGACCTAGAATTGCTTAAAATTTTGGCAATTGCTTTTACTGGGTTGATGATTTTCAGTCTGATCACAAGTACTTTGCGTAGTTTTATTGTCCTCCGAATGGGCACACAAATGAGCCTGCAAATTGGTAGCAATTTATTTAGTCACCTTATTCGTTTACCAATTTCTTTTTTTGAAAAAAGACATATTGGCGACATAGTATCTAGATATTCATCTAGTAGTAACATTTATAACTTTTTAACGAATGGGCTAGTTGAAGTTTTTCTTGATGGCATTATGATGATAGGTATGTTGGCATTGATACTTATTTATAGCCCATTACTCGCATCTATAGTTTGTATCTCGTTAAGTTTATACGCTGTAATACGTACTATTTCATACAACATGCTTAAACAAAAGATTGAAGAATCGATTATTAAATCAGCCAACCAGTCGTCAGTTTTTATGGAAAGTATTAAAGGTATTCTTGCTATAAAATTATTTGGTAAGGAGTCACAAAGACAATCTTATTGGCAAAATAAATTTATTGAATCGCTCAATGCTGGTGTGGCAGTTAGTAGGGTCAATATCTGGTTCTCGGTGATAAACAAACTAATTTTTGGATTGGAAAATATTATCATTGTGTATTTTGCCATTGTACTGGTATTGGATGGTGAACTAACCATTGGAATGATGTTTGCTTTTATGTCATACAAGGCTAATTTTTCGTCTAGAGTTTCTTCATTGATAGAAAAAATTATCCAATATAATTTACTAAAACTACATTTGGATAGGCTATCCGATATTATTTTAACAAAATCGGAATTTATACCAACTGAAAGCAACAATCAATTTACCAATACACAGCTTAAAGGAAAAATAGAATTAGTCGATCTAGGATTCAGATATTCAAAAAACGATCCTTATATTTTCCGCCATGTGAACCTAATCATTAACCCTAGAGATTCAATCGCTATAACCGGCGCATCTGGTTCAGGAAAAAGCACATTATTAAAACTCATATTAGGGCTTATTGAACCATCAGAAGGCGACGTTTTAATTGATGGAAAGAGCATTAAACACTGGAATAAACAAAACCTCAGAAGCCAGATAGGTTCAGTCATGCAAGAAGATTGTCTATTTGCTGGCTCCATAACAGAAAATATTTCGTTCTTTGACCCAAAACTTGATTTTCGGCGCGTACAAGTTTCTGCATTTAAGGCACGAATTTTAAAGGAAATAGTAGAAATGCCTATGGGGTTTGAATCATTAGTTGGAGAATTAGGTTCTAGTTTATCAGGTGGTCAAAAACAGAGGCTCTATTTAGCTAGAGCCTTATATAAGCAACCAAAAATATTGGTAATGGATGAGGCAACTTCTCATCTTGATGTTAGCAATGAAAAATTAATTAACAAACAGCTTTCTAAATGGAAAATAACTCGAGTTATTTCGCGCACCGTCGAGAAACAATTGACAGTGCGGAGAAAATATACTGTTTAGATAACAATAAACTCGAAATTAAAAGCGTTCTAATCAAGGAACATTCAAACTAAACTTGTCAAGGAGACAAATGAAATGAGAAACTTAAGTAATACAGAGCTTAAATTAGTTGCTGGTGGTAGTATTAATGGGCAGAACGATATCACAAATTTAAGTGTGGATAGTTGCGTTCCAGATGGTTCAAACATGGTAGGCGGACTTACCGCTGGAGTAATTGGGGGACTTTTTTCTGGTGGCCCGCTTGGAGCTATTATATGGGGGGGCTGCAGGAGCCGCAGGTGGAATGGCTGCAGATGCAGTTGATTCCTGCTTGGCTGAAACTAATTCAGGGTCTGAAAGTAGTACTCCAGAAGCTAGTTCAACTGGAACTATTGGTGATGGTGAAGCAACTAATAACGGTACAGATATGCCATGAAGCTCTAGTACCAATGGTGGTTAAATAATCTCTAATAATTTGCATACAGCCAAAAAATCAAAAGACTTTTGGCTGTATGTTGTAAATATTGTTCATACTATTAAATATCAGCTTAGGAGGATAAACTAAATATGCTTTTCACAAAGAAAGAAATTCGAGCATTTGTAACAGTTGAAGCAAGGATGAAGAATCAATTTACTATTGCTCGTTTTATTTTAGTTTTAATTTTAATTTTATTTTCGTATGGCATTGCTTACGGTGAAGAACTTTATTGGCGTTCAATAAGTTTCGGTTTATTGGCACACTTTGTTTCTTTTTCTTTACAATTTAATAAAACACATATCAGCACTTTACTTTCTCTTTTATCGAGAAAAATAATGAGCGATCCTAACTCTCTATTACTATTATTAAATGAAAGAGAAATCAAAAACCACTCCAAACTTAAAGACTAATTATGCATTGTAAATCTATTACTCTTAATAAAAACCAAATACCGAGCTATGTACGATGAAAATCAAATACACATTATTACTTCTCATATTTATTTCATTATTTTTTATTTTATTCAACCCATTTTCAGGAATGAAAACAACCCCCACATTGGATCAAGAGTTAAAAAAATATATTATTTTAGAAAAATTAAATGAAATAAAAGAGTTTCTGAATCAAAATCAATACTTAGGTATAAACAAATTAAACGTTGTTTTTTCCACATTTGAAACTGTCAATGAAATAGTTGAAATGGATATGAAAAATATGCCAAGCATTCTTTTTAAGGGTTTTAGAGGCAATCATAATGAAGCAATTAAAAAACAAGCGAAAGTGGTGGCGTCACAACTTATAGCAAAATATAACTACAATGATAGTAGCATACATATTTTAAAGAATAACTTAAGTAAACTATTCAAACAACATAGCTTAAATAACCCAGAAAAAAAACAGCTTGTTCAATTGTTTATCGCTCATGAAATGTTTCATCAACTTCAAGATCTTAGGTTTGGTATAAAAAAGAGCATTGCGCGTATAAAAAGCAAAAATGAGTTGTTAATATTTCTGTCAATATTGGAAGGGCAAGCACAAATTTTTATGAAGTCATATGCTAAAAACAACAGTATTCCCAATAAGCTAGTTAAATTAATTGGATATGTTGAGTTTAATAGTGCAACATTACCACCCTATATGATCTCTGCAACAAAACAAAGTATGAACTTCCCTTATCAGAAAGGAAGTCATTATTTGGAGCAAAAATATGGCGACAATATAGATGGTATATGGACTGAATACGAAAATCTTCCTAACTCAATCTATAATATAGTTCACAATACGAATACAGTATCATTACAAAGTGAAGACTTGTCATGGTTATTAGATATAATTGAAGACAGCTATTTGGGCTGTTCAGTAAATAAAAAGACATTCGGTTTCTTTGATCTCTATTTAACCTTTATAGGATATGGGAATAAATTAAGTTCTAAAATTATTGAATCAATTTATCAAGCTGACATACATTCGCTGACATGTGATAAAAGTAACCTTTCTTCGGTTTCAATGATTAGAAGAAATACCGTTATAAAAACTGAATTAAATAATGACTTTATTGCTATAACGAGAGAAAACCTAAATCAGACATCAAAGCACTACAATTTTAAAGTAAGCAACTATCACGAGAAAATATTATTTGAACCCTCAGGGCACATCATTTCTTATGAGTTAACTGCAAAAAATGGCGTCAAAACGAGCTATAAAATACTTCGATTATTTAACGATAACTATATTATTGAATGGCAGGACATCGGTGACCACGTAAATTTCGACAAAATAATAGCACGCGTAAGGTTCAATAAATAATATTGCTAGAGACCTTTGCATGAAACTTGTGATGCTATCCAGTATCGCTTTTGATTATTGAATATAAAGACCACCGAACATATTGGCATGATTAAGAATATGGTAAAGACTATATATTTCTCTTCTCATTGAATTGCCTGATTGGATCGAATGATATTTTTGGTAATGCTCAAAAAAATCAAATCCTGGATTTCCAAAAGGCTCTAACATCACTAAATCAACTTCATAATCCGCATAATAACAGGCAGGATCATCGATTAAAGGTAAACCATCACTCAAGTAACCAATATTTCCTTGCCATAAATCGCCGTGAACTAAACATGGTATTGGTTGATGTTGATTTAAAAACACTGATATTTTTTTCAACAATTTTTTTGTTTGAACTAACGAATGAGTGAATTCTAACTTTTTCAACTGTGGTTTTAGTCGATGCTTAGTAAAAAACTCACCCTCATTTTTACACCATTTATTTTGCTGGATACTTAAACCAATAAAATTATCAGATTCAAAACCAAAGCTAGATTGAGTTTGTAAATGGAGATTGGCTAACGCTTTTGTTAATTTAAATGTATTACCTTTTGCATTCATTTCTACAAATTCTAAAACCAAATACGACTTATCTTCAAGCACACCTTTGGTGATGACTTCAGGAGTTCTAAATGTTTTACTTGTAGCAAGTGCCTTCAATCCTACGCACTCAGCTGAAAACATATTTTCTAACCTTGATTTATTGATCTTTGCGAAATATTGGACTTGCTTGTTTGACAAACAATAGGCTTGATTTATATTCCCACCAGAAAGATCTAGACGAGATTCTGTTGAAAAATAAAACCACTGCACCACTACTAGCCATGAGTGCTGCATTCGCCATGTGTGTGTTATTAAACATATGTAAAACATGTCAGGCAACTAATTATTCGTCTAAATTTTATTCCGACAAAGACAATATTACGATTCATAGAAATTATGGTAAAGCGACCTATCATGTTAATGATAAAATATTCACTTATGATCAATTAACCGATAGCCAGAAAAAAAATATCCTAGAGATGGAAAAAAGTCTAGAAAAACTCGAAATCGCGATAGACATTGATAGCGAGGCTATGGAAAAATGGGCAGAAAAAATGGGACTTATTGCTGACGGTATGGAAGAAGATGCTGAGCAATTAGAAGATGTACTAGAAGACCTTGAATTTTATGGAAGCTCTTTTAAACTTAGTGAGATGACAAAAAAAATAGAAGTAAAAATGCAAATATTAAAAACTAAAATGAAAATTATACAAATTAACATGCCGAGTATTGATAGAGCTAAAATCAAAGCTCTCGGGAAACAAGCCGAAGAATATCAAAATCTACTGCTAGAAATTTCGGAAACTATTTAGTCAGAATAATTTTTTAATCATGCACACTTCAACGCCAAAACTTGTTCTTGCAAATACTCGCTAGTGACATTTTCAGCCGGTATTAACTCTCCCACTACAAGCTCAATTTTGGAATAGAACCTTTTAGGTAAACCCTTCATAGCTTCACCGCCAGAACGGCTAAACCAACTGCCCCAAAGTCCTTTTAACGCCATAGGAACAACAGGGACTGGTGTTCTTGAAATGATCTTCTCAATACCCTGCTTAAACTCACCTAACTCACCATCAGCCGTCAGCTTCCCTTCAGGAAAAATACAAACCACTTCGCCTTGTTCTAACGCTTCTGCAATTTTATCAAAAGCCTGGTCTTTTATCTTTGCATCTTCATGTGCAGGTGCTATAGGGATGGCACCTATAATTTTAAAGAAGCCTCCAACGATTGGCATTTTAAAAATCCGATGATCCATAACAAAGCGAACGTTACGTTTACAATAACCGCCAATAATTAATGCATCAACAAAACTGACGTGATTGCAAACTAAAACACAGCCATCTTTTTTGGGAATTGAATTTAAATTTAATTGCCTCATTCGATAAAGCGTATTGATCAAACACCAAGTAATAAACCGTGTAATAAATTCTGGTGCTTTGGTGAAAACGTAAATTGCGACAAAGATATTGATGATCCCCGTAATCAGAAATAATTGAGGTATCGAATAATCCATTGATAACAGAACCATTGAAAACAATCCTGATACTACCATAAAGAATGCATTCACAATATTGTTACCAGCCATCACTCGAGACAAATATTTTTTATCACTACGTTGCTGAATTAATGCATAAAGCGGTACGGTAAAAATTCCACCGAAAATACCGATCATAATAACATCAAAAATTATTCGATAGGTACCAGCCAACTCAATAAATTGTATTGCAGAATAAACCGCCGTTAAACCCGTTTCTGGATTGGCATAATAAAGATCAATCGCGAATACACTTAAACCAATCGCACCAATAGGAACCAAACCAATTTCGACTCGGCCACTTGACAGTTTTTCGCAAAAAATGCTACCGATTGCAATGCCGATCGAAAAAATAGCGAGTATTAGAGTCGCAACACTTTCTTTGCCAGCTAAAGAATACTGCGTATAGCTTGCGATTTGAGCCAGAAAAACGGCTCCATAAAACCAGAACCAAGAAATACCCAGGATTGCCAAAAAAACCACTTTATTACTTTTTAAAAATTTGAGATTACTTACCGTTTCTGTAAAAGGATTCCAATTAATTTTTAATTCAGGTGCTACAGGAGGTGTCTCTGGGATCTGCCTACTTGTTAAATAACCAACAACGGAAATGCTTAATACGGTTATAGATAGCCAAAAGGCAATATCCATATCTAACGCAGCGATGGCACCGCCAACTATTGTTCCAATCAATATCGCTAAAAAAGTTCCAGATTCTATTAACGCATTACCACCGACTAATTCATCATCATCCAAATGCTGGGGTAATAGACCATATTTAATCGGACCAAAAACCGTTGACTGAAAACCTAAGAGAAATAATACGACTAAAAGTAACTCAGTATTATCTAAGTAAAGACCTATAGTCGCTAAAATCATAATGCCAACTTCTGCGAGTTTTATATATTGAATGCTGATAGATTTTTCAAACTTATCCGCTAATTGACCAAAGGTTGCGGAGAATAAAAAGAAAGGTAAAATAAAAATCACGGCGGCAGCAGTTACTAACAATTTTGAATCCATGCCTAAAGCAGACAACCCTCTAAAACCGATTAAAATAACCAACGCGTTTTTAAAAACATTATCATTTAACGCACCAAAAGCTTGGGTCAAAAAAAACGGCAAAAAACGTCTTTGCTTTAACAGTGCAAATTGATTTGGCTCTTTACTGGTATTAGGTTGTTTATACATATTCTTATCCATTTGAAATTCAAAGCAGACTTAATTCTCTTATCTTAAATTAATTCTATTTCTGGGAATTCTTCACTCCATTGACAAAACACCCATTTTTAAGAAAGTGGATACTTTGTTCGATAAGCCGACTATCCCACATCATAAAGGAATGATGCAAGGGCATAACTATAAAGTCGGACATATTGCTACATTGGGTACTGGATATCTCTACTATTTATTTTGTCTAGTCTTTAAGGTTAAACAACCGACAAGTATTTTGATAACAATCTGTCACCAGTCTTTCAAGACTCATATCTCTAGCTTCTGCAATTCTACTTGCTATATGCGGTAAATATTGCGGTAAGTTACGGCTACTTTTTGCTTTTTCTCTAAGCGCTTTAGGTAAATTTCTAGGCAAAAGATAAGGTGCATCCGTTTCCAACAAAAGACGATCGTTTGGAATCAAATGAACACTATTGTATAAATCTACACCTCGTCGCTCATCACAAATCCAACCGGTTATGCCGATATATAAATCTAGATCAAGATACGCCTTCATATGCTCAGCTTTACCTGTAAAACAATGTACCACTCCACCGCTCAGATGAGGAGCATATTTTTTTAGTAACTTATATTGCTCCTCAAAAGCATCTCTTTCATGCAAAAAAACCGGCTTTTGAATATCAACAGCTAATTCTAATTGCTGCTCAAATACCTTTAATTGAACCTCTGTTGGAGAAAAATTCCGGTTGAAATCTAAACCACACTCACCAACAGCAACAACATTTTTTTCATTTAACAGGTTTTCAACGTTTGTTAAATGTTCGAGAGTAAAGTCTTTCGCATAGTGCGGGTGACAACCCGCAGTTGAATAAAGTCTTTGGGGATTATTCTTGGTTAATTCGAATGCTTTTATACTCTCAGTAAGATTTGTACCGGTGACGATTTGCTTAACCACCCCTAAAGCACTTGCCTGTTGAATAACCGTTTCTCGGTCTTTGTCAAATCGCCTATTAGTGAGATTGGCTCCAATATCAATATATTTGAGTTGATTCTGTAATTCATTATCCAATTGGTTCACAATTTACTCCCTATAAGCTGAACAAACTTATTTAAGCTATTCATCTTGAGCTATACTAACATCAATTCAAAAAATCAATTTGGTGATCCTGTGGCAGACTATACCCTTTATGGCGCTGATTTTTCAATGTATAGCGGAAAAGTACGTGCTTACCTACGTTATAAACTTTTTGACTTTAATGATGTATTATCAACGGTTAGTGTTTACAAAAAAATCATAGTGCCAAAAACTGGTGTTAAATACATACCAGTTGTAAAAACACCGACTGACGAGTATCTACAAGATACCACTAATATCATCGATCACTTAGAAGAAATCCCTTCCAGTCGCCCTGTTTATCCCACAACACCAAAGCAAAGACTCGTCTCTCTTTTACTTGAACTATATGGTGATGAATGGCTAGTGATGCCTGCGATGCACTACCGTTGGAATTTTGATTCTGTTAACCAACCGTTTTTATATAAAGAATTTGGAAGTATTCTTACTCCTAATATGCCTGGATTTATTAAACATTTTTTAGGCAAAAAAATTGCTAGTAAGTTTAAAAGAATGGTTCCGGAAATTGGTATCACAGAAAAATCAATTCCTAGTCTAGAAAAATGGTTTGAAAAAGAATTTTTACCGTCGCTCAATGAGCATTTTTCACATTATGACTTTTTATTGGGGAGTAAACCTTGTATTGCGGATTTTGGTTTTATCGCTTCACTTTGGGCTCCTTTATATCGTGACCCTTATCCTAAGAAATTAATTTCTGAACAAGCTCCGAAAGTAGTAAAATGGATAGAGAGAATGAAAGATGCCTCTAACATTGATGGTGAACTTTTACCTAATGATGAAATTCCAGAAACACTTTTTCCTATTCTTAAAAATCTCTTTGAATTTCAGTGGCCGGTATTAGAGGATACTTCTATCCGATTGGCTGACTGGTACGCAAAAGAAACCAATAATATTGCTCCAGCACATTCCGTTGAAGTACCTAGAAGGCTTGGAATGCATCAATTTAGAATTGGCGATGCTGAAGAGCAACGAACCGTCATGCCTTTTTCACAATGGATGATGCAAAGACCACTTAATTATTACACCTCACTCACTTCAGATGAAAAGAAATCGGTCGATCCGCTATTAAAAGAAGTGAATGGATTGTATGCGATGCGTTTTAAAATTGAAAACCAAGTAATGAGAGAAAATAATAAAATCGTAATTCGAGCCGTTTAACGTTAGTCAATCAAAATTAAGAACCTAAATGCATCTAATACGCTTAATCGCTAATGCTCTGTCGTTTTTGATTACCTAAAATAGAATATAAATAAACTACAATTAAACATAAAACAACACTTACACTAAACAACCAAAACTCGCCGTAAAGATCTAACATTATCCCACCACCAAGTGGTGCTAACGCATATCCCAATGAGTAAAACGAACTTGCTCCAAAATATGCTCCTCGTAAATGATCAGGTGCTATTCTGTCAAGATGAACATTCATAGTATGAAAAAGATAGAGCTATCTTTAGCGTATTCCAAAAAAGTATTTAGAATGCTCCTAGTTTCTATTTTCCGCCGGCTCTAATTTTTATTAATTCGCTAAGTAACCACCTGCTACTTTTAATTATCGGTCTGTTTTTACAATGTATTCTATAATACTTTCCAGATAATTTACTTTTTGTTGCTGAATACTTAATAAAATCTTCAGCTTGAGAGAACGAAACATTAAATGCTAATGTTAAGAGTGTTAATTTTATTTTTTTATAAATTCGTCCTGTTAAATATTTTTAATATTAATGAGGTCTTCTTCGTTCTTTTGCTCTTCCAAACGCTTAGTCATTTCTTTTCTTTTGTCACAAGGTTCATCGCAATCACAAACCTTATCTAAACCAAGATCAGAAATCCCACCACAACTGCCTTTGATTTTTTTCTTTTGAAAAATATAACCAACTGACATTATTGTCACTATGATTAACATCAATGCAAATGTAAGAATAAATATTTCCAAAATCTAATCTCTATTTTCGTTCGATATATGATCTAAAAACTTAGAACTATATCGTTCAACAAAGCCTTCTTCTGTTTTTACCAACAAATAGATAGCTAAACCTTTCGATTCTGCAAAGGCTAAAGACACCTCATCACCCATTACCATAAATGCCGTTGCATAAGCGTCAGCTAGCATTGTTTGTGAATGCAAAACAGTCACAGATGCTAAATTATGTGTAATGGGCCTTCCTGTTGTTGGATCAATCGTATGCGAATATCTCACACCATTTTTTTCAAAATAATTTCGATAGTTGCCGGACGTAGCTACGCCTAAATCATTTGGTTCAAAGACTTTTTGAATCTGGCGAGTCTTTTCAATAGGAGCTTCAATGGCTAATCTCCAATTTTTTAATTTGGGATTTTTTCCTTTTGATGCTGTTTCACCGCCAATCTCAACTAAATAATTTTGAATACCTTGATTTGAAATAAGGTTTGCAATTTGATCGACACCATAACCTTTTGCAATTGCGGACAAATTGACTGAAAGCGATTTTAAGTCTTTTTGAATACAGCTCTTTTTAAGATGTAATTTTAAATAACCTACTTGTTTTAAAAGCTTAGATATAGTTTTGTTACTCGGAATATGATCATTGGTCTTTTTTGTATCGAAGCCCCACTCTTTAATTAACGGATCAAGCGTTACATCAAATTTACCATTGGTTTGTTCACTAATCGCTAAAGCTTGTTCAATAACAAATAAATTTTCTGGTGACATTGGAATACAAAGTAAACTTTCATTTTTATTAAATAATGAAAGTTCTGAATTTTTTATATAAGTAGACATTAATTGATTAATTTCAATTAATCGAGTATCAATTTTTTGTTGTAAAAAAATTTGTTCTTGTTGAGTGGATTCGATGGTTATTTGATAGGTTGTACCCATGGTAAAACCAATGAGCTGATGATATTTTTTTTCATCGGCATTATTTACTTTATTATCACAAGATGAAATAATTAAAAGTATCATTGCTAGAAGAGGTTTGATTCGCATAGTCGAGAAACCTATAAATCGCCTCGCCTTTGACGGGAGAGGGTTGGAGAAAGGGTGAAAAGCTAAATACTATCCACCAAAATCATCTAAGAAAATATTATCTCTTTCAACACCTAAATCTTCTAACATTTTAATTACTGCCGCATTCATCATTGGTGGTCCACACATATAATATTCACAGTCTTCAGGCGCGTCGTGAAATTTTAAATATTCATCATGAAGTACGTTATGAATAAACCCAGTTAAACCATCCCAACTATCTTCTGGTTGAGGATCAGAAAGAGCAACATGCCATTTAAAATTGTCATTTTCTTTTGCTAATTGGTCGTATTCATCATCATAAAACATTTCACGCTTACTGCGAGCGCCATACCAAAAGGAAATTTTTCTATCTGTTTCTAAACGTTTTAATTGATCAAAAATATGTGAACGCATTGGAGCCATTCCAGCACCGCCACCTATAAAGACCATTTCATTTTTAGTTTCTTTGGCAAAAAATTCACCGTAAGGACCTGAGATTGTAACTTTATCACCCGGCTTTAAATTGAAAATATAAGACGACATTTTACCAGCTGGTAAAGTCATATTTCTTGGAGGCGGTGAAGCAATCCGAACATTTAACATGATGATCCCTTCTTCACCGGGATAGTTTGCCATGGAATAAGCGCGTGTCACATGTTCTTTTACTTCGGAAACAACATCCCAAATTTTAAAGTGATCCCAGTCTGGATGATATTCTGGATCAACATCAAACTCTTTATAGCTTAACTTGTACGGAGGGCATTCAATTTGAATATATCCGCCCGCTTTAAATGGAACGCTTTCACCTTCAGGTAATTTTAAAACTAATTCTTTAATAAACGTCGCTTTGTTATTATTAGAAACAACTTCACATTCCCATTTTTGTACACCAAAAATTTCTTCAGGTAATTCAATTTCCATATCTTGCCTAACATTCACTTGGCAAGATAAACGATAACCATCTTTTGCTTCACGTTTATTAATGTGACCTTCTTCTGTTGGAAGAATTGAACCGCCACCAGACTTAATAATACATTTGCATTGACCACAAGTACCACCACCACCACATGCTGAAGGAACAAACATACCAACATCCGCAAGTACGCCTAAAAGTTTTCCACCAGCATTTGTTGTGATCGCTTTATCATCTTCCCCATTCACGCCAATACGAACGGCTCCGCTACTAACCAAACTAGATTTAGCTGCAAGAATAATTAGTACCAAAGTCAAAATGACTAAGGTAAACATACTCACACCAATAATGATCGTATTTAACATTTTTTAATTCCTTCTTATTAAAGTTGAACGCCAGAGAATGACATAAATGCTAATGCCATTAAGCCAACAGTAATAAAGGTAATACCTAAACCGCGAAGTCCATCTGGTACATCGCTGTATTTCATTTTTTCTCTAATTCCGGCTAGTGCAACAATTGCTAACATCCAACCAAAACCACTACCGATTCCATAAACGACTGACTCAGCAAAATCGTACTCTCGTTGAATCATAAACAAACTGCCACCTAATATTGCACAGTTAACGGTAATTAAAGGAAGAAAAATTCCAAGAGCTTGGTAAAGCGCAGGAAAAAATTTATCTAAAATCATTTCCAAAATTTGAACAATCGCAGCAATAACACCAATATAAACAATCAGTCCTAAAAAACTTAAATCAGCTTCTGGCATACCAGCCCAAGCTAATGCACCGTCTTTCAATAAATAAGTCGATAACAAATTGTTTACTGGAACAGTTATGGCTTGCACAACTACAACCGCTACACCTAAACCAATGGCCGTTTGAACTTTTTTAGAAACAGCTAGGAAAGTACACATCCCTAAAAATGCAGATAAAGCCATGTTTTCTATAAAAACTGAGCGAATAAATAAACTAATATAATGTTCCATTAGTTAGACTCCTCAACTTGTTCAGGCTTCCAAGTGCGGAGTGCCCAAATAAATAATCCGATAATAAAAAAAGCGCTCGGCGGCAATAATAACAATCCATTAGTTTGATACCAACCACCATCTTTGATAGGGTGCAAAATGGTAAATCCTAAAATGCTTCCTGAGCCAAATAATTCTCTGATCACGGCAACTACGATCAAAATTGCTGAGTAGCCCAAACCATTTCCGATACCATCGAAGAAGCTCATAATAGGTCCATTTTTCATAGCGTAAGCTTCGGCTCGTCCCATAACGATACAGTTGGTAATAATCAAACCAACAAAAACTGACATTTGTTTAGCGGTACCAAAGGCGTAAGCCTTTAGTAATTGATCGACAACGATTACTAAGGATGCAATGACTGTCATTTGAACAATAATACGAATACTCGAAGGGATCTGCTTTCTAATTAAGCTAATCAACATATTCGAACATGCTGTAACCAATGTGAGAGCCAAACACATCACTAAAGCCGTTTCTAATTTACTGGTAACCGCGAGCGCGCTACAAACACCTAACACTTGAAGCGCTATTGGATTATTGTCCAGAATAGGTTTAAGAATAACGTCTTTTAATTCTTGCTTATTGATAGCCATGCTTTTATCGGACATGATTAAGCCCCCTTCACATTTAAATTAGCTAGGAACGGTCCAAAGCCATCTTCACTTAACCAATAATCCAGCATATTTTGCAATCCGCGAGTGGTCATGGTTGCACCGGATAGTGCATCCACTTCAAATTCATTTTTAGGAATGCTTTTAACTAGTTTTAATGCTGGCTTACCATTATCATCAAGCAATTTTTTATCGACCCAAAGCGCCAACCACCGTGGATTTTCAACTTCACCACCAAGACCTGGCGTTTCACCCTGTTCATAAAATTTCAAACCGACAATCGATTGTTTATCGGCTTTAAGTGCAATAAATCCGTATAAAGTAGAAAACAAACCTTTTCCATGGATCGGTAAAATAATAGTTTGAATTTGTTCACTGTCTTTCACTAAATAGACTGAAGCAATTTTTGAACGACGACCGATTCGTGCGAGATCATTTTCAATCGCAATACTAGTATGATTTTCCTTTGCGAGTTTACGTTGATCAAACGAATCCGGATTACTGACAGAAACATATTGGCCCGTTTCTAAATCAACAAATTTTTGTTCTATATTGGCAAAGGCTTTTTCAATATCCGTATTTCCAACCCCAGACGCTTGGTCAAGCAAATTGGCAACCACTAAAATATTTTTTTTCTTATCTAATGACGCATTAGCAAGTTGTTTATCTTTAAGTAAAACAGCAGCGCTAGAAACAATCACTGAACAAACCAAACACAAAATAACTGCGACAGTAATCATTTTTACAAAACTTTCGGAACTTGTTTTAACTAAGTCTGAACTATCTGTATTAACTGACATAACGCTTAGCCCTCCGCTTAATATTGGCTTGAACGACAAAATGATCAATCAAAGGCGCAAACAAGTTTGCAAATAAAATGGCTAACATCATGCCTTCTGGAAAGGCTGGATTAACCACTCGGATCAACACACACATTAAGCCAATTAAAAATCCAAAATAAAACTTACCTTTATTAGTTAATGAAGCAGATACCGGATCGGTTGCCATAAACACCATGCCAAAAGCAAAACCTCCGGTGACTAAATGCCATTCCCATGGCATAGCAAACATCGCGTTAGTCTCGCTTCCAATCCAATTAAGCAATAATGAAGTCGCTACCATACCGGTAAAAACACTGAAAATAATTCTAAAAGATGCAATACGAAGATAAGCTAAAAACAAGCCACCAATCAAAATCATCAAAGTGGAAACCTCTCCAATGGCTCCAGGGATCAATCCATAAAAAGCATTCCACCAATTTTCATCAATCGCATAAGTTAAATTACCGACCGCAGCGGTCGCTAAAGGTGTTGCACCAGAAAATCCATCAACAACATTCCAAACATCACCTGACATATCACTTGGATAAGCAAAAAATAGAAATGCTCGTCCCGCTAATGCAGGATTAAGAAAGTTTTTACCGGTTCCGCCAAAGACTTCTTTTGCAATCACAACTCCGAAACTGATACCTAATGCAACTTGCCAAAGAGGAATTTCTGCAGGAAGAATTAATGCAAAAAGAATCGAAGTCACAAAAAATCCTTCATTTATCTCATGACCTCTAACCGAAGCAAACAAAACTTCCC
>Ga0256845_1000124_pt1 | contig 68473 bp, 57 predicted proteins | sample RiftiametaG_FD_189101 | JGI IMG/M metagenome (GOLD analysis project Ga0256845, IMG submission 189101) | Tube worm associated microbial communities from hydrothermal vent at the East Pacific Rise, Pacific Ocean - Riftia | ecosystem: Host-associated > Annelida > Integument > Unclassified ...
ACACTCTCTTCGTTAAAATAATTTACCTTAACCAGTTATGCTAAATCATTTTTCCTCGATATTGCAAAAAACAATTCAATCTAAATTAGACTCATATTATAGTTAAACTGGTATTACACCTGTTCCTACTGTACTTCCTACTGTGATGTTACCATTAAATTGATTCCCCGCTGTACTATACGCTACTCGTATACGGCTCGTGCCATTATTAATAAATGTAACATCTCCGTTAAATATATCAGGATTTGTAATCCCCATTAAAAAATAATTGGTACCTACTGTTGTCACCTTAAGTGTTGAGTTAAACACACAACCACCTGCACCGTTTACATTTGATGCACCATTTACAATCACTACAACAGGGTTATTATACACGCCTCCATTAAATGCTACCCTTCCTGCTGTTATTGTAATAGGGGTACTGAATACTGTTCCTGAAAAAACCATATTTCCAGAACTCACAAATGCAACTGAAGAAGAGGAAGGCGTATCGTTAATTGTACCAGATGCAAATGTACAAGCTGCAGCACCCGAAACTGCAGGATTGAAACTAAAACCAGCCAAATCTATTACGCCAGTATAACCCGTAGTGTTAACACCGTCAAAATTAGCTGCTATATCTAGTGTGCAATTACCAAGACCATTGGCGTTAAAAAAAACAAAATCTCCAGCAATAGGCACAGATGCACCACCTGCCCCTCCCGACCCAGTAGACCAATTAGCAGTATTGTTCCAATTACTGGCTACCCCCGTTATCCAATAACGATTAGCTGCATTACTATTTATCGTAATTAATAATGAAAAAAAGGTGATTAATGATATGAATTTAGACATTCTGACAATATTTTTATAATTCAACAACCTAATTGTACGAGACAACCTTACTAAAGGTTGGCAAACCTACAAAACATTAACAATAACAAAGACAAGCTCATCACAAAAAATAATAAAAACTCCTATTCTCCCTTAATACTTACTCGGATGTGTAAACAAACTATTTATTTTCAATTCAATTACACCTAAAATCGCTTCTCTAAAAATACTCCCACTCATCTTTGATTCTCCTTCGGTACGGTCAGTAAACACAATTGGAACTTCCTCTATTTTAAACCCTTTCTTCCAAGATTTAAATTTCATCTCAATCTGAAAAGCATAGCCTATAAACTTGATTTTATCTAAATTTAAAGATTTTAATACTTTCACGCTATAACACACAAATCCTGCTGTAGAGTCATGTAAAGGCAATCCTGTAATAATCTTAACGTATTTACTAGCAAAATAAGACATCAAAACTCGCTTCATAGGCCAATTCACTACGTTCACTCCGTTTTTGTATCTCGACCCGATAGATACATCTGCACCCTCACTAGCACATGCTTTATATAACCTTGGCAAATCTTCTGGATTGTGAGAGAAGTCAGCATCCATCTCTATGACAAAATTATAATTCTTTTCTATCGCAAATCTAAATCCTCTGATATAAGCTGTACCTAAACCTAGTTTTCCTTTTCTCTCAATTAGATGCAATTTATTGACATACTCTTCTTGTAGTTTTTTGACAACACTAGCAGTTCCATCCGGAGAGCCATCATCTACAATCAAAACGTGACATAATTCAGACACCGAAAATGTTTTTTGTATGATCGATTCAATATTTTCAATCTCATTAAAAGTAGGGATGATAACTAAACTATTTTTCATTTATTTTATTTTAGAGAGGTAAAGATATGATTTTTTCACTTATCTTCATTGCAGTATTTATAGAGCCTACTACCGAAATTTCACCTACCCAATTTGTTGCTGTGTAAATCCCTTTACTTTCTAAGCTAGGTATTTTATTCTTTATCTTTGTAATTGTTTCGTTATATTGAGGAATTGACTGCTGATACCTATGTAAATGTTCAAACGTTGGACTTACCTCTAAAGATATCCCTAACATGTCTTTTAAACCATTATTTACATTTTGTAATAATTGGTCATCGTTAAAATCAAGCTTAGCTTCTCTACCCTGCCCTCCAACAAAAGACGTAAACAAAAACTCATCTTCATCACATCTATTACTAAATAAAGAACTATTCCATATTACCCCAGATATATCTTTATTTTCTTTTTCAGGAATCAACAAACCAAAACCATTAACTATAGATGGTACATCTTTTTTATTAAAAATAGTATGTACAACCGCTAAACTAGGCATTTCTATACTTTTGCATAAGTCTGAAAAATCACTGTCAATACTTTTCAACAGTTTAGCACTTACGCTGGGTGGTAAACAATTTATAACTGTACTGACCTCATAAGCGTCACTACTTGTTTCTAATAACCACTCTCCATCTTTTTTGATCAAGCTTATAACTGCTTGATTCAACTTTATATTTTCTTTTGAGAAATCAGCCAAAGCTTTTGGTAAATCCTCCATTCCTTCTTCAAAAGAAATAATCTTTCGTCTCTCTGTTTTATTCTTGCTCATTCCCTTAAGCAGTGAACCATACTCCTCCTCTATCTTTGCTAGTTTAGGAAAACAAGCTTGTATCGTCAGTCTCTCTGGATGAGCAGCATATATACCCGCCACAAATGGAGAGACTGCATAATCTAACACCTCTTGATTAAAATGCCTCAAAAAAAAACTAGATACTGTCTCGCTATCTTCACATTTTTGAGGTTTAGCCTTAAGCTCTTTTAAAATTTTAAGTTTTGTTTTCCAAGAAAAAAAATCAGAGAACAACAAACCCGGAGGAGAGCTCGGTAAAGCTTTTACCTTACCATGTTTATAAATAAACCGTTGTTTACTACTCGGTGATGCTACCAAAGGTTTCAAATTCAAACTGCCTAGCATTTCCTCCAAACCTTCATCCAGAAAAGTAGAATTAGGACCTAACTCCAATCGATAAGCATCAACTTTTTTCGTTTGGATAACGCCTCCTACTCTATCAGAAGCTTCTAATAATACAAAAGGAATTTTAGCTTTTTTAAGATAATAAGCACAACTCAAACCTGAAATACCACCTCCTAATATAGCTATCATAACAATTTTTTTAAATCAATATTTTTTGTGGTGTCAACAAACGTAGCACCAGTAACCCCTTCATAGTTCAGCAACTGATTTTCCATCACCGTCACATCTGCATCTGCAATATCTACCCGATTATTCAATCTCTCCACCAACACGTCTTTAGGTGCAGTACATTCCAAATATTTAGGTATTAAATCTTTTAGCATTTCTCGATACTCTTTTTTAGAAAACGTAGCATCCAAGATTACATCAAACCCACTACTAAGCATCATCTTAGCCAAGTCCTTCATTTTAGCATAGGTCTGTAAACTAATCTCATCCGTATAAATAGAAGTACTTTTCTCATCTAAAGACACTTTACATAAGTGTTTCCTAACAGCATCTGCTCGTACTATAACGGCATCATTCACCTGTGCCAACTGCCTAGCCAAATAGCTTTTCCCGCTTCCCGAAACTCCTGTAGTACAATACAATTTTCCTGTTTGAGGTTCTAAATACGACAAAGCCAAGTCATAAAATTCTTTTGCAGTAGCAATTGCTTTTTCTTTCTGCTTATCGCTAATATTTTGATCATTAAGCTCCAACGAGGTTACACTCCCTCTAATTACAGCCCTCATCGACTTGTAAAAATTCAATAAACGAATTCCTTCAAAATCATTCGTAATTTCCAAATACTGATTGAGTACTACATTACTTCCATCCTTAGCTTTACGATAATCCAAATCCATCAGTAAAAAAGCAATATCATAAAAAGTATCTATAAACCTAAACTCTTCATTAAATTCAATACAGTCGAATGGTTGCACACGATTTTGATAAATACAAATATTAGCCAAGTGCAAATCACCGTGACATTCTTTCACAAAACCTTTTTCGCTTCTGTCATCAAGTAAGCCTTTATTCTTTTCAATAAATTTATTAAAATAGGTGTGTAAAATGTCAAATTGTTTTTGAGAAATTGTCTTACCAATAAAAGTAGATGCCAAACCCAAGTTATTATTAAACCCCTCGTTTATCTTACCCGAAGTACCAAACGACTGAATATAAGTCGAAGTAGGTGCGTTATTTAAGTGAGCATAAGCCACATTACTTGCCAACTCCCTTAATAAATCTTTCTCGATTTCACCATCCCTTTTTATTATATAAACCAATACATCCTCTTGCTCAAAAGCATTCATCTGTACTGCATAATCTACAACTTTTTCACTATCCAAATCTTCTACTCTATTTCCTTCCACATTTACCGCCACAACTCCTTTATATATTCCCTCCGAATAACGAGAGTTCAATTTAACCTCAGCTTTACAATATTTCTTTCTATCAGCTAAATTTTCAAAATCTAAAAAACCAAAATTCACAGGCTTCTTAAACTTCAACACTTCGTCATCACTAATCAACACATAAGAAATATGAGTTTGAATAACTTGTTTTATGTCTTTTGCTAAAGGTGCTATATGTGATGGTAAATTCATCTTTGCTATTGTCTTTTTGTATCTCACAAAGATAAACAATAACACGATTTAAATCTTATTGAATTACAAAACATTTTTTACTCAAAAAACAAGCGTCTATTTTTAGCTATGGCTTCCATAGAACACTAATACCATTTTAACTATAACGGATTAAAAAAAGTCAAAAAAAAAGCCTAGTAATAAATTACTAGGCTTTTGTGATTGAGGTAATGTAAAATTACATTTTACCTACTATTGCGATTAAGTCTGCTGCTCTGTTTGAGTAACCCGCTTCATTGTCATACCAAGAAAGTACTTTTACAGTAGTACTTTTTTCTCCGCCCATAACTGAAGTCATATCACCGTCAAAGATTGAAGAGTAAGCACTTCCAATGATGTCAGCGGAAACAATTTTATCTTCAGTGTACTCAAGAATACCTTTCATAGAACCTTCAGAAGCTTCTTTGATCGCAGCATTGATTTCTGCTTTACTTGCAGGAACTTTTAGAGTTGCGACTAAATCAGTAACTGATCCGGTAGGAGTAGGTACTCTTAATGCAAATCCGTCTAATTTACCAGCTAATTCAGGTAGTACTAAACCAACAGCTTTAGCGGCACCAGTTGTAGTAGGAACGATAGATAAAGCACCAGCTCTTGCTCTTCTTAAGTCAGAGTGAGGAGCATCATGCAATCCTTGATCAGCAGTATAAGCATGAACAGTAGTAATGAATCCGTTAACTAAGCCAAACTTATCGTTTAACACTTTAGCTACAGGAGCTAAACAGTTAGTTGTACAAGATGCGTTAGAAATGATTTTATCGCTTGCTTGAAGTTCTTCGTCATTTACACCTAAAACGATAGTTCTGATACCGTCTTTGGCTGGTGCTGAGATTACTACTTTTTTAGCTCCTGCTTCTAAGTGTTTAGAAGAACCTGCTTTGTCTACAAATCTACCTGTAGATTCCAATACTACATCTACGCCTAACTCTCCCCATGGCAATTTAGCTGGATCAGCAATGGCTGTACATTTAATCGTTTTTCCGTTTACGATTAATGCTTCATCAGTAAAATCTACAGTACCATCAAATCTACCATGAATAGAGTCATACTTAAGAAGGTGTGCTAATGTAGCGTTATCAGTTAAATCATTGATAGCTACTACGTCTAATCCTTTTTTTAATAAAGTTTTGAAAGTCAAACGACCGATACGTCCGAATCCATTAATTGCAACTTTTGTCATTACGTGTATTATTTAGTTAATATAAATGCGTTTTTGAAACCCCTAAAGTAGGGGCATTTAGCATGAATTAAAAGTATTTTGAGATATAATTTACTATATATAGTTGCTTACTATCATATCCTCGACAAATACTACTGGTATTGTGTTACTTAATACTTTAATTCTTGCAGTACTTTTGTCTTTTTGACTTTTATCTCACTTCCTTTTACCGAGATAACACCATCTTCTTTAAACTCTGATAGAATTCTAATGACGCTTTCTTTGGCTGTACCTACTATCGCCGCTAAGTCTCCTCTGGAGATAGAAATAGAAAATTGTCCATCTTCTTCTGTTTCTTGGTAAGTCTTTTTTAGCCGAAGCAAAGCGTCAGCCACTCTTTTTCTGACGGTATTAAAGGCTAAATCTATTAATTCTTGTTCTTTAGATTCTAACTTTCCTGATAATAATTCTATAAACTTATATGCTACCTCATTGTTAGAATATAACAACTCTAATAATTCTTTTTTACTAATTAAAGCGAGGGAAGTATCTTCTAAGACTATCGCACATTCCGATCGGTTTTTATCCTCTAGTACTGCTAGATAACCTATAAAATCTCCTGCTTTATGTAGACCTGTGATAAATTCTTTGCCATCATCATTGATTCTGTATGTTTTGACCCTCCCTGACTTAATGAAATAGACAGAGTTTGCAAAGTCAGACTCTCTATAAATAGCTTCTTTCTTTTTATATGATTTTGTAATCCTAGATTCTTTGATGAATTCAAGCTGAGCCAAATCTCTGGCACCATCCATAAATGATTGTAAATCTTCTACACTATTCCCTATTTTTTCATTGATTTTTGCACTTTTCTTTATACGGACTTCAATTGCGTCCATCAGTTCTGTTTCTTCAAATGGTTTTGTAAGGTAATCATCAGCTCCAAGATTCATTCCTTTACGGAAGTCAGCTTTATCTGCTTTGGCTGTTAAAAAAATAAAAGGGATTTTTGCTGTTTCTTTTTTCTTAGACAGGATATGTAACACCCCATAACCATCCAATACAGGCATCATTATGTCGCATATAATAAGGTCAGGAAGTTCTTCTCTAGCTTTTTCCACTCCAATCTTTCCATTCTCAGCAGTAATCACTTCAAAATTTGCCAACTCTAAAATTTCTGCGGTATTGTCTCTTACCTCAAAATTATCTTCAATCAATAAAATTTTACTTTTCATGGTTTTTTATTTTTCTGTGGGAAACTCAATATAAAACGTAGAACCTACTTCATATTTACTTTTGAACTGTATTGTACCGTGTAACAACTCTACATAATGTTTCACGATATTTAAACCTAAACCTGTGCCTTGAATATTGGCTGCATTAGTCGCTCTATAAAATCTTTCGAATAGATGAACCTGATCTTCTAATGGAACTCCTATTCCTTGGTCTTTTATTGCTACACTCATTTTATTAAATCCTTCTCTTACAGAAATTAATATCTCTTTTCCTGTACTAGAGTATTTTATGGCGTTGCTTACTAAATTTAGGAAAATGTTTTTAAGAATGTGTTTATCCGAAAACAAAAAGGTTTCAACAGGAATATCAATTTTTATGATTTGCCCAGCTTTTTTCATCTGGTTAAATTCTTCTTGTAATTCTTCAAACAAATCATTCAAATCAACTTGTTCAAGGTTTATTACAAGTTTATCACTTTTCAGGATATCTATTGACAAAAAATCATTCAATACATTTGTAAGGTGTTTTACATTAGATCTAATTCTCAAAAAGTGTTTTTGCTGTTTGTCAGTATGAGCATCTTTACTGTGCTTCGCTATCAGGGTTAGTGATGAGAGAATAGTACCTAATGGTGTCCTAAATTCATGTGAAGCCATAGATACAAATCGAGATTTTAGTTCATTTAATTTCCGTTCTTTTTCTAAAGATTTTCTTACTTCTCCTTCTGCTTTTTTTAATTCAGCGTTTACTTTTTCTAAGTTTCTTACTGTGTCTGCTAGTTCTTCTGTTCTTTTGGCTACTCGTTGCTCCAACTCTTTGTTATGTTGTTGCAATTTTTCTTTTATCTTTTTGGATTCTGTAATATCAATTACCAACGCTACTGTGAAGTGCTGACCATCAATAACTGCTGGGCTTAAACTGATAGAAACGGGAAATTCTTCTCCACATTTTTTGACGGCTCTTAAACCTGCCATACCATCCATCGTTCTTGAAGAGGTCGAATGAGAAAACTCTTCGACATAGGCATCATGCTTATGTCGTACGTCTAGTGGTACTAAAACAGATACTGATTGACCTACTAAATCTAAAAGTTTATAGTCAAATAAGCTCAATGCTGTGGGGTTAGCATGTGCTATCACGCCTTTTTGGTCTGTGATAATAATAGCTTCTACACTGAAATTGTAAATTGCTTCACAAATTTCACTGGCATCAAATAGTTTGTTTTTCTGCTGTTCTTTCAATTTTCTGTATTTAAACTCAATAATAGAAAAATAAACCAACTAATGAGCTAACAAAAATCAGTTTTTAACATAAAAAACATCAAAAGGGTAGAATAAAATGCGTGAGGGATTCGTCGGTAGACGAACACAGTAAGCGATTGTTTGAACCAACATGAATGTAGTGAAACGAAATGAATGTTGGTGAGTGCGGATATCCTGACCCCACGAGCTCGCCTTTTTGGCGAGTGGGGGCACGCCCTAATCTTTATATTTCTTTTCGCAACAGCTAGAGGTTTCTTCTGTTTGAGCTTTGTGACAACATGATTTTTCTTCGCTAGGACTTAGGTAAGGGATGCCCAACGAAGAGCCTCTGACAATCAGCAAACAGCCCAATGCTATGAGTACATATTTTTGTTTAATCAAGAAATGTTCTTTAAAAAAACTACCTAAAGTAGAAGTGATTACGAGTAGTGACACCGTACCCAAACCAAAAAGCCCCATAAATACAATAGCTCCCGTATCTCCATAACTGGTAGCTGTTAATAGAGCAAAATAAACCATTCCGCATGGTAAAAGACCATTGGCTAGACCAAAAACAAAAAAACGCCAGGTGGTACTTTTTTTAAATAATTGACTTAAGCTTTTCTTTAACCATGATGAAATTAAATCACTTTTGAAGTATGGAATCCCTTCTATCAAAACTGCTGCAATAATAATTACTCCTGATATAATAGCTACCCAATTATGGATTCCTGTGGCACGAAAAACTTCTCCAATAATACCTGCAAAAACACCAAGAATCATATACGTAAAAATCCTACCAAGGTGCAAAGCTATGATGTTTGTGTTGACTCCTTTTTTGAGAGGAAGTGCCAAATGAAGAGGTCCACACATGCCTACACAATGTAAACTAGTGGTGAACCCAAGTATCAACCCTAGAATCATTTTATCCAAATTTTCTGTTCTAAAAAGTAGTTGACGGATTGTATTTGGTAAAATAGTTTTACTATCCAAGGTCCTTTTTTTAAATTTTCACTAGAAATTGATGTTGTGTTTTTCTTATCGTTTTTTAATGCGATTTTTTGATCCAATCTACTGTCGTCTGCACGGTAAAAATGAACTATTCCTTTTTCTATTTTTATGTTTTCAGGGAATTTAATTTGAACAATTACTTGCTGTTGAAGGTATGATATTTTTATTTTTTTATTTAACTCGGTAGATCTTTTCACCATATCAATATGGTCTTGGTATTTTAGCTCTTTCTCATAATAATCGTCACTGACTAGGTTAACAGGTAAGTTAATACTGCGGTAAATAAATTGCCCAATAAACATCATAAATAATACAAAGGCGGTAATTATAAAGTATGGAATTAAGCTTTTCTTTTCGTTTGTCATGTCTTATTAATGAATTGGTCCTAAAAACTTGGTCTTGGTTGTTGTTAGTAGTTCTCCTTTGTCATCATAAATACCTAGTTTCAGTTTTGTAGACATTCCTTCTAACTCTACTTTAGGTAACTCAAGGATTATTACTCGCTTGATGATTGATTGTGGTGGTGCTGTCCATTCATGATTCAATAGGTTTATAATTCCTTGTTTGTTTTCTATTTTGATAGATAGGTGTATTGTGTCAGCAGTCTTATTAATCAAACTGGCTTCGTATACATTGGAATAGTTACCGTTGTCTTCTTTTTTAAACATAGAGCCTCCACTTCTCAAAATGGTAGCTTGAACATCTTCTCTTGTTGATAGCAAGACTACTATTCCTGCTACTAATAACAATAATATCGCTGAGTATATTTTGACTCTTCCGTCAAACTTGAATTTAGTACCGTTTTTTATATTATTTTCGGATGCGTACCTAATTAAACCTTTTGGTTTATCAACTTTATCCATCACATGGTCACAAACATCTATACAGGCTGTGCAATTGACGCACTCTAGCTGAGTACCGTTTCTGATGTCAATCCCCGTAGGGCATACGTGTACACAAAGATTACATGTTACACAATCTCCATTGTTTGTCTCTTGATTTTTCTTTAATTTCCCTCTAGGCTCTCCTCTTACATAGTCATAAGCCACTACTACACTATCATTATTGAGCATTACTCCCTGAAGTCTACCGTAAGGGCAGGCAATCAAACAAACCTGCTCCCTAAACCAACCAAATATCCAATAAAAAACAGCACTAAAAACAATCATTAAAACAAATCCTAAAGCATGCTCTGAGATAGGTGACAAGATTAGTGTAAAGAGTTCGTCTGTACCAATAATATAGGCTAAAGTGACATTAGCAATCAAGACTGCTATCGCAAAGAAAACAATGTGCTTCAATCCTTTTTTGAACATCTTCTCTTTTGTCCAAGGTGCTTTGGCTAGTGCTTTTTGTTTATTAAAATCTCCTTCTATCCAGTACTCAATTTTACGAAACACCATTTCCATAAAAACAGTCTGAGGGCAAACCCAACCACAAAATATACGTCCAAACAGCACTGTGAACAGCACAATAAAGACTATACTCACAATAAATAAGAGGGCGAGAATAAAAAAGTCTTGGGGCCAAAAAGTAATACCGAATAAAATAAACTTACGTTCAATTACATTTAGCAAAATTAAAGGCTCTCCATTTACTCTCACAAACGGCATTCCAAAAAGCACTGCCAACTGAAAGATAGTAACAAACACTCTCGCATTATGGAACTTACCAAATGGTTTTTTTGGAAAAATCCATTTGCGGTCTCCGTCTTCACCTACCGTAGATATTCTTTGCCTAAATCCTTCTTCTTTAGTTATATCTGGTAAGAGTAAACTATCCTTTTTTTCTTCTGCCATTTAGTCTTCTCTGTTATTATTTTTGAAGTTCTCCTTCTGGGTCTTTTGCGTTAACTGGTTTAGTCCCTTGTAAGGTTAAAACATAAGAAGCTAATTCGTAAATCTCTTTGTTACTAAATTTACTTTTCCATGCGGCCATTCCTTTTTTAGCACCATACTTAATAGTTTTATAAACATCATTTACATCACCTCCGTATATCCAGTATTTATCAGTCAAGTTAGGTCCCAACCCACCGCCTAATTCTTTACCATGACAAGCTACACAAGTTTGAGAAAACGAAACTTTTGCTGTTTCTAAGGCTGCGTTATCTTCAGTTATTTTATCGTAAGTCATGTCAACATCTGCATATAGTAATTGTGCTGCGGCAACTTCTGCATCGTATTCATCTGCCGAAGAAGGTCCGTCAAACACATGATAATAAGCCATATATGCTATTCCAAAAACAATAGTTAGGTAAAACATTTGTTTCCACCAAGGTGGTAAGTCATTATCATATTCTTGAATACCATCATAATCATGTGCCTCAAGTAAAACATCGCTATCCTCTCCAGTGAATAATTGTAAGTCTCCGTCAAATATTCCAAATAGGTTTACTAACCAAGAAGGTTTCTGACCGGCTTCTATTAATGTTTTGCGTACATACCTTCCAAAACCTATCACTAAAAATAAAAGACCTAAGAACACAATAAAGAATACAAAGACCCCAAAGCTTAGCAGAGCATCATTACTCGTAAAGGAATAACTTTCTTTTGTACCTTCTGTTGCAAAAGTAGTGCTTGATGTTGCTAATAACATCAGTACTAAAACCGAATATTTTTTTAATAGTTTATCCATGATGTACTTCTTTATTAATTTCATTTTTAGATAATTCTAAAGGGATATTTTTTAACTGTTCTACTGTTTCTTCTTTTATTATAAATACATACAGAAATATAGCGACGAAGAATATCACAAATATCACCAAAGAGATAATAGGATAAATATCAATTCCTTCTACCGATTGTAAAATATCTTTATACATAACAAATTATTTAGATGCTGATATATCTGTTCCTAGACGTTGCAAGTAAGCAATTAATGCTATTATTTCTCTATCTGCCGACACAACTATGCTTTTATCTTTTGCCATATCTTGCAATTCTTTAGATGTTGCTGCTGCAATTTCAGTTGCTTGAGTTTTTAAATCATCTAAGCAGATATCTTCAAATCCTTCTGCGTAAGGAACTCCAATTGTGCGCATTGCAGAAATCTTAGCTTTAAGACTTGAGTTATCCAATTTATCTTCGATAAACCATGGGTAACGTGGCATAATAGAACCTGGTGAAGTATTGGTAGGGTCCATCATGTGTTGATAATGCCATGAGTTTGATTTCTTACCTCCTTCTCTGTGTAAATCTGGTCCAGTTCGCTTAGATCCCCACAAGAATGGATGATCATAAACAAATTCTCCAGCTTTACTGTACTCACCGTATCTTTCAGTTTCAGAACGGAAAGGACGAATCATTTGAGAGTGGCAATTATTACACCCTTCTCTTATGTACAAGTCTCTTCCTTGTAGTTCTAACGGTGTGTATGGTTTTACACTAGCGATTGTAGGCACATTAGACTCTACTAAGAATGTTGGTACAAATTCAATAATTGTTCCTACCAAAATAGCTACGGTAGCTAATATCAATAACAATACTGGTTTACGCTCAATTCTAGCATGCCAATGCTCACCTGCAAACCTTCCTTTTACTTTTTCTAGTTTAGGTGCTTCCGCGGCTTCATTAGCTAATAAAGTTCCTGATTTAATCGTTTTATATAGATTAACCACCATCATGATAGCCCCAGTTAAGAAAAGAAGTCCACCAACACCTCTCATTGCATACATTGGAATCAGGTTGGTTACAGTTTCTAAGAAACCATATTCTAATTGCCCTTCTGCTGTAAATTGTTTCCACATAAATCCTTGAGCAAATCCTGCCCAATACATTGGTAAAGCGTACATCAAAATACCTAATGTACCAATCCAAAAGTGGGTGTTAGCCATTTTGATACTATGTAGTTTTGTTTGAAAAATCCTAGGGATTAACCAGTATAACATACCAAATGTCAAGAACCCATTCCACCCAAGAGCACCTAAGTGAACGTGAGCAACAATCCAATCAGTATAATGAGCAATTGCATTTACATTCTTAAGAGATAATACAGGACCTTCAAAAGTAGCCATCCCATAAGCGGTTATTGCTACTACCATAAACTTCAGTACTGGGTTTTCTTTCACATCATCCCAACCACCTCTCAATGTCAAAAGACCGTTAATCATACCGCCCCAAGATGGTGCAATCAACATAATAGAAAAGGCGACACTCAATGACTGAGCCCAGTCAGGTAATGCCGAATAAAGTAAATGATGAGGACCTGCCCAAATATAAATAAAGATTAAAGCCCAAAAATGAACAATTGATAGTCTGTAAGAATAAACAGGTCTATTGGCTACTTTAGGAATGAAATAATACATTAAACCTAAATAAGGAGTTGTTAAGAAAAAGGCCACCGCATTATGCCCATACCACCATTGTACAAGTGCATCTTGAACACCTGCGTACCATGAGTAACTTTTGAACATTGTAACAGGAATCTCAAATGAGTTGACAAGGTGTAAAATAGCGACTGTGACAAACGTTGCTATGTAAAACCATATACCGACATATAAATGCCTTTCTCTACGTTTAATGATTGTCCCCATCATGTTCCAACCAAAGACTACCCAAATAACAGTAATAGCAATATCTATCGGCCATTCTAACTCTGCGTACTCCTTACTTGTTGTAAAACCTAACAGTAAGGTTACGGCGGCAGCTACAATGATTAATTGCCAACCCCAAAAATGGATCTTACTTAAGGTATCACTGAACATCCTTGCTTTACACAAACGTTGTAATGAATAGTAAACTCCTGTAAAGATACCATTCCCTACAAAAGCAAAAATCACTGCATTTGTATGTAATGGTCTAACTCTACCAAATGTGGTGTATGGCAAATCAAAGTTCATATCTGGAATGAATATCTGAAAAGCAGCAATAACTCCAACGAGCATTCCTACAAGTCCCCAAACCATAGTAGCGTAAGAAAAATTTCTTACTATCTTATTGTCGTATTCAAATTGTTCTAAAGCCATTTGTTATTACTTTTTTTTATTTTTGATTGGTTTGTCATCAAACAACATTCTAATTGATGGTGTATGTGTATCATCAAATTGACCTGTTTTTACTGCCCAAATAAATCCGACCAAAAATAGCGTAGCCACCCCAATACTCATTCCTATCAATACAAATATGATGTTCATTACCTTTGTAATTTGAAGCAAATATAAAAGTATCTCTTGTTTAAAAAAACAATATGACTCAATACAATTAATGATAAAAATCAGTTTAAAAAAAACATTCGCTATAAACATATCATTTAATCAATCTCTTTTTTTGTGTTTTTAGCTATTTGATTGGTGAAAAGAATGGCTACCAAGACAACCGTAATAGATGATATAGGCATCAATAAGGCAGAAAAAACTGGGGAAAGAAGTCCTTGGGCGGCATAATACAATCCTACTAAATTGTATGAAAAAGATATTCCAAAACAAAGTTTTACTATACTTTTTGTTTTGGCGGAAGCTTTTATAAAAGCAGGTAAAAATACTAATTTAGAACCATGTAAAATAGCATCGGAAGCTGGTGTAAAATGAGCTAAATTATCAGTAATAGCAACGCCTATTCCACTGACATGAAGAGCTCCCGCATCGTTTAACCCATCTCCAAGCATCATTACTTGAGTGCCTTTAGTACTCCATGACTCTATAAGAGTTTGCTTATCAAAAGGGGATTGATTAAAATATGTAGGTATTTTTATAGATGATATAGATTTTAATAATACTTCATCTTTTTCGCTATCTCCCGATACGATTGCGATTTCAGAAGTTTGAGAGACTTCTTCAAACAACTCTTTCAACCCTTCCCTTAAAATAGACTTCGTGTCAAAATAACCCAACACCAAATCATTAATTTGGACATATACTGCTGTTTTATTCTTTATCTCTGCATCTATAAAATCTGCTGACCCAACCTTTATGAAATCCTTCTCTACAAAACCTGTCAATCCTTTTCCTATTAACTCTTTAAATCTATTTACTTGTAAAGTATTAGGAGGTAAAAAATCAGAAATCCTTACACTCATCGGGTGATTACTCAAACTCACAAGAGATTGAATTAAAGTAGACTGTTTCTTACTTAAAGGTTCCCCAATAAATTCTACTCCTCCTTCCTCGGCAGTGGTTAGTGTACCCGTTTTATCAAAAACCACAAGATTTACTTCAGTGAGTTTTTCTACATAAGCGATGTCTTTCAGAAAAAAATGCATACTACCAAAATGGCGTACCATGTTACCATAGGCAAAAGGAATTGCTAATGCCAAAGCACAGGGGCAAGCTACAATCAATACAGAAGTAAATACTCTTAACGCTACTCCTAAATCAATAAAAAGCCAGTACCCTCCCGTCAAAAAAGCAACTAATAAGACTATCCAAGTAAAATAACTAGCTACACGATCACTTAATATACTTAAAGAGGCTACTGAATCTGTTTGAGACTGCCGATTCCATAATTTAGTTAAATAACTTTTATCGGGAGTTTTTGTGATTTCGACAAGTGCTCCAGCTCCTTTCACTCTACCTCCTGCATAAAGCAACTCTCCTACTTTCCTCTTTACAGCATCACTTTCTCCTGTTACAAAGCTATAATCTATCGCTACTTTTTCACTTAACAAAACCCCATCAGCAGGGATAATTTCTTCATTTTTTAATTGGATGCGATCTTTTACTTTTAATTGGGTTATGGGAGTTGAAATATTCTTATCCCCTTTTACCTTTGTGACAGCCATTGGGAAATACGACTTATAGTCTCGCTCAAATGAAAGGTGATCAAACGTTTTTTGTTGAAAAACTCTTCCTAACAAAAGAAAAAAGATAAATCCTGCAAGAGAGTCTAAATAACCAGTCCCTAACTTAGCGACAATCTCTACAGCACTTACTCCGTATAAAGCAATAATCCCTAAAGAGATAGGGATATTAATATTCATTTTGTGATGTTTGATAGCATCAAAGCTAGATCGTAAATAATATTTTGCACCTACAAACAATAATACTGTTGCTAGAAACAAACTAACAATACCAAAAAAATAACTAAACTTCTCTGGTATAGGGGTAAATCCTGACACATACTCAGGAAAACTAAAAAACATAATATTACCAAAACAAAAGCCTGATATTCCTAATTGTACAATTGTTTTCTTATCTATCCAAGGTTGTGATTGGCTGAGGTTTTTTTCTAAGCGAATCACTGGTTCATAGCCTAACTGAGTTAATAAAGTCACGATTTTGCTCAATTTAACTTCTTGAGGGTTATATTCTATATGGATTGTTTTTTTTATAAAATGAACGGAAGACCTTATAATAGATGGTTCCAAAACAGGTAATTTCTCTAATAACCAGACACAAGAATGGCAATGCATTTGAGGAGCATAAAAAGTAATATGCACACGGTTTTCACTTTCAAAGTCACATAAAGCAGTAACAACCTCTGAATTATCTAAGTAGTCAAATTTACTTACATCTTCATTTACCTTATACTTAAACCCAGGCTGAGCATCCAAATCATAATAAGTACAAAGATCATTTGATTTTAGAATATCATACACAACCTTACAACCGTTACAACAAAAAAGTTTTTCGTCAAATTTAATTTCTTCAACATCACAATTATCCCCACAATGAAAGCATTTACTCGGCATAAGTTATTCTTCTCTTATTTTTTACAATTATGATATTTTAAAATTTATCATTTAATGATATAAGTCATCATTAATATTGACTTATACTTTTTTTAATTCCCGCAAGTTTAAGCAAGTTTGGTAATATGAGTTTACTAGAGAAATACGATGTACCTGGCCCTAGATATACAAGCTACCCAACAGTTCCTTACTGGAATGGAAAACCATCAATTGACGAATGGAAATCAAATTTAGAAAGTAATTTTTTAAGTGCCAACAAAAAAGGCATAAGCCTTTATCTTCACCTGCCTTTCTGTGAAGAATATTGTACATTTTGTGCTTGTAATAAAGTCATTACAAAAAATCACAATGTAGAAAAACCTTATCTGGATGCTTTAGCACAAGAATGGGAAATGTACCTAAGCATTTTTCCTGACCGTCCTAAAATCCAAGAAATTTATCTTGGTGGAGGAACTCCTACTTTTTTTAGTCCTGAACATTTAACACAACTTTTTGAGTTTTTAGGAAAAAATGCAGACATACTGAATAGTGCTACTATCAGTGTAGAAGTAAACCCAATGAAGGTTTCTTATGAGCAACTCAAAGCTCTTCGTAATAAGGGTGTAAACCGAATTAGCCTAGGAATACAAGACAGTAACAAAAAAGTACAAGAAGCGATTAATCGCTTACAACCCAATAAAACTGTAGTCGAAGTGATGAATTGGATCAGTGATTTAGGTTTTAAAGAAACTAACTTTGACCTTATCTACGGATTGCCGTTTCAGACTACTAGCTCAATTATAGACACGATAAAATTAGTAGAAAAGCTACAACCTAGCCGAATTGCCTTTTACAGTTATGCTCATGTGCCATGGAAAAAAAATGCTCAACGCCTTTTTACAGAAAATGACCTTCCTACTGGAAGTGGCAAATGGGACTTGTTTAACGCAGGAAAAAAACATTTAGAACAAATTGGGTACGAAAGTATTGGAATGGATCATTTTGCCTTGCCTGATGACTCTCTAGCTAAGGCTCATCAATCTGGTAATTTGCACAGAAACTTTATGGGTTACACCACTACTGACTCTAAATGGCTAATTGGGCTGGGTGCTTCTAGCATTAGTGAAACGAGAGACTTATATGTTCAGAACGAAAAAAATGCTTACACTTATCAAAAAAAAATAGCTCAAGGAAATTTCACCTTTACTAATGGTACAAAACTTACTGATACTGATAAAATAGTACAGAGACATATTAAAGCATTAATGTGTCAATATAAAACTACCTTCAATGATTCTGAGTTTGAGCAAAACCTATACAAACAAGCAAAACAAGATCTCGCCGAAATGGAAAAAGATAACCTACTTGTATTTTCGGATAACAGACTAAGTGTAACCGAATCTGGAGAAAATTTTGTACGTAATATATGCATGAGTTTTGACCAATACCTCAACAACAGTGACAATATTAAAGAAAAACAATTTAGCAAAACAATTTAATACCTAACTAATATTTAATTCCTTCTCAAGTAATCTTGCTTTAGGCATCAATACATGATCTTCTATTTTAGCGTGTAAACGCAAGTCTTTTTCGAGTAAGTCTAATTGATAAATTAGCACTCGTAAAGGCATTGTATCTAATGTCTTTTTCTCATTTTCGATAAGCACACTTCTAGCAAGTACTAGTTGATCCTCTATTAAGTGATTATGACTATCTGCAAAAGAAGCAATAAAAGTGTTTTTGAATTTTGTTGTTAAACTATCTAACCTTTGATTTAAAGCAATGATATATGGGAATAGTTGCTTTTCCTCTTCTTTTATATGCTCTGTTAAGTTTGTTTTTAACGTCCTGAAAAATGGTAGTAAAAAAGAAGCAAATTCATTCTCATCATTTGACACAATATTTTGTACCATTTGCTCAATTTCTGGTAATCTACGACCAATGTAATAACGGTGAGTACGCTGTAAATAGTCTAAAACAATTGTAATATCAAAAGATAATAACTGCTTTTGGGGGAAATAATCTGTATTGTGAAATATTTTAATCAACTCCATAAAAAAAGGAACATCTATTAATTTTTCTTTACACAGTTGTTCTATTAATTTATCTCCTTCTTTTTCTAAGCCGTACCGTTTTACTAGTTCTTCAACAGAAGAATCAAGATTATAAAGCTCTCGAAGTGATTGACCTTGACTAAACATAATTACTTTTATTTACCTCAGAGCAATAAAGTAATTGAATGTTTAATAAAAAATGACATTTGTTATCATTTAACAAAACTTATAATGTATCTATGGCATAAAACTACTTCATGCGTAAGGGATTGAGCGGTTTGTTTGAAATCCTTCCTGATTTTTCATCAGGAAGATTGAGTAGCGAAAGCCCGACCTCATGAGCTTTTTCAGCAAAATGAGGTTACGCCCTAATTTAATATTCTTTAACTTGAAGTTCTTTGACAAGTTCCCCCTGTTCGTAATACTTCCAAACACCTCTAGGTGTCTCTATGAAAAATTTATCAGACGCAATAAATTCCTCTATTAATTCGCCACTTCCGTTTAGGATACTTATATGTTTAAGTCTCTCGTCTTCATAAGCGTTTCTGTTTTCTCGATGTATTTTCCCTAACAAGAATATTGTTTCTATCTCTAAAAGTCCTTTTTCGTTATAATAATCCCATTCACCAACTTTTATTCCTTTGTCATAGTGTTGTATTTCGGCTATCTGACCATTTTTACGATACATCTCCCATTTCCCATTTCGTTTTCCGTTTATATAAGCGTATTGTTGTTTTAATTCTCCATTCATATAATACTCTCGCCACTCTCCAGTCTTTTTACCTGCTAAATATCTTTTGGTTGATTTTAATTGCTTCGTTATCAAATCTTCTCTAGCACCATAATACTCGCCATTGCCGTAATGGTGCCCATCTCCATTACTCAACTCCCCACCTTCATAATACTCATCCCATCTACCTTGTTTTTTTCCTTCTTCATAAAACCCAATAGATGCCAAAATCCCAGTCTTGTAATAACTAGTCCATTCTCCTTCTCCCTTACCATCTCGATAGTTTCTTTTCCACTCTAGAGCTCCAGTAGTATCGTAAGACTCAACTTCTCCATCTAGTTGACCCAAAGTAAACAAACAATATGTCCATGCTTCACCATTTTCATGGTAATACTCCCAATACCCTTCTCTCAAGCCATCTTCATACCCTCCAAGTGTACTTAATTTACCGTTTTTATGATATTCCTTCCATTCTCCTTCTTTTCCTCCTGCATAATATCTACCGATGCCTGACACTTGTCCATTGTCCCAATAAATTATCCATTGTTCAGCTTTTAACCCCGAATCATACCTACCTAAAGATGACAGTTGCCCGTTATCATGATAAGATTTCCATTTTCCGTCTTGAACTGAGTCTACAAGTTTACCTTTTTCTTTTAATTGCCCATTCTCATAATAAGACTTGTGCTTCTGTGCTTTAATATTAAAAAATATTGTAAAACAGGCTAAAACTAACAATGTTTTTTTCATCTTATAAATAAATTAATTCAGAGTCGCAAGATAAGAAAAAAATCAGACCTTACTCCTAGGGTGAAAGTCCTGCATCACTTGTCTGAGATAGTCTCTATCTATGTGGGTATAGATTTCGGTAGTCACAATTGACTCGTGCCCCAAAATCTCTTGTACGACTCTAAGGTCAGCTCCACCTTCTACCATATGGGTAGCAAATGAATGCCTAAAGGTATGAGGACTGACTTTTTTACTAATCCCTACTGTTTTAGCTATATTCTTAACTATTGTAAAAATCATTACTCTAGTAAGGCGTTTTCCTCTCCTATTCAAAAACACAATATTTTCTTCACCTATTTGAGTTGGCACATGCACTCTTATTTCATTCAAATACATTTTGAGATATTTAAGAGCGTCTTTCCCTACTGGCACAAGGCGTTCTTTACCACCTTTCCCCATTATTCTCAAAAAAGAAATATCAAACAATACATCTCCTATGCTTAGGTTCACCAATTCGCTTACTCGCAAGCCAGAACTATAAAGCAATTCCACCATTGCCCTGTTCCTAAACCCTTCTGGAGATGACATATCGAATTCATCTAGTATCTCTTCTATTTCTATATAACTAAGTGTATCGGGTAGTTTACGTCCCAACTTGGGTGACTGGATAAGTACAGCGGGACTAAGCTCAATTATATCTTCGAGGACGAGGTAATTAAAAAAAGTTTTGATTCCTGAGAGTATTCTTGCTTGACTGTATGGAGACATTCCCATCTCATAAATCAAACCGAGCAATCCTTGTATATCATCAGAGATAACCTCTTTGGGATTTTTATCAATGCCGTTTAACTCTAAATACTGCTCTAGCTTCTGAATATCACGGATATAAGCATCTATAGAGTTAGCTGACAATCCTCTTTCTAGTTTTAGATAATTTTTAAAATACTTTATGTCGTTAGCCCAATCCATACAAAAGTAATAGTAGTGATTTTAACGGGAATAAAAAACCTTATTAAACTCGAATTGTTTTTGAATTTTCTGTTTTATTCTTTTCTTGCTAAAGATATGAGTACAATACTAGCAATAGAATCTTCTTGTGACGAAACCAGTGCGGCAATACTACATAATGGTAATATAATGTCTAACATTATTGCTACACAAGAAGTACACGCCAAATACGGAGGAGTAGTTCCCGAACTTGCTTCTAGAGCTCATCAGCAAAACATTGTCCCTGTGATTAGTCAGGCATTAAAGGAAGCGAATATAGATAAAAAAACACTTGATGCAATTGCCTTCACTCGTGGACCAGGCTTATTGGGAGCTTTGCTCGTGGGCACTTCTTTTGCCAAGTCCTTTGCCATGGGCTTAGATATTCCTTTGGTTGAAGTCAATCACATGGAGGCTCATATTTTAGCTCATTTTATAGAAAACCCTAAACCTAACTTTCCTTTTTTGTGCTTAACTGTAAGCGGAGGTCATACTCAATTAGTCATTGTCAAAGACTATCTTGACATGGACGTTATTGGAGAAACGATAGATGATGCCGTAGGAGAGGCTTTTGACAAGACTGCTAAAATAATGGGACTACCCTATCCTGGGGGTCCTATGATTGATAAGTATGCCCAACAAGGTAATCCTCTTAAGTTTAAATTTAAAATATCCAAAATGGAAGATTTTAAATTCTCTTTTAGCGGAATCAAAACCGCCTTTTTATATTTCCTTCGGGCAGAGATCAAAGAAGATGAAAATTTCATAAAAAACAACCTTAACGACATCTGTGCAAGTGTACAATATACCTTAATAGAAACATTAATGGTAAAAGTACGAAAAGCAATGCAAGAGTACGACTTAACTCAAGTAGCAATAGCTGGGGGGGTTTCTGCCAATTCTGAATTAAGAAAAACCATTCAAGAGGAAGCAAAAAAAAGAAACTGGGAAGTATATATCCCCGACTTTGAGTACTGTACCGACAACGCCGCTATGATTGCAATAGCGGGATATCACAAATATAAAGCAGGTTATACCGTAAGTTATGACATCAGTCCTAACCCTCGAATGAAAATAAACGGATAAAAAATGGCAAAAGATAAAATACAAAAATCAATAGTAATCAAAAACCGTAAGGCATCTTATGAATATGAGTTTGTAGATACGCTAGTAGTCGGGATTTCTTTGCTTGGTAGCGAAATAAAATCTATCAGACAAGGCAAGGCATCTCTACAAGAAGCTTATTGCTACATTACCGAAAAAATGGAACTGTTCATCAAAAAAATGCACATTGCTCCTTATGAGCAAGCCACACACTATAACCACGAGCCTTACAGAGAACGAAAATTATTGGCTCACAAAAAAGAAATTAGAAAATTTTCTGATGGTTTAAATGAAAAGGGGTTGACGCTTATCCCCGCTAAACTATTTATTACTGATAGAGGTTTTGTAAAACTGAATATTGCTTTAGCAAAAGGAAAAAAATTACACGACAAACGAAATAGCATTAAAGAAAAAGACAACAAAAGAGAACTTAAACGCCAACAATTACTATAATGAAATATGGCATTTGTTTATTATCAGTTATCCCTGTAAGAGCAGAAAATTCAGACAAATCTGAAATCATCACCCAAATTCTATTTGGAGAAATTCTAACAATCATTAGCGAAAAGAAAAACTGGATAAAAATACAACTAAGTTATGATAATTACACTGGCTGGATAGACCCCAAACAAATAAAAGAAATTGACAAAAAACTAGCCCTACTAAATATTCAAAACCAACAATACCTAAACGAAGGGACTACTACAATTAACGGTATTACAAAAAAACTCTCATACGCTTCCATACTACCAATTAAGCAAATCACTGATTTGTACAAAATTTCTATTCAATCACCCACAATCACCTCTCCTGTATTAATAGATGTAGCCAAACGCTATTTAGGCACTCCATATTTATGGGGTGGGAAATCAGACTACGGCATTGATTGCTCAGGATTTACCCAGCAAGTATTTAAAGTTTGCGGTATTAAACTCCCTCGTGACGCATACCAACAAGCTCAATTAGGCGAACCTATTCAAACACAAAACAGTCAAGCTGGTGACTTGGCTTTTTTTGAAAATAAAGACGGGAGAATAATTCACGTTGGAATCATCTTAAAAAATCAAGAAATCATCCACGCACACGGAGAAATAAAAATCAACAAGCTAGACAATAAAGGAATCTTATCAGATGATTTATCAGGATATTCTCATCAATTAAGCCTAATCCGTAGGGTAAAATAAAAATGTTGGGCGTGCCACTACACGCCTGAAAAAGGCGAGATAGTGTCGGGTCATTCGCTATATCTTTTTGTTTTTTTATTTTTTATTTCGACAAGCTCAATATATTCAAAAAAAAAACAAAAAGGATACCGCTACTACCCCTCACGCAGGCTCTAGTAGTTACTTAAAGTTTTAGTAGCAAATCATAAACCGCTACAACTTGAGGCAATAACATTTCACTACCATTATTATCAATAATATAATCAGCTTTGTTTTTTAACTCATCCCAATCACCTTGCTGAGCAATTATATTATCGACTTGCTCTTCTGAGCGAAATTTATCACGAGACAAAACCCTTTGTTTACGAACTACCGCACTTGCATCTACCAAAATAATAGCGTCCAAGCCATGGTCAAGAGACTGCAACAATAACGCTGACTCTTTAAGTACAAAAGGAGCTTCTTGCTGCTCTGCCCAAATATCAAAGTCACGATGTACCACTGGGTGAACTATATCGTTAAGTTTTGTAAGTAACCCTTTATCTGCAAAAACCTTATCTGCAATATATTGACGGTTTAACACTGAACCTTGGTAAGCTTCTTCTCCTAAAAATAATTTTATATCCCGGATTAAGTCTGAAGATTCAACCATTAATCGTTTAGCTTCTCTATCTGTATTGTACACAGGAATCCCTAAATGAACAAAAATATTTGCTACATACGATTTGCCACTTGCTATACCTCCTGTAACACCTGTTTTTTTCATTTCTGTAATTTAGTCAAAAAAAAAGCGAGATTGCTTAACAATTCCGCTGTTTATTATATCCTGATATCAGGTTTAAGCTTTGTCTTTTTTTGTTGGGTTAGCAGCCGATACGGCAGCTAATTCTACTTTTACTTTTACAGAACCTATTTCTAATAAAACTACGTCATCTTTGACATCTAGTACTTTACCAAAAATCCCACCTCTAGTGATTACTTCGTCACCTTTTTTAAGGCTATTTCTATAAGCTTTTAATGCTTTCTCTCTCTTTTGTTGGGGTCTTATCATCATGAAGTACATCACGACAAAGATTAACCCAAACATCAATAACGTTCCTGAACTTTGTGGCATTTTTCTTTCTTTTTAGTTTATACAAAGCTAGCCGACTTTCTTGTAAAAAGAAAGTCGGCTAGCTTTAATTATTAAATTAAAATAATTACTCACCTGCGGCATCTACTGCTTCTGGTAAGAAAGTATCAATTTTGAACCTTACAGAATAATCTCCTTGGTTAGTTTTAAGAATTACAGTCTTGTTGTACACATGTGGTGGTTTTACACCTGATCTAAATCCAACTTTCACACTACCTGTTGCTCCTGGTGCAATTGGCTCACCTTTTTTGTAAGTAGGTACTGTACATCCACAAGTTACATGATGATCATTGATAATTAATGGCTCATCCGATTCGTTTACAAATGTAAAGATATACTCAAAAGTTTCTCCTTTAGGTAATCTACCAAAGTCATGGAAGTTTTTATCAAACACCATTCCTTTTTTATCTTCTTGCATTGGTTCTTCTTGAGATACTTCTGACACTTCCGTAGTTACTACTGGATTTTCTGATGATTCTACACCATCGTTTCCGTTACAGTTTACAAATGTAAACATCAATGCTACTGCTCCTAAGATATATGATTTTTTCATAATTATAATATAGTTTTAATTTCTTCTTGTCTCTGTATAAACAGAAATCATACCAAATTTAGAACATCTATGAGAAAAACGCAATTATTAAAGTGATTTTATGTTTTTATTCTCGTTATAAAGGGTGAAATTATGATTCATTAAACAAGCGAAGCTTGTGCAAAAGGGGTAGCAGCGTCATCCTTTTTTTACTTTAATAATAATAAATCAAAAAAGATACAGCGAATAACCCGACCCGTAGCCAAGTGAAGCGATAGCGAAATGTGGGCTAGGGGTTTGCCCTAAAAAAATCCCTCAAAATACAAATTATTGAGGGATAAAGTTATAACTCATCTAATGCTTAATGCCTCCACACGTCAATATTATCTTGCTTAAAGTTATAAATACGGCGTAAAATATTTTTTGCCTCTGCTAAATCAGATTTGTACTGGCTAATTGCGGTAGCGTCTACAATACCGGCACTTGGATTTTGTCCCATCAGATTATGAAGACTTTGAAGGTCTGAGTCATTGATTAATTTATAATTGCCTCCATATTGCAAAGCAATCAAAAAACCTTTTCCTTCTGAAAAATGTTTTGCCAAATTATCTGTATCAATGCTTGACTCATTAAGGTCATCAGTAATTTCTCTGAGGTAATGTACTACCGTGGCTGCGATAATTTTTTCCCATACAATTGCTGTATTTTTTACATAAGGTGTTATTTGGGCAATACTTTTTTGATTTGTAATGGCGGTTCTTCCTGACAAAAACAAATCAAATGCTTCTTTGCTAAAGTTAGGATCAACGGCAGCACCAAGGTCTCTCTTGCCTGCATTGGTAGATAGTGAGAAGTTATACTCGCTTCTAAAATCTATTTTACCATCATTATTAGCATCTTTATATCTTAAGCTTTTTAGCTCTGCATCAGTATAATCAGCATAGTTACGTGATGCACCAAAATACCCAAAAGCTTCGTCCCAAGTACGTTCCATAGCTGTATATGGTTTGTCTCCTTTAGCTACTTTATTGTCTTGGGTCAACACCTTATTAAGATAATTACTAGTCCCTTGAGAATAAATCACAGACCCTGTTAAGGTTTTATTAATTAATTGATTATAATCTAAAAAATCATCACTGATATAAATTGCTTTACCTATTTTGCCTGCATCTACCCTAGCGTCGATTGCCTCTAGCCATCCTTCTATTAGGTCTTGTGCTGTTGTATTATATGAAATAACACTTGCTGTTGACATTTTTCCATATAAATTTTTACCTGTAGCTATAGAAGAATATTTATTTTTTAGCAAAGTAAAAGATCCCGCAGACGTGAATGTGGATTTTCCGTCAGCATCTGTTCTATTTAGTAATGCTATTACGTCTACTTTTACTTTTTTACCCACTACATTAGTTGCATCGCTAATAATTGTTTTGATGTCTTGCACAAGTAATTGCCTTACTGTTTGCCCACCATAATCTACCGAGCTTACACCATCCGAAAACCTACTTTCAAATTCATACTGAGTTGGTGCATCTTTTTCTGACTTCACTTCTTTAATTACTTCTATTTCTACTTCTTTTGGTTTACAAGAAGAAAATGAGCCAATTACTAAACTTAATGCTGTTGCATATTGAAATATATTTTTCATTTTTATTAAAATTTAAAGGTTACACTTAAATTAACTTGGCGTCGACTTCCAATTAAAATACCGCTACTCTGCCCTGCCGTAGGTCGTCCTGGTTGAGAGTGTAGTCTTGATGATATATAGATTTTGTCTAAAAAATTTTTTGCCGTAAGACTAAATGTTGTTTTTTTAACTTTATACCTAGCCCCAGTGTTCCAAATCCCCCAGTTTGGTATTTCCCCAGCTATTCCTAAGCCTTTTATATTACTGTTATCTACCTGCTTTTTGGTCAAGTTTTGCATATCGGCAAATACTCTAGCGGAGTAAACGTAGTCCACAAACAAAGTTAATTTATTTTTCATCAACTTCTTTTGCAAGCCTATCACAAAACTGTGCGTAGGTGCATAAGGCATTTGTTTTCCGACTACACTTACGGTATCTCCAGTTAAGAAGTCTTTTACCTCTGCTTTTGTAATACGGGTATACAGATAGGTGTAATTAAAATGAAGTGTTGGGAGATTTTTATACCTTTTATTAAATAAAATATGAGATGAAAATTCTAATCCTGCCGTATTGACACTCCCTGGTTCAAAAAATATTGTACCTCTAGCTGCTGTCACTATATCTGATATTATATTATAAAATATCGCCATTTCTGTTTGAAGATATTTTGTATTACTACGCAAACCAAATTCTGTATTCCAACTTTTTTCTGGTGTTAATTTTATCGTTCCGCCATTGTTACCTGTATTAATAAAAGGCAAACTAAACGCTGCACTAGATGGTGCCGTATAACCTCGGTGAAGCCCACCAAAAACATTCCATCGAGATGCTGTATCCAAGGCATAATTAAACCCTATTCCTGGTAATAACACAAATGATGTTTTATCATTAAATTGATTGCCATTAAGTCGATTAATTTGAGACTGTTCAAATAGTTCAGTACGTAAACCTATATTAACAAGAAGCTTATCGGTCAAGTTAACCTCTTCTTCAGCATAAGCAGATAGCGCTCTTGTTTCTAAACTAAAAGATTTCGCACCATTTAACACCGTTTTCTTTCCACTAGCATCTGTCGTGTACCACTTCCCTACTCTATCTGTTGGGCTATCTCCTATTTTATAATTGTCTTTAAATATCTCATTATGAAGCCTAAAACCTGCTACCAACTGAGCTTTTTTCTTCCCTAATTTATGTTTATAATTATATTGTTTTTCTACCCCTATCACATAAAAAGAACGTAAAATCCCAAAATTGGACGACGAATTTCCTACCCGCACCAAATCAGTATTAGAAAAGTATTGCTGAGGAGTAATTTCTCCTAAACCAAACCCTACCTTAGTCCCCAAATCATAAGCTTTCAGGCTAGATGATTTTATAAAAACATCATTTTCTCTCCACCAATCTCTTTTAAAGTGATTGGCATAAAAACTTATCCTAGAACTTAACTTATCAGAATGTTTTTGAGAATAAATCACATCCAAAGCAATACGTTGTATCTTAAACTCATCATTCTTTTTAGGATTAAATAATGGATTTTTTTTAAAACTATAATCAGTCAGACCTGTATAAGTAGCATTTGCGAACTCATTATTATAATTCAGCTTTGTATATAATGTCTTGTCGGATGATATCTGCCAAAGGTTTTTAACAGTGATATTATATTGTCTAAAATCATTATTTTCTCTAAAGCCATCTCCTCTTTTTACTAATAATTGAAGCCCCGTCTTAAAATTATCCTTTTTGCCAATCCCACTAAAATCGACTAATAGACTTCCATAATCATATGTTCCTCCAGTCAATTTCATTATCCCTCCAGATTTTTGTTTTGGTCTTGTCGTAATATAATTGATTACTCCTCCCATTGTTTGAGGTCCATACTTAATAGATGCACTTCCCTTAATTACTTCTATCTTATCAATCCGCTCTATTGGGGGATTATAATACGAATTTGGATAAATATATGGTGCTGGTTGAATAGGTATACCATCTTCCAATATCAGTGTTCTAGCACTTCTACGAGGGTCTAATCCTCTTATGCTAATGCTTAATCTACTATTTCCAAAACCATCATCCCCAGCCAAAAAAATCCCTGGAAGAGATTGAAGAGCGTCTCCAGTTCCCGTAGGATTTTTCAACTCTATTTCTTCTTTACTAATCAGAGAAGCAGTTCCTGTTTCTTTCTCTAACACTCCTTTTCTTTTAGCGGTAAGTTCTACACCTTCTATTGTAATAGCATTAGTTTTAAGGGCTATTGCATTTTTAAAGCTATAATCCTTCTCAAATGTAATATTTTGTTTATACGGTAAATGTGAATAATCCGCTACATATAATTCTAGCCGACCATACTCATTAATTATAATATAAAAATACCCTTTATCATCTGTTTGAGTACAAACAATAGTTTTATGCGTACTATCAACTTTACGAATGCAAACCGTAGTATAAGGCAAGGGCAACTTTGACTCTTCATCAATAATTTGCCCGTTTATAGTATGTGATAAGTCTTGACCAAACCCATTAAGTTTAATTAGACTAATTACAAACAACAATATTAACCTCACCAATCGTTTAGCTTGATATTTCATATAAGATATTATTAGAAAGTGAGTGGGTTAGAAAAATCTACAAAGGCAATAGTATTATTTGAAGAAGCATTATCTAATTTACAATAACTACCTGTGCAAGGTTCGTTTTGCTCTTCTTCCATTTCAACCAAAACATCATCTTCGCAAGAACTTGCTAATACAGCTATTAAAATAATTGAACAGAATATAGATAATGTTTTTTTCACTACTGAGTTTGTTATATTTGAATGATGACACAAATTAAAACCATAAAAATTAATTATCCAATTTTTATTTAGAATAAATTTAAATAATGTAGTTTTACCGTATGGACAATGACAAAAACCAATACCTATGGTGGTTTATAATCTTTATCTTCATCTCTCGATATGTCACACATATTGTCTATATAGAAGACATTGACAGTATGCGATTTGCTTTAAGTACAATTAATTATGATTTAACACTATTTCAACCACATTTCCCTGCTTACCCTATTTACTGTTTCATCACCAAAATATTTTATTGGCTTACAGGAAACGTAGCCATTAGTCATTATATATCAGGGAGTATCGGGATGAGCTTAGTTATTTATACAGGTATTGGTTTATGGAAAAATCTCTTCCCTCAGCAACACAGTATTTACTACATTATATTACTCAGCCTCTCTCCTCTCTTATGGCTCATGAGCAATCGTTTTATGCCCGACATCATGGGGTTAGGCTTATTACTACTTGCTACAAATCACGGTTGGAATGCATTAAAACATCAAAAATACTCACTTATCATCTATTGTGCTTCAGTATCTTTACTGGCAGGAGTACGCATTTCTTACCTACCTTTTTTACTGCCATTATCTATTTTATTATTAATCAAACAAAAAAAAACTTGCTTCATGCAGATTGGCACATATATCGGATCTTCCCTGCTTTGGTTAATCCCTTTAATCATCATTACTGGCTGGCAAGAATTTACGCAACTGCTTATCAACCACAGCCAAGGTCATTTTAACGAATGGGGCGGAACCGTAATTACTGATAATAACCTCTTATTACGTTTAGTCAGAATCTTTCAATACTTATGGTCTGATGGACTTGGTGGATGGTTCATCGGACGTTCTTTTTTACTCATTCCTTGGTCAATCCTATTATTAACCTTAGGAATCAAAGGCTTTAAAACAACAAAGCCTTTCCCTACTTGGCTCACTGTATCACTTATCACCTATTTTGTTTGGGTTTTTCTGTTCCAAAACGTACTCTACAAGCCGAGACACCTCATGCCTTTTGTTCCTTTTTTTTTATTGCTTGTCGCAAAAACTCTTTCTCACCTATCAGTCAAGAAAGAGTTAATTATCATTGCACTATTTGCGATAAACATTCCTAATACAATCATCGCTTACCAACACAAACACAAATCTGCGGTCGCTCAAGCAGGCGATTTCTTATCCAGAAAAGAAGCCAAAGTTATTTGTAATCCTTTAGTTACTTACTACCTCCAAAAACAATATCCTTTTATTAAAGTCAATCCCAAATTAGAAAGACCTTATTACTCCTTAGGTAGCAAAATCACCAACGCACCAATATCCGACTCTATCACTTTTTATCACAACCCTTACATAAACAGGATGTGGGACAAAGTAAAACTCTACTACTATGAGTAAACAAATATTAATACTAGGAGGAGGTCCCGCTGGTGTCGCTGTTGCTTATTATTTGGGTCAGCAAAACATCCCATACAAACTCATTGAAGCCAAAGACCACCTAGGAGGCAATGCCTCTACATATTGGGAAGACGGTCTAGGCTACGACTCTGGAGCACATCGCCTACACGATATTTTTCCTGAAATCACTGATGAATTCAAAAAAATACTTGGTAATCAAATCCAAGAAATCTCTACACCTAGCCAAATATACTCTGGAAACACATTCTTTGACTTTCCCCTTTCTCCCTTTAACATCATAAAAGGGCTTTCTATTAAACAAATAACCAAAGCCAGTATAGACTTTATAAGAAGACCTTCCAAAACAGAAGATTTTCAAGACTTAGCCCTATCAAAATACGGAAACTATATTGCCAATCGATTTTTACTCCCTTACACCCAAAAATTATGGCAAACACCTTGCCACCAACTCTCTACCCAAGTCGCTGGAAAACGACTCAAAAATCTTGACATTTACACTTTTTTAAACGAAATTTTTCAAAAAAAAGAAATAAAAACAAAACACCTTGACGGTAAATTTTATTATCCTCTCAAAGGAATAGGACAACTTTTTGACATACTATCAAAAAACATTACAGTAGCTTATAATAGCAAAGTAGACGAAATTACATTAAACAAAAACTACATTACAAAAGTACAAATAAATGGCATACAACATCATGCAGATATTATTATAAACACTTTACCTCTCTCTATACTGGCAAACATGCTTGGTCTAAAACAAACTATTCAACAACTCTCGTTTATTGACTTATATTTAGTAAAAGTTTTCTTAAACAAAACAAGCATTACAAACAATGCCTCAATATACTTCCCCGACAATCAATTTGTATTCACAAGAATAGTAGAACCTCGTAACCGATCTACCGATTTAGCACCTCAAGGTAAAACAATGCTTGTAGCCGAAGTTCCTATCCGAACAGGAGAAATCTATAATGAAGAAGAATTACAAGAAAAAGTACTCTCCCAATTGCTAAGCACAGGATTAATTAACAAGAAAGATGTAAATAAAATCAGCACTAGAAAATTAGACTACGCCTACCCAATTCTTACAAAAGAATACGAAAAAGATTTATTCAAAATCAAAAAAGAACTTTCTTCTATCAATAATTTGTTTTTGACGGGACGAGTGGCGACTTTTAGCTATCAACATATTCATGATCACTTTAGAGAAGGTAAAATAATTGCCGAAAAAATAGCCAATGAGCGATAAAAAAAATAACAAAGAAGTAGTCTCGGCATATAAAATCCCCTTATATGTAGGACTAGCAGTAGTAATAGGAATGCTATTTGGAATGTTTGTATCTAACCACAAGATTCCAACTAACGACACCCAAAGAAAAATAGAAAAAATCAGCCAAGTACTCTACTCTATTAACCAAGACTATGTAGACTCTCTTGGTTTGGATAGCTTAACGGATAAAGGAATCACTGCAATGCTTGCAATGCTCGACCCACACACTGTATACATCCCTGCTACAGAAAGTGTAATGCATAACGCTTCATTACAAAAAGGATTTGAAGGTATTGGAGTAGAATTTAGAATTATACAAGATACATTAATGGTAATCAAAGTATTAAAAAATGGACCTAGCCAAAAAGCAGGGCTGTTATCCGGAGATAAAATAATCTCTGTAGATGACTCACCTATCATAGGCATCGATTTACCCATCATATATAATCTTTTACGAGGAGCCAAAGGAAATTCTGTTGAGGTTAAAATAAAACGAGGAAATGAATTTTTTATCAAAAAAATCATCCGAGACAAAATCTCAACTTATGCCATAATAGCTAGTCATATGCTAGATAGCACCACTGCGTATATCAAGCTTAGGCGTTTTGCCCAAGGCGCCGCAGACGAAGTAAGAAGCAGTATTATAAAACTCAAAAAACAAGGTATGAAATCTCTATTGCTTGATTTAAGAGGAAACGGTGGTGGGTTTTTACATGAAGTAATAGCTATTTCCGAAGACTTACTACCCCACAAGTCTTTAATATTATACACCAAAGGCAAAAGAAAACAATTCAACAATCTATATAATGTAGAAAAAGAAAAAGGAGTATTTAGTACTGGTAAATTAGCCATTTTGATTGACGAAAGTTCCGCTTCTGCATCCGAAGTATTGGCAGGAGCAATCCAAGACAATGACAGAGGTATCATAGTAGGACGAAGAAGTTTTGGAAAAGGATTAGTGCAAGAAACCAAAAAATTTAGTGATGGTTCTGAAATAAAAATCACAATATCTAGGTATTACACCCCTTCAGGAAGATGTATCCAAAAACCATACAAAGACTCGGCTTACTTCATGGACTACTATAACCGTTTCATAAATGGAGAGTTTCAAATAGAAGATAGCGTCAGCTATAATGACACTTTAGTTTATCGTACCAAAAAAGGAAGAATTGTGTACGGAGGTGGGGGAATATATCCCGATATTTTTATCCCGCAAGACACCAATCATTATACAATCTTACTTGGTAAAATTTATACGGAGCAAATATTTAACGATTTTATTCCTAGCCTGTACCTCAAGTACAAAGATTCACTGAGTTTACTTTCTTTCTCAGACTTTAATCAAAACTTCCAAATCAACCAAAGTGATTTATTTGCATTAAAGAAACACACTAAAAACAGACTAAGTGAAACTTATAGCGAAACTGACTTCAACACCTCACTCCCTCGAATAAAACTAGAACTTAAAGCCTTACTTGCTCGCTTATACTGGGATGATAATGAATATTACCAAATCATTAACCAAAGAGATAAGACTGTAATACAAACAATTAAAGAATTACATAATATATAACAATATTTTTCATACCTTTACGTATAATCAAATAGAATTTGAAAAAAATATTCCCCATATCGTTAGCCCTATTAATCCTAGTAACAAACCTAGGATTAACTATTAATCACCACTATTGCGGTGGTGAGTTAGCAGAAAGTTCTTTTGCCTTCGGTGAGGAGACACTGGGTTGCGGAATGGAAAAAAAAGAAGATAATTGCTCACAAGAAGATTATCAAAACACAATTAAACAAAAAAACTGTTGTAAAAATCAATACGTGCAACTAACCCTTGATAACGAGTTTAAGGTTTCTAATTTAGAAGAATCAGAAATTAACTTATACTTTTTCACTAGCTTCTTAATTACTTATTTCAAATCACCTATTACTCAGGTTGATGAGGAGACATATTTAACCTACACCCCACCCCTACTGAAACTCAATCGGCAAATCTTGTTTCAGTCCTTTCTTCTTTATTCATAATTATTTAATGTAACACCATTGCTTTACGGCTTTTGATAATTCAAAAGTACAGATGCATTTATACGTCTGTTTAGCAAAAACTCTACTTTATTGATGTTTTTTTCATCATACGAGTAGCTTTCTCACATTAGATAATAAATGAAATGTTAAATAAACTCATCAAGTATTTTCTTGAAAACAAACTAGTAACACTCTTATTGCTTGGCTCTATGATTGTTTGGGGAATTTCGACTGCCCCATTTGCTTGGGACAACGACCTTATCCCTAGAAACCCTGTACCTGTTGATGCGATACCAGACATTGGTGAAAACCAACAAATCGTATATACCAAATGGTCAGGTCGCTCACCACAAGACATCGAAGACCAAATCAGCTATCCTTTAACAACTGCGTTATTAGGCATTCCTGGTGTCAAAACAATCCGAAGTAATTCTATTTTTGGTTTATCAAGTATCTATTTGATATTTGAAGATGATGTAGAATTTTATTGGTCAAGAACTCGTATTCTTGAAAAACTCAACTCGTTACCCAACAACCTACTTCCTCAAGAGGTTTCACCTGCCTTAGGTCCAGATGCTACGGCTTTGGGGCAAGTTTTTTGGTACACATTAGAAGGCAGAGACAAAAACGGAAAACCTGCTGGTGGTTGGGATCCTCACGAGTTGAGAACTATCCAAGATTTTCAGGTTGGTTATGCCCTTACTGCTGTAAAAGGGGTTGCAGAAGTCGCTACAATTGGTGGTTTTGTGAAAGAATACCAAGTAGACATAGACCCTAACGCAATGAAAGCAAACAATGTAAGTGTTGCTCAAATCATGATGGCTGTCAAAAAAAGTAACTTAGACATTGGGGCAAGAACCATCGAATACAACAAAGTAGAATACCTTATACGTGGTTTGGGCTACATCAAAAACCTTAATGATTTAAAAGAAAGTGTTATTTTTTCAAACAATAATGTACCTATTCGTATCAAAGATGTAGCAAAAGTAAGCTTTGGTCCTGCTCCTCGGCGTGGCGGACTAGACAAAGGTGGTGCAGAAGCTGTTGGTGCTAGTGTGGTGGCAAGATATGGTGCCAACCCATTAAAAGTCATTAACCGAGTGAAAGAAAAAATCAAAGAAATTGAAGCTGGTTTACCATCAAAAATTTTAGCTGACGGTACGGTTTCAAAAGTAACCGTTGTTCCTTTTTATGACCGAACAGGCTTAATTAAAGAAACTTTAGGTACGCTAGAAGAGGCTTTATCTCTCGAAATGCTTATCGCTCTTATCGTTGTGGTTATCATGGTTTTAAACCTCAGAGCATCTATTTTAATTGCCAGTTTATTACCTATTGGCGTGTTGATTACTTTTATTATGATGCGTCAGTTTGGTGTAGATGCCAATATTGTCGCTCTATCTGGTATTGCGATAGCCATTGGTGTGATGGTAGATGTTGGTATTGTGTTTACAGAAAATATTATTCAACACATCGAGTTACCTGAAAATATAGGCAAAAAAGGCAAGGAATTGCTCAATGTCATTTATGATGGTGCTTCGGAAGTTGCCACAGCTGTCATTACAGCTTTGTTTACTACAATTGTAAGTTTTTTACCTGTTTTTGCGATGCAGGCAGCTGAAGGAAAATTATTTACCCCTTTGGCTTTCACCAAAACTTTTGCCATGCTTTCTGCATTGATTATTGGCTTGTTATTTATCCCAACTTTTGCTCATATTATTTTTTCTATTCGATTAGATAAAGGTAAAATGAGTAAATTTTGGAATGCTTTACTTATCATTTTGGGGCTAGGTTTTTTTATTGGTTTTGGAAGTTGGGTAGCTCTCGCTTTGGTGCTTTTTGGCATCAATAATTTATTAGAATACAAATGGTCTCCAAGCAAAAAACATTTTGTCAATTGGATAAACATTGCCATTACGGCTTTTATTGTTACTTATTTTATCGCCTTAGTTTGGATGCCTTTGGGTGCTCAAAATTCTTTCTTTGCAAATGTGTTGTTTGTTACCCTTACTATCGGATTGATTTTAGGGTTCTTACTCACTATCGTTCATTTTTATCAACCTATACTCACTTGGTGTTTGGCTCATAAAACTTTATTTTTGAGTATTCCACTAGTTGTCGTTTTGTTTGGTGCAAATGCTTGGTTGGGCTTTGGTCGTGTCTTTAGCTTTTTTCCTACTATTATAAAAGACAATGCTGTATGGAAAAAAATGGAAATGACCTTTCCTGGTTTAGGAAAAGAGTTTATGCCTTCGCTCAATGAAGGCTCATTTTTATTGATGCCGACCACAATGCCTCATTCTGGTGTAGAGGAAAATGTAAATGTGATTAGAAAACTGGACAGACAACTTAACGCCATTCCAGAAGTTGATGTTTCGGTAGGAAAATGGGGACGAGCCAACACTGCTCTTGACCCTGCCCCTATTTCTATGTATGAAAATATCATTAATTATTTACCCGAATTTAAAGTAAATGAAAATGGTCATAAAACACGTTTCAAAATCAATAATAACAATGCCTTTATTTTAAAAGACAGTACAACCTACAAATACGGTGAAGATGTATTCCGTACCATTGCTACAGAAAACCTGATTGAAGATAAAAATGGGGAATATTTCCGACAATGGCGAAAGCACATCCAATCACCCGATGATATTTGGAAAGAAATTTTGAAACATTCTAAAATGCCAGGGCTAACATCTGCACCAAAACTACAACCTATCGAAACACGTTTGGTTATGTTGGCAACAGGAATGCGTGCACCTATGGGTATCAAAGTATTTGGTCCTGACTTAGCAACAATCGAAAAAGTCGGCTACGCAATTGAAAAAGTCTTAAAAGAAGTACCAACAGTAGAAGCTTCCGCTGTATTTGCTGACCGAGTGGTGGGAAAACCTTATTTGGAAATAGAAATCAACAGAGAAGCTATTGCCCGTTACGGATTGACTATTGAAGATATTCAAAATCAAATTTCAGTAGCTATTGGTGGTATGCCTTTGACCAATTCCGTAGAAGGGCGTAAACGTTTTGCTATCCGTGTACGCTATGCCAGGGAATACAGAGACAATCCTGAAGATTTGAAAAACGTACTTATCCCTACACCTTCTGGGGTGCAAATCCCTTTAAATGAATTAGCAATTTTTCATTACAAAAGAGGTCCTCAGGTTATTAAAAGTGAGGATACATTCTTGGTGAGTTATGTGATTTTTGATAAAAAAGAAGGTCAAGCAGAAGTTGATGTTGTGGAAGATGCACAAGCATTATTGAGCCAAAAAATAGAAAATGGCGAACTTGTTCTTCCTGCTGGGGTGAGTTATCGTTTTACAGGAAATTATGAAAATCAAGTACGTGCCACCAAAAGATTGCTCTTGGTTGTCCCTATTTCCTTACTGATTATTTTCTTGATTTTGTATTTCCAATTCAAATCCGTAACCATGACCGCCATGATTTTCAGTGGATTATTTGTTGCACTTTCTGGTGGGTTTATTATGCTTTGGTTATACAGTTCACCCGATTTTCTCGATTTTTCTATCGCAGGAATTGATTTGAGAAATCTATTTCAAGTACACACCGTTAATTTGAGTGTTGCTGTTTGGGTTGGTTTTATTGCCTTATTTGGTGTTGCCACCGATGATGGGGTGATTATGGGAACTTATCTACAACAAAAATTTGAAAAAGATCACCCAAAAACAATCGATGAAATTAAAAAAGCAGTTGTCATCGCTGCTTCCAAAAGGGTACGTCCTGCTATGCTTACTGCTGCAACAACTATCATTGCTTTAATCCCCGTTTTGACCTCGCAAGGAAAAGGTTCAGACATTATGGGACCTATGTCTATTCCATTATTTGGCGGGATGCTTATCCAAGTAATGACCATGTTTATTGTCCCTGTACTTTACAGTATGTGGAAAGAAAAACAACTAAAAAAATTATGAAAAACATACTTATTTATCTGATTATAGGCTTGTTTACCGTTGTGGTAAATGCACAAACGGAACTAAACAATTACCTGAAAATAGCAGCCCAAAACAACCCTTACTTAAAGGCTACGTTTGCGAGTTATCATGCTTCGTTACAAAAAATCCCTCAAGTAGGCACTTTACCTGACCCAAAAGTGAGTTTTGGTTATTTCATTTCGCCAATAGAAACTCGTGTAGGTCCACAAAAAGCAAAACTTGGTTTTAGCCAAATGTTTCCTTGGTTTGGTACGCTAAATGCTAAAAAAGATGTAGCAACTCAAAATGCTAAAGCAAAGTACGAAGCATTTGAAGAAGCCAAATCAAAATTGTTTTTTGATGTCAAATCAACTTATTACACGATATATTTCCTTCAAAAAGGTATAAATATAAGCAAAGAAAATTTACGTATTTTGGCTACTTTTCAGCAACTCGCTATTATAAAAATAGAAACAGGCAAAGCATCCGTGGTTGATGAAATGAGGGTCGAAATGGAAATCAACGAACTCACAAATCAATTGGCTTATCTTATGGATAGTAAAGCTACCGTTGAAATAAAATTCAATAACCTACTCAACAACAAAGAACCAAAAACAGTACTTATTCCCGATACTTTATGGAATGACAGCCTGACAATTTCTAAAGATGATTTGTTAAATAATCATTTGATAAAACAACTGGGACACAAAGTTTTGTCTTGGGAAAAACAAAAAATAACGGCTAAAAAAATGGGCAATCCTCAATTTTCTATCGGCGTAGATTATGCTATTATCGGAAAAAGTAGCAACCCAAATTTAGGAAATGAAAATGGACGAGATGCTCTTTTGTTACCCAAAATAGGCGTTTCTATTCCTTTGTACAGAAAAAAATATACCGCAATGATAAAAGAAGCATCTTTTAGAATAGAGGAATTTCAATACACCAAAGAAAACAAACAAAACGAGTTAGTTTCTTTGTTTGAAAAAAACTTGAAAGATTATAAAGATGCACAAAGACGAATAATCTTGTATCAAAAACAATTGGTTTTGGCTCAAAAATCTTTAAATATTCTACTCACAGCTTATTCTACCGACGGAAAAAACTTTGAAGAAATACTCAGAATGGAACGAAATGTTTTGAAATATGCCTTAGAATTAGACAAAGCAAGGACAGACAAAAACACTTCTGTCGCATTTATCAATTACTTAACTGGAAAATAATATAGCGATGAAAAAGATACTAAATAACAAATGGTTTTTACTTGTGGTAGTACTTTTGGTAGGTTTTGCCATTGGTAAATTAACGAGTGGAAAAAAGGAAGTGGAGACACATCAACACCTAGAAGAGAACCAGCAAATTTGGACTTGTTCAATGCATCCACAAATCAAAAAAGACAAACCAGGAAAATGTCCATTATGCCAAATGGATTTAATTCCTTTGGATAATTTGAGTGATGAAAACACGCTACCTAACGAAATACAAATGTCAGCCTCGGCAATGAAATTGGCAGAAATACAGACCTCTATTGTTCAAAAACAAAAACCAGAAAAAGAACTTCGCTTATTGGGAAAAGTAAAAGCTGATGAGCGTTTGTTATATTCGCAAACCGTGCATTTACCAGGAAGGATAGAACGACTGTACATCAATTTTACAGGAGAAAAAATCTACAAGGGACAAAAATTGGCAAGTATTTATTCACCTGAATTTATTTCCGCTCAAAAAGAATTATTTGAAGTCTCTAAGTCTGCCAATATTTATTTGTTAGAAGCAGCAAGAAACAAACTCAAACAATGGAAATTCAGCGATAAACAAATTGCTAATTTAGAAAAAAGAGGCGCGATACAAAACCAAGTGATTATCCGTTCCGACTATAATGGTTATGTAACCAAACGTCATATTTCGGAAGGTGATCACGTAAAAGAAGGGCAAGTTTTATTTGAAATTACCGATTTAAGAAAAGTTTGGGTTTTATTTGAAGCCTATGAAAACGATTTGGCTTGGGTCAAATTAAAAGATAATATTAAGATAAATTTTAAAGCCCTAGCAGGAAAAACATTTGAAGGAAAAGTTTCTTTTATTGATCCTTTTATCGACCCAAAAACTCGTGTGGCTTATGTACGTGTAGAATTACCTAACAAAAAAGGATTGTTAAAGCCCAATATGTTTGCCAATGGCTTACTTACCTCAAAATCGACCTTGAAAGAAGAAGTGATTTTGATACCCAAATCGGCGGTATTGTGGACAGGGAAACGAGCGGTTGTTTATGTGAAATTACCGAACAGAACACACAATTCTTTTATGTATAGAGAAGTGATTTTGGGTGATGAACTTGGTGGTTTTTACATTATCAAAAATGGTTTAGAAGAAGGCGAAGAAGTCGCTACGCATGGAGTTTTCAAAATTGATGCCTCAGCTCAATTGGCTGGTAAAAAAAGCATGATGAACCCAACGGGCGGTAAAGTAGCAACAGGGCATAAACATGGTGGTGATAAAAAAGGAATAAAAATAGACAAATCAACTATTTCTGTGGTGTTCAAAAAACAGTTAGGTGATGTTATAACAAGCTATTTTGTACTGAAAAATAAATTGGCTAATGACAATTCCGCTATTCAATCTGACGTTAAAAACATCGAAAAAATGTTGAAGAAAGTTGATATGAATTTAGTGATGAACGATGCTCATTTTTTTTGGATGAGCACCTTAGTTTCTCTACAAAAAGATTTGAAATTACTTGGTGAAGAAAAGAACATTAACGCACAACGCAAACATTTTATTTCAATAAGTAACAGTCTTTTAAATCTATCTCAACAAGTAGGCGTTGAACTCAACGAAACCCTTTATGTTGATTTTTGTCCAATGGCAAACGACAACAAAGGTGCTTATTGGCTAAGTACTCAAAAAGCAATCAAAAACCCGTATTTCGGCAAATCAATGCTCGGATGTGGAGAAGTCAAAGCGGTAATTAAGTGATTAATTCTTATTAATAATAAACACATCATTCATTTAAACTTTAAATAAAACAAATATGAAAACGTTAAAAACCATCATCATTACAGCAGTTAGTTTATTCAGCTTTGGCTCTATTCATGCCCAAACACACAAACATAGCAACAAGCATAATCATGCTGAAATATCAAAAAAGACAACTTACGTGTGTCCTATGCACGCAGAAATAACAAGTAACAAACAGGGCGATTGCACTAAATGCGGGATGAAATTAATCAAATCAGAGGGGGGGATTAAAAAATACGCTTGCCCAATGCACACCGAAATAACAAGTGAAAAGGCAGGTACATGTTCTAAATGTGGAATGAACCTAACTAAAATAAAACCCGCTCACAAACAAGAAGATCATAGTGGACATAAACACCACTAAATATCATTTTTAATAGCCTCTATAAATTGAAAAACAACATGAAAAAACATATTTCAACAATCGGAACAGTCCTATTATTTGCTCTGGGAACAGTGGCTTTCACAAACTGTAGTTCTGGAGAATCTAAAAACGAACACAACCATACTGATGGACATACCCATGATCACGGCACAATGCCTGAAAAGAAAATGGACATAAACACAAAGTTTACAGGCGAAAAGGTGACAAATTTAACTGTAATTATTGAAGACTATTTGGGTTTGAAAAATGCTTTAGTAAGTGATAATAGTAAAGAGGCATCTAAAACAAGTCAACACTTATTGATTGCTTTAAATGGTTTTGATAAAGTATCTTTAGTTAAAGATAAGGTAAAAAAATATGCTGAAATAGAAGAAAGTATTATTGAAAATGCAGAACATATCATCAAAAACTCAGGTGTTATTGATCACCAAAGAGAACATTTCGAAACGTTGAGTACAGATATTAACGATTTGATAACTCTTTTGGGTACAAATAAAACTTTATATCTTGATTTTTGCCCTATGGCAAACAACAATAAAGGAGCTTTCTGGCTAAGTGAAGTGGAAAAAATCAAAAACCCCTATATGGGGTCATCAATGCTTACTTGTGGGACTATCAAAGATAAAATCAATTAAAACTATGACCCAATTAATAACAAAAATAGGTGTAGGTATCATCGCTTTATTGGTAGGCATACAATTTATTCCTTCCAAACTCAATCAAAGTGACGAGGTAGTTGTAACTGATATCACTAATGTTCATAAAACACCTGCCAAAATAGTTTCGAAACTACAAACCTCTTGTTATGATTGCCATAGTAATAACACGATTTACCCTTGGTATAGTAAAATACAACCTATCAGGTTACTGATGGACAAACATGTCTCTGATGCTAAAAAGGATTTGAATTTTAGTGAATTTGGAACTTATTCTAAAAGAAAACAGAAAAACAAACTACGGTCAATACTTTCCGAAATAGAAAAAAACAAGATGCCTTTATCTTCGTACACAATAATGCATAAAAACGCCAAACTTTCTGCATTAGAAAAAAAGGATTTAACAGAATGGCTAAAACAAATAATTAAAACTTATTAATTTAAAAAAAATGAAAAAGACAATCTTATCAATCGCAATTGCAACAAGTCTTGCAATAACAGGAGTAGCATTATTAACAAGTTGTGGCGGTGAAACCACATCGTCAGAACACAACCACAGCCATTCAGAAGTAAGTACTTCTTACCAATGCCCAATGAAATGTGAGGCTGAAAAAACCTACGACAAACCAGGCAAATGCCCTGTATGTAAAATGAATTTAAAAGAAGTAGAACATAGTCATTAAATACCTGATTAAAATGAAAAATTATTTTAGGGACTTCCCCCACTCGCCAAAAGGCAGGCTCATGGAGTCGAGCTTTACGTTATATCTTTTCGATAAAAAAAATCGAAAAGGATGCCACTTCAATCTCTAAGTCTTACACTTATTAGGCTTTGAAATATGGTATATAAATCAGTTTTACATCTACAAGATTTCGGCTTAGGGATGATAGCATTTGTCTCATCTAGAAAGAATGTAATAAAACAAAATGATAGATGGTAAATGCAAACAGCTAACCATAAGACGGTAATGACAGTATTAAAGTAAATACTTAACATCCCACCAAAAAGGGGAGTCCTAATCCATATTAGACATGAACTTCATTTTTTTCGGCAATATGAATTTGTATCTTTGAGATTATGAAATATTTGATTATAGGATTAGGAAACATCGGAGCTGAATATCACGAAACGAGACATAATATCGGGTTTATGATTTTGGATGCTTTGGCAGAAAAATTTGAAATAAGTTTTACACAAGACCGTTATGCTTATATTACAGAATTTAAATACAAAGGACGGACAATCATACTAGTAAAGCCTACCACATACATGAACCTAAGCGGTAAGACTGTACGGTACTGGCTTAATCAAACAAAAATAAAACAAGAAAACTTATTAGTCATTACCGATGACATCGCTATTCCTTTCGGAAAAATAAGAACAAAGAAAAAAGGCTCAGCAGGAGGGCACAATGGACTTAAAAACATAGAAGAATTACTCGGAACCCCCTCATATACTCGCATGAGATTTGGAGTTGGAGATGATTATTCTAAAGGTAAACAAGTAGATTATGTTCTAGAAAAATTTACACAAAACGAGCAAATAGACCTTGACTTAAGCTTAATAAACAAAGCTAAAGATGCTGTACTGGCATTTACTACAATCGGTGCTGATAGAATGATGAATCAATATAATGGATAATACAAAAAAACACCTAATATTCTATATCAAAAACTGGGTTTACTGGTTATTTTTTTTCCTTATCGGAAAACTTATTTTCATCTTCATTAATTATGAAAAATGGGGAGAACTACCGATTACTTCTTTTCTTAAAGCATTATTAGTTGGACTCAAATTAGACATCTCTTTTACGGGATACCTGATGATAATCCCTGCTTTAATATTACTTATCAATAGTTTTTCACGTTTTTTTTTGGCTTATGTTTTCATTCAAAAATACACTTTCTTAATTACAATCATTTTAACCATTCTCATCATTGTAGACGCTAGTATTTACGTGCATTGGGGGACTAAGCTAGAAGCTTCTCACTTTAGGTTTTTACGCAATCCAGGGCTTGTGCTAAGCTCTATGAGGTGGTATCAGATTATATTTGCTCTGTTAATTATGTTTACTTATGCTCGAGGAATGATATTTATGTATCAAAAACTCATTAAAACTTATCATCATCATCAATCTATAAAATCACTTGTCTTATCTTTATTTTTTGCATCATCTCTTTTTTTACCCATTAGAGGTGGGCTTGATTTATATCCAAAAATACAACTTGGGATGCCAATTGGTTTAGGTTCTGTTTATTTTCATAGCCAAGCATTCGCCAATCATATCTCCATCAACGTACCTTGGTATTTGGGGTTTAGTTTAGAGCACTTACAGAGTAACAAGGGTAGAAAATTCTTTACAAAACAAAAAATAACAAATGATTTAAGTTTATTAAAATCGACTCAAGGAAGCACAACGTCATTATTAAAAACAAATCGCCCCAATATTGTTTTAATTATTTTGGAAAGTTTCACAGCTAACGCTATTGAAGTCTTAGGGGGAGAGAAGAATATTACTCCTAACTTTAATTCCTTGTGCAAAGAGGGCGTGTTATTTAGTAATTTTTATGCCTGCGGAGACAGATCTGACAAAGGTAATGGTGGGATTTTTACAGGTCACCCTTCTTTTCCAGAGGGGTCAGTATTAATGCAAACCAATCAATTAGAAAAACAAAAATTCTTCCCTCTGAAGTTAAAAAAAGAAGGATATAAAATGGCGTATTATTATGGAGGAAGTATTGATTTCTTTAATTTTAACGTGCTACTCTCCTCTTCTGGTTTTGAAAAAATAATTTCAAAATCTAATTATAAAAAAGAGGAGATTTTACAAAAATGGGGTGTGCCTGATCACATCACATTTAATAGGTTTTTACAAGATATCAATCAAGAGCAATCACCTTTTTTCTACTCTATTTTCTCTCTAAGTAGCCACGCTCCTTTCGATATTCCCGCCAAAATGGGCTTTGGAAGCGATACAGAAGACAACAGTTTTAGAAGTTCTCTTTATTATACCGACAAAGCCCTAGGCAATTTTATAACAGAGGCTAAAAGACAAGAATGGTGGAGTAATACATTATGTATTATCTTGGCCGACCATGGAGTGGATTACCTAAACACTATCCCTCGTCATGATCCAAAAAAAAACCAAATCCCAATGTTATGGCTAGGTGGTGCTCTCAACAAGCAAGATACTATCATTGCTAACGTCGGCTCTCAAATGGACATTCCTAACACTTTACTAGCTCAATTAAAAATCCCTGCCAATAACTTTATGTATGGGAAAGATATTTTAAATTCAGGGACTCAAAAGTATGCTTATTATGCCACAAGCCACGGGGTAGGGTTGGTTACCGATTCTACAAAATCATTCTACGATTTATTTTTAGACAAAGAAATTTATCAAGAAAACACCTTAGGAAGAAGTATTTTGCAGTCACTATATCTAGAGAATAAAAAATAATTATAAAAAGATGCGAATTTATTCAGGCGATGCTTTGAAGTCTAAAGTTTTATCCGCACCTTTGTTGCCCTGTTTACAACGAAAACGGATAATTATGTCAAGAATTTGTCAAATCACTGGTAAGAGACCGAGAGTAGGAAACAACGTCTCTCACTCAAATATTAAATCTAAAAGAAGATTTTTACCTAATCTTCATAAGAAGAAATTTTATATCCCTGAGGAAGGGAAGTGGATAACACTTAAAGTTTCATCAACAGCACTTCGTACAATAGATAAACATGGCATATCTGCTGTATTGAAGAAAGCGAAGAAGCAAGGTAATCTACTATATTAATAAAGAAGCGGAATAATGGCTAAGAAAGGAAATAGAGTACAAGTTATCTTAGAATGCACAGAGCACAAAAACTCTGGTGTAGCGGGGACGTCTAGGTACATCACGACTAAGAACAGAAAAAATACTACTGAGAGATTAGAGTTAAAAAAATATAACTCAGTTTTGAAGAAATATACAATTCACAAAGAAATTAAATAATTGAGCTATGGCTAAGAAAACAGTAGCAAGTTTACAGAAAGGGAGTGGTAAAACGTACACCAAAGTAATTAAAAGTACACGTTCAGAAAAAACTGGTGCATATACTTTCAAAGAACAAATGGTTCACAACGATTTGGTAAAAGAAGTATTGGCGAAAAAATAATTTTCAGTCTTTAACACATTACAACAAAAGAGTCCCTTTAATTTAACGGGACTTTTTTCGTATAAAAAAACAACACAATTATGGCAGTTTTTGGTCTATTTTCTAAAAAGAAAAAAGAAACACTAGATAAGGGCTTAGAAAAATCTAAAACTAGCTTTCTCTCTAAATTCACAAAAGCCATTGTTGGTAAATCAAAAGTAGATGATGAGGTACTCGACAATCTTGAAGAGATACTTATCACTTCGGATGTAGGTGTAAGTACTACATTAAAAATTATTAAGAAAATAGAAACTCGTGTTGCTGATGAAAAATACAGTAATATGGAAGAGTTAAATAATTTACTCAAGGACGAAATCACGGCCCTACTTACAGAAAACAACACACCTGACTTTAACGATTTTAGCTTACCCCAAACCGACATGCCTTATGTACTTCTAGTTGTAGGTGTAAATGGTGTAGGAAAAACAACTACCATAGGAAAACTCGCTCACCAATTTAAAGCGAGTGGAAAAAAAGTAATACTAGGAGCTGCGGACACCTTTAGGGCCGCAGCTGTAGATCAACTTAAGCTTTGGGGAGAACGAGTAGGCGTACCCGTAGTGGACAAAGGGATGAACACCGACCCTAGTGCCGTTGCTTACGACGCAGTGAAACAAGCCGTAGAAGAAAAGGCTGACATTGTCATCATAGATACAGCAGGAAGACTTCACAATAAAGTTGGTTTGATGAACGAACTAACAAAAATAAAACGTGTAATACAAAAATTCATACCTGAAGCTCCACATGAAATTATGCTTGTATTGGACGGAAGTACTGGACAAAATGCTTTTGCACAAGCTACAGAGTTTACCAAAGCTACAGATGTAAGCTCATTAGCTATCACAAAACTAGATGGTACTGCCAAAGGTGGTGTAGTCATCGGTATTTCTGACCAATTCAAAATACCTGTTAAGTTTATTGGTGTAGGTGAAGGGATGGAAGACTTACAAGTTTTTAATAAGCGTGAATTTGTAGACTCATTTTTTGGGTAACAGAACTACTCTTACTATTTCTTCACATTTTTCATAAAAACTAAGCTATTTTCATAAATAAAGTATTGAGATGCTTACATTAGTCGATTGAACGTTAAAACATCAAATTTTTGATTAAGCAAGGTAAACTTCTCAAGAAAATACAAGGGGTAGAAGATTTAAGAAAATTAAATCAGAAACAACTCGGGCAACTTGCCAAAGAGCTTCGTGCTTTCATTGTAGACTCTGTAGCCACTCACGGAGGGCATTTTGGTGCTAGCTTAGGCGTTGTAGAACTTACTATCGCTTTGCATTATGTTTTTAACACTCCAGAAGATCAACTCATTTGGGATGTAGGACACCAAGCCTACGGACACAAAATACTAACGGGAAGAAAAGACAACTTTCACACAAACCGAGTCTATAACGGGATAAGTGGGTTTCCAAAACGATCAGAAAGTGAATTTGATGCTTTTGGTGTCGGACATTCATCTACATCTGTATCTGCGGCACTAGGGATGGCAGTAGCTTCATCATACAAAAATGATAAAAACCGCCAACATATAGCCGTGATTGGAGATGGTGCCATGACCGCAGGTATGGTATTTGAAGCCATGAATCATGCTGGAGTTGCCAATGCCAATATGATTATCATACTTAATGATAACTGTATGTCTATTGATCCTAATGTAGGGGCTTTACGTGATTATCTCACAGATATCACAACCTCTACCACTTATAATAAATTTAGAAATGAAGCTTGGCGTATTTTAGGGAAAATTAGTAAATTTGGACCTAATGCCCAAGAAATTGTAGCCAAAGTAGAAAAAAGCATTAAAAACTACCTACTCAAGCACAGTAACCTTTTTGAATCTTTTAAAATCAGATATTTTGGACCTGTAGATGGGCACAATATAGATCACCTAATAGACGTACTATCTGATTTACAAAAAATTCCTGGTCCTAAAATATTACATTGTATAACAAAAAAAGGGAAAGGTTACCAACCTGCTGAAATTGGCTCAGCAACAGAGTGGCATGCCCCAGGGAAATTTGTAGTAGAAACAGGTGAAATCATCAAGGTCAAACCTGACAACCCAGAACCTCCTAAATACCAAGACGTATTTGGATACACAATAGTAGAATTAGCCAAAAAGAATAACAAAATAATGGGAATTACTCCAGCAATGCCTTCTGGATCATCTCTTAATATTATGATGAAAGAAATGCCAGACAGAGCATTTGATGTAGGAATTGCCGAACAACATGCCGTCACTTTTTCCGCTGGGCTAGCCACGCAAGGGATGGTTCCCTTTTGCAATATTTACTCCTCTTTTATGCAACGGGCTTATGATCAAGTCATTCATGACGTTTGTTTACAAAAACTAAATGTCGTTTTCTGTCTTGACAGAGCTGGTATAGCAGGTGCAGATGGACCTACACACCACGGATCGTTTGACATCGCTTATATGCGTTGTATCCCTAATCTGATTGTTTCTGCACCTATGAACGAAGTAGAGCTACGTAACTTAATGTACACAGCACAGCTTCCAGACCAAGGTCCTTTTAGTATTAGATACCCCCGCGGAAAAGGTGTAATGATTGACTGGAAACAAGAGTTAGAGGAGATAAAAATTGGTACGGGAAGAGAATTAGCTATCGGAGATAAAATAGTTATCTTGAGTATTGGTCATATTGGTAATTATGCCAGTCAAGCTGTTCAATCTCTAGCACAAGAAAGTGTCAATATTGGTCATTGCGATATGAGATTCATCAAACCACTTGACAAAAATCTCTTGCACCAAGTATTAAAGAAATATAAAAACATCGTTACAGTAGAGAATGGTTGTCTAAACGGTGGGATGGGAAGTGTAATTCTTGAATTTATGGCAGATAACGGCTATACCAATAAAGTGAAAAGACTAGGTATTCCTGACCAATGGATAGAGCATGGAACAGATATAGAGCTACATGCTGAATGTGGTTATGATAAGACAGGTATTATTAAAACAATAAAAGAATTATTGTGAAAAACGATAAATTAATCATTGCGGACAAAGTTTTTGAATCAAGACTTTTTACAGGAACAGGGAAATTTGGGTCTTCCAAAGAAATGGAATCAGCTATTCTTGCTTCCAAATCCGAATTGGTTACTGTAGCACTCAAGCGTATTGACTTAGAGCAAAAAGATGATGACATTATCCAACACCTCAATCACTCACACATTCACTTATTACCTAACACCTCAGGAGTTCGCACAGCAGAAGAAGCTATTTTTGCAGCACAGCTAGCCCAAGAAGCATTAAAAACCAACTGGCTAAAATTAGAAATCCATCCTGACCCTAAATACTTAATGCCTGACCCTATCGAAACACTAAAAGCCGCAGAAAAATTAGTCAAGCTAGGGTTTGTAGTATTACCATACATTCATGCAGACCCAGTACTCTGCAAACGATTAGAGGAAGTTGGGGTAGCAGCAGTAATGCCATTAGGAGCAACGATTGGCTCAAACCAAGGTCTTAAAACAAAAGATTTTTTAGAAATAATTATTGACCAAAGCACCGTTCCTGTCATTGTAGATGCAGGACTAGGTGCACCTTCTCACGCAGCCGCTGCTATGGAAATTGGGGCTGATGCTGTGCTTGTTAATACTGCTATCGCATCATCGCTCAATCCTACAGATATGGGAGAAGCTTTTAAACTAGCCGTTATTGCTGGCAGAATGGCTCATCATGCAAAACTAGGCATCCAATCAAAAAAAGCTAACCAGTCTAGCCCCCTCACTGAGTTTTTAGATTAAAGATGCTTTATACAAAAGAAATTTTCTTTTGTAAAGAATAATAAGCACATTTGTTATTCTACCAAACACTTAGAGATGGAGATAGCTTTAGTTGTATTAGGAATTGTTTTTTTAATCATTACACTTTACAAAGAATGGTTAGCACCTGCTAAAACTTTTTTGGTAGTTATCGTCACTTTTTTAATTACAGGAATCCTTTCTCCAGAAGAAGCATTGGAAGGATTTGCAAACAAACAAATTGCCATTATTATATTTTTACTAATTCTTAGTAATGTATTTAAGCGTGCTTCTACACTTACTGATTTAATGAACCGATTTTTTAAGAAAGATGACAATCCTAAAATTTTCTTACTAAAGATGATGTCAAGCATAGGCTTAAGTTCTGCTTTTTTCAACAACACTCCTTTAGTAGCTATGATGATTCCTTATGTGTACGAATGGGCTCGTAATAAAGGCATATCACCTTCTAAATTTTTACTCCCTTTATCATATGCCAGCATTTTGGGTGGCTGTATCACAATAATAGGAACATCAACTTTATTAATTGTAAGCGGAATGGCAGAAGCCCGTGGATTAGGTGCTATTGACTTATTAGCAGTAACTCCCATTGGCTTAACTATGTTTATAATAGGAATTCTATTTTTATTCTTTTTTTCATTTAAACTTTTACCTAATAACAAAAACATCTTTAAAGGAGAAGAGAGTAATTCTCGTTTATTTTTTGTGGAAACACAAATAATAAAAGACTCTTCAATCATAGGTAATACAGTACAAGAAGCGGGATTAAGGAATTTAGAAGACTTATTTTTGGTAGAACTTAATCGAAATGGAAAAATCATTAGAGCAGTATCTTCTAACGAAACCTTAGAAGAAGGAGACGTATTGTTTTTTTCAGGAGAATCTGCTGCTATAGATAAAGTTGATTTAGAGCAATATGGATTGTCATGGCCTCAAGAATCAGGCATGACAGATGCTCAACAAAAAGACATTGTAGAAGTTGTTCTTTCGCATCGTTCCCAATTGTCTGGTCAAGTAATAAGAGATAGTAATTTCAGGTCTAATTTTGATGCGGCAGTATTGGCTATTCACAGGAATGGTGAGCGAGTATGGGGACAGTTAGGGAAAGTAGTATTAAAATCTGGTGATGTACTTTTACTTATGGTTGGGCAAGATTTCAGTAAAAGAATTGAGTCAAAAAATGATTTTTATGTCATTTCACATTCTCAAAAACCAAAAAACACTGATTTTAAAAAAGTATTAGCAGTATTACTAGGGATGGTTCTAGCTATTGTATTACATGCCTTAGGTTTAGTATCATTATTTAAGTCATTACTCCTATTACTCACAATAAGTGTACTAACAAAAACTGCCACAATAAATGACATCAAATCAGCAATAGATTATAATCTAATAATGATTATAGGGCTTGGTCTAGCATTAGGGAAAGCGATGGAAAACTCAGGTACAAGTCAAAAAATAGCAGAATTAATCATGTCCTTATCTAGCGAAGGAAGTGCTGTTTTATTTTTATCTATCATCTTTATTGTCACCTCTTTTTTATCTTCAATCATTACGTCCAAGGCAGCAGTGGCTGTCACTTTTAATATTTCGGTAGGCGTAGGTCTAGCTCTTGGGGTAAACATAATGCCTTTTATATTAGTTGTAGCCTTTGCTGGTGCAGCTAATTTCATCACACCAATAGGTTATCAAACCAATATGATGGTTTATGGTTCTGGCGGGTATAGATTCAAAGATTTTGTTACAATGGGACTCCCGATTACCTTGGTATATATGTTAGTTACTATTATAGGCTTGTCATGGTGGTACGATTTGTTTTGATCTATTTTTTTATGTAATTCATTACTTGAACTTAAGCCTTGTAAAACTTACATTATTATAAATAGCATAAATATTTTCAATGAAATTGGGTTTAGGTTTTTTACTTTTATAGTGGGGTACCTAGTAATTTTGAGATAAACTTCATCAATCCGATTTCTTAATACGGCGAAAGTCTAATAGACACCCCAAATGCAAATTACCCGTACTAGCCAAGGTAAAAATATTTTTTAATCGTATATTGTTATTTCTTTAAAGACATAGCCTATTACCAAGCCAAACTATACTACTAAAATGACTAATATAAACGACGCTAAAATCAACTTACAAAAAGTAGGATACTTAGATGTAGAAGTATCTAAAGACATAGATTTAGTAGCAGAGATAACTAAACTCAAAAAAGAAAAAAATGCAATAATCTTAGCTCATTACTACCAAGAATCCGCTATTCAGGATATCGCAGATTATGTTGGGGATAGCTTGGGACTATCCCAAAAAGCGGCAGAGACTAAGGCTGATATTATTGTATTTGCTGGCGTACATTTTATGGCAGAAACAGCCAAAATACTAAGTCCTACAAAAAAAGTATTATTACCTGACCTTAATGCAGGATGTTCACTAGCTGAATCTTGTTCTGCAGAAGACTTGGCAACATTCAAAAAGAAACACCCTGATCACATAGTAGTAACCTACGTAAATGCTTCGGCAGGTGTAAAAGCTTTAAGCGACTTAGTATGTACCTCTTCTAATGCAAAAAAAATCATAGATTCAATTCCTGAAGATCAACCCATCATATTTGCCCCAGACAAAAACTTAGGAGCATATATTAATAAAATTACGGGAAGAGATATGTTACTTTGGAATGGTGCTTGTATAGTTCATGAAGCTTTTGCTATTGACAAATTACTGGCATTACATACAGAACATCCTGATGCAAAAATTATTGCTCACCCAGAATCGGAAGCACATATACTAAAAGTGGCCAATTATATTGGATCTACTTCTGGCATGATTGAATTTGTAAAAAATGATGACAATAAAAAATACATTGTAGGAACGGAAGCAGGAATTCTTCATAAAATGAAAAAAGAAGCTCCTGACAAAAAATTAATCCCATTACCTGCTAAAGAAGACAATACCTGTGCTTGCTCAGAATGCGGGTACATGAAAATGAATACGCTACAAAAACTGTATCTCTGTATGAAACATGAGTTACCAGAAGTAACAGTTGATGAAGAAATTAGAAAAAAAGCATTGATTCCAATTGAAAGAATGCTTGAAATATCAAAGTAAACACCATGATTAAAACAGACGTATTAGTAATCGGGTCAGGAGTAGCAGGATTGAGTTTTGTAATAAAAACAGCTGCTAAATTTCCTAATAAAAAAATATTGCTCGTAGCCAAAGCAGGGTTACAGGAAACCAATACAAAATACGCACAGGGAGGTATTGCAACTGTTTTCAGTAAGCTAGACTCTTTCGAAAGCCATATTGAAGACACTATGGTAGCAGGAGATGGTGTAAGCAAAAGAGAAATTGTAGAAATCGTGGTAAAAGAAGCTCCCAAAAGACTACAAGAACTCATAGATTTTGGCGTAAGCTTTGACAAAAAGGATAACGGAGAATATGACATGGCAAAAGAAGGTGGACATTCTGCTTTCCGAATCTTGCACCATAAAGACATTACAGGGTTTGAAATAGAACGAGCTCTAATTGCTAAAGTCAAAACATTAAAAAACGTAATTATCCAAGAAAATGTTTATGTAGTGGACTTAATTACTGATCACCATTTAGGCAAAAAAATCACTAGAGACATGCCTAACACTTGTTATGGTGCGTACATCCTAGACGAAAAAAAGAAAAAAACAGATAGAATTATTGCTAAAATAACTATGCTAGCTAGTGGAGGAGCTGGTCAAGTGTATGCTCACACAACCAACCCTGTAATTGCAACTGGAGATGGTATAGCAATGGCATATAGGGCCAAAGCAACTATTGCCGACATGGAATATGTTCAATTCCATCCCACCTCATTATACCAAGCAGATGTAAGCCCCTCATTTTTAATTTCTGAAGCAGTAAGAGGTTTTGGAGCTTATATCAAAAACAGTAAAGGTGAGCGATTTGTGTTTAACTATGACGAAAGAGGCGAACTAGCTTCTCGTGACATCGTATCCAAAGCAATAGATGATGAACTTAACAAATCAGGAGAAAAACATGTTTATTTAGATTGCACACATTTAGATTTAGAAGAGTTCATCAACCATTTTCCTAATATCTACGATTATTGTAAAAAAATCAATATTGATACAGCCAAAAACTGGATACCAGTAGTGCCCGCAGCTCATTATACCTGTGGCGGTATTGATGTAGACGAAAACGGAAACACTTCCATCACTAACCTTTACGCCTGCGGAGAAGCTTCTCGCACAGGGCTACATGGTGCTAACCGACTAGCTTCTAACTCCTTACTTGAGGGAATTGTATTTGCACACAGAAGTGCCAATGATTTAGAAACCAAACTAGATAAAATCGAATTTAACAAGGCTGTACCAAGTTGGGTAGTTAAAGGAACCTCAGAACCAAAAGAGCTGGTTTTAATCACTCACTCTCGTAAGGAACTACAAATCATCATGAGCGATTATATGGCAATTGTTCGGTCAAACGAACGAATAAAACGAGCTTTAAGAAGACTCGAAATTCATTATTTGGAGACAGAAGAGTTATATAATTCAACTAGAATATCACCGCAGCTTTGCGAACTAAGAAACCTAATCTCAATCGCCTACCTAATTGTAAAACAATCATCTTTACAAACAGAAAACAAAGGATCTTTCTACAATGTAGATTTAATCAAAAAATAAAATTAGAGGGCTTCCCTTTCGCTTTACTCTCAGGGCTATTTCTTCGGTCAGAGTTTATCCCATTTTCAGGTACAGCCCCATATAGTTTAAGACCGCTGCAAAACCCTTGTAAACATTTCCCACTTTTTATATCCGATATTTTTACCGCTAGTGAGTTATACCATTTTAACTATAAGATAAGTCATTTATCCTGTTTGTTTTTACACTCTCTTCGTTAAAATAATTTACCGTAACCAGTTATGCTAAATCATTTTTCCTCGATATTGCAAAAAACAATTCAATCTAAATTAGACTCATATTATAGTTAAACTGGTATTAAGTGGAATGTCTATAATTGTTGAAAAAAAATCCGCAATTTATATATTTATATTATGATGAAGAAGTATGAGAATGATTTTAAAGTAATGAATGATAGTTGAGCTATTAAAATCAGGTAGAAAAACAACAGAACTTAGCGATGAACATGGCTTATCTGATGGTATAGTTAGACGAAAGAGAGTACGAGGATAAATCAAGGAATTTCTTGAAACAAAGTGAGAACTATTTACAAGGGTCTTGCATAATTTTAACTATTCTTGAAACCAATAAAACTCAGTAATGTGGTTACTTTATTAGTAGTTCATCATATTAAGGTATGAATTGCAATCACTTTAACCTAAATAGATGAAATTATTTTTAACAACCTTTATTTTTATAGTCAGTCTTTCACTAAGTGCTCAGACTGATTATAGTGCTATTATTTTAGAACAAGAACTCTCCGATATAGACTATTATTCTTTAGTTGGAAACACCATAATCAAAGAAAATAAGTTATTATTTACGGGGCAGGAAAATGGACAAACTAATCTTTACGGATATGATCTTGAAAATAATACCATTGCTTTAGGTTTAGAAAACTCACCATGGCATAGTAACTTCCCGATGAGGACTATACATGAAGTAAATGGAGTAAAAGTAATGTATGTTAGTGGTAAGAGTGGTAATCTGTTTAAATTCACGAAAGATTCACTTGTTTATGCATCGCCTTATTTTTCACCTAATAATCCATTAGGTTATTATATCAAAATTGTAAACCCTGATGCAATGATTGTATATGAGGGGAAATTATATTTTCAAGGTTTCATACATCAAAGTAGTCATCTTAACCCTTGTGCAGGAGAAGCATCTCTGATGACTTGGGACGGGGTGAATGCTCCTAAAACATTACCTCCAGCATATTTTGGCAAAAGTAATTGTTATAAATCAGGTAACGAATATGATACTAACCCTAGATTCAAAATTTATATGTCAACTATATTTCATGATACTTTATTTTATGAGGGGGCTCGGAGTTTTAATGGTTCTGATTTCTACTATCTCGACACTAATGATTCCTCGAAAGTTGCAGTTAGAAAAGGTACTGCTCCAACAGACCTAGATAATATTATGGAACGGTATGTGGTTGGAGAGAACATGTACTTTTACGGAACTCAAAACAACGCCGAAAAAGGACTATTTAAATACAAAGGAATCAATACCCCTCCCGAAAAAATAAATATTGATTTAGGCACTCCTCTAAATTATTTAAGATCGTCTTTTTTTGGAGATAATCTATTTTTGATAACTGATAACCGTGCTAACATTATTTACCCCGACGGGAATATTGTCGAAGTACCTAATGTCAATAGTATGATAAGTGACAGTAATTATGTATTTCTAAACTCCTATCTTTATGGTTGGAAATACCTTCCTATTAATAACCTCCTCACAACACCGCTCCCTGCAGAAGCTCTAAATAAGCTTACTTATAACAAGACAGTAGGTGATATTTTCTCTACAGAAGGACAAGACAGAGAGATATCCTCACTAAGTATATTGGGAGTAGATGGAGAATGGATTCTTTTTAAAAGAAGTACAAGTAGTTCACAAAATTGCAAGTGGGTTAGTAGTGGGTCAGGTAGTACAGTTGTCTGCGACTCAGTCTTAGTCACGGATAATTTTGTATTGTTTGGACCCACAGGTCAGTCACCAGTAAAGTCAGAAGATCCATTTTTTGACAATTGTGGGATTACATACACTATGGATGTTGCTCATATAGGAGATTGTAGTGCTAACGATTTCCCTGAAGATTCTCGAACAACAGGGGAAATAGAACTTATTATAACTGGAGGAGAAACAAATTATCAAGTAACATGGTACAAGAGCCAAAACAAAACTAATTGGACAAAAATAAGCACCACTAATGTTAATAAAACACAGCTCTACAATTCACTTACCATAGGTTTTTACAAAGCGAAAATCACCACGCAAGAAGGTTGTTTTATCGAAACGGCATATTACGAAATAAAGTCTTTAAAAGGTGTAAATCAGGATGTAAAGAATTATGGTCATTTTTATTCTTTATATTCCTATGGAGAGTTGCCCGTTAAAACCACCTATATCACACCATCCGACACAACTAAATCCTCATTAGATTTTGAATTCATAAATTATCAGACGAATAGTATTGGAGGAATGGAAGGAGAGTACATCCTTATCCATACAGATCAATCGGGATGTAGAAACATAGATACATTTATAGTTGGGGTCACAGAAGACGGAATACAATTTGAAGATTTCTGTGATAGTACTCGTATTTACTTTCATGTAGTAAGAGGAACTCCTCCTTTTGAAGTAACTATAACCCAAAATTCCCCTTACAAAACAGAAAAATCGTTGTTAACTTATACTGATTATTTCCATTTTAATAAAGTAATTCATGCGGCAACAAGCAGTTCGACTCGTATAGTCGTTAAAGATGCTAAGGGAATAGAAAGTTTTGGTAGATCAAGCAATTCTCTGCCTAGAGTGAAGGTTAATGATATTAGACTTCCAAATTGTCAAGGGATTTATGGCTCCACTGGAGAAATCTCACTTTACATAATGGATGAGTCAAAGTCATCTTATATGTATTATTGGAAACATAATGGCAATTATTCTGATAGTATTGATTATAGCTTCCCAAACTCTTCTGCCGTTACAAAAAAGGTATCAGACTATGGTGATTACTATTTTTTTATTGAAAATAAAAAAACAGGATGCCTTTACAAAGATACGATAAGTGTAAATAATCCATATGGACCCTATCAACCTGATCTAGATAGTATTTATGAAATATGTGGAAATACTACTTTTAAAATCACTTCAAGTGATAAGCTTATGTTCTCTAACTCTTCAAAAATGGAGAACAACTGGTTTACTGATTCATTTTATTTTTTCGATCCGATAGCTATGATTGACCCCACAGTTGTTATTGATACCATCATATATTATGCTCCTTTTGATCCAACAACAGGATGTTATGAAGCAACTTTGGATTCTTTTACTATTAAAAGCTTTAATAACCATCCAATAATCACATCTGATACGATTATGTGCCAGATTGGAGATAGAATCTCTTTTGTTAGCCATTATAAGGAAACAGACTGGTATGTTGACGCTAAAAAAATCCTGCAATTCACAGGAGATACATTTAATCTTGTCACCTATAATCAGGCTCACACCATTTACGCTGTTTATAATTCAAATACGACTTCTTGTAGCACTCCTTTTGATTCTATTTTTGTAGAATACAGAAAATTAGACTCTCTTCATCTTTCTCATAATTACCCTACAGATTCAATCATCACTTGTGGTGAAATTCAGCTTCAGGCTGAAAACAAAGATCTTGACGCTATTGTTTATTGGGTATTTCAATCAGATACTATTTGGGGAGTATCACTCACCTATACAGTTTTGGATACGTATAAAGGAAATGTCTATGTTGGTCAACAATTAGGTTCTTGTAAAAGTGCTGTGAGTAATCGGATTTTCATCAATAAGTACATATTACCTCAGCCTGAATTACTTGTTTTTGGGGATTCTCTTTTTACCAATGTAAGCTACAAGAAGATTACATGGTATAGGAACGGGGTTGGACTGACGCATAATCAGTCATCATTTATACCTGAAAAGGAGGGATATTATCAAATTTCAATAGAAGATGAAAATGGTTGTTTGGCATTATCTGATTCCGTATTGTTCGAAAAAAAACAATCTACTTGTAACTGTATCTATCCTAATCCCAGTGTATCTAAATTGATTTTTGCTTATACGAATTTTGAAAAAGTAATAATATATAACTCAATAGGGCAAGAAATTGGAAGTTTTGATTCTACAGAAGTTGATATTTCTACTTTACCCGCAGACTTATACCTCTGCAAGGTATTTCTAATTGATGGTACTATAAATTACAAGAAAGTCATAAAATTATAACTAGATAAGTTTTACCTTACACCAGTTTCTTCATTTTATATTTAAAGAGAGATTTTCACATTTACTAATACTAGTCTCATCTCAATGCCAAGGGTTTGTCAAAAATCTCTTTGGTGATAATTGCTTTTCTTAATTGCTCTGGGCTGTTGAGTAACTCTTGTGCTTGAGATGCTTGTTTTTTTTCTATTTTGTAATGCCTGCCACGTTGAGTACTCATCGAGTCTACGGGAGTGGACTGAACTGGTGCTGAAACTGGTTTTGGTTTTTCAACAATCGGTTGGAGTGATTCTTTTGGTTTAACTTGATTAAATAATTCTTCAAATTGAGCAGTAAAGTTCTGAGAGTAATCTTCATCAAATTCGTCTTGGTGCTCGGTTCTGAATTCAGGTACTGGTGTGTATTGGTTATTAGCTGTTTTGTTTTCTTTGTTTTTAGAAAACATCTTTATGAGCCTAAATAAACCTACGGCTACCATTACAAATATAAAAACATAATTAGATTCTGCATGATATTGTATTGTTTCCATAGTGTCAAAAATAAGATTTTTTTGATTAATTTTACTATCTTCGGGCTTAAATAATAATATTGTAAGGCATGCGAAGCATGTTTGGCTTAGGGATCCGTCAGTAGACGAACACGTACCCGTTTTCAAGATGGTAGTGAAGCGTAGCTAGAAATGAACGGGAAGCCCCAAAAGATAATAATGAAATAGTGCTAAATGGAGTTAAGTAGGCTTGAAATAAAAGGTTTTAAGAGTTTTGGAGATAAGGTTGTACTCAATTTTGATAAAGGTATTACGGGTGTGGTTGGTCCTAATGGTTGTGGTAAGTCTAATATTGTGGATGCTATACGGTGGGTGTTGGGGGAGCAAAAGACTCGGGTATTAAGATCTGATAAGATGACTAATATCATCTTTAATGGGACTAAGAAACGGAAGCCGTTACAGATGGCGGAAGTTTCACTTACTTTTAATAATACTAAAAATATTATCCCTACTGAATATTCGCAGGTACACATTACACGTAGGTATTATCGCTCTGGTGAGAGTGAGTATTTGCTTAATGGTGTGCAGTGCCGACTTAAGGATATCACGGAGTTGTTTATGGATACGGGGATTGGTTCGGATAGTTATGCTATTATTGAGCTTAAGATGGTTGATGATATTCTTAATGATAATAATAATGCTCGTAGAACGCTGTTTGAGGAGGCTTCTGGAATTTCTAAGTTTAAGACGAGAAAAAAACAGACTTTAAAAAAGCTTGAAGATACAGATAAGGACCTTAATCGTGTGGAGGATATTCTGTATGAGATTGATAAAAATCTAAAATCACTAGAGAAACAGGCAAAACAGGCGGAGAAATATCATGTGCTAAAGGCTGAGTATAAGGAGTTGAGTATCCAGATGGCTCATTTTAATATGAGTGATTATCAGGAAAAGTTTATTTTGCTCAAAAAACAGGTTGAAAGTAATAGTTTGAACCGTACAGAGGTATCTAAAATAGTAATTACTAAGGAGACCGAGTTAGAAAAAATAAAAAAAGATTTAATCAAGAAGGAAAATTTATTAAGCTCTAGGCAAAAAACACTTAATGAGCAGTTTAATAAAATTAGACAGTATGAGGCAGATAAAAAAATTCGTGGGGAGCGATTAAAACATCTTAATGATAAGACTGATTCGTTGAATGGTTTAATCAAAGGGGATAAGCTGAGCTTAGAGACAAATGAAACGGAGTTAAAAATATTAAAAGAGGAGCTGATAAGTGCTGAAAAGAATCTTAAAGATACAGAGAAAAATGTAAGTTTACTTGAGAAGTCTTATGAGGCAGAAAAAAAGGTCTTGCATAGTTTTAGGGAGCAGTTGTCTGAAGAGGGTAATGTGCTTAATGGTATTCAAAACGAAGTTTTTCAGCTTAAAAAGTCGTTGGAAATAAGTGAGGTACAGGTAACAAAGCTTAGCCAAGATCTTCATCAATCATTTACGGATAACAGCAATAATGAGATAAGGGTAGGCAGACTAAAAGAGGAAAGACTTGTTCTGGCTAAGGATATGCAGAGTTTGGAGCATCTCTTGCATAATTTGCGTGATAAAGAGGATAAAAACAAAGTTGCTATTGAGAAGAGTGAAAGTAATATTGATAAGGTTAAAACTACACTTTTTGAAACTAATAGAACGCTTGATGCTACTGAAAATGAATATAAACTTACAAAATCTCTTGTAGATAATTTGGAGGGTTTTCCTGATGCTATTAAGTTTTTGAAGAAAAACACCAATTGGAATAATGATGCTCCTTTACTTTCAGATTTAATTACTTGTGATTCTAAATATCGCTTGGCGATAGAAAATCATCTTGAGCATTTGATGAATCATTATGTGGTAGATGATATTAGCGAAGCACATCATGCCATCAAATTGTTGAGCGAAAGTAGTAAGGGGAAGGCACAGTTTTTTGTACTTAACAATATTGAGGCTCAGTATGGTGATGGTATTGCTACTCCTCAAAACACAATTCCTGCTATCAGTATTGTAGAGTATGATAGTAAATACACAAAAATTGTAGAGTTATTACTACATAATACTTTTATTTCAACTTCGGCTAATTATAATATCCCTGAGGATAATCGTTATACTTTCTTAAGCCTTGACGGGAAAATAACAAAACGAAAGCATAGTATTTCGGGTGGGGCTGTGGGGCTGTTTGAAGGAAAAAGAATTGGTAGAGCTAAAAATTTAGAGAAGCTAAATATTAGAATTAAAGGCTTACAAAAAAATCAACAGAAGATTCAACATGAACTGGACAAGGAAACTAATATATTGCTAGACCTTAAGGAGAAGGCTTATAGAAAGCAAATTGATAAAAAACAAACTGCTCTAAATAAGCTTAACACAGCTTATACATCGGTTATTACCAAAATAGAACAGATAGAGAATGTGCTAGCTAATACTCAAGATAAAACAGAGATAGTTGAGCAAAGTATTAAAATATTACGTGAGGCGATAGCTAAAAGTACTCCTCAATTAAAAGAGAAAGAATTAACTTTGAAAATAGCACAAGAAACTAATGAAAAAACAGTTCAGGCTATCAAAAAACTTAATGATCAGGTAAGTGAGAAATCCCAAGGGTATAACACTGAAAACATTCTTTTTCATCAAGGAAAAAACAAGGTTTTTTCGATAGAAAAAGACATTAGTTATAAAACTACTCAATATAAAACCTTAAGTGAACGAATCTTCCAAAATACCCAAGCTTATGAGCAAGTAGCCGAAGGGATAAAAAAGATGCTTGCTTCTACTGATTTTTCGGATGAAGATTTACTGGCTTTATACGATGAGAAGGAACAAATAGAAATAGGTGTAACTGAGGCAGAAAAAGATTATTATGCTAGTAGAGGCACAATCACCGAGCTAGAAAATGAAATCCGTGAGATCAATAGAAACAGAGAGAATATTGACAATATCTTATTAGAGAGTCAAGAAAAGCTTAATGAAGTTAAACTCAAAATAAACTCTGTGCGTGAACGATTAAGTGTAGAGTTTAACATAAATGTGGATCAGCTCAAAATAGATGAGCAAGAACATGATGATAGTGGTAAATCAATAGAAGATTTACTAGATGAAGTAGAAAAAGTAAAAAAGAGCATTGATAGACTTGGGACAATTAACCCGATGGCAGTAGAAGCTTATGAAGAGATCAAAGAACGCCATGTTTTTATTACTGAACAAAGAGATGACCTATTGAGTGCTAAAAAGTCATTACACAATACTATATCAGAAATAGATCAAGTAGCCAAAGAAAATTTTACTCAAGCTTTTACACAAATCCAAACTAATTTTCAGGAGGTGTTTAGATCATTATTTACGGAAGAAGATACTTGTAGCCTTACTTTAGTTAACCCTGAAGAACCACTAGACTCTGCTATAGAGATTACTGCTAAACCCAAAGGAAAGAGACCTCTTACTATAAATCAATTATCGGGAGGAGAGAAAACGCTTACTGCTGTTGCTTTATTATTTGCAATTTACCTTATTAAACCAGCACCATTTTGTATTTTTGATGAAGTAGATGCACCATTAGATGATGCAAATATTGACAAGTTCAATAAAATCATTCGTAAATTTTCGACTGATTCTCAATTTATTATTGTTACACACAACAAACGTACTATGTCCACTACTGATGTTATTTATGGCGTTACGATGCAAGAATTGGGTGTTAGCAAGCTTATCCCAGTAGATTTACGTTCACTTCCTGATGCGGTATTGTAAGTTTAAAAATCATACAACCTCTTTATCAGTAATTTATTTTCTTCCACTGTACCTATCGAAATCCGTAAACAGCCTTCGCACAATACTACCTGACTTCTATCTCTTATGATGATTAAGTCTTTTATCAAGTATTCATAAATCCCTCTTGGGTCATCTACTTTTACTAAAATAAAATTAGCTGATGATGGATATGTTTTTTGTACAAAAGAAAGTTGTAACAAAGCTTTTTCTAAAACATCTTTAGTCGCTAACATCTCTTCTACATGCTTATTTTTGACTGCTTCATTAGTCAAAGCATTCATCACAAATGTTTGCGTAGCTTCATTAATGTTATAGGGATATTTTACTTTATTAAAAATCGTAATCAATTCAGGGTTTGCAAAAGCCATCCCCATACGCAATGCTGCTAGTCCCCAAGCTTTAGAGAAAGTCTGCAAGATCACTAAATTATCATACTGGCTTAATTTCTCTACAAAACTAGGCACGTCTGTAAAGTCTATATACGCTTCGTCCACCACTACAACGCCATCAAACTGCTTGAGTAAAAGCTCAATATCGCTGGCTTTAATATCATTACCTGTAGGATTATTGGGTGAGCAAACCCAAATAATTTTGCTATGACTGTCTATTGTACCTAAGACTTTATTAACATCTATCTGAAAGATTTCTGGTATTAGGTTTACTTTCCTTATCTCTATATCTTGAATATCTGCACAGACCTTATACATCCCATAAGTAGGCGGTAGGATTATTATATTGTCTTTTTTTGGTTCACAAAACATTCTAACAAGCAAATCTATGGCCTCATCACTGCCATTACCCAAAAATATTTGCTCAGGGCTTACTGATTTTAATTTTGCTATTTTTTGTTTGAGCTTCCACTGTATAGGGTCAGGATAGCGATTAAACTCTGCACCAGCGGTCGTAGAGCCTATAGGATTCTCATTAGCATCCAAAAAGACTCCCTCTACCCCACTATATTCATCCCTTGCGGATGAGTAAGGAGACAACTGTTTTATGTTTTCCCTCAGTAAGTTCAGTACCTTCATTCTCTTTTTGTTTTTTGTAAAGGTATATTTTTTCGATGTAAATTAAATAAATGTGTATCCTAAAATATGCTTAACTCTATTTTTTTTTCATATTTGTAATATTATAAATTATCATAAAATAATATTGTGAAATTAACTGGGGCAGAATATATAGTAAAAATCATTGAACGATTGGGTTGCAAGACATTATTTGCCTATCCTGGCGGTGCTGTTTTACCTATTTATGATGCCTTGCCGAAATCTAGCATTCACAGTGTGCTAGTACGGCACGAACAAGCCGCCGCTATTGCTGCACAAGCTTATGCCCGTACTTTAGTCAACACACCTGGGTTTTGTTTGGCAACTTCTGGTCCTGGTGCTACTAACTTAGTTACAGGTATTGCCGATGCTTACGCAGATTCTATCCCAATGATTGCACTTACAGGACAAGTTGCTGCTTCGCTGATTGGATCGGATGCATTTCAAGAAATTGATATTACGGGTATCTGTATGCCTATTACTAAAAAGACATTCATATTAACTGACTTATCCAAAGCAGAAGACATCTTTAGAGAAGCCTATGAAATTTCTATCAATGGTCGTAAAGGTCCTGTATTAATTGATATTCCTAAAGACATTCAGAATGAAGGAATCATTATTAATGATTCTTGGGAAGAACAGTTTAAAACTCCTGTTTTTGAGATTACAGTTCAGCCTAATCCTGATCAAATAGATAAAGCTATTAGATTGCTGTATCACGCTAAAAATCCACTTATTATCGCTGGACATGGGGTATTATTATCCGATGCTAATGATGAGTTACTTGAATTTGTAGAAGGGGAAAAAATTCCGGTTATCTCTACAATGCTAGGGCTTGGAGCTGTTCCTAGAGAGCATAGCTGGTATTTCTCTTGGTTAGGAATGCATGGGATGAAATACACCAACGAAGCTGTACAGGAAGCAGATGTCATCATTGCCTTAGGAATACGGTTTGATGACAGAATAACAGGAAAACTTAATACATTTGCTCCTAATGCTCATATCATTCACGTAGATATTGATGAAAGTGAAGGTTCTAAAAACGTACCTACTAAATGCTTTATTCACTCAGACATCAAAAAAATACTACAAGACTTCCCTTCTACTAGAACAAAAACAAATCTACCAAATCGATTAGCTTGGTATAATCATCTTTGCGATAAAAGAAATCAATACCCGAAACTAGAAACTGAAAAAGCTTTTACAATGGTCTCGGCGTTGATTAAGCTAAATGATAAAGTAAGCTTTCCGATTATCGCCACAGATGTAGGACAACATCAAATGTGGGCGGCTCAATATATTACAAAATTAAAACCCAATCACTTTGTTACCTCAGGAGGACTAGGAACGATGGGGTTTGGCTTACCCGCAGCAATGGGGGCTCAAGCGGCTCATCCTAACAAAGAAGTTTGGTGCATCTCTGGTGATGGTTCATTCCAAATGAATTTTCAAGAATTAATTACACTCAAGCAAGAGGGTTGGCCCGTAAAAATCCTTATCCTAGACAATAATTATTTGGGAATGGTGCGCCAATGGCAAGAGGCTTTTTATGACCGTAATTATTCTGGGGTAGAAATATTAAGCCCTGATTATGTCAAAATGGCTACGGCTTATGGGATCGAATCAGCCTCTGTAGAAACCTTAGAAGAATTTGAAACTGCTGTAACAAAAGCACAACAAACAGACCAACCTTTCCTAATTCATGCTAAGGTTCAAAAAGAAGAAAACGTATATCCAATGGTACCGCCACAAGTTTGCTTAAGCGACACCTTGTATTATCCCGAAAAAAAGAAATAATCCAAATACTATGAAATCAATTAATAGTTGGCATATCCGCTGTAACCACACACCAGAAGTGATCGACAGGATTCTAATGCCCATCCGAAAAAGAGGACTTCTCATTAGTAAAATGAGCTATGAACAAGATGGAGATGAAGGAAATTGTATACTAGAATTCACCGTAGATGAAGCAGATGCTATTCGTATCTACAAAAACCTCATGCGTATTACAGACATTTTGGAAGTAGAAAAGCAATAATAACGTATTTCTGCTAAAAAATATTTATGTTTGCATGTCGCAACAAAAAAGACAAATCAATACAAAACAATTATATAAATGGCTAATTATTTTAATACGCTTCCGCTAAGAGAAAAACTAAACCAACTAGGTGTTTGTGAGTTTATGAACAGCTCAGAATTCTCAGAAGGAGTAACTGCTCTTAAGGGTAAAAAAATCGTAATTATCGGATGTGGTGCTCAAGGTCTTAACCAAGGTCTCAACTTAAGAGACTCTGGTCTTGATGTATCATACACACTACGTAAAGAAGCGATTGAACAAAAGAGACAATCATACAAGAATGCTACTGAAAATAATTTTGAAGTAGGTACTTACGAAGAACTTATACCTTCTGCAGACTTGGTAGTAAATCTTACACCAGATAAGCAACACACTCCAGTAGTAACTGCGGTGATGCCTCATATGAAGAAAGGCTCTTCACTTCTTTATTCTCATGGCTTTAATATCGTAGAAGAAGGAATGCAAGTACGTAAAGACATTACAGTGATTATGGTAGCCCCTAAATCACCTGGGTCTGAAGTAAGAGAAGAGTATAAAAGAGGGTTTGGAGTACCAACTCTTATTGCTGTACATCCAGAAAACGATCCTGAACAAAAAGGATGGAATTATGCTAAAGCTTATGCCGTAGGTACTGGCGGTGATAAAGCTGGAGTATTGCGTTCTTCGTTTGTAGCAGAAGTAAAGTCGGATCTTATGGGTGAGCAAACTATCTTATGTGGTTTATTACAAACTGGGTCTATCCTTTGCTATGACAAAATGGTAGCAAAAGGAATAGATAAAGGATGGGCTTCTAAATTTGTACAACAAGGTTGGCAAGTAATTACTGAAGCATTAAAACATGGTGGTATTACCAACATGATGGATAGACTGTCTAATCCTGCCAAAATAAAAGCTTTTGAGATTACAGAGGTATTAAAAGAAATCATGCGTCCTTTATTTGAAAAGCACCAAGATGACATCATTAGCGGGGAGTTTTCTTCTACTATGATGAAAGACTGGGCAGAAGGCGACAAGAACTTACTAAAATGGAGAGCTTTAACATCAGAGACTAACTTTGAAAAACAAGTAGCTTCTAATGATAATATTACTGAACAAGAATACTTTGACAAAGGTCTATTGATGGTAGCGATGGTAAAAGCTGGTGTAGAACTTGCTTTTGAAACTATGGTAGAAGCTGGCATTATTGATGAGTCTGCGTATTACGAATCGTTACATGAAACTCCGCTTATTGCGAATACAATTGCTCGTAAAAAACTTTACGAAATGAATCGTGTGATTTCTGATACTGCTGAGTACGGATGTTATTTATTTGACCATGCTTGTAAGCCTTTATTAACTGACTTTATGAAAACAGTTAATACGGACATAATTGGTACAGATTATAATGGTACTTCGTCTAACGAAGTAGACAACTTATTATTGATTGATGTAAACTTTGCCATCAGAAACCACCCAGTGGAAGAGGTTGGAGAGTATCTACGTGGAGAAATGACTGCAATGAAATCAATTGCAGTAGGATAGATAACACAAACTTATCACATCTTACAGAAGAAAAGCCTTTCATTAATAATGAAAGGCTTTTTGCGTTCAACATCAAAAGTGTTTGAAATGATTAATACCATATTAAGACCATTGCAAAACCCTTGTAGTCAATTCTCTCTTTTTATATCCGTTATTTTTACCCCAAGTGAGTTAATAATAGTATGACCTTATCGGTTAAATAGCGTGATTAAATGAGTTTTACCTCATTTAATCACTT
>Ga0256845_1000125_pt1 | contig 68269 bp, 54 predicted proteins | sample RiftiametaG_FD_189101 | JGI IMG/M metagenome (GOLD analysis project Ga0256845, IMG submission 189101) | Tube worm associated microbial communities from hydrothermal vent at the East Pacific Rise, Pacific Ocean - Riftia | ecosystem: Host-associated > Annelida > Integument > Unclassified ...
GAGTCGCGGGCCGAGCGGTGAGTCGTGGGCCGAGCGGTGAGTCGTGGGCCGAGCGGTGAGTCGTGGGCCGAGCGGTGAGTCGTGGGCCGAGCGGTGAGTCGTGGGCCGCGGCCGCGGTGCGAGCTTGGGTTGAATGTACAGCTGACAACTCGCGCAATGTGTATTGATATTGAATGCATGCATGGTCGAGCCATGCATATGTTCACGATTGGATATTTTGTGTATAGATTTCCAGCGGAAAACGATCGTCTCTGCTCGAGCTGATTGATGAGCCTCACGAGGTGAATTGAGGCGATCTGGGTCGATCTCGGCTGAATTAGTGAGTTTGGCCAGGGTGGGAAAATGTATGACATCCGTACCTTTCCCCCCTTTCTCCATCCCTGTCCTCACCCTGGATTGGTTGTATCCCAGATCAAAATTGGACTCACATAAGCGGGGCCGGGGGTGGTATAGACATCACTTCGAGGATCTCGATGACTGCCTTTGGAGGACCAGGGCCCGCGCTCTCAGCGGAGGGCCGGACAACGGGATGGGTGTCGGGCCTGGTCGAGACCGTGGGTTTTGCCCGAGTCCAGCGCCAGCGCGGGCGGGCTCCGGTCGGTCCTTGCCTGGGTCGCTACGAGCTGCGGGCGAACCTGGGCCAAGGCGGGATGGGGCAGGTGTTCGCGGCCTGGGACCCGGCGCTCGAGCGGGAGCTGGCGATCAAGGTTCTGAGCTGCGAGACGGCGGGATCCGCGGCATTGCAGGAAGCGCGGTGTCTCGCCAGGGTCAGCCATCCAAATGTCGTCCCAGTCTACGAGGTCGACAGAGACGGCGCGCAGGTGTTCATCGCCATGGCTCTGGTCGACGGGCCGAACTTGCGGCGGTGGCTGACGCAGGGACAGCCGAGCTGGCGTCGGATCCTGACCATCCTCATCGCCGCGTGTCGGGGGGTCGCGGCGATCCACGCGAGCGGCCTGTGCCACGGCGACATCAAGCCCAGCAATATCCTCGTGTACAGGGACGGCCGCGCGTGTGTGGCCGACCTCGGACTGGCCCGCCGGGAGGGAGCCGCTCGCCGCGATGGGCGGCGGGGTGGAACCCCCGCCTACATGCCTCCAGAGTGGCGTAAAATGGACGGTACCGGTGAGACTGGGGAGATTGGGTGCCGGGGCGATCAGTACTCCCTGTGTGTGACCGCGACCGAAGCCCTGTTCGGGGGGCCGCCGGGCTCGCTCCAGCCCGGGTTTTGGGGGCGGCGTGGATGGCGATCCAAGGTGGTCCGGCCGATCCCGAGGGCCGCCAGGAACGCCCTGGGTAGGGTGCTCGTCCGGGGCCTCTCACCCCTGCCGGGCGACCGTTGGCCCGATGTCGACGCGCTCGCAGACGCCCTCTCTCGCGTCGAGCAGGAGCCAGGGCGCGGCTCCCTCGTCGTGTCGAGCTTGGTCCTCGTGGGGTTGCTCGGCGTGGGGGGAGGCGCCGCGATCGGTCCTCGGATCCAGGCGGCGTGCTGTGAGGCCCCCGAGCAAGGTCGGCCGGCGGCGCTGGGAGCGATGGTCATGACGCCGGCTCAGACATCGGGCCGGGGGTTCGGACCCCCGGTCCGCGAGGGATCCGATCCTCCGAGCTGGCTGGAGCAGCGGACTCACCCGTGGTCTTGCTTGGGCGCTGGGGTCGACCCCGATCTGCGCACCCAGAGCCTCGCCGTGGCGGAGCGCTGCGCCCGGCTGGCGCTCGGGGCTGGGGCCTGGGAACAGGCCGAGGCGTGGGGGCGCGTGGCCTCGCTCGCGGCCGAGGAGGGCGGTCTCGACCAGGCCCGGCTGCGGATCATGGTCGAGCGCCTGCGCCTGTGGTCGGCGCTCGTCGATCGGGGGACCGGGGGGGAGCCCAGCTGGCCCGAGCGCGATCAGATTTGGGAGGGCATGGGCCGGGCCCGTGCTCTGGCGGCGCGACTCGGGGCCGAGGAGGCGCTGCGAATCGAGATCCAGGTGCTCGGGGCCCATGCGCTGCTCCGAGCGGACCCCGGGGCGCTCGGTGGCCCGTGGCTCGACCGAGTCCGGGCTGCGCTCGACCGGGTTCAGGCTGTGGTCGGGCCACGTGCGGGCCTCGATCGGCGGCTGGCCGCAACTTTCGATCGGCGGCTGGCCACAACTTTGGACCTGACCCTGGCCGAGCTCGAGCTGCGCTCGCCCAGTGGAGACCTGGATCGAGCGCGCTGGCTCGCGGGGGCCGTCAGAGTCTCGACCCGGCGTCGGTTTGGAGCGTCGGCGCCCGAGCACCTCGCTGCCATTGAACTCGAGATCGAGCTGGCCTGGGCCGCCGGCGAGCCCGACCGGGCCCTCGCACATTTCGAGGCGGGGGCGGAGCTCCTGGTCGAGCGTGCGGGTTCCGAGGCGCTGGCTGCGTTTTGTATTCGGGTGCGCGCCCGCAGTGCCGGCTGGCTCATCGACGATCGGGAGCAGGTGATGCCAGCGGCGATCGGGAAGACCCTGGCCCACGCCCGAGCTTCGAGCGCCAGTTCGAGTCACGCCTCGGGGACCGGAGCGGCACGCCCGAGGTTGGGCGGGCCTGCCGGGGCTCGAGGCGGGTAGCGGGCTCGGAGCGGGCTCGGAGCTGGCTCGGCATGGGGGGTCGGCACGGGCGGTCGGCACGGGCGGATCGCTGCTCCAGCCCGTGCCGAGCCAGCGCTCAGGGAGCGCTGGCTCCCGGTCTCAGAGCCAGTCGCCGTCTAGGCAAGAGGTGGTGCCGTCTTGATTGCTCACCGCCGAGTAGCAGTACAGCAGGTCGCCGCCGCAGAGGCCGGAGGTGTGATAGCAGTTGTCCCAGCCGTAGCAGCAGAGGATCCAATCTTCGGCCGGGGTGGGGGCATAGCTCATCCCTCCAGATTCGGACTGTTCCTCGGTGCACCCGTAGGTGTCGCAGTAGGTGGGGACCTCGACCACGCAGGAGACGCCGCCGTCCCCGTAGAGCTCGGCGAACTCGCAGTACACGCTGGATTTGTCGCCGCAGCCCTCGCTGCCGGGTTCGACACAGTCGGCGTCGTCGCAACAGACCTCAGCGTCCCACCACGGGGCGAGATCAGGGCCGGTGGGCTCGCAGTACTTCGAGTGGCCGAAGTCGTCGAGGACATCGCACTGGTGGGGGAGGCGCTCACTGTCACCCTCACCGGCGCGGGCGGGCTCAGGGGTGAACAGGGCCAGGGCCACGAGGGCACCGGGCAGGAGGGAGATCAGGAGTCGATTGGAGAGGTGCATGCCTTCCATCTAGCGGCTCGAAGGGCCCGGCGCGCCCTGGTGAGGGCGCCTTGCGTGCGATGGACACCCGTCGTGCCAGCGCGAGAAACGCCGAATATTTGCCGTGTTCAATCATGCATTTGTGCTCCGGCAGCGCTGTCCTCAGCGTCTTCATACCGCCGCTTCAGAGCGCGCCACGGTCGGCACAAAACCAACGACCGCCGACGCGAAAACCTGCGGGCTGAAGGGACGCCACTCCGACCAGCGAGATCAGTCAGACCCTGGGGGGATGGGGTTGCCGCGGAGGGTTGCCGCGGAGGGTCGTCTCGAGCTCGGCGTCAGCGTTGCGCAGCACCGCGTCGCGTCGCGCGTCGCAGCGCGCGGCGCTGTTTGGCGGGCAGCTGCGCGCTCGGCTTTGCGCTTGGCTGCGCGCCCGGCTTCGCGCCGGGCTCGGGGGTCTCGTCGATCGCATCCTTGCCCTTGGCTCGGCGCTTGCGGACCTTCTTGGGCGCGAGGGCCTTGGGCTTGAGCTTGAGCTTGGCGCCCAAGAGCCACATGTAGCGCTCACCGTTCTCGTTGCCGCCGCCGATGAGCCAGAACAGGGCCCGCCAGTGTTTCGCAGGGGGCTGGCCCTCGGCCTCGCGTCGCCACGTGACGAGCCCGGGCCCGATCATGTGGCCGATGCTCTGCGGGGTCTTGCGACGGGCGTAGAGCGCGGGCAGGACCTGGGTCCGCACGCCTCGCTCGTAGCGCTCGACATCGTACCAAATGAAGGCCCCCAAGGTGACGCGCCGCTTGGGGTTGTCGAAGTGCCAGATCAGCGGGAACTGGACCGCGTTGTCATGCTCCCGACTTCGGTGATGCACAAACAGGGCGGGGAGCACGGAGGTCCAGGTCTCTCCCTTGCCCATGTTGTTGTCGCGGACGTAGAGCGGCAGCAGCCAGTGCAGGCGGCGCTCTTTGTAGCTGTCTTGAAGGAAGAAGATCGGCGGTGCGATCGTGGTCGTGACCTTGTGGGGCCGCTTGAACTGCCACACCAAGAGCGCGGACTGCCACCACTTGCGGTCTTCCTTGTGCTGCCCGATGAACAGGGGCGGCAGCACCCACGTGGTGCTGATGTCCTTGTAGGGCCTGCCGTCGGCGCCCTTGCGGTAGCCCTTGTGGTAGGCGAACAACGGCCAGACGAAGGTCGTGGCCTGCTCGTTGGTGACCTTGCGGTAGATCAGCGGGGCGTACCAGCTGAGCTCCTTGCCGGGTTTGTGCGAGGCGCCGCCGAGCAGGGTGAAGAACTTGAAACCCTCGGGGGTGCGGTCGAACCAGTACAGACCCAAGGCCGCGTGGGTTCGACGTCCGTGTCCGTCCTTGCCGTGGAGGAAGAGGGGGAAGCTGCCCCACAGGGTGTAGCGATCCTCGGGGGCGTCGTGCTTCTGGAAGCCGCCCTTTTGGTAGCGGAACAGGAACGGGACCACGCCTGTGAACCGGTAGTTCTTGTGCAGGCGGTGGATGTCGTAATAGAGCGGGATGGCGACGCCGGCGCGGGTGAAGTCGTGTTTGCGGTGCACACCCACGGCGAAGGGGAAGGCCATCCACACCCGCTTGCCGCTGCGCTGGACCCGGTCGAACCACAGCGGGATGCCGACGGTGGTGCGCTCGCGGGTCACCTTGTTCTCGAGGCTGACCACCAGCGGGGGGATCACCAGGAGGCGTCGCTCGAGCGAGTCTTCCCAGTAGCTCAGGGGCCCGAGTCCCGTGATCAGTTTGTCGCGGGTGAGGCGGTGATAAAAGGGGCCCGCGACCAGGGTGTGGGTCTCGTGGGTGTGGTCCCGGGACCACACAAAGAAGAAGCTCGCGTCGACATCCACCCCGTCGCGCTGGCGCTGGCCGAAGTAGAAGGGGACGACCGCGAGGTTGTTGCGGGGCTTGTCGCCGCGGACCTGGGCACGCCAGATCAGCGGGGTCCAGACGTCGAGGTCACGCTCGGGTCGGCGGTCCCGCAGGAACAGGGGGAACAGGGCCGTGGTCGCGCCGATTGTGGCGCCGGTCGCATCGGTGCGGACCTCGTGGTGCAGGATCGGCAGCAGCCCACCGCCATGTCGGTCGCTGCGCTCGAAGCCGTAGGCGAGGGCACCCACCCACGTCTTGCCCTCGGGTCCGTGGTGCACGCCACCGAGGGGGGACATATGGATGACCCGATCGCCGCGTTGGCGCCGGTAGTAGAGCGGGAACAGTACCGAATCGCGTTGACCCAGGCTGCCCTCGGCCGTATCGGGCAGGTCGCGGCGGACGTCCCAGGCGAGCACACCCGCGCCGAGGACCCGGCTGGTGGGCGTCTTGGTGCGGACGAAGAGGGGGGAGATGGTGCGGCTGGTGTGGAGGAGCTTGTCCTCGACGTGGCCGAACAACAGCCCGGGGACGACGGCGTAGCGGTAGCGTTCGTCGTTGGCGGCTGCGAACAGAGGCGGCAGGCCGAAGCGGAAGCCCTGGGCCCGCTTCTGGATGTAAAAGGGCGGCACCACGAAGGTGTCGTGCTGTTTGCTCGGGTCCGTGTCGCGGTCGCGAAAGTGCCAAAACAGGGGCGTGACGACCTGGTGGCTCTTTGTGCCCTGGCGACCCACGAAGGTCAGCAGCGGGGGCACGCCGAAGCGAGCGCGGGAATCTGGGCTGCCGGGTCGGCCCAGCTTGCTGCGATAGACGAGCGGGCCGATCCCCCAGGCGCTGCGTGTCGCCGCCGGGTCGACGCTGCCCGTACCCGTGGGATCACGGTCGACCGAGCGCCAAAACAGGCCCGCGAGCAGCACTTGTTTGCTGCGCAGGGGGGAGACGTGGACCCAGCTGAGCAGGGGGAGGGAGCCTCCACCGCCGCCGCGTCCGGCCTCGCCCTGGTTTTTCCACACCGAGAGCACCAGGGTGTGGACCGCGATCCGTTCGGGGGAGCGCCGCCACATGGCCAAGGGGGCGAGCACGCTGAGCGAGGCGCCGTTGCGCTTGTCGGCGAAGCGCCACCACAGGGGGGCTGCCCAGGAGATCTGTTGGTTGGGATCGCGGATCGAGCCGCCGATGCCGGCCACCCAAGTGGTCCGGTCCAAGAGCGTGTTTTTGTGCCGCCAGACCAGAGGCGTGATCGCCATGAGGTCTCGGTCGGGGGTGTGGGTGCGGAAGCTGAGCAGCGGCGGCAGGGCCCATGCCCTGCGCCCGCGGGCCTCGTCCGAGCGCTGAATCCAGGCCACCGTCCACAGCTCTTTGCGGTTGCCGAACTCCCGGCTCTGCCAGTGGAAAAACGGCAGCAAGGTCCGGTGGTTGGTGCCCTTGGTGAGATTCTTGGCCCCAAAATAGAGCGGGCTGGCGTGGATGGTGCGCGGGCCGTGTTGGAACTTGAAGTAGATCGGCGCCGCTACGAAGTGACGCCTGTCGTTGTCGACGTCGTCGTCGTCGAGATCCTTGTTGCCGTACCAAAACAGCAGCCCCGAGGCGCCGAAGAACTGGTCCGGCGCTTTCTTGTGATAGTGGAGCGGGAAGACAAACAGGTTTTTGACGTGTTTGTTGCCCCACCACCAGACCAGCGGGAACTGGCCGAAGTTGAACTGTTCGCCGACCCGCCGGTAGCCCATGAGCAGGGGGAGGGCGGCCCAGGTCGACTTCTGCTCGGAGAAGCCCCCGAAGAACAGGACCAGGGGGTTCATCCACCGCCGCTTGTCCCTGACCTTCGCGTAGTAGGCGAAGGTGAAGCTCAGATCCATGTGGAAGAGCTTCTCAGGGTGGCCGTCCTTGGGTGTGCGGTGGACGAAGAGGGGCGGCAGGGTCAGGGCCCGCGTCGTGTGGGTGTCGAACTCGCGCTTGAAATAGAAGGGCGGGATGTTGCGCTCGGTCAGGAGCTTGGGTGGCTCGAGGATCAGCGCGTTGGGATCGTGGCGCCGAAAAGCCTCGGGGTCGAGGTTGTCGGAGTCGTCTGGATCCGTGGGATCGGCGGTGGGATCCGAATCGGGCGTGGGCTGCTTGCGCGGGGCGATCGGGATCGTCGCACCTGCGCCAGGGGGAGCCGCGAGCTGCGACGAGAAGGGGGGCGGGCCGCCGAGGGGCGCGAGACCACCGAAGCCCGGTCCACCGAGCGCCGGTCCCTCCAGAGGCGCACCCGCCTCCGCGGTCGGCGACCACAGGCCGGTTCCCACGACACCCAGCACGACGGCCAGGCTCGTGACGAGGCGAGCCCACGCACTGGGGCGGGGGCTGGGGCTCTTCGTACTCACGGCCGCGATCGAGACATCGGGGCGGGGAGCGGTTCGGAGTCGCTGGCTCATCGGGGTGGTTGGCCGGGCACGTTCGAGTCGTGAGGCCCTCAAACGAGCCCGGTGGTCACAGCTTGCAGGGCCGGCCTGAAGTCGCGCGAGGGTATGCGAAGCGAGGGGGGAGGGCCAGCGCGTAAACAGCGCTGATTCCGCTTCCGGCCCCTCAGGGTGGGCTCGACGAACTCCAGCGTGGGCCGATGCCGGGTGCGGCAGGCGGACTTGTCTGCCAGCGTGGCCTGTACTAGAGACGCTCGTTCGCATGTCTTCACACGAGCAACCCGGGGCCGATCTCGCCGCGTCCGATCCCCTCGACAGAGATCCTCAGGACCTGGACAGCACCCTGGCCGACCTCCAGGTCGACATCAACAAGATCGAGGACGGACACCACGAGGTCGAGGTCGCCCTGCCGTCGACGTGGATCGCTGGGATCCTCGTGGAGACCGACGCCGAGGTTCCCGATGGAGGGATCGTGAGGCTCGAGATCGATGTTCAGGCGGACGCCACCGTGTTGGTCCGTGGGCATCTCAGTGCAGCTTACGTGGTCCCTTGCGCGCGCTGCCTCGATCCGGCCACGGTCGACGCGGGCGCCGAGGCGGGAGAGATGTGTGTGACCTACATCCCCGCCGAGCGCCTGCGCAGGTGGACCGAACTCAGCCGTGACGCCCTCGAGGGCGTCGGGGATGAGATCGAGCCGCTCGACGCCAGCCAGCTCGACGAGCTCGCCTATGAAGGTCACACCCTCGACCTCAACGCCTTGGTCCGGGAGCAGCTGCTGCTCGCGTATCCGATGCGCGCACTGTGTGTGCGAAGGCAGGCCTGCCTGGGCCTGTGCTCGGGCTGCGGCGAGACCCTGAACCCGCCGGACTCGGGGTCCGAGGCTGAGGTCTCCATGCCTGCCACCTGCCCCAACTGCGGCCGGCGCCTTGACGGGGAGACCGAGAGCGAGCCCGCGGAGGACACGCCGTGGAAGCGAGCGCTGGGCAAACTCGACACGGACGCGATCTTGGGATCCTCCAAAAAGAGCCAAAAAACAAAAAAATCAGGTCCTCAATCGGGCAATTAGTGAGCTGACTCCCAGCTGTGAATGTGTTTGCCCCTTTCATCTCGCGGGCAAACCATTCACTATCCCGCCTCCGCCATGGCCGTACCCAAAAAGCGCAAGTCCAAGTCTCGACGCGACATGCGGCGTGCAAACCACGACCGCCGGACCGCGCCGGTGCTCTCGCCCTGTCCCAACTGCACCGAGCTCATGCTCAGCCATCGCGTGTGCCCTGCCTGTGGCCACTACAAAGCCCGGCAGGTCATCGAGGTCGAGCAAGACTAGCGGTTCACTCTGCTTGGCCCGCGCCCGCAGGCCCGCGCCCTCGGGGTCGCAGGCCTTCAGGGCACGGGTTTTCTTTGTCCTTAGGGGCTCGAGTGCACGTGAAGACGAGCGCCTCGGGCCTTTTTGCGTAGAGACAGCTCCATGAGTACGCCGCGCATCGCCCTCGACGGATTTGGGACCGACGCTCGCCCCCAGGCGGAACTCGCCGCTGCGGTGGCCGCCGCTGAGGCCGAGCTCGACATCGATCTCGTCGGCGACCGGGAGCGCCTCGAGGCTGGCCTGCGCGCGGCCATCGACACTCGGGTCCACGCCGGGGTCGAGCGTGGGCTGCTCGCGGCCCGGGTCGCAGCTCACGTCGCTATCGTGCACGCCAGCGATGTGATCGCCATGGACGAGAGTCCCAGCCTCGCAGTCCGGGGTCGGGCCGACTCGTCTTTGGTGGTCGCCGTCGACCGGGTCCGGGACGGGCGCTCGAGGGCTCTGGTCTCGGCCGGCAACTCGGGGGCGCTGCTGGCCGCCGGGTTGCTGCGTCTCGGCCGGATCGCGGGTGTCGATCGTCCGGCGATCTCGACCAGCTTTCCCCGAGTGTTCGGCCCGAGCGCGGACGCGGATCAGGGTGGGCGAAACCTGCTGCTCGACGCTGGCGCCAACGTCGAGTGTCGGCCCTTGAACTTGGTCCAGTTCGCGGTCATGGGCGCAGTCGAGGCCAAGCTCGAGCTGGGTCTCGAGCGCCCGCGGGTCGCCCTGTTGTCCAACGGCGGTGAGCCGGGGAAGGGGACGTCTCTGGTCCGGGAGGCCCACGCGCTGCTCGTCGCTCACCCGAGCCCAGACTTCGAGTTTGTCGGCGCGGTCGAGCCTGGAGCGCTGTTTGGTGACAGTTTCGATGTCGCGGTGACCGACGGATGGACCGGGAACCTGACCCTGAAAATGGCGGAGGGCGCTGCGGCCGTGTGGCCGACCTTGGTGCGCGAGGCCTTGCGCGGCGCCGTGATCCCCGAGCCTGTGGCCTCCGCTCTCGAGGCCGTCGACCAGCGTTTGAATCCAGAACAGCACGGTGGCGCACCGCTGGTCGGGGTCGACGGCACGCTCATCATTTGCCACGGTGCATCCACGCCCCAGGCCTTGTTGAGCGCGCTGATCATGGCGCACAAGCTCTCCGAGCGAGGCTCGACCTCGGCCTTGACCGAGGCCATCGCCACCCACTCGGCGATGTTCGAAGCGGCCCGGGCGACGAGACGCAAGTGAGCGAATTGGCCATGAACCAACAAACCACGACCGCCTTCATGTTCCCGGGGCAGGGCAGCCAGGCCGTGGGCATGGGCCGGGCCCTGTGTGAGGAGTTCGAGGAGGCCCGCCAGGTCTTCGACGAGGCCGACGAGGCCCTGGGGGAGCCGTTCTCGAAGCTGTGCTTCGAGGGCCCCGAATCCGATCTCGGCCTGACCGCGAACACCCAGCCGGCGATCTTCACGACCTCCATGGCGGCCCTGGCCGTGCTCCGCAAGCGCTGCTCGGTCGAACCTCGCTTGGCCATGGGCCACAGCCTCGGTGAGATCTCGGCCCTGGTCGCGGTCGGCAGCTTCAGCTTCCGCAACGGCGTGCGTCTGGCTCGGCTCCGGGGCCTCTCCATGCAGGATGCGGTCAGTCCGGGGGTCGGCGCGATGGCGGCGATCATCGGCCTCGACATCGAGGCTGTCGACGCGATGTGCGGTGCGGCCAGCACCGAGACCGAACAGGTCTGCCCCGCCAACATCAACGGCGCGACCCAGGTGGTCGTCGCGGGCCACGCCGCGGCCGTCGAGCGTCTCTCCGAGCTCGCCGAGAAGGCCGAGGGGAGGGCGATCGCCCTCAAGGTCAGCGCCCCCTTCCACTGTCCGCTGATGCAGCCGGCCGCCGACGCCCTCGACGAGATGCTCGGGCGCCTCGACTTCCACCCGATGCAGGCGCCGGTGATCAGCAACGTCGAGGCTGACGCCAACGCCGATCGGGAGCGAGTCCGCGGGCTCCTCGTCCGCCAGGTCACCGGACGGGTTCGGTGGCAGAGCTCCGTGAACAAAGCGATCGAGCTCGGCTGTACCTCGGCGATCGAGTTCGGCCACGGAAAGGTGCTGCGGGGCCTGGTCCGGCGCATCGACAAGCGCCTCAAGGTCCATTCCTGCGGGCAGCCTGGGGACATCCCCAAGCTCATCGAGGCCTTCGGCGAGGCTTGATCGCCGGTCTCGCTGGACCCCCGCGGCTCGTGTTCTTCGCCAGATCCCAGGGCGTTCGTAACCGAAGTCACGTGTGTCTGTGCAAGCCGTTGCGCGTGAATTGGGTGCAAAGGGCCGCACGGCCAGCGTGTAGGTGCGTAGCGAGGACAGGAGTTGAACTCGCTGGGCAGCGCCCTTCACAGGGCTCGATCGGGGATCGCCGCGCTGGGGAGTCCGGGGTTCAGGCATGTGTTTTGGCCTGGTGACAAGCGTTTTCAGCTGCGCTACACGTCGGCCTTGATGACGGACCTCCCGGCATCCCTCTCCCTCACCGACCGCGTCGCGTTGGTCACCGGTGCCTCGCGTGGCATCGGTCGTGCGATCGCGGGGACCCTGGCCGCACGTGGCGCCACGGTCGTGGTCAACTATTCGCGCAGCGGCGACGCTGCCACCGAAGTCTGCCGAGAGATCCAAGCTGCGGGCGGCAGGGCCATCGCACTGGGTTTCGACGTCGCCGACAGCGAGGCGGTCGACGCCGGCGTCAAGCAGATCGTCGAGCAGCTCGGTGGGCTCCACATCCTGGTCAACAACGCGGGCATCTCCATCGACGCCCTGTTGCTCCGGGCCAAGGTCGAGGACCTGCGCAAGATCCTCTCGGTCAACCTCGAGGGCGCCTTTTCCTGCAGCCGGGCGGCTGCCCGCTACCTCCTCAAGGCTCGGGCCAAGGGCCGGATCATCAACATCTCGAGCGTCGTCGGTGAGACCGGCAACGCTGGCCAGACCATGTACGCGGCCTCCAAGGCCGGGCTCATCGGGCTGACCAAGTCGATGGCCAAAGAGCTCGCCCCGCGCTCGGTCACCGTCAACGCCGTCACGCCGGGCTTCATCGCCACGGACATGACCGACGCCTCCCTCCAGGGCGACGCACGCGACAAACTCCTCGCTCAGATCCCACTCAAGCGGATCGGCGAAGGCCAGGATGTGGCTGAAGCCGTCGCCTGGTTGGCCTCTCCCGCTGCCGCCTATGTCACCGGCCACGTGCTGCGTGTCAACGGCGGCATGGCTATGTAACCTCCACACTCGAAAGCAAGACCATGTCCGACATCCTGAACCAAATCAAAGGCATCATCGCCGAGCAGCTCGACGTGGAGACGGACGAAGTCGCCCCCGAGAAGAGCTTCACCGATGACCTTGGCGCCGACTCCCTGGCGATCGTCGAGCTCGTGCTCGCACTCGAAGAGGAGTTCGGTATCAAGATCCCCGACGACCAAGTCGACAACATCAAGACCGTCGGCGACGCCGTCGCGTTCATCACCACCGCCAAGGCTGATTGATCCAGCCCTGGCCCACGGGTCGGGCGGTGCTCACCGCTCGACCCCGGCCTCGCCAGCGAGACCAACGTGTCACAGCGCAAAGTAGCCGTCACCGGCATCTCCATGATCACGCCTCTGGGCAACGACCTCGAGTCGACCTGGGCGTCGTTGATGTCGGGACGCAGCGGTATCGGGCCGATCACCCAGTTCGACGCGAGCGACTACCCGACGCGGATCGCAGGTGAGATCAAGGGTTTCGAACCGACCAAGTACTTCTCCAAGAAGTACCTGCGTCGCACCGACGCCTTCATCCAGTACGCGATCGCGGCTTCCTTCATGGTGTTGGAGGACGCTGGGCTGGACGAGGACAAGCCGCCGGCCGAGCGGACCGGCGTCTATGTCGGTGCGGGGCTCGGGGGTATCCACACCATCGAGAAGACCCACGACTCGCTGCGCGCCAAGGGCTGGCGCCACGGGGTCAGTCCCTACTTCGTGCCTGCGTTGATCATCAACCTCGCGGGTGGTCAGATCTCGATCTTCCACGGTTTCAAGGGCCCCCTGATGAGCCACGTCTCGGCCTGCTCGACCGGCACCCACTCGCTTGGAGAAGCGGCGCTGGCGATCCGCTATGGCCGCGCCGACGTCATGATCGCAGGTGGCAGCGAGGCCACGATCTCGCATCTGTCCCTGAGCGGATTTTGTTCCGCCCGGGCCCTGAGCCGGCGCAACGACGAGCCCACCAAGGCCTCCCGGCCGTTCTCTGCCAGCCGCGATGGCTTTGTGATGGGGGAGGGTTGCGGACTGCTCGTCCTCGAGGACCTCGAGCGGGCCGAGGCCCGTGGCGCCAAGATCTATGCGCTGGTCACCGGCTACGGATCCAACGCCGACGCCTTCCATGTCACCGCGCCGAGTCCCCAGGGAGAGGGGGCCCAGACTTGTATGCGCCTGGCTCTCGACGATGCCGGTCTCAGCCCAGAGGCGATCGGCTACATCAACGCCCACGGGACCTCGACGGGCGCGGACGCCGTCGAGACCCACGCGATCCGCCAGGTGTTCGGGGCTCACGCGGACAAGCTCGCGGTGTCCTCGACCAAGTCCATGCACGGACATCTGCTCGGTGCTACTGGGGCGGTCGAGGCGGGGATCTGCTGTCTGGCGCTGGATCGGGGCAAGGTTCCGCCGACCATCAACCTCGATGATCCCGATCCGGCCTGCGACCTCGACTATGTCCCGCACGTCGCGCGGGAACTCGAGCTCGAACATGTCATGTCCAACAGCTTCGGCTTTGGCGGTACGAACGCTTGCGTTGTGCTGTCCAGGTATCGCTGACGTGGCGGCCGGGCCGAGATCGGGGCGGGCGCCGTTTTTGGGCCCGCCCGCCCTCATTTGGTACAACCGGTGTGATGCAGTTTCACGTCGGCAGCGATCACGGTGGTGTCGCCCTGCGGGAGGTCTTGGTCGAGACGCTGCGCGCGTGGGAGGTCCCCGTGTTGAGCCAGGTCGGACCGCAGGCGCCCGGGGAGAAGGCCGACTACCCAGACGTGGCCCGGGAGCTGTGCGCTCGGGTGTTGGCGGGTGAGGGTGAAGTCTGCGGGCTCCTGGTTTGTGGCACCGGCCAGGGCATGGCGATGACGGCCAACAAGGTTCGGGGGATCCGGGCTGGGGTCGTCGGCGATGTGTTCAGCGCAAAAATGATCCGCGCTCACAACAACGCAAACGTCATCTGTCTGGGCGAGCGAGTGCTCGGGACGGAGCTCGCCAAGTCGTTGTTGCGAGCCTTCATCGACGCGCAGTTCGAGGGCGGACGGCACGCTCACCGGGTCGCAGGTATTGGTCAGGCCGAGCAGGCCGGGCAGGCCGAGCAGGCCGGGCAGGGGAGCTGACGCATCGTGGAGTGCCCGGTCTGCAGCGGACACAACACCAAGGTCGTCGACAGTCGCGACAGCCGTGACGGCGTGCGGCGACGACGGGTCTGCAATGGATGCGGGCATCGTTTCACGACCCGTGAGCGCATCGACGAGACTCTGCCGATGGTGCTCAAGCGGACCGGGGATAGGCAGCCCTTCGACCGCAGCAAGATCCGTCGGGGGCTCGAGATTGCGTGTCGCAAGCGGGGGGTCTCGTCCGAGGGTCTGGATCGCATCGTTCAACAGATCGAGACCTGGGCGTCGACCAAGGGGGATCGGGAGGTCGACTCGGGAGAGATCGGCGAGCGGATCATGCACCACCTCTACGCCCTCGATCAGGTCGCCTATGTCCGCTTCGTGTCGGTGTACCGGAGCTTCGACAGCATCGCCGAGTTCGAGCACCTGCTGCGAGAGATGCAAAAGGCCGAACGGGTCGACATTGAGGGCCAACGGACCTTGTTCCCCGACGCCTCACCCCCAGGCTCGGCCCTCGGTGCGGCCGCTCGCCCCAAGCACTTGGGGAACGCCATGTTGGCGCCGGACAGTACTCCGGACAGTACTCCGGACAGTACTCCGGACAGTACTCCGGACAGTACTCCGGACAGTACTGGGCCGAGCGCGGACCCAGACAGCGAAACTCCGGCGGGCGACTCGAGCCCCGAGGCCAAGCCCAAGCGGTCCCGAAAACGGTCCCGAAAACGGCACTCGAAGGTGGCGAAGACGGCCAAGGCGACGAAGGCGGCCGCCAAAACCTCCAAAGACGGGGCTCTCGACGCGCAGCGGGCATCTTCGGGCGAGTAGGATCATGGGCCCCAAACACGCAGCCCCGGACCCACGGGCGCGGGAGTGGATGAGCGCGGCTCTGCGACTCGCACGTTCGGGCCTGGGGGCGACCTATCCAAATCCCTGTGTGGGTGCGGTCGTGGTTTCGAAGGGCGAGATCGTCGGGCGGGCGCGCTCAGATGTCACCGGAGGCCCACACGCCGAGGTCCGGGCGTTGGCCCGGGCTCAAAGGGCGGCCCGGGGGGCGACCTTGTACGTGACCCTCGAGCCTTGCAGCCACCGTGGTCGCACGCCGCCCTGCGTCGACGCGATCCTCGAGGCAGGGGTCTCCCGGGTCGAGGTGGCGATCGTCGATCCGGCAGTCCACGTGGCGGGCAAGGGGGTCCGCCGTCTGCGTCGGCGGGGTGTGGAGGTGGCGGTCGGGCTGATGGCCGAGCAGGCCAGCGAGATCCACCGTCACTACCTGCACCATGTCAGGACCGGTCGCCCCTACGTGACCCTCAAGGTAGCGACCTCCATCGATGGTCGGATCGCAACCATGGCGGGAGACAGCAAGTGGATCACGGGGGAGCCCGCCCGCCGCAGTGCTCACCGGCTCCGCGCGGCCCACCATGCGATCGCCGTGGGTGCGCAGACCGTACTGTGCGACGACCCTCGCCTCGACGTTCGGCTTGCGCGCGGGGTCGATCCTCTCCCGGTGGTGTTCGACACTCGACTGCGGGTCGCCACCGCTCGAAATCGTGTGGCTCTGCTGCGCCCCGGGGTCCTGTTTCTGCATACGGCGCGAGCTTCCGCGCGCGCCCGGGCGGCCCTCGCCAAGTCGGGGGCCGAGGGGCTCGAGCTCCCTTCGGACGCGGGGGGCCACATCGATATCGAGGCCGCGCTCGAGGCTCTCGGCACGCGAGGCCTGCGCTCTGTCATGGTCGAAGGGGGCGGGCGCCTCCTGGGCAGCTTTGTCGCTGCGGGCGCCTGGCGAGAGTTGTGGCAGTACCAGGCCCCGGTGTTGCTGGGCGACGCGCGGCCGGCTTTTGCAGGCGCGAGTTGGGGAACCGTAGCGGGCGCGCCCCACCTCGAGCTCGTCAGCCGCCGACGCCTGGGCGACGACCTCCTGAGTGTGTTTCGCCCCGCGTGAGCAGGCGGAGGTCTCGGGCTCGAGCGCGGACCTGAGGCCCGTCGAACGAGGTGCTATACCCCCGGCGTGTTCACGGGCTTGGTTCAGACCACGGGGGTCGTCCGTTCGCTCTGTGCCCGAGCGGAGGGCCGACGCTTCGAGATCTCGGCTGGGCTGGCCCCCGCCGATCTCGAACTCGGCGCGAGCGTGTGTGTCGACGGTGTGTGTCTCACTGTGGTCGCCGCCGACGCCGAGCACTTCGCCGCCGACGCGGCCTTCGAGACCCTCGCGGTCACGACCCTCGGTCGCTTCGAGGTCGGCAGACGTGTCAATCTCGAGCCCTCGCTGCGCCTGGGCGACGCCCTCGGCGGGCACATGGTCAGCGGCCATGTCGACGGTGTGGGCGCGCTGCGTTCGGTCGCTCTCCGGGGAGAGGCTCGGGAGTGTTGGTTTTGGGCCCCCGAGGTGCTGCGTCGCTACATCGCGGTCAAGGGCTCGATCACCGTCGACGGCGTCAGCCTCACCGTCAACGCGATCGACGACACCGGATTCATGGTCGGGCTGATCCCCCACACCCTCGAGGTCACGACCTTGGGAGACCTGCTCGCGCGTGTTCAGGTCGACCAGGTGAGCGACAGCTTCGAGTTCGAGCGGGCCCCACAGGTCAACCTCGAGGTCGACATGCTCGCTCGCTATGTCGAGCGTCTGTTGGACGCGACACCAAATTCAGCATCAGCGAGGGGTCCAGTGGATCCCCATGGGGCCCGAGGCCCGCGGACAGGAGCAGCATCGTGAACAACCAGCACTTTGAACGAGTCGAGCACGCGATCGAGACCATCCGGCGTGGCGGCATGGTGGTCATGGTCGACGATGAAGATCGAGAGAACGAGGGCGACCTCGTGATCGCGGGCGAGCACTGCGACGCCGACGCGATCAACTTCATGACCAAACACGGCCGCGGCCTGATCTGCCTGGCGCTCACGGACAAGCGGGTCGAGGCGCTGGGCCTGCCCATGATGGTCCCGACCGACGCGGGCAGCATGGGCACGGCGTTCACAATCTCCATCGAGGCGCGAGAAGGTGTGACCACCGGGATCTCTGCGGCAGACCGGGCACGCACGGTCGCGGTCGCGGTCGACTCCGAGTGCGGGGCCGGAGACCTGGTCAGCCCAGGACACATCTTTCCGCTCCGGGCTCAACCGGGGGGGGTGTTGGTCCGCTCGGGACACACCGAGGGCTCGGTCGATATCTCGCGCTTGGCGGGTTGTGCCTCGGCTGGTGTCATCTGCGAGATCATGCGTGACGATGGCGAGATGGCGCGCATGGACGACCTCGAGGTGTTCGCGCGCGAGCACCAGCTGCCGATCGTGTGTATCGCTGATCTGATCGAGTATCGGCTGCGCCGTGAGTCTCTGATCGAGGAGGTCGCTGCGGCCCCGCTGGTCTCCGCTGTGCTCGGCATCGGCCCAGACGACGGCTGGACCATCCGCAGCTTCCGCTCGCTGGTCCGCCCGATCAGTCAGTTCGTGACCATCAGCAAGGGTGACCTCGGGACCGGCGAAGCGGTGCTTTTGCGGGCCCAACGGGCCCAGGTCATGGGGGATGTATTCGGATTTGGCGACGACTCGGCGACCCGCATGCGCTCGGCCCTGGCGCGCATCGAAGAGGAGGGCCGCGGTGTGTTTCTCTACGTGCTCGGAGGACTGCTCGGCGGTGGTCACGAGGTCACCGATGAGCTGACCTTGTCGGGGAAAGAGGGCGGCCAGCGCGGCGCTCCCGGGCTGCGTCCGCGCGAGTCGGGGTTCCGCGAGTTTGGGCTCGGCGCCCAGGTGCTCAAGCACATGGGCGTGCAACAGATCCGGGTGCTGACCGACAACCCTCGCAAGATCGTGGGCCTCGAGGGTTTTGGTATCGAGGTCCTCGGCAGCGTCTCGCTGACTGCCGACTGATCGCCTGCTCTCGGGGTCGCCCTGTACTATCCTCTGGCGGATGGCGCCCACGTCTCGCAGAGCCGAGGTCCGCACCAAGGTCGTGTTGATCGTCTCGGGGGGCATCGCGGCCTACAAAGCGCCCGACCTGGTCCGTAAATTGATTGCACGCGGCTGCGAGGTCGCCGTGGTCATGACCGAGGCGGCCGCCGCCTTTTGTACACCCCTGTCTCTGGCCACAGTCAGCGGTCGACCTGTACGCAGTAGCCTGCTCGATGTCGCCGAGGAGGGGCGGGTCGGCCACATCGAGATCGCCGACTGGGCGGAGCTCGTCTTGGTCGCCCCCGCGACGGCCGACCTCATGGCCCGGGCCGCCCACGGACGCGCGAGCGACCTGGCGAGCACCCTGTTGTTGGCGACCCAGGCCCCGGTTTTGTGGGCGCCGGCCATGAATACGAACATGTGGGGACACCCCGCGACCCGGGCCAACTTGGTGCTTCTGCGCAATCGCGGCGCTGAGATCTTGGGCCCGGACAGGGGCGACCTCGCCTGCGGCTGGGTCGGGGTCGGGCGGATGCTCGATCCAGAGCGCATCGCGGAGGCGGTCCAGGTCTACGACGCGGGGCGCCGACTCGGATCGCCCCGGAGTGACTCGCCCCGGAGTGACTCGCCCCGGAGTGACTCGTCCGACTGGGCAGGCCGCCGGGTCCTGGTGACCGCGGGCCCGACCCGGGCCTACCTCGATCCGGTCCGCTTCATCTCGAACGCGTCGACCGGGACCATGGGCTTTTGCCTCGCACAGGCCGCACAGGAACGGGGGGCCGAGGTCGTGCTCGTGGCCGGACCCGTGGCCCTGCCGACCCCTGTGGGGGTCCGCCGCGTCGACGTCGAGACTGGGACCCAGATGTTGGCGGCATGTCGGGATGAACTCGCTCGTGCGCCCACGGATCTGTTGACCATGGTCGCCGCGGTCGCCGACTTGCGACCCGAGTCTCCGGCAGCCCAAAAGGTGAGCAAGGAACAGATCCTCGATGGTTTTGCGGGCATGCGTTGGCAGACCGAGGTCGATATTCTTGCGACCTTGGTCGGCGAGCGCGAGGCGGGGCGCGGCCCGCGAATGTTGGGGTTTGGCGCACAGACCGTAGACCCGTCCCTGGACTCCGATCCTGTGGAGCTGTCTGCGGCCCTGGTCGGCATGGGGGAGGCCAAGCTCGCGCGCAAGGGTTGTGACGCCCTGTTCGTCAATCGCGTTGGGGTCGCGGGGACCGGCTTTGGGAGTCCGACCAACGCCGGCGCCCTGATCTTTGCGGCTGGTACCGAGGGCGAGGGCGCGGTCGTCGACGCCGGCCCACCTCGAGCCAAGCTCGCCCTGGCCGAGTGGATGCTCGACGAGCTCGGCGCGCGCTGGGGGTGGTCGTGAGTGACGAGGCGGCAGAGGTCGCCGCGCTCGCTCGCGCATTCTCGGCGCACCTCAAACACCTCCGGGAGTTTCGTGGGCTCGCCTATGTGGGGGCCGCGCCTATGAGTGGGGGGAGTGGGGGGAGTCGGAGCGAAGAGACCGAGGTCGATGACAGGCCCGGGCTCGAGGTCGGGGATGGGGCCGACTCGGTCGAGGCGCGGGTGCCCGCGCCCGGCGAACACCCGCCTGCAGACCCAGCGGGAGCCCCGAGCCCTCAGACGGATCGAAGCCCGTCGCCGAGCTCTCGACCTACCGGCGGGGAGAGCTCTGGTCAGGCGGGACCCCGCTCGAGCGCCCCGCCGAGTTCGCCCGGAGGACGGGCACAGGACTGGTCCGCGGCCCGAAAGCTGACCTACCTCCGCGAGCGCAATGTCGGCGATTGTCAGCGCTGCTCCCTGTCTCGAGGCCGGCGCAACATCGTGTTCGGGGTCGGCTCTCCAGAGGCCGACTTGATGTTCGTGGGTGAGGCCCCAGGCGCGGACGAGGACCGGTTGGGAGAGCCCTTTGTAGGTCGCGCCGGCGCCCTGCTCGACCAGTGGCTGGCGCAGCTCGAGCTCGCGCGCGAGTCGGTCTACATCGCCAACGTACTCAAGTGCCGCCCACCCCGAAATCGGGATCCGCAGGGCCCCGAGATTCAGCGTTGCGCCCCATTTCTACATGCCCAGATCCGCGCCATCTCGCCGCGGGTCATCGTGGCCTTGGGTCGCTTTGCGGGCTGCCTGCTCGCGGGGACCGAGCGCAAGATGTACGAGATGCGTGGCCAGGTACACCACTACGTCGAGCCCAAGTCGGGGGCACGCATTCCCTTGGTGGTGACCTATCACCCCTCGTATGTGCTGCGTCGAGATTCAGAGAACGCGCGCAACCAGGGTGGGGGACAGCGAGGTGGGGGAGGCCCTGGAATGGATCCTCAACGCGGCTCCCCGATCAAGTCCGAGGGTGAAAAAGTGTTGGCTGATATTCGTCGAGCCGTCGCAATTTTCCGGCCTTAGTCGGGCCGGGTCGCCGGCTCCGGGACGGGCACAGACTGGCCCATGTCCGGCGCGAATGATGTTTGCTGCCGGACTCGGGCAGGGGGTCGGCGCTTGCACTTTGGTTGACGGCTCGAAGCCCCAGCCCTAGAGTGGTCAACCCCCCGACGCCCGAGACGCGCACACCTATGACGAAGGCCGAACTGATCGATCGCATCGCGCGCAACCGGGATCTCCCTCCCGATATCACCAAGAAGATCATCGCGCAGATCCTCGATATCAGCTTTGCCGAGCTCGCCGCGTACTTCATCCGATCGCGGGTGACCAAGAGCGCCAATCCGCGCTTCGCCTTCCCCAAGTTCGGGACCTTCATCAAAAAGAAGCGCAGCAGTCGGCGAGGCGTCAACCCGCGGACCCTCGAGCCGATGGAGATCGAGGCCTGTGACACGCTCGACTTCAAGCCCAGCGCAGAGCTCAAGCGTCAGCTCAACGAGGTCGGCCGGGGGAAGGGCAAGACCCGAAAAAAGGTCGCCAAAAAGACCCGGGCGAGTGGCAAGCAGGCCGCCCAAAAGACCCGCTCGCGCTCAGCCAAGCCGTCCGCCGAGCGCGGGGCCAAAGTCCCGGCGTCGGTCGGCCGAGACTCACGCGCGACGGGCCGCCCCGCAGGTCCGAGCGGGCGCAAACTGGTCACCCGGGAAGAGGCGGAGCTCGAGCTCCCCGCCTCGACCTTGCTGCCCGACGCCCCGCTCCAGCGCGTGACCAGTGGCGGTCGCCGAGGTGGCGGCGATGTCGGCAACACCGGCAGCTGAGCCGATCCTGACTCGATCCTGACTCGATCCCCCGGATCGAGTCGATACGGGGCTCGGGGCCCCGAGCTTCGGGCCCCGAATGTCGGCCGGGAGGGTCTGTGTGGGGGGGGTCTGTGGCAGCTGCTCGTCCCAGTTCTCCGGCAGAGCGTGGCATAGATCGCTGCGCGGGCCACGATGGCCCGCCCGCCTTGCAATCGGTGCTCAGTACCGGATAACAAAGCGCGATGTCCGAGCGTGACCGACTCGAGGGCCGACGGGACAGATTCTTTGTCGCCTTCGGAAGGCTGGGCGTCGAGCGACCCAAGCTGGTCAGTGGCTTTCTGATCGTCCTGACCTTGGTCGGGGCTCTGTTTGCCACTCAGCTGACCATCTCGACCTCCCGCTTTGCGATGGTGGAGGAGGACAACTGGTACCAGCACCGGATGCTCGAGTTTTTCGAGGCCTTCGGGTACCCCGACGCCCCGCTGGCGATCGTCGAGGGGGGCACGCCGGAACAGCGCCGCGCCCGGGTCGACCAGCTGGTCGAGGCGCTCGAGCGCGAGCCCATGTTCGAAGGCCGGGTGCTCGCCAAGTTCGACGCCGAGCTCGTGGCCGAGACCTTGCTCGTGCAACAGCCGGGGGCGCTCGGGGACTTCAGGCGCCAGCTGCCCGAGGACGCCGATTTACCGGCTGCCTTCGAACATGGGCTCGAGGGAATCTTCGGTCTGCTCGAGACCCAGATGCTCGCGGCTCTCGACGGTGAGATCGAGGCGGACATCGGCGGAGCGGACGCTCAGCTGGCTCAGCTGGCTCAGCTGGCCAAGGGCCTGGACGACAAGCTAGCGACCGATGCGGGGCAGGGGGGAGAGGGGGTCGATCCGGCCGCCGATCTGTTGGCGAGCTTTGCGGGGGGAGACTCCGAGTTGGTCCCGAGTGAGGCGGAGCTCGCCACCCGGGGCCTCGATGCCGAGGGGTACCTGGTCAGCAACGACGGCGAGTACCTCTTGGTGGCTATCGCACCCGAGTTCGGTGGGGACTCGGTGGCCGAGTACGCTCCAGCGGTCGAGCGCCTGCGGGCCATCCGCGACGAGCTGCCCGCCATCGGTGAGACCAAGGTGGTGTTCACGGGGCTGCCCTTCCTGGTCGTCGATGAAGAGGCCACGCTGGCGGCCGGCCTGCTTCAGTCGAGCGTCGTGGCGGGCCTCGGCATCTTTCTCCTGCTCGTGTGGGCGTTTCGCTCGGTGCGTCGGACGGCGGTCGCACTCTTGCCCATCACCATCGGCACGGTGGTCGCGCTGGGCATCATGTACCTGCTCTACGACAGCCTCGATCCGATCACCTCGAGCTTCGCGGCCGTGCTGATGGGGCTGAGCATCGATTTTTCGGTCCACCTCCTGGTTCGCTACGACGAAGATCTGCGGGCCGGCATGACCCGGGGCGAGGCGCTCCTGTCCTCGCTGCGGACCTCGGGTCCCGGGGTCGTGACTGGGGCGGTGACTACCGCGCTGGCCTTCCTCACTGTAGCGACCACGGAGTTCACCTCCTACGCACAGATGGGGGTGATCACGGCGGTCGGTCTGGGCATCGCGTTGGTCAGCGCGCTGCTCGTGTTGCCCGTGGTCCTCGGCCGCGGTGACCTCAGCGAACACGAGACTCCTGCGAAGGCCTTCGAAGGCCTTCGCGGAGCCGTCGCGGTCGCTCGCAAGGCGCCCTTTGTGGTCGTGATCTCGGGCGTGGTGTTGGCGATCGCCGGGGCCATCGGCCTGCCCGACTACGACCCCGCGTACTCGGACCTCATGCCCTCCTACGAGTCGACGGATGCGCTCCACCAGCTCGAGGCCGACGGTGCCATGTCGCCGTGGTTCGCCTGGACCACCGCCGCCGACGTCGAGGCTGCCCGGGAGCAGGCCGCGGTCCTGCGCGAATACGACAGCGTCGGTCGGGTCGACAGCCCCAGCGACATCTTGCCCGAGCTCGACGCCCCCAAGCTGGCGCGGCTGCGGGCCGACTTCGAGGGTTTGGCCCGGGATCCAGACTGGTCGAAGCTCGCCGCTCGGGAGGCCGATCCTCGCGCGCTCGCGGGCCGGGCGGAGGCGATCGCCGATGCCCTCGACGAGCTCGCGTTCGCGGCCGAGGGGGCCGGCCGAGACACGAAGTCCATCGAGGCCGCAGCTGCAGCCTTCACGGCGCTCGGGTTGCGCCTCGAGAGTGTGCCCACCGAGCGCGCCGCCGCGACCCTGCGCGAGATCGAGGGTGACATGGCGCGGCTCATGGGTCCGGCCTGGTCGACCGCCCGGACGGTCGCCGAGCGCGGCCACTGGCTGATCTCGGATCTCCCCGGGGTCTTCGAGATGCGTTTCGCGGCCGAAGACGGCAGCGGTCGCATGGCTCTGTTCGCCTACCCCGCGCAGGACCTCACCGAGTCGAACCACGACGAGGGGGCCCGGGACTTCACCCTGGCCCTCGAGTCGGTGGATCCGCAGGCGGCGGGCCAGGGCGTGTCCTTGTTTCGCCACAACGCGATGATCCTCAAGGGGTTCAAGCGTGCGTCTCTGTTCTCGATCAGCTTGGTGGTCCTGCTCTTGCTGCTGGACTTCGCGAGCATACGCAAAGCCCTGCTCGCGCTTGTGCCCGTGCTCATCGGGATGGGTTGGATGCTCGGCCTGTATTCGGTGTTCGGCCTCGAGTTCAACGTTGCGACCATCATGGTGTTGCCTCTGATGTTGGGGATCGGCGTCGATTCGGGTGTCCACATGGTCCACCGCTGGGACCTCAACCAGCGCTTTCACGGCGGTCGGGCCAAGCTCGACGAGGTGGTCGGGGGGACGGGCAGCGCGGTGTTGCTGTCGTCGCTGACCACGATGGTCGGCTTCGTGGGCCTGCTGTTCGGCAAACACCTGGGGATGATTCAGCTCGGCGCGACCATGATCATCGGTATCGGTTGCACCTTGATCTCGAGCGTCGTGTTTCTGCCGGCCCTGCTTCTGGCGCTGGATCAGGCAGAGTAGATAGACCGCTCAGTCGCGGAAGTGGCACAAAAGAATAGGAACGTGACTTGCCGTGCGGGCAGGTTGTGGGAGTTATCGAGCTGCGCAACACCCGGATCAAAATGGGTTGTTTTGGCGGATATGACCTCCTTCTGCCGGCCAGGCAGCCGGGCGGCGTATCGCGTGATGGGCGCGAGGCTGTATTCGTTCAATTAGGCCCGGCAATTCATGCGATCTAAATTGGCCTTTGGTGATGGACCATCCTTCCGCTAGGTTGAGGTTGTGTGCCAGATGACAACGGCACTTGGAGGTATGGGTGACCAGACAGCGGACAGATGAACAGAGGAAGAGCCAGATTCGAGCGGCGGCCATTCGGTGCTTTGTGCGCCGGGGCTTCGAAGCCACGCGACTCCTCGACATCGCCAACGAGGCGGGTCTGAGCAAGGGGGGGGTCTATTTTCACTTTCGCGCGAAGGAGGCCATCTTTCAGGATGTCCTCAAGGAGTACGCCGGGATGCTGGCGGACCGGTGGGACTTCTCGCCGGTCATCGACCAGTCGGCCGATCGGACCATGGGCCAACTGGTGGCGAGCCACGTTCGCACGATGCTCGCCGATCCAAACGAGGTCCGGCTGTTCAACCTACTGGTCGCCATGGCGGCCCAGGATCAGGTGTTTCGCGCCAAACTCGGCGACATCCTCGAGATCATGAAGCGGGTCTACAGGCCCGTGATCGAGCGGGGGATCGCCGACGGCGTGTTTGTCGACGGTGACACGGACAGGCTCGCCGTCTCGGTGGTCGCCTACATCAGTGGGTTGAGCGCATTCGCGGCTTTCACTGAAGAGGGGGGTCTACCGGTGACGCCCGAGCACGCGGGAGAGCAGGTCTTGCGCATGCTCCGAATGCGCTCGAGCGTCAGCGCCGTGGAGTTCGCCAGTCCGTCGTCGGGTTCAGGGAAGCCGCCGCCGAACTGAGTCCGAGCTTCGGTGATCATGGACCCGCCCGGCGGCGGGTCCGGTCAGTCGAAGCGCAACAGAGGGCAGCCAATCCAGCCCGGGCGGGCGCCCGGAGCGGGGAGCACGAGGTGCTCGATCACTTGGCCACGGTGGCCGACCGGAAGGAACTCCGAGAGGGCCGAGAGGGCCGCGCTTCCGCTTGGACGCTCGCTGGCCGGTCGATCCATACAGCGCCTCGAGAACGCCCCAGGGTGGCCTTCGAGCAGGGGCGCGAGCGTCTCCGCCTCGTCCTGAGCGACCGCGCTGGCCTCGGTGGGCGGACCGCCGAAGGCCGGCCCCACGTGGCTGAGTTCGGCGGTCGCCCACCACAGCACTCGACCGGCTTCGCTCGCCGGGCCGAGTGTGTGTCCGAGCGCCGCGAACAGCTCGTCTCCACGCTCGCGTCCCTCGGCGGTGGTCAGCCGAGTCTGCCCACAGGCGAGGGCGAGCACCGGCGGACAACGGTCGCCCCACAGCCCACGCAGCAGCAGGGTCGTCCACTCGATCGGGTCTGCGCTGCGCAGGCGAATCTGCTCTCGCAGCAGCCAGGGGACCTGATCGTCGAGAGTAGCGAGGAGCTCGAGGTCGGCGGATATGGGCCCGAGCGGGGTACCCCAGTCCTTGTCGCAGGCGGCGAAGGGGAGCAAGCCTGGGCTGTGATCTGTGGCCAAAACGACGATCCGCTCGTAGTGCTCGGGCTCCGGCAGAGTGGAGAGGAGACGGCGCAGGGCTGGGGCCAGCTGCGGGCCCACGGGAGGCTGATGCGGGACCACGATCCCGATCGGTGGTCGGCCCCATTTGGAGGCTCGCTCTCGGGCGCCCCAGTCGCCGGCTGCACCCTCGCTGAAATCCTCGCCGGCTTGGGCTTGGAGGGCGGAGTCGGGCAGGGGGAGGGCCGGGGCGAGCCAGGTCCGCAGGCTCTCCGGGTCGTCCGGATAGAACAGGCCCGCGCGTCGTGGAGGGCGGACGTCGAGGGCGACGAAGGCGTCGTGAGCCTCGGCCCACAGGGCTCGAAAGTGATCGTCGTCCAACAGTCCCGTGGCCCCGAGCTCGGCCACAAATTCGGCGAGCGCGCCGGCGTCGACGAGCGCGAGGCCACGCATCATCAGCGACTGTCGGATCTGGGCCAGGGTTCGCTGGCCGTCGAGGGCGTCGAGCACCGGGCCCATGTCCGCGTCGATGGCGAACGGTTCACAGAGGCCGAGGGGGTCGCGCAGCACCAGCAGCTCCTCCGACCCGCGGCGCAGGGGGAGGCGCTCGAGCCTGCGCAGCTTCGGTCGCTCCATACCAGCGACGATGCCGGGGTCGGGCCCGGGGTGCAATCGTGCTCTGGCCGGGCGCTCTGGGCTCGGGCACACTCGCGGCCGCATGTTCTCCCCTGAGGACTACGCCTTCGATCTGCCTCCCGAGCAGATCGCTCAGGCGCCCGCAACCGCGCGAAGCGGCTCACGCATGCTCGTCTTGCCGGCGGGGGAGGGCGATCGGGAGGGGGGTCGGGAGGGGGTACAGGAGGGCGATCGAGAGGGGGGACACGAGGGCGGTCAAGGTCGCGCTGCACCCCGCCACGCTCTGGTCGCCGATCTGGCCCGGGAGCTCTCGGCGTTGCCACAGACGCCCCTGATCGTGGTCAACGACTCGCGGGTCGTGCCCGCCCGAGTCTACGCCGAGCGGGTCGGCGGGCGCCGCTTCGAGCTGCTGGTCGTCGACCCGGGCCCACGGGGGCCAGGGGAGTCGCTGCGGGCGTGGGTGCGGGGCGCCAAGAAGCTGCGGGTCGACGATCGCTTGGTACTCGGCGATGGATTGTTGAATCTGCGCTACCTGGGTCGAGAGGGGGAGCTCCCCGGCGCCTCCGTCGGCGAGTCCAGCGCACGAGCCTGTGTATTCGAGATCCTCGAGGGGGAGCTGCTCGCGGCTCTCGAGGCTGTGGGCGAGCTGCCCTTGCCGCCCTATGTCACCCGACTCGAGGGCCCCTCGGCCGCCGACGCCGAGCGTTACCAGACCCTCTACGCCCGCGACCGTGGGTCCGTGGCCGCACCCACGGCCGGCCTGCATTTCGACGCAGCCCTGCTCGCCGAGCTCGACATCGCCTCGCTCACCCTGCACGTCGGCCCCGGCACCTTCCTGCCCATGGACGTCGAGGATGTGCGGGGCCACAAAGTCGGCGCGGAGCGCTACTCGATCGCCGAACACACCGCCTCTCGGATCGCTGCGGCCCGGGCCGAGGGCCGGCCGATCCTCGCGGTCGGGACCACCGTGACCCGGGCTCTCGAGTCGGTGGCGGCCGGCAACGGTGGCGCCATCGTGCCGGGCTCGGGGCAGACCGAGCTGGTGATCACGCCCGGTCACCGCTTCGCCGCGGTCGACATGCTGATGACCAATTTTCATCTCCCGAGCAGCAGCTTGCTCATGCTCGTGTGCTGCTTCGCCGGTCGTCAGCGCACGCTCTCGGCCTACGCCCTCGCGGTCGCCGAGGGTTACCGCTTTTATAGCTACGGGGACTGCATGCTCATCCAGTCCCGAGCTCCGGCCTGAGTTCCCCGTTCTCAGTTCGTCGTTCTCAGTTCGCAGCAGCCGGGGCCCACGCTGGTCGGCCATGGCGATCCGTGGCATGTCTCGCCGCGATGGTCGACTTTGCCCGCGCAGACCTGCGCCCCGATCCGGCTCACGGCCTGCGCCCCTTCGATCCCGCTGGCGAGCGCGGGGCCGAGGGCACAGACCCAGCGCCGGGAAGCCTGGAGATCATCGCCGAGGACCCGGACAGCGACGCCCGATCTTGCCGTCTGTGGACCGCCCACGGGCCGGTCGAGACCCCCTGCTTCATGCCCGTGGGCACCTATGGCTCGGTCAAAGGGCTGCTCGGGGACGAGCTGCGCGCGCTCGGTTCACAGGTCGTCCTCGCCAACGCCTACCACCTCACCCACCGACCCGGTCCTGCGCGAATCCAGGCCGTCGGTGGGATCCACGAGTTCATGCACTGGCCCGGTCCGATCCTCACGGACTCGGGCGGATTTCAGGTTTTCAGCCTGCGCTCGCTGCAAAAGATCGACGACGCCGGCGTGGACTACCGCACCCATTTCGACGGCGCCCGCGCCCGCATGACCCCGCGCAGCGTGCTCGAGGCCGAGGCCGCGATCGGCCCGGACATCTGTATGATCTTGGATCACTGTCCCCCCGGCGACGGTGGAGCCCAGGCGATCCGTGCCGCCATGGACCGAACCACACGCTGGGCCCGGGAGGCCGCGGCGATCCGCCGAGACATTCTCCAGCCTTGGCAGCTGTGCTTCGGGATCATCCAGGGTGGGACCGACATCGGACTGCGCAAAGAGCACGTCGAGACGCTCTCGACCCTCGATTTCGACGGTTTCGCGCTCGGTGGGCTGAGCGTCGGGGAGCCGGTCCCGGAGATGCACGCGACCCTGGCGGCGATCGTCCCGACCATGCCCAGGCACAAGCCGCGCTATGTGATGGGCATCGGGACCCCGGCCGACTTGCTCGCAGCGATCCGCTCGGGCGTCGACATGTTCGACTGCGTCATTCCCTCACGGCACGCCCGGAACGGGCAGCTGCTGAGCTTCGAGGGCCGCCTCAACATCCGTAACGGGTGTTTTCGGACCGACGACCAGCCGGTCGACGTCCACTGTGGGTGCACCGTCTGCGGCCACTTCTCCCGGTCCTACCTCCGCCACCTCCATGTGCACCATGATCCCCTCTACGTGCGCCTGGCCACGATCCACAACCTCTATTTCTTCCATCAGTGGGTCGCCGCTCAGCGCCAGGCGATCCGCCAGGGCCGATACAAGGTCGTCGCCGAGGCCCTCGAGGCCATCCTCCTCGAGTGTACCCGCCGACGTGGCTGAGCACCCTCAGCCGCCGCCTGGGTGGCGTCGACCTAGCCAAAAAAACACATATTCACCAGTGTTTTCAACGTACTAGCCCGGTTGTGTGGCGGTCGACGGACACGCGTGGGCTCACATCTGGCCCATGCTCGAGGTCGCTGGGCACACCTCCGGGCTCCAGCATCGAAGCGCTGGGGTCCGATTGACCCCGGCGGGCCCCGCTGCTACCTAGGCCGCCCTGTGCCCGCCCGGCTCACCAAAGTGGGTCGGCTGACTTTCCTCGTCAGATAGGCGCAGTCACGGCGTGATACTCACGCCCAGGTCTGACCATGCTCGCCCAAACAACCCTGCTCCTCGCGGAAGGCGCCCAGTCCGGCGCGCTTACCCAGATGCTGCCCTTCATCTTGATGATCGGGGTGTTCTACTTCCTGGTTATGCGCCCGATGAAGAAGCAGGAAGACGAGCGTAAGCAACGTCTGGCCGAGCTCAAGCGCGGCGATAAAATCGTGCTCACGGGCGGCGTGCTCGGCCGTATCAGCCGCATCGAAGACCAAATAGCGATCGTCGAGATCGCCGACAAGGTGAAGATTCGCGTGCTCAAGAAAGACATCTCCGACTTCGAAGAGGACGCTCTCAAGAGTGCGAGCGAAGACAAGAAGGGTGGCTTCCTCGCCAACCTACTCGGCGGTGGTGGCAGTGGATCGAGCAGCGAGAAGGACTCGGGAGACTCGGACTCGCAGAAAGCCGGCTGACCGATGCGTCGCTTCGTCAAGATCAAAGCCCTGTTGTTGGTGCTGCTGCTCGCAGTAGCGACCATCTCGGTGCTGCCCTCGATCGCGCAGATCGGGCAGTTCACGCTCCCGAGTTGGATCACCGACACCTTCACACGTCATTTCAAGCTCGGCTTGGACCTCCAAGGTGGACTCCACCTCGAGTACTCCGTCGCGGTCGACGAGGCGCTCGAGAACAAGCTCGACCAGATGGCCGGTGAGCTCGAGAGCCAGTTCAAAGAGAAGGAAAAGATCAAGGTCACCGTCGAGCGGACGGGTATCAACATCATCGACATCCACTTCGAGAACCCGGCGGACGCCCTCAATGCCTCCGACGATGTGCTCGCGGTCGCGGCCGGCTACCTGGTCGAGGACCCGAACAGCACCGGGCTGCGCGACGAGGGCGTCATCCGCATGAAGGTTCCCGACGAGATCATCGCCGAGAGCCGCAAGGCCGTCGTCGGCCAGGCCATCGACACCGTTCGTCGACGTGTCGACGCCATGGGCGTCGCCGAGCCCAACATCTACCCGAAAAACCGCTACGTCGTCGTCGAGCTCCCGGGTGTGAGCGACACGGCCACCGAGGTCCGGGCCGCCGCCAACGAGGCCGCGAGCCAGCTCGCCTCGATCTTGATCGAGGGGGCCGGCGTCCAGGTACTGACGGTCGAAAACCGGGACGACCCGGGCGCCATCGACGTCCGCATCCCCGAGCACGACGCTCGCCAGGTCATCACCGAGGTGTTCACCATCGACAAGATGGTCGATCTCGACGATGGCTCGCAGCTGCTCAACGACGATCGTCTGGGGGTCGAGGTCGCGCTCCTGGCGGGGGACGCCGGCGCCGAACGCGACCCGGAGTTGGTCACTGTCTCCCTGACCGAGAGCGGACGCGACGCGGTGCTCGAGAGCTCGAGTGACTTCCGCCGGCTCTTGAAGGTCATCGAGCGCGCGGCTGTGCTCGAGATGCACATGGTCGACGACGAGACGCCCTTCAAGGAGACGGGCAAGCCCTACCTTCGAGCGGTCTTCGACGCTGGCTTCGTCACCGAGGGCATGGGTATCTCCGTCAACTTCGAGGAGGACTACGGGCGGCCCGAGAAGGGCGGCATCGTGGTCGAAGAGCCGGTGGTCTACTACGCCCTCGAGCGGGAGACCCTGGAGCGCTTCTTCAACAGCCTCCCGGCCCAGTGGCGGATCCCCAAGACCCACAAGGTCGCCTACGGCAAGGTCCCGATCTCGCTGCGTCGCAACGAGGCGCCGACCGAGTTCTGGCGCACCCAGATCATCAAGGCTCGCGCCGACATCACGGGTGAGCGGATCATCAACGCCACCGTCGGCTTCAAACAAGATACGGGCACGCCCCAGGTCGAGGTCTCCTTCGACAAGATCGGCGCCCGCGACTTCGACCGCATGAGCGGCGACAACGTCGGTCGCAAGATGGCGATCATCATGGACGAGATGGTCGTCTCGGATCCGATCTTCAACGAGCGGATCCCCAACGGCAACGTCGTCATCAACCTCGGCGGCTCTGGAGACTCTGTTCGCCAGCAGGCCAACGACCTGGTCAAGGTGCTCAAGAGCGGCTCGCTCCCGGCTCGGCTCAACAAGGAGTTCGAGATTCGTGTCGGTGCCGACCTCGGCAAAGAGTCGGTCGACAAGGGCTTTCGGGCCTTCCTGATCGGCCTCGGCCTCGTCATCGTGTTCATGGCCATCTACTACCGGGGGGCAGGCCTGATCGCCGTGTTCGCCCTGGTCATGAACATGATCCTGGTGCTGTCCGCCATGGCCATGTTCAAGGCCACACTGACCTTGCCCGGAATCGCCGGCATCGTCTTGACCATCGGTATGGCCGTCGACGCCAACGTCATCATCTTCGAACGTGTGCGTGAGTTCCTCCGGGAGGGCTATACGGCCCGCGCCGCCATCGAGGCCGGCTACGACCGCGCCTTCACCACGATCCTCGACTCTCAGCTGACCACGGCCATCGCCGGCCTGGTGCTCTGGCAGTTCGGGTCGGGTCCCATCCGGGGCTTCGCAATCACCCTGCTCATCGGTATCGCCACCTCGATCTTCACTGGGGTGTTCGCCACCCGGGTGTTCTTCGATTGGCAAGCCAACCGCCGCGGCTTCGACCGGGTGTCCATCTAAGGGGACTGAGCGATGGCTGACAACGACCAAAACGAGACTCCTGAGAACGGCGCCGACGCTGGCACCGAAACCCGCGGATCCAGGCGCCGTCGTGGCGTGGGCAAGAAGGCCCAGGCAACCGATCCGAGCAAACTCAACTTTTTCACGCTCATCCCAGAGAACACGCGTATCGACTTCGTCGGTAACCGGCGCAAGGGGATGCTCCTGTCGATGCTCGTGATCAGCCTGGCGCTCGGCGCCATGCTCCTGAGCTACGTTCGCACGGGTTCTGCGCTCAACTACGGCATCGACTTCCAAGGTGGATCGTCGGTCCGTCTGGCGCTGACCCACGAGGCGGATATCGAGGATATCCGCCACATCCTCACCGAGGAGGGTTACTCGGGCAGCAGCGCCGTGGCCGTGCCCGACGCGGACAACGAAGTCCTGATCAGGGTTAAAGAGACCCTGGCGATCAGCGAAGATGAACTCGGGGCCTGCCGCGAGGCGCTGTCGATGCTCGATGGAGCCGTGCTTCTGGCGGACGCGGACCAGGGTTTTGTGCACCCGGCCCAGAGCTCGAAGATCTTCATGAAGTTCAGCGCTCAGCCGCGGTACCCGGAGATCGATCGCCTGATGACCACGGCCGGCTGCGCGGGCTCTGCCTCGGCGGGCGCCGGCAATGTCGAGCAGTTTCCGGTCGAGTACGCGCTCATCGGCGTGGGTGCCGACATCAGCAAGGTCCTCGACAAACACCTCGGTGAGGGCACCGTCGACCACATCGTCGCCAGCGAGACCGTCGGCGCGAAGGTCGGCAATCAGCTCAAGCTCGATGGGGTCAAGGCGATGCTCTTCGCCATCGGCTTCATCTTCCTCTTTGTCATGATCCGCTTCGACCTGCGCTTCGCGCCGGGCGGGATCGTGGCTCTCGTCCACGACGCGGTCATCGTCGTCGGTGCCTTTGCGATCACCGGCAAGGAGTTCAACCTCCAGTCGATCGCAGCGATCTTGACCATCATCGGCTACTCGATCAACGACACCATCGTCGTCTTCGACCGGGTCCGTGAGCGGGTCGCCCTGCACCGGGACAAGCCGATCGAGGAGACCACCAACACCGCGCTCAACGATACTTTGAGCCGGACGATCCTGACCTCGACGACCACGCTCATCGTGGTCCTGTGCACCTGGATCCTGGGCAGCGGTCCGATCAAGGACTTCTCCTTCGCCCTCTTTGTCGGCTTGATCGCCGGCACCTACTCCTCGCTCTTCGTCGCCTCGCCCGTATTTTTGTGGGTCAACAAGAAGGTCTACATGGGTAAGGGCCACCTGCTGACGGCGGAGAACGACGCCAAGCGTGAGCAGGGGACCGGTACCTTGTTGGGCGGGGCCGCGGCGGCCGAAGACCCGTCGCAACTGCTGGAAGCGCCGCAGGCTGAAGCTGCCTCGGTCGACGCTGGAGCTGCCTCGACCGAGGCGGGGGCCGGCGGGACAGGCGAGGCTGGGAGTGCCCTCGACGGTGTGAGGGTCGCGGATACCGACAAACCGGTCGGTGAGCGGAAGACCCGTCGCCGTCGTCGCCGTCCCACCAGCGAGTAGAACAGGTGGCACCCTCGAGCCTGGGGGAGCTCCCTCGTGTGCATCTGCGGGGTGCACTCCCGACCTGGTCTCGGGGGCAGATCGCAGATCGGGCCGACCAACTCGGGATTCACCCGGTGGTCGTCGAGCTGCTCGTCGGTCGGGACAACGAAGATCTGCAGACTCAGCGATCGTTCTTGAATCCGACCCTGCGCGAGCTCTCGAGCCCGGCGGGGATGGCCGGCTTCGAGGAGGCGGTGGCGCTGTTGGTCGAGGCCCGGGCGCGAGGCTGGCGGGTGGGGATGTTTGGTGACTACGACGTCGATGGCGTCACCACCACCACCATCCTGACTACCTTCCTCGAGTGCCTGGGGGTCGAGATCGTCGCCAAAGTAGCGAGCCGAGAGGGGGGCTATGGCTTTGGTCTGGCTCCGGCCGAGGCCCTCCATGAGGCAGGCGCCGACCTGGTGCTGACAGGGGACTGCGGGACCTCGGACCACGAGGCTCTCGGGTGGCTGAAGACCAAAGGAATCCCCACTGTGGTCATCGACCACCATCAGGTGCCCGAGACCATGCCGCCGGCCTCGGCCTTGCTCAACCCACACCAGGAGGGTTGCGGTTTCCCCTTCAAGGGTCTGTGCAGCGCGGGGGTGGGCTTTTACCTGGCCGCTGGGGTACGGACGGCGCTGGCGAAGTCGGGGGTGGCGCGAAGTGAGCTCCCCGATCCGCGGGCGTGGCTCGACCTGGTCGCCCTGGGGACGGTCTGCGACATGATGCCGCTGGTCGGGGACAACCGTATCCTCGTGCGCAGCGGGCTCGAGGTCATGACCCAGCGACGCAGGCCTGGGGTCAGTGAGCTCCTGCGCCGCGCCAAGGTCGACGCCAAGGTCGAGGTCGACGCGAGCCACCTCGGCTTCTCCCTGGGGCCCCGCCTCAATGCCCCGGGTCGGCTCGGCAGCGCCGAGCCGTCTTTGGATCTGCTGCGCGCGCGCTCGATGGCCGAGGCCGAGCCGCTCGCAGCCAAAGTCGAGATGTTCAACAGCCGCCGGCGCAGCCTGCAGGAGCAGACCGTCGCCGAAGCCCTGGCCCTGCTCGCCGCAGATCCCGAGGCCTCGAAACGAGGCGGCCTCGTGGTCGCGCACAACAAGTGGGCGCCCGGTATCGTCGGGATTGCGGCTGCGGGCGTGGTCGAGCGCTACCGCCGGCCGGCCCTCGTCATCGGCATCGACGAGGCGAGCGGCGAGGCCCGTGGCTCGGCCCGGACCGACGCCGGGGTCGATGTGCGCGCGGCTCTGAGCAAGTGCAGCCACCTGCTTCGCCGCTATGGTGGGCACAAGGCGGCCGCTGGGGTGAGCCTCGCGGCCTCGGATATCCCCGCACTGACCGAGGCCTTCGATCGGGCGTGCCGGGAGCAACTCGGCGATGCGGTCGACGATGAGCCCCTGGACTATCACGACGGAGAGCTCGCGCTCGAGGACATCGATCTCGACCTGATCGGGCACATGGAGTCGCTGGGTCCGTTCGGGATCGGCTTTCCCAGGCCCCGCTACCTGTGTGCCGGTGCCCAGGTGACCCGCATCCGGGTGATCAAAGAGCAGCACCTCGCCCTGACGCTCAAGCAGGGTCGCGCCCACCGGGATGCGATCGCCTTTCGCAAGGGTAAGGTCCCGGTCGCGCGCGGCGACCAGATCGGCCTGTTGTTCACCCCGGAGCGCAACACCTATCGTGGCTTCGACCGAGTTCAGCTGGTCGTCGACCGCCTGTGGCGTGCGACCTGATCAGACCCGGGGTCAGCGCGAGACGGCGCCGTTGCGGACCACACACTTGGGATCGCAGTTCGGCCCGTTTGGCTCGAGGATCTCCATGACGGTGGTCTGAACGAGCACATTCGGGACGATCGCCTGCTCGTCGGCAAGGGTGATCGCCGTGACCCCGATAGCCGTCGTGGTGTCGGCCTTGGCCCCCGTGATCGTGAATCCGGCCGCATCACACTCGAGCCAGTCGGGGAGCGGCTCTGGGTTCGGACCGTCGGCGAGACACACGACGTCGACCGTCTCTGCCCCGAGGTCCAGCGTGAGTGCGTAGGGTTCGTCGATCACCGCGCCATAGTCGATCGACAGGATCGAGTTGCAGTCGACCTCCGTGCAGGCTTGGCCTCCACAGTCGACCAGCCAGGGGAGGAGCGCGACGAGGGGCGCGACGAGGGGCAAGGTGAGGAGGCGTGTCTTCATAGGGGAGGGCGTGCGGGGGTCAGAGGGTGGTAGAATAATGCCGTGTTCCGGCCTTGGCTGCGAGTTGCGCGACCAGACGACTGGACCGGCACGCTCGCCCGATTCGGCCTGTGGCCGGTCTATTTTGTCGCGCTGTTGCCCGTCGCGCTCGCCCGACTACCGCCCACATGGCGGATCCTCGGTATGGGCTACGAGCCCGCGGCGCGCGTGGTCCTGGCGGTGATCGTCATCTACCTGCTCTCGTGGCTGCGAACGGTGGTGTTCTCCCTGCTGCCCCATGCTGTGGTCCAGTACGGCCGACGGCTGTGGCTGCGGCACCGGGGGAGCAGGATCCAGCTTCGAACCCGGGTCGTCAGCGCCATCGACGTCGAGCTTCGGCCCGAGCCGGTGGGCGAGGTCTTTGTCATCGAACTCGAAGACGGCGCCGTCTACGATCTCTGTCCGGTGCGCTGGGACGGCGCCGAGCGCATCTACACCGTGCTCGCTCGAAGGGTACGCCGAGGTCGGCTGCGCAAAGATCGGCGTAAATCTCGCGGTCAGCCCGGGTCTGATCCCGGCTGAGCCTCGCTTGGCCCTTCCGCCGAGGCCCGGTTTGCTGACGCGTGCAGTACGGCGACGTTTCAGCGCCTCGCCCTCGACGAAAAATCCTGCGCGAGCCGACGCGAGGGGTATCGCCAGCGGCTAGGTCGAGGGCAGGCCCTGGTCGGAGTTTCGCGCCCGGCGATGCGCGAAGAACCCAACCAGAGAGGTCAGGACCATGAGTCCCGCGGCGACGGCGAGGTGGCTGGGCAACACATGAGCCGCGCCGGTCATGGGGCACTGCCAGGTGATCGCGGTCAGGGCGGTCAGCGAGATCCCCGCTGAGATCCAGTAGACCGCCGAGCTCTTGCGCCGCTGGACGAAGGCCCCGCTGAACAGACCCATGGCGAGGACCATCACCGCGTAGCCGATGATCATTCGCTCGCAGCCGCCGCCGAAGTGAGGGTCACCGTGGAGACTGTCCGGATGGGGGACACCCAAGGTCGCAAACACCGTGAGCACGACTGCGGTGATGGCGAGCCCGATCCGGGCGCCGCGGCTGGGAAACAGCATGCCGAGGCCGATCGCGGGAAACACGATCAGACACAGGACCCAGAGCACACACTGGACGGCGAGTTGCCACCAGGGCTGGGCCAGGAGGTCTGAACGGAGTGAGACCGCCAGCATGCCGCCGATCATCATCATCACGATTACGAGGGCTGGCAGAAAGTGACGCCGGCGCTCCCGCTGGAGTGAATCGAGGTCGTCGACGATCAACTTGGCGACATCCAGGTGGGCCGGATCGGACATCAGCTCCATCCTCCGAATCCGGCAGCCGAGATCCGACTCAGCAGCTCCATGATGTTCCAGCCCTGCATGTCGGACGCAGCCTCGACATTCAAGTTGACCTTCAGGTCGACCAACCGCAAGACCAAGGCCGAGCTCACGCCCGCTCCGAGCAGCTTGCCCAGCGCCTTGTAGCCTCGGTGGGCACGCACGCGGGCCGCGCCTTCTCGGATATCGAGGCGCTCCGCGACCTCGGCCATGCTCATACCCCGGAGCTTGTGGAGCTCGACGACCTCGCGCTGCCCCTCTGGAAGACGAGCGATCGCGTCTCGGACCTGGTCGATGATCTCGTCGGCGTGCTCACGGGCGGTGATCGAGTCCTCGATGGAGGCCGTGTCGTCGGCGAACTCCCGCTCGGCGTGGCCCCGGCTGAGGTCGACCTGGCGTCGGTCTCGTCGACCGCGCTTGCGGAGGTGGTCCATGGCCACGTTGCGCGCGATGGCGAAGTACCAACCCTGGACCGCGCCGTCTGGATCGCCGCCTTGCAGACAAAATCGCTCACGGGCCAAGTGGGCTTTGAGGAAGGTCAGCTGCAAGAGATCGTCGACCGTGGCCTCGTCTCGGACGAGCTTCATCAAAAAGCCGCGCAAGCGAGGGTGGAGCACCGCATGGATCTTGGTGAAGGCATGTCGATCGCCATCGCCGTAGCGATCCATCAAAAGATACAGGCCTCGGATGTCCGCTCGCCGCTTCACCGTGCCTGCAATCCTTCCTACGCCCCTCGAGGGGCGATGTTTCGCATTCTGGGGGACTCCGGGCAAGGCCTATGGACGCCCAATACCAGAGCCCACTCGCGTGATTCTCGGTCGCGCAGATTCAGAGTACACACAGGCCTGCGGATACACCGGTCGCCCCCCGATTCGGGAGCCGACAGCTTGCGAGTGGGGTAGCGGTGTGATACCGATTCGCCCACAGCTCCAAACTCGGCTTGAGTGGGGGACTTCTCCTCCGCTCTTTTCTTGTTTCTTCAGCTCATGACTCAAAAGCGCACCAAGGCTCGTCACGGGGCCCCTCTCCAGGCCGAACCAGGCCGACACAGCGCCGCCGTGGCTGTGCTGGAGGCCGCGATCGAGCCGATCGCCAGCGATATGGGCTATGAGCTGCTCTTGGTCGAGTGGGCCCAGGCCGGAAAACGCCGAATTCTACGTGTCTTTTTGGATCGACCCGAGGGCATCTCTGTGGGCGACTGTGGTCGCATGGGTCGGCTGATCGGCGACGGCCTCGACGCGGCCGAGGCCGCAGGTTTGGCCGGGGAGGGCGATCCGGCCCTCGCTGGCCTGTTGAGGGCCGCCTACACTCTCGAGGTTTCGTCTCCGGGCGTCGACCGGCCCCTGTCCAAGCGCCGCCACTTCGCGGCCCATATCGGGGGCCGCGTGAAGGTCAAGACCTGGGAGTCGCCGCTCGAGGCAGAGGCCAACGAGCGCAGCTTCAGCGGTCGCATCGTCTCGGTCGAGCCGGCCCTCGATCCGGCTGATCCGTCCCCCGTCGGTTCGCGCGAGGGCAGCGTGGTCATCCACGACGCCGCCCAGGACCGAAACTTGAACATCCCCTTACCCCTCATCCGCCGTGCCAACCTGGTGTGGGAGGGCTGAGAGAGAATCCCCATGGAAGAGAACGTCAACCTCAGCACGGTCATCGATACGGTCTGTCAGGAGAAGAACATCTTGCGTGAGGTGCTTGTCGACACGGTCGAGCAGGCCGTCGCCACCGCCGCGCGTCGGGTGTTCGTCGACCGGGAGATCGAGGCCAGCTTCGACCTGGAGACGGGCAACGTGAACCTGTTCCAGGTCCTCTATGTCGTCGACAAGGTCGAGCTGGCCATGCGCGAGATCAGCATGGATCAGGCCGATCGCTCGGGGCTCGAGGCCGAGGTCGGCGATGAGCTCTTGTTTCAGATCTTCTATCTGGAGGACGACCAGAAGCAGGCTGAGGCCCAGGCCAAGCAGTATCCGGAGATCCCTGCGCTCCAAGAGGTCAACAGCGCGTTCGGGCGGATCGCTGCGCAGACCGCCAAGCAGGTCATCATTCAGCGCGTCCGCGAGGCCGAGCGCGAGAACCTCTACGACCGCTACAAAGAAAAGAAGGGCGAGCTCATGACCGGCATCGTCCGTCGTTTCGAGCGCGGATCGATCATCGTCGAGGTCGACAATGGGCGGGCCGAGGCCATCCTGCCCTCGCGCGACCAGGTCCCACGCGAGAGCCTCCGACCGGGCGACCGGATCGTCGCCTACGTCAAGGACGTCGACAAGTCGGCCCGCGGTCCACAGATTATCTTGTCCCGTACCCACAAGGGTCTGGTCGAGAAGCTCTTCGAGCACGAGGTCCCGGAGATCTTCGAGGGCATCGTGCGTATCGAAGCCTGCGCCCGTGAGCCCGGCGCTCGCTCCAAGATCGCCGTTTCCAGCCGCGACCGAGATGTCGACCCGGTCGGCGCTTGTGTGGGTATGCGGGGAAGCCGAGTCCAGGCCGTCGTCCAGGAGCTGCGCGGCGAGAAGATCGATATCGTGCCCTTCGACGACGATCCCGCACGTTTCGTGTGCAACGCGATCCAGCCTGCCCAGGTGTCTCGTGTGCTCATCGACGCCGAGCGCCACACCATGGAGTTGGTCGTCCTCGACGACAAACTCAGCTTGGCCATCGGCAAGAAGGGCCAAAATGTTCGCCTCGCGTCTCGCCTGACGGGGTGGCGCATCGACATTCACTCGCAGAGCAAGATCCGCGAGATGGAGCGCCGCAGTCGGGCCGAGATGGCCGCCATCCCTGGAGTCGGCCGAGACGCCTCACTTCAACTCTTCGAGCTCGGGTGGCGCTCGCTCCGAGATCTGGCGGTCGCGAACATGGACGAATTGGCCCAGGTCCTCGGTAACGCCGAGTTGGCCGACCAGGTCATCGATACGGCAAACGACGCCGCCTCGGGCAAGATCCAGCTTGAAGTCGTCTACGACGTCGAAGAAGACGAAGAAGACGAAGATGGCGACAACGCAGGGGCCGACGCCTGAATGCCTGAGCGAACCTGCATCGGCTGTCGAACGCCGCGTCCTCAAGCGCGGATGTTACGCTTTCGCCGTCGTCCCGACGGACAGGTCATCCCTGTCACTGGGCGGCGACCACAGGGCAGGGGGCGCGGAGCCTACCTGTGTCCCAAGCGCTCCTGCCTGACACAGGCCCGAAAACGACGAGGCTTTACCCGGGCCTTCGCTCGGAGCGGGCGCATCGGGCTCGATCCAAAGCAGGACGGTCCGTGGGAAGCGCTGTGGACCGACGCTCGCGCGGAAGTCTGCCGTGAGATCGAGCTGCTCACTCGGACCACCCGCCACCCTCACGAGCACCCCCGACGACGAGGACTCGAAGATATCTTGTTTGAACTATCATCCCAGCCCGCACTCCCCGGCGCGACACCCACCGTGTCGCCTTCCAACCGAGGCCTGCGACACACCGAGGCAGCAGTGAGTACGGACAACAACGAGCGCGAGCGAAACGGAGGCCCCGACCATGGCTAAGGTCCGTATTTATGAGCTCGCCCGGGAACTCGGGATCGAGAACAACAAAGACCTCGTCACCGAGGTCAAGGCCCTCGGAATCGAGATCAAAGGTGTGATGAGCACCCTGACTCCAGAGCAGGCCAACCAGGTTCGTCGTCGCCACGGCGGCGGGGGCGGAGCCTCGGCTCCGATCTCCACCCCGGCGGTTTCGGCCAGCCCGGCGCCCAGTCGACCCAAGCCGATCCGGCGTCGCGCTGCGGGGCCGCGCCCTGCTGAAAAGAAGCGTCAGGAAGAGGAGCGCGAGCGCGAGATCGAGGCCGCGGCTCACCCTGTGGTCGCGCCCGAGCCTGTTCGTCGCTCGTCTCCCGAGCTTCGTCGTCACGTCACTGCAACCGGGGAGCAGCCCTCCACCATGCCCGTCGCAGCCACGTCCGAGCCACAGGCCGATGCCATGGATACCGAGCCCGCCGCCAAGGTCGCCAAGGTCGGCGATCGCATCGAGTTGCCTCGGGGCACTCGGCGCTTCCGCGATGGTCTCGCAGCGAAGATCGAGAAGCGCTCGGAAGTCGCCGAGCAGCAGCGTCGCGACGATGCTGTCGCCCGAGCTCAGGCGGCCGAGGTCGCTGATCGCAAAGCGGTCGCCGACGCCCTGGCGGAGAAGGCAGCGGCCCTCAAGGCCATCCAAGATGCCCGTCCGGTGCTCCGCAACGCAGAGGGCGTGATCGTGGGTGCGGCCTCGCGTCGCTCCGAACCGAAGATCATCGGCTTTATCCCGCTCCCGCAGGCGACTCGCCGGCGGGAGGTGATCATCACCGAGGCCAACAAGGGCAAGACTGCCGGTCGCGCCACAGCCCGGAAGATCCGTCAAGAGCGGGCCCTGGCCCGTGGCCGTCGTCGCCCCAACCGGGGTCGTCGGGATCGCGGTGGGCCCAAGCAAGTCTCGACCGTCGAGATGAGCGAGGCCAAGAAGCGCATCCGGGTCGACGAGGCGATTCAGATCTCGGACATGGCTCACCAGATGGGTGTGAAGGCGTCCCGCCTGATCCGCACCCTGTGGACCATGGGCATGCGACGCCTGACCATCAACAGCGTGGTCGACATCGAGACCGCAGAGCTGGTCGCGGCCGAGTTCGGCTACACGATCGAGAACGTCTCGTTCCAGGAAGACGACATCTTTACCCAGTACGGGGACGAGGGGGAGCTTCGAGCGCCCGTCGTGACCATCATGGGCCACGTCGACCACGGCAAGACGACGCTCCTCGACTTCATCCGTAAGGCCAACGTCGCCGACGGTGAGGCGGGTGGCATCACCCAGCACATCGGTGCGTATCGGGTCGAGACCAAGCAGGGACCGGTCGTGTTCATCGACACTCCCGGTCACGCAGCCTTCTCATCCATGCGCTCTCGCGGCGCTGCGGTCACCGATATCGTCGTGTTGATCGTCGCGGCGGACGACGGCGTCATGCCGACGACCCTCGAGGCCATCAAGCACGCCAAGAAGTCCAAGGTGCCTGTGGTCGTGGCCGTCAACAAAATCGACAAGCCCGAGGCCAACGTCGGTCGTGTCGAGCAGATGCTCATGAAGGAGGGGCTCGTCGGCGAGGCCTACGGCGGCGAGACCACGATCTGTCACATCTCGGCGAAGACAGGGCAGGGTGTCGATGCGCTGCTCGAGCTGCTTGCCGTGCAGGCGGAGGTGCTCGAGTTGCGCGCCCCGGTCGAGGGCGCCGCGGTCGGTACGGTGATCGAGTCCCGCGTCGACAAGGGGCGGGGCACAATCGCCACCGTGCTGGTCCAAGCCGGGAAGCTCCGAAAGGGTGACGTGGTCGTCGCCAACGAGTACAGCGGCAAGGTCCGAGGCCTCTATACGACTATGGGTGTGAAGGTCGACTCGGCCTCACCCTCGACGCCGATCGAGATCCTCGGTTTGGACGGGGCTCCGCCCGCGGGCGAGCGCTTCCATGTGGTCGAGTCCGAGAAGGACGCGCGCCAGGTCGTCACCCATCGTCGCAGTCAGCGGCGCCGCAAGGAGAGCGTGCTTTCCGGGCCCTCGTTGCTCGAGCGCCTCAAGAGCAAGAAGATCCCGTGCATCAAGGTCGTCATCAAGGCTGACGTCCAAGGTTCGGCCGAGGCCCTCAAGGAGACCCTCGAAGCGCTCACGGTCCCCGACAAGGTCCGGGTCCAGGTCATCCACGCTGGTGTGGGTGGCATCAACGAGACCGACGTCAAACTTGCGATCGACGCAGAGCATCCCCTGCTCATCGGTTTCAACGTCAAGACCGTCGGCAAGGCGGCGCCCTTGGCGACGCATGAGAGGGTCGACATCGAGACCTTCTCGGTCATCTACGAAGCCAGCGACCGCATCCGGGAGCGGATGATCGACTTGCTCGAGCCCGAGTACCGCGAGGTTGAACAGGGCACTGCCGAAGTTCGGGCGCTGTTCCCGATTCCACGGCTCGGCGTCGTGGCCGGCTGCCGGATCGTCAAGGGCAAGATCACTCGAGCCAGTCACATTCGTGTGCGGCGCGAGGGTCGGATCGTCTACGAGGGACGCATCGGATCGCTGCGTGTGTTCAAAGACGACGTCAAGGAAGTCAAAGAGGGCATGGAGTGCGGCATCGTGGTCGATGGCTACGCCGAGATCGCCCCCGAAGACGAACTCGAGGCCTACGAGCTGGAGACCATCCGTCCCACGCTCTGACCGGGGAATCTGGACCTACACGTGAGTCGCCGACGACAGAGGGTCGAGGAGCTGCTGCGGCGAGAGATCGCCCAGATGCTGCTGCGTGGGGAGCTCCGCGATCCTCGGCTTCAGCCGGCGAGCGCGGTTGGTATCACCGGAGTCAACATCAGCGGCGATCTGAGTATCGCCGAGGTCTACGTCGACGTGCTCACCGAGTCGCTGCGACTCGAGGACGTCCTCAAGGCCCTGCGCTCCGCCTCGGGGCTGGTGCGTCACAAGATCGGGGAGCGGATCAAGCTGCGCCACACCCCCGAGCTGCGCTTTTGCCACGACTCGACTATCGAGCGAGGCAACCGCATCGAGACCATCCTCAGCGAGATGCGCGATGCTGGGGAGCTCACGCCGAAGAACGCCCACGCTGGCGCCAGCTCGGGTGCAAGTCCCAAACCCGGCGCCAGTCCGGGTGCAAGTCCCAAACCCGGCGCCAGTCCGGATACTGGTGCCGGCTCGGACGACGGGGGCGACGGGGGCGACTCGGGTACGGACCATGGCGCGTCGGACTGAGCCCCGCCACACCGGCATCTTGCTCGTCGACAAACCGCCCGGCCCGACTTCGCACGACATCGTTGGTTGGATCCGTTGGGCGCTGCGGGAGCGGACTGTCGGCCACTGCGGCACTTTGGATCCCCTGGCGAGCGGGCTCTTGGTGATCTGTGTGGGGGAGGCGACCAGGCTCGTCGACCACCTCACGGGGGTGGACAAGGTCTACCGGGCCCGCTTTGTGCTCGGACGTTCGACGACGACCGCGGACGCGGCCGGGGAGGTCCTCGATCGCCTCGACCTGCCTGATGACCCCAGCCAGGGGGTTCGAGGGCGAGCCGCGGTCGAGGGTCTGCTCGGTGATCTCGAGCTGCCCCCGCCGGCCTATTCTGCGGTCCGCATCGCGGGGAAGCGGGCGCACGAGTTGGCGCGGGCGGGAGAGCAGCTCGATCTGCCCACACGACCGATGAGTGTCCGGGCTCTCGAGGTTCTCGAGTGCGGCTATGAGCGCGACGCCGAGGGGCGAGGGAGCTGGTGGATCGACGTCGAGGTTCGGGTCTCCAAGGGCACCTACGTGCGCTCTCTCGCGGAAGAGATCGGGCGTCGCGTGGGCTGCCCCGCGCACCTTGGCAGGCTGCGGCGCAGCGCCTGTGGTGACTTTCAGGTCGACGAGCAGCAGGTTGTTCGTGGGCTCTCGCCGATTCAGCTTCCAGACCTCGAGGGTCGACCGCCGCGCTGGCGAGTCGAGTTCCCCTTCCCCGAGCTCGCTGGCGACCGGGAGGCGACCGGAGATCGGCTCCGGGCATGCATGCGGGCGCCTTGGTCCCGACTCCCCTTCCCCTGTTTCCAACTCCAGGGGACAGCGCACAGCGCTGATTTGGTCCGCTTGATCCAAGGCCAGCGTCTCCTCCTCAACGCCCGTACGAAGGCGTTGTTCGGGGTCCCCCCGGGACTGTGGGGTCGGTGTGGGTTGGTCGATCAGGGAGCCGCGCGTATGCTCTTGGTCGACATCGAGCGAGAGGGGGGAGGGGCGCGAGGCCTGCACCCACGCATCGCCCCGGCCCGCGTGATCCGACTGCTGGGCCACGTGAGCCCGACCACCAAAGTACAGGACGAGGCCCTGCTCGCCCCTGCGGCGCCGGAACCCGAGCCTGAAATATCCGAGCATCCGAGCGAGGACGGTTGACACGACCGACGATCGCCCGGATGCTCCGCTCTCCCACGACTTCGATTGAAGCCAGGCCGGGGTGGGTCCCCGGAGTCAGAGAACAGCATGCCCCTTTCAGCTGACCGCAAGGCCGAGATCATCGGCAAATTCAAGTTGCACGATGGCGACACCGCCTCTCCGCAGGTTCAGGTCGCTCTGCTCACAGAGCGGATCGTCCACCTCACCGAGCATTTCCGGACTCACTCGAAGGACCACCATGGTCGTCGCGGTCTGTTGAAGCTCGTCGGACAGCGACGTCGTCTACTCGACTACCTCCGTTCCCGCGACTTCGACAAGTACAAGTCCCTGATCCTAGAGCTCGGGATTCGCAAGTAGCCTCGTCTTCGGGGTCACCCATGAGCGCTGCCGGACGCATCTCCACAGAGATAGGCGACCTGCAGCGCTTCTTCACAGGTTCAGGCCGAGCGCTCTATCGGCGCCAGGCCGGCCTGGTCGGCCCCCAGCCCTCAAAGGAGCAATCAGATGGAAGTCATACGTGAAGTAGCGAAAATCGGTGACCGCGAGATCATTTTCGAGACCGGTCGCATCGCCAAGCAAGCCAACTCGGTCCTCGTCACGCTCGGTGAGACCTCCGTGCTCGTGGCCATGACCATGAGCCGCGAGCCGAAGGATCTGCCCTTCCTGCCGCTCACGGTGGAGTTTCGGGAGTCCAACGCTGCCGCCGGCAAGATTCCGGGCGGGTACTTCAAGCGTGAGGGTCGACCGACCGAGAAGGAGATCCTGACTTGCCGGCTCACGGATCGACCAATCCGTCCCTTGTTCCCCAAGTCGTACCGCTTCGACACCCAGGTCATCAGCAACGTGCTGAGCAACGATCTGATCAACGAGCCCGACGTGCTCGCCATGACCGGGGCCTCGGCCGCGCTGATGCTCAGCCGCGCACCCTGGGAGGGTCCTGTCGCCGGCATTCGGGTCTCCCGTGTCGAGGGCGAGCTGATCGCCTTCCCGACCTACGAGCAGAGTGAGGCCGCCGATCTCAACCTCATCGTGTCCTGTAGTGCCGACGCCATCGTCATGGTCGAGGCGGGGGCCAAGGAGGTCTCGGAAGCCGAGATGATCGACGCTCTCATGTTCGCCAAGGAGCAGTGCCAGCCGCTGATCCAGGCTCAGATCCGTCTCAGGGAGCGGGCCGGCAAGCCCAAGATGGATTGGAAGGACCCGGTCGTCGACGAGGACTTCCGCAAGTCGGTCATGGACAAGGGCCGCGCCGCCATGGTCGAGGCCCTCACCATTGCGGGCAAGCAAGCTCGCCACGCCCAGATCGGCGTGGTCAAAGCCGGGCTCGTCGCCGAGTTCGGGGATGAGCGCAAGAGTGAGATCGGTGCCGCGGTCGGTCAGCTCGAGAAGGAGCTGGTCCGCAAGTCGACGATCGCCGGTCGGCGTGTCGACGGTCGCAAGACCACGGACATCCGCCACCTCCACATCGAGGTCCACCCCTTCGAGCGCCCCCACGGCTCGACCTTGTTTCAGCGTGGCGAGACTCAGGCCATCGTGACCACCACGCTCGGCACCGAGCGCGACGCCCAGCGTCTCGACACCATCCGCGGTGATGTCCGCAACACCTTCTTGTTGCACTACAACTTCCCGCCTTACTGCGTGGGTGAGGCCCGGCCCATGCGCGGCACCTCTCGCCGCGAGATCGGCCACGGCGCCCTGGCGCACCGGGCCCTCCAAGGGGTCCTGCCCGACACCGAGGACTTCCCCTACACGATCCGTATCGTGTCCGACACGACCGAGTCGAACGGCTCGAGCTCCATGGCCGCCGTGTGTGGTGGCTGTCTGAGCATGATGGACGCCGGAGTCCCGATCACGGCGCCGGTCGCCGGTATCGCCATGGGCCTCATCCAAGAGGGCGACGACATCGCGATTTTGTCCGACATCCTGGGTGACGAGGACCACCTCGGTGACATGGACTTCAAGTGCTGCGGCACGGCCAAGGGCATCACCGCCCTCCAGATGGACATCAAGATCCACGGCCTGACCCGCGAGATCTTGGAGCAGGCCCTCGACCAGGCCCGGGCCGGCCGCCTCCACATTCTCGATGCCATGCTCGCGCAGCTGGACAAGCCGCGCGAGGAGATCAGCCGCTACGCCCCACGTGTCGAGAGCATGTGGGTCAAGGTCGACAAGATCCGTTCGGTCATCGGACCCGGCGGAAAGGTCATCCGCGGGATCACGGAGCAGACCGGTGTCGTCATCAACATCAACGACGACGGTCGTGTGACCTTGGCGTCCTCGAGCATCGAGGCCATCGAGAAGGCCAAGGCCATCATCGAGGGTCTGACCTTCGAGGCCGAGCCGGGCCAGTACTACAACGGCGTCGTCAAGCGCATCGTCGACTTCGGTTGTTTCGTCGAGATCATGCCCGGGACCGACGGTCTCGTGCACATCTCGGAGCTCGAGAACCGCCGCGTCGAACAGGTCGGCGACGTCGTCTCCGAGGGTGATGACATGGTCGTCAAGGTCGTCAACATCGACGACATGGGCCGCATCCGCCTCAGTCGCAAGCAGGCCTTCGGGGCCGACCCCGACGAGGTTCTCAACCTTCGCGGTTGAGTTGTTCGACGCGACCAGCACGGAACAACGCCATGAACGAGGCGACGAGCACAGGGCAGGGGAGTCATCCACCGCTCTTGCTTTGTCGCCTCGATTCGCGAGCGAGCTTGCCCCGGCGCATGAGCGCGGGCGCGGCCGGCCTGGACCTGGTCGCCTGCCTGCCCGCGGACACACCCGAGTTCACACTCGTGCCAGGCGCTCGAAGCTTGGTTCCAACCGGATGGTCGGTGGCCATTGCACTCGGCTACGAGGGCCAAGTCCGGCCGCGCTCGGGCCTCGCACTGCGCCAGGGCCTGACCGTGCTCAACGCGCCCGGGACCATCGACGCCGACTACCGCGGTGAACTCAAGATCCTGCTCGCCAATCTCGGGTCGGAGCCGATCCTCATCTCCCACGGCCAACGCATCGCCCAGCTCGTGATCGCGCCGGTAGCGATGGTCTCGGCCGTCGAGGTCGACGCGCTGCCCGAGGTCGACAGCACCCGAGGCAGCGGCGGCTTTGGCAGCACAGGGGTGTGACTCGACGCGGGTCGACCAGACTGGGTTCCCAGCTCGACTTGGGCTAGCGTCCGCCAATGCCGGTCTCCCGTGAGATCCTGGAACAGGCGATCGCCGACAACCTGCTCCTCGATGACGTCCCCGACATCTTCGACGAGCTCGGCGAGCGCTATAGCGGCAAGGTCCGCGAGAACTACAGCACCCCAAACGGGGAGCGCCTGATCATCGTCAGCGATCGAGTCAGCGCCTTCGACTGTGTGCTCGGGACGATCCCCTTCAAGGGCCAGGTGCTCAACGGGCTCGCCGCGTACTGGTTCGAAGTCACCCGGGACGAGTTCCCCAACCACCTCATCGACATTCCCGATCCCCAGGCTACCCGGGCGGTCGAGTGTGATCCTTTCAAGGTCGAGATGGTCGTGCGCGGCTACCTGACTGGATCGAGCTCGACCAGTATCTGGCGGGCCTACGAGCGTGGTGAGCGACTGTTTTGCGGCCACACCTTGGCCGACGGCCTGACTCGCCACCAGAAACTCCCCCAAAATATCGTCACGCCGACGACCAAAGCGGCCAAGGGGGAGCACGATCAAAATGCCAGCAAGGCCGAGCTCGTGGACATGGGGGTCATCGACGCGGACCTCTTTGATCGCCTGGAGCGGCAGTGTCTGGCCCTGTTCGCGCGTGGGCAGTCGATCGCGGCCGAGCGCGGGTTGATCTTGGTGGATACGAAGTACGAGCTCGGTCGTCGCCCCGACGGCGAGATCGTCCTCATCGACGAGATCCACACCCCCGACAGCTCGCGCTACTGGTACATCGACGGCTACGGCGAGGCCATGTCCCAGGGGCGGAGCCCGCGCGCACTCGACAAGGAGTACGTGCGCACCTGGCTCGTCGAGCAGGGGTTTCGGGGAGAGGGAGCGCCGCCTCCACTGACCGAAGAGGTTCGCGTCGAGGCTGCCATGCGCTACATCGAGACCTATGAGCGGATCACTGGGCAGAGCTTCGAGCCCGACCTCCGCCCGCCTGTGGAGCGGCTTCGCGCCGCGCTGCTGAGCTGAGCTGAGCTGAGCTGAGCTGAGCTGAGCTGAGCTGAGCTGAGCTGAGCTGAGCTGCCGATCCGGCGTAGCGCCGAGGTCGCCGTTGGTGGGAAACTAGGCTTTGGATCACGGTGCCCCCCCCAGCGGCGGTCCCCAGGCGAGACGAATCGTGTTACCCCCGGCTCGCCTATGTGTGGGGTGTTTGGGATTTTTAACCACGATGAGGCCGCAAACCTCGCGTACCTCGGCCTTCACGCGCTTCAACATCGTGGACAAGAGTCCGCTGGGGTCGTGAGCAACGACCGGGGCACGCTGCACGCGGTCCGCCAGATGGGCCACGTTGCCGAAGTCTTTACGCAGCAGCGCCTGGCTCTGCTCCCGGGGCGCCTCGCCGTTGGACATGTTCGCTACACCACCTCGGGCGGCTCCCTGCCCAAGAATATCCAGCCCCTGACGGTCGAGTACCGCGGCGGATCGGTGGCCATCGCCCACAACGGCAACCTGGTCAACGCCGAGACCCTGCGGACCTCGCTGGAGAACGAGGGGTCGATCTTCTACACAAACTCGGACACGGAGGTCGTGCTCCAGCTGATGGCGCGCAGCCGGGGTCCCGACTGGGTCGACAACCTCTACTCTGCCCTGGAGCAGCTGCGCGGTGCCTACAGCATCGTCATGAGCTCCGGTGAGAAGCTCGTGGCCGCCCGCGACCCACACGGCTTCCGGCCGCTCATCCTCGGTCGGATCCGGGGCGAATATCCTCACTCGCGCTATGGCAAGACCGCTTGGGTCGTCGCCTCGGAGACCTGCGCCTTCGACCTCATCGACGCCGAGCGTGTCCGCGACATCGAGCCTGGAGAGATCCTCGTCATCGATGCCGACGGTCTCCACAGCAGCCGCCTAAAACCCCAGCCCCGGCGCTTTTGCGTGTTCGAACACGTCTACTTCGCGCGCCCGGACAGCATCTTGGACGATGTCGCCGTCTATGGGGCACGGGTGGCGATGGGGGAGGCTCTGGCCGCGGAACAACCCGTCGAGGCCGACGTCGTCGTCCCGGTGCCCGACTCGGGGGTGGTCGCGGCGCTCGGCTACGCGAAGGCGGCCGGGCTGCCCTTCGAGATGGGTCTGATCCGCAATCACTATGTGGGACGGACCTTCATCGAGCCCAAGGAGTCGATCCGTCACTTCGGTGTCAAGCTCAAGCTCAACGCCTTGCCCAGGCTCCTGGCTGGCAAACGGGTCGTCGTCGTCGATGATTCGATCGTCCGCGGAACGACCTCGCGCAAGATCGTCAAGATGCTCCGCAACGCGGGAGCGACGGAGGTCCACGTGCGGATCTCGTCTCCGCCGGTCTCGAGCCCCTGTTACTACGGCATCGACACCCCGACCCGGGCCGAGCTCATCGCCTCGAGCTACTCCGTGGAGGAGACCGCGCGCTTCATCGAGGCGGACAGCCTTGGGTACCTGTCGCCCGAGGGACTGCTCGATGCCGTTCGTGGCGGTGCTCGAGGCACATCTGAGGACGTCGTCGACGAGTTCTGCTCGGCCTGCTTCACGGGCGAGTATCCGGTCGCGCTCGACAGCTCGACCGGCCGCCGGCAACTGCGTCTGATCGAGGTTTGAGCGGGGGTTGATCGAGGTTTGGTCAGGGGTCTCAGTGGTCGGGCGTGAGGCGCCGCAATAGCAGCCGAGCCGGGTCGCGCGGAGCTCCCTGTGTTGCGCGGGTCGGGTGAAGCCGCTAGCTTTCGCGCTGATGAGCGAAGCAGACATCCCCGAGCACGCCAAGGTGGTCGACCTCGTCGCTCGACTCGGTGATCGCATTGGCGAACTCCGGAGGCATCTTTGACTACGCTGGCAAGACCGAGCGACTAGAGGAGTACGAGATCGCCACCGGTGATCCGACCTTCTGGGCCGACAACGACAACGCCAAGCGGGTGCTCCGCGAGCAGGCGACCATCAAGAAGGTGGTCAGCGACATCGACAAGGCCCAGACCCTGTTCGACGACGGCCGTGATCTCTACGAGATGGCCCGTGAAGAGGGGGACCCGGCGAGCATCCTCGAGGCGTGGGGCTCGCTCAGTTCGGCCGACGTGTTCATGGGCAAGCTGGAGTTCCAGCGCATGCTCAGCGGAACCCACGACGCCGAGAGCGCGCTCCTCTCCATCAACGCCGGTGCCGGCGGCGTCGACAGCCAGGACTGGGCCGAGATGCTGGTTCGTATGTACCGGCGCTGGGGCGAGCGCCACGATTTCAAGGTCAAGGTCCTCGACGTCAAAGAGGGGGAGCAGGCGGGTATCCGCGGCGCCGAACTGTCGATCGAGGGCGAGTACGCCTACGGCTGGCTGCGATCGGAGATCGGGGTCCACAGGCTCGTGCGAATCTCTCCTTTCGACTCCCAAGCTCGGCGTCAAACCGGGTTCGCCAGCATCATGGTGTTGCCGGACATGGGCGACGACGGTGACTTCGAGATCGAGGTCAACCCCGCGGACCTCCGGGTCGACAAGTACCGGGCGTCGGGGGCGGGTGGTCAGCACGTCAACAAGACCGAGTCCGCCGTGCGCCTGACTCACGCGCCCTCCGGGATCGTGGTCGCCTGTCAGCTCGAGCGCTCCCAGCACAAGAACCTGGCCACGGCCATGCGCATGCTCAAGGCCAAACTTTGGGACCGAGAGCAGCAGCGACGCAAGGTGGCCATCTCCGAACTCGAGGGCGACAAGAAGGCCAACGAGTGGGGCAGCCAGATTCGCTCCTACGTGATCCATCCCTACCGGCAGGTCAACGATCACCGCACGGAGCTCAAGCGCTCGAACGTCAGCGCGATCTTCGACGGTGACCTCGACCCCTTCATGGAGGCGTTCCTGCTGATGCAGGGCAACGCCTCGAAGCGCAAAGACTAGAACCTATGGCCGCCCCGTTGACCCACGCCCTCGAGTGGCGCATCGCCTGGCGCCACCTTCGTGTGGGAGAGACCCACCCGCGCTGGGTCGATGTACTCACCCTCATCGCCGTGGTCATGGTGCTCATGGGCCTGTTGTTCGTACTTTGGGCGGCGCACCTGGGCCCGGCACCCGCGCCTGGAGAGCAGCTGTTCTCCGCCGCTGTGGCGACCGCACAGCAGCGCCAATTTGGTGTGTTCGGCGGACTGAGTATCTCGCTGGGCGTGATGCTCGGGGTGGTCGCGCTCCTGACCCGCTACTTCAACTTGTTGGCCACCATCATCACCATGTCGGTGCTGCTGGGCTGCATGGCCTTGGTCGTGGTGCTCTCGCTCATGAGCGGGCTCGAGGTCGATCTACGCGACAAGATCCTCAACCAAAAGGCACATATCCGGGTCTCGGCGGCCAACGGAAACCGATTTACGGACTACGAGGAGCTCGCGGAGGTGATCGCCGCGCTCCCTGAAGTCGCGGGTGCGAGCCCCTACCTCGAGGCCGAGGTCATGGTTCGCAGCGGGATCAACCGGCAGGGAGCGGTGCTCTTGGGTGTCGAGCCCGAGCGACTCCTGACGGTCTCGAACCTCGCGGATATCATGCGCGAGGGCAGCTTCGACGCGCTCAGCAATCCGCGAGGCATCCCGGATCCGAATCCTTTTGGGCAGCTCGAGCCGGAGACCCCGTGGCGCCTGCGCCATCTCGACAAGGACAAGAGCAAGAACAGGCGCTCGGACTCGATCGAGGTCACACCGAAGTTCACGCCCCCACTGAAGTTCCAGCAGCCGAGCTCCGACGGCATGGACTCGAAGCTCGACGACCTCCAGGACAGCTTTGATTTTGGGCGTCCGGGTGACGGCGGGGAGCCCGAGGAAGCGACCCCGATCGAGGGGCAGCCCGAGGGCCTCAACCAAGGTCGACCTGCACCCTTGCCGACCTCGCCGATCGGAAAACTGTCTCCCCCCTTGCCTGAGCTCATCGGTGGCCCCGGGGGGCTCCCCGGTCCTTTCGGCCCAGCTGGGTTGCCGGGTTTCGACGACGACGACGGCGGCGGAGATGACGGCTGGGAGGATCCGATGGAGGTCCTCGGCATAGAGGAGGAGGGCGGAGACGATGGCTGGGAGACCGAGGGCGGGCAACCGGATCCGGAAGAGGGGGCCCCTGAACAAGGGGAGAGCTCGGAGTCGGAGGCGCTGATCGATCCCATCTTGCTCGGTCGGGAGTTGGCGAGTGAGCTCGCGGTCGGCGTCGGCGCGAGGGTTCAGCTGATCACCCCGGTCGGTCGGCTCACCCCGGCCGGTCGGGTTCCGGGAATCTTGGCCACCAAGGTCGGCGGCGTCTTCCACTCGGGCATGTACGAGTACGACCGTAAGAACGTCTATATGCCGCTCTCTGTCACCCAGGCGTTTCTGCGCACGGGAGACCGAATCACGGGCATCGAGGTCAAACTCCGAGATGTCGACGCGATCGACGAGGGCAAGAGGGCCGTGGAGGCGGTGTTGCGTGACCGCGGTCGTTCGGCGCCCTACCTGCAACGGACGGTCTCCGCCCTCGTGGAGGCCCTCGACGACGAGGCCCTCCGGGCGGAGTTCAGCGAGCGTTACTCGGTCAGTGAGGCCGAGTCCCAGCTGATCGTCGAGACCTGGAAAGAGCTCAACCAGAACCTGTTCTCGGCCATGTTCCTGGAGAAGATCGCCATGTTCGTGGCGCTCATGTTCGTGGTCCTGGTGGCGAGTTTCGGGATCTTGGCCTCGAACCTGATGAGCGTGCTCGAGAAGAGCAAGGAGATCGCCATCCTCAAGGCCATGGGCGCCCAAGACCAGCTCATTCAGCGCGTGTTTGTGGCCGAGGGGCTGGTGCTCGGCCTGCTCGGGGCCGTCGGCGGGATCAGCGTGGGCTTGGCCCTATGTTGGGCGCTGGATACCTTCGGGTTCCCCTTCAACGAGAACGTCTACTACATCGAGCGCCTGCCGGTGGTCGTCAACCCCTTCGAGGTCGCTATCGTCGGGGCTGCAGCTTTGGTGATCGTCTGGCTCTCGAGCCTCTACCCGGCCCGCGTCGCCTCACGCATGCGCCCGATCGATGGCCTGCGTCAGCAGGAAAAGTAGGTCAGGGCTCGTAAGTTCGGGCCTTCTCGTCCGTCGTCGTCGCAGATTGATCTACGCGTCGATGCCACACCATCGGCGCGTTGACACACCCCGGGGCCGGTTCTAGGGTCCCGTTTCTCGCCGCCGATGCCCCCGTCCAGTTCAGACGCGCCCGTGCTCGTGCAGGTCCGCGAGATGTACAAGAGCTTCCAGCACGGCTCGCGCAAACTCGAGGTCTTGCGCGGGGTGAACTTGACCCTGCGCGTGGGCGAGATGGTCACGATCATCGGTGCCTCCGGCGCGGGCAAGTCGACCTTGCTGCACAGCCTGGGGACCCTCGACCTTCCGACCTCTGGTGAGCTCCTGTTCTACCCGCGCGACGGTGGCTCCCCCACAGACATCACCCGCCTGTCGCCCCCGGACCTCGCGGATTTCCGCAATCGCACGATCGGCTTCGTGTTCCAGTTCCACCACCTCCTGCCCGAGTTCTCCGCGCTCGAGAACGTCATGATGCCGGCGCTCATCGCCCGTACCCCCACGCGCGAGGCTCGCGAGAACGCCGCTGCCATGCTCGATGCCGTAGGCATGAGCCACCGCCTCTCCCACCGTCCGGGCGAGCTCTCGGGAGGGGAACAACAGCGGGTTGCGATCGCTCGGGCCCTAGCCCAACAGCCTCAGCTGCTGCTCGCCGACGAGCCTACGGGGAACCTCGACACCAAGACCAGCGACGAGGTCCACGATCTGCTCTTTCGCCTCAACGAAGAGCACAACCTGACCATGCTCATCGTGACTCACAATATGGAGCTCGCCCAAAAGATGCCGCGGATCGTCCGCATGGCCGATGGGCGAATTACAGAGCACGGCGATACGAAGCCCCAGCGAGACACCGAGTAGTCCGTGATCCGCCCCTCGTCTACCGCCACGACCCGTCTCCGGGTCAGCCGAGGCCGCGCGATGGCGCGTGTGTTCGCGGCGCTCGTGTTTGCGCTCGCGGTCCTCCTCGGGCCGGGGCTGGCCCACGCCGGCGACCCCACCTTCGAGGTCAAGGGGTTGGGGACCGGGGAGGCTCTCGATTCTCAGCCTCGCTTGGTCCGGGGTGCGCTCGATCATCTGTTGGAGGCCGGCTCGGACCTTCCGGTGGCGGCTCTGCAGTTCGCCGAGGTCCCCACCGATGTCTGGAACCAACCGATCTCGGAGATTCGCTTTCGGGGTAACCGCCGGGTCGAGTCCGAGGCCATGTTGCTCGAGATCGACAGCAACATCGGTGAGTTGCTCGGACCCAAGACCCTCGCTCGCGATGTCAAAGCGCTGTGGGCCCTGAGCTACTTCGACGACATCTACGTCGAGGGCGAGCTGACACCCGCTGGGGTGGTCCTGACTTTTGTGGTCAAGGAGCGGCCGACGATCCGCAAGATCATCGTCGACGGCAACGCCAAGGTAAAACTCGACGACATCAACGAGGTCCTCGATATCGAGACCAACACGGTTCTGGACCTGGGGGCCGTCAAGGACAACGTCACCAAGGTCGAGGCGCTCTACACGGAGAGCGGCTTCTTCCTCGCCGAGATCGACTACGCCGTACGTCCGGTCGACGACGAACCCGGCAAGGTCGATGTGGTCTTTGTCGTCAATGAGGCCGAAGAGGTCATCGTTCGCAGCATCACCTTCGTGGGCAACGAGGCGATCTCCGACGACGCGCTGCGCAAGGTCATGATCACCCGCGTCGGTGGCTACCTGGCGGTGGTCACCAAGAAGGCCGGCGGGGTCTTCAACCGGGAGGCCTTCGTGGCCGACTACGCGAACCTGCGGGCCTACTACGCTGACGAGGGCCACTTCGACGCCGACTTCGAGGACGTCGGCCTGGCCCTGAGTCCCGATCGTCGCTTCGTCCACCTGACCGTGGGTGTCGAAGAGGGACCCGAGTACAAGATCGGCGCGATCTCGGCCCGCGAGATGACACGGGCAGGCGAGGACGCTCTGTTTCCGCCTGGGATCTTGTCCGAATCCATCGATCCGGTGGTCGCCAAGGGCGACGTGGCCTCAGCCGGCAAGCTCCAGCTCATCCAGCAGGACATCGAGCGCCGCTACAAAGACAAGGGCTACGCCTACGTCAACGTGGTCCCGAACTACCAGCAGGATCGGGAGAAGCTGCTGCTCTCCGTCGACTACCAGATCGACAAGGGGCCGCTGGTCTACATCGAGCGGGTCAACATCTTCGGCAACGACCGCACGGCCGACAAGGTCATCCGTCGCGAGATCGTGCTCCAAGAGGGGGACCTGTTCTCGGAGAGCGGTAAAGAAGCCACCCGGGTCCGGGTTTTGAGGCTGGGCTACTTCGAGGATGTCCAGGTCTCGACCTCGCGCGGGAGCGCGGACGACCGGATCGTCGTCAACGTCGAGGTCAGCGAGAAGCTCACCGGCACCTTCCAGATCGGTGCCGGCTTCTCGACGATCGAGAGCTTCGTCCTCCAGGCCCAGATCCAGTACGACAACTTTCTCGGCCGGGGCACGACCGCGACCTTGGTCGCCCAGATCTCGCGTCTGCGTCGCCTGTTCAACTTCAGCTACTCGACGCGCTACTTCCTCGACAGCAACTGGTGGTTCAGCGTCAACCTGTTCAACACGCAGAACGTGTTCCCGGACTTCACCCGCAAGAGCACGGGCTTCGCCCTGTCCTGGGGGTATCCGATCCCCAAGGTCCGAGGGTTGACCGCATTTGTCGGCTACAACCTCGAGTATGTGCAGGTCCAATTCGGGGCAGTGGGGGCGCTCGGCGGCATCTTTGCCCCCGGTGCACAGAGCGCTGTGCCGAACCAGGCGCTGATCAACAACTTGTTCGCGGATGGGCTGACTTCAGCGATAACTGCGCGGTTGACCTATGACACCCGGGACAACGTGCTCTTCCCGACCTCGGGCATGTACCACCAGCTGTCGGCGAAGTTCGCCAGTCGCTACTTCGGCTCGGACAACGAATACAACCGCTACACCCTCGACACCCGCTTCTATATTCCCGTCATCAAGACGGACCGCCCGTTTCGGGCTTGGGTGGTGTTCCGAACCAACCTTCAGGTCGGCTTCATCCACAGTCCGACCCGAAATGGCGTGCCGGTCTACGAGCGCTACTTTCCAGGCGGCATCTACGGAGACGGCTCCCTGCGCGGCTACAGGCTTCGCTCGCTCGGGCCACGGATCTTGGTCCAGAGCTCGCCCGACCCCTCATCGACGCTCGTGCCCTTTGTGGTCGGCGGCAACTTGCTCACCTCTTTGAACCTCGAGCTCGAGTTCATGGTCGTGCCGCCCGCCAACATCAAGGCGGTCCTGTTCGCCGACGTCGGCAACGCCTTCAACACCGAGCGGCAGTTTTGCTCCGAGCCCAACCCGGAGCAGCTGCCCAAGGCCGACCCCTGTGTGCCCTTTGGGTTCAACGACCTGCGCTACAGCGTCGGCTTCGGGTTCCGCTGGCAGTCGCCCATCGGCCCGCTGCGTTTCGAGTGGGGCTTCCCACTCGATCGTCTCTCGCAGACCGATCTTTTGCGGGCGGAGAACCCGGTGGTTTTCGAGTTCAACGTCGGAACCGGCTTCTAGAGCCCAGGTCCGTGGTCCCGGCGAAAGTGTCGGGGGGTCGAAGAGTTTGCTCTGGGCGGGGCATGAATCGAGTCTGAGCGCCCCGCGTCTCAAGAGCCGTCGGGTTGCCCCGACCCACGACCCCAGGTATGTCAGCCCCGATCATGCGCTCGAGAATCTGCTCCTTGCTCCTCGCCAGCGCGCTTGTCGCCGGTACCACCGCGGTGAGCCTCCTGCCGGCACCTGCCCAGGCCGCTGTCCCAGACACCAAGAAGATCGCTCTGGTCGATCTCCAGCGGGTGATGTTGGAGACGGCGCAGGGCAAAAAGGCCAAGAAGAACCTCGAGCAGGCGGTGGCCAAGAGCAGCGCCAAGCTCGAGCGCAAGGCCGCGGACCTCCAGAAAAAGTATGAGGACCTCCAGGCCAAGGCCGCGATGCTCTCCGAGAGTGAGCTCATCAAGCGCTCTGAGCGACTCCAGACCGATGAGGCGGAGATCCAGGAACTCTACGAGGCGACCCAGGCCGACCTCGTCAAGAAGGAGGGCCTGCTGATGGAGAAGATCTACAAGAACACCGCGGCCATCGTGAAGCAGATGGCCAAGGCCGAGGGGGTCCAGCTCGTGCTCGTGCGCTCGGAGCTGACGATTCTCTACACCAACCCCCAGCTCGACATCACCAACAAGGTGATCGTCGCCTACGACAAGAAATTCAAATGAGCCAAGCCCGCAAGCGTACCCTAGTCAGCCGCATCGGCGGCGCGCTCCTGCTTTCGACCCTCGCCGTTGGTGGCAGCGCGGTCCTCGACATGCCGGTGGCCCAAGCGGCGGTCCCCAACGTCGGTAAAGTGGCGGTCGTCGACATGCAGCGGATCCTCAATGAGACGGCCGCGGGCAAGAAGGCCCGCAAGTCGCTCGAGACCGCCTCGACGGCCAAACAAAAGAAGCTCGACAAGCGGCGCCAGAAGCTCGAGTCCGACCAAGAGAAGCTGGCGAAGCTCCAGGGCGAGAAGCTCATGCAGGCGCAGGAGAAGCTCCAGCGCGACTACTATGAGCTCCAGAGCATGTACATGACGCTCCAGCAGGAGCTGGCCGAGGAGGAGGGCCGGACCCTCGAGACCATGTACACGAACTGCCAGAAGCTGGCCAAGTCCCTGGCCAAGGACTTCAAGCTCGACCTCGTGCTGATCCGCGACCAGTCGACCGTGCTCTACGTCGCCGACGGGGTCGATCTGACCTCCGAGGTCATCAAGCGCTACAACAAGGCGTACAAGTAGCGCCAGGTCGGGCAGCCGAGTCGGGCAGCCGAGCCGCGCAGCCGAGTCGCGCAGTGGGGGCGGTGGGCACGGCGGTGGCTTTTGGCTATGCTCGCCGTCGGCACAGATGGCCCTCGACGTCGTTCAAATTCAAAAGATGCTCCCGCATCGCTACCCCTTCTTGTTCATCGACAAGGTGGTGGCCTGGGAGCCCGGGAAGACCCTGCACGCACAGAAGCTGGTCTCGGTCGCCGATCCGATCTTGCAGGGTCACTTCCCGGGCAATCCAATCTTGCCGGGGGTGGTCCAGGTCGAAGCCATGGCGCAGGCCGCCGTGTTGCTCGCCCAGCTCTCCGACGCCTTCGATCCAGAGACTCAGCTGTGCCTGTTCATGGCCATTCAGGAGGCCAAGTTTCGCGCTCCGGTGGTTCCTGGCGATGTTCTGGATATCCACGTGACCAGCGAGCGGCTCGGGCGGATCGGCAAGTTCTCAGCCCGGATCGAGTGTGAGGGCAAGGTTCGAAGCAGCGGGAAGTTCACCGCCATCATCCAGGACAAGCCCTCGGAACAGGCCGAGGAGCAGAGCTGATGCGCCTGGCTCCCCATGTCGCCGTCGTCGGACTCGTGGCGGTGCTCCAGGGTCTGGGGTGCGCGAGCCAGGCCAAGGCGCTCGTGCGTGACAGCGGCGAGCTCGGCAAGGCCGTCAAACATCGGGATGCGGACAAGACCCGCGCTCGGGTGTTGCCCGCGTCGCGTGCTCGGGTCGACTACGAGGAGTTGTTCGAGGCTGGGGACGCGAACTGGGGTGCCCGCATCGGTGAGCCGACGGGCGCCAGGCCCGAGGCTCTGATCTATCTGGGCGAGGACGAGATCGCCGAGGTCGTGTGGACCGATGAGGGTTGGCGTTTCACGGGCGATCCCACCCAGTACTTTGGTCAGTCGACGCCCCGGGAGGCGCTGCGGAGCTTGGTTCGGGCGAGCCGAGAGGGGCGTTGGGACGTCATGTTGGAGCTCGCACCGCGCCGCTATCGGATGGGGCTGTCTGAGGAGGACCTCGAGGCCGCGTGGACCGACGGTCCCCAGGCCCAAGCGCTGCAGGAGGCCAGAGACCGGCTCGCACAGCAGCTTTCGGGGGCCATCCGCGCGGATGCGCACCAGGCTATCCTCGACCTCGGGGACGGGGAGTTTGCTCGCCTGGAGCGCGAGAAGAGCCGCTGGGTGGTCGTCGACTTCTGAGCGGGGTCTGATGTGCGTGCCTTCGCTACGCTGTGGGTAGACGGAGCACCGGTTGCACATGTGGAGAGGGTGTTTAGGATCAGTGGGTCACCCATGGCTACTCACTCGACCAAACGACCCCCAACCGCGACATTGCTGTCGGAGGTCAAAGCTGCGGGGAATTTTCCTTTGCCCGCCAAGTGGGCGAGAATTCCTACGATGCGCTGGGAATGCAATCGGGCATACATACTTGGTTTGAGAGTTGCATCGACAGTCAGCGAGGTCACCAAAGACCGCTGCGAGGAGACCCTCCATATGGCACGCGCTCCGAGTCCCAAACACATACGCATCCCCCGTCCTGCCCAACAAGAAGAGCAGCGACCTGTGCTCCAGCTTCCGCTGGCGAGGCCGCAGTGGCGGGAGCCCAAGACCGACCAGGAGCCCGAGGTCAAGCGAGAGCGCGGCATCGCGGTGGTCGACTTCTACATCTAGAGGGAGCGCCAGTCGGTGCAGCAGCGATGGGGCGACTTTCGGGTCGCCCTTTTGTTTTGGTTCGATCCTACGGCCAAGCCGGCCAAGCCGGGCCGAGGTCGAGGGTTGGGCCAGCGCGACCTGCGAGCGGCTACCATCCACGGCTGTGGGTGCTCAGGAGTGTTCGAAGACCAGCCCAGTCTGGGAGCACAGGACCGGTGCCCTGACCCTGGAGGATTGCCTGGTGATGGCGGTGGTCAACCTCACCCCAGACTCGTTCTACGACGGGGGCCGCTGGGTGGGCGAGGCGGAGGTCCTCGACCAGTGTCGACGCTGGGTCGAGGGAGGGGCGGCGGTGCTCGACGTCGGTGGGGAGTCGACGCGACCTGGGGCAGACCCGGTGGACGTGGAGACGGAGCAGGCCAGGATCCTGCCGCTGATCCGGGCGCTCACGCTCGACCCGCTGCTGAGCTCGGTGCCGGTCAGCGTCGATACGCGGCACGCGGTGGTCGCCCAGGCGGCGCTCCGGGCAGGGGCGAGCATCGTCAATGACATCAGCGGTCTGGCGGATCCCGATATGGTTCGGGTCGTCGCCGAGGCGGGGGCCGGGCTCGTGCTCGGACACCTCCGGGGGACGCCCAAGACGATGCAGGGGGAGGTCGAGTTCGAGGACCTGTCGGCGGAGATCGAGGACGAACTCGGGGCTGGTGTGTCGCGTGCGGTCGCCGGAGGGGTGAGTCGGCGGTCGATCTTGATCGATCCAGGGATCGGGTTTGGAAAGTCTGCGGACCACAGCGCTGCCCTGGTCGTGTCCAGTCGGCGCCTCGGTGGGACGGTCGGGTGCCCAGTGTTGATCGGGGCCAGTCGCAAGAGCTTCTTGGGCAGCTTGGGGGTCGAGGATCGGGGTCTGGCCAGCGTGGTCGCGGCGGTCATGGCCGCCGAGTACGGGGCGGCCGTGGTCCGTGTTCACGACGTCGTACAGACTGTCGAAGCCCTCCGGGTGCAGCGTGGGCTCACCCTCGCTGCGCTCAGCGTCGGCCTCGCCGCGCTCTGACCGGCTTTCAGGGGGCCCCGGTTTTGGCTATGACTGGCCTGTGGCCAGGCAACGCAAGCTCTTTGGGACCGACGGCATCCGCGGCCGGGCGAACGTGTTCCCCATGACCCCGGAGATCGCCATGCGATTCGGGATGGCAGTGGCCGCCCACTTTGGGCGCGAGGGGAAGGTCGTGGTCGGGAAGGACACCCGGCGTAGCGGCTACATGCTGGAGATGGGCCTGGCCTCGGGGCTGTGCGCGCTGGGGGTGGACGTGATGCTCACTGGGCCGCTCCCGACCCCGGGCGTCGCCTACTTGGCCAAGTCCATGCGCGCCGACGCGGGGGTCGTGATCTCGGCGAGCCACAATCCCTTCGAGGACAACGGCTTCAAGCTGTTCGCCAACGACGGCTTCAAGTTGCCGGACGAGGTCGAGAGCCACATCGAGCGGCTCATGGTCCCCGGGGCGGTCGACGACCGCCTGGTTCACGGCGAGAATATCGGCAAGGCGTTTCGACTCGAGGACGCGGGCGGACGCTACATCACCCACACCAAGGCGGCGCTGCCTCAGGAGTACGAGCTCGCCGGTCTGCGGGTGGTGGTCGACTGCGCCAACGGGGCGGCCTACAAGATTGCGCCGGCGGTGTTCGCCGAGCTCGGGGCCGATGTGGTTCGGACCGGGGTCGAGCCGAACGGCACCAACATCAACGCGGGTGTCGGGGCGATGTATCCGGAGCACCTCTCCCATATGGTCCGCGAGTATCGGGCGGACCTCGGTGTGGCCCTGGATGGCGACGCCGACCGAGCTGTGGTCTGCGACGCGCAAGGGCAGGTGGTCGATGGCGATATGCTGCTCGCCGTGATCGGTCGGGATATGGCCGCCCGCGGGATCTTGGGAGGCAAGGCCGTGGTTGCGACGATCATGTCGAATATCGGGTTGGAGCGGAGTTTGGCGGCGGTCGGTGTGGGCCTGCATCGGACCCCGGTGGGTGATCGCTACGTCGTCGAGATGATGCGTCAGCGGGGCTGCAACCTGGGCGGAGAGCAGTCGGGGCATATCGTGTGCCTCGACCACTCGACCACGGGCGACGGGCTTGTCTCGGCGCTCTTGCTCATGGCGGTCATGCTCCGGGAGGGTAAGCCGCTGGCGGACCTGGTCTCGGTGATGACCCGCTACCCGCAGGTCTCGAAGAGTTTCATGGTGCCGAAAAAGGTCCCGCTCGAGGACCTGCCCAGGACCCGCAAAGCGATCGCCGCGATCGGTGAGCGGCTGGCGGAGGAGGGCAGGGTGGTCGTCCGCTACTCGGGGACCGAGTCCAAGCTCCGCGTGATGGTGGAGGGCACCGACGAGCAGGCCCTCGAGGCGGCGGTCGACGAGATCGGTGAACTGGCGACGGCGGAGATCCGGACGGTGGTCAGCCGAGGGTGAGCCGCTCGACGACGGACTCGGGCGCGCAGCTGTGGTCGGCGGCCATGGCCGCGGCCGCCGACAGAGAGACGAGCCATCGCTTGGGCCTGCCCAGCGCCGTGTTGATGGAGCGCGCAGCCCTGTGTGTGTGTGCCGAGGTCCAGGCCCTCGCCCGCCGAGAGGGGGCCGAGCGGATCGTCGTGCTGTGTGGCCCCGGGAACAACGGCGGGGACGGTCTGGCGGTCGCCAGGCAACTCCACGGTCGGGGGTGGCGGGTGCTGGCCGTGCTCGTGACGCCGCAGCGGAGCGCCGATGTTTCGCTTCAGTTGGATTGGGCCCGCCGCAGTGGGGTCCCGGTCGCCGCATCGCTGGCCGCGCTCGAGTCCGGCAGGGAGGGCAGGGCCTTGGCCGAGCCGACGATCGTGGTCGACGCGATGCTCGGGACCGGCGCTCGTGGGGCGCCGAGGGGACCGGTCGCCGAGGCCCTCGGGTGGCTCGATGCCCGACGGTCCGCGGGAGCGTCGGCGGGACCGGGACTGTGGGTCGTGGCGATCGACCTGCCGAGTGGGATCGACGTGGATTCAGGGCGGGCCTGGCCGAAGGCCGCGCGGGCGGATCTCACGGTGACGATGCAGCGCAGCAAGCTCGGGCTGCACGTGACGCCCGGGCGCCTGCATGCGGGCGAGGTCGTGGTCGCGGATATCGGACTGCGAGAGGGGGCCGGACCAGAGGATCTGGAGCGCTGGGCCCTGGTCTCTCCGTGGGCGACGGCGAGGGTCCTCGGCGCTTTGCCCCGGGCGGCCCACAAGGGGCGTCGCGGACACGTCGGGGTGCTCGGAGGTTCGGCTGGGATGGGGGGAGCTGCCGTGTTGGCGGGGGCGGCCGCGCTGCGGGCAGGGGCCGGTCTGGTGACGTTGGCAGCCCGTGAGGTCCAGGGGGAGGGGGCTGCTGCTCTCGAGCGGAGCGTGCTCGAGGCGCGGCCGGAGTTGATGCTCGCCCAGGGGTCCTCCGCGGGGCGTGTGCCCGCGGCCGACGTGTTGGTGGTTGGACCTGGGATGGCCGACGCCGTCGATTTGGAGCGGCTGCCGCTGCTGGATGCAGAGGATCCGCGACCCATGGTCTGGGACGCGGGGGCCCTCGATGTGGTCGGTCTCCAGCTTCCGAGCCTTCGGGTGGGACCCCGGGTCTGGACGCCGCACCCTGGGGAGGCCGCCCGGCTGATGAACCGGATCGAGGCTCAGGCAGGAGGGGCGGGGACCTGGACCTCGGCGCGGGTGCAGGCGCACCGGGTGGAGGTGGCTCGGCGCCTGGCGGAGTGCGGCGTGGTCGTCGTGTTGAAGGGGGAGGGCACGATCCTCGCGTGTCCAGGGTCGCTGGCCGTGTGTGTGTTTGGTGGCCCGGCCCTGGCGACCGCGGGCTCGGGAGATGTCCTGGCTGGGGTGATCGCCGCGTTCTTAGCCCGGGGGTTGGACACCTGGGAGGCCGCGCAGGCCGGCGTGTTGGTGCACGCGTTGGCCGGAGAGGGGTTGCCGGCAGATGGAACTGTGGCCATGGATGTCGCCGACGCGATCCCGGGCGTGCTCGCCGAGTTGTCGGCGGCCCCGGCCGCCGGAAGTTGGCCGCGCGCCCTCGAAGGCTGAGCGCCTCTGGCCCTACTATTCTGGCCCTGCTCTGGCCCTATTCTGGAGTACTGCCAAACGCGACGTTCGGCGTGTCGGGGGTCGAGCAAGGGTTGACCCATGCGGGGATCTGGCTGATGGCCGCGGACGCGGAGACACAGAGCCAGTACGACCCGCTGTAGGCGTGCTCAAAGCGGGCCTTGAGCTGTCCCTGGGGGATCTGTTCTCCATCGAGCGGGGCCGGGTCATCGCCGGGCTGGGTCGCCGCGAGCTCGAGCACGCTCGGATCGGCACCCTCGGTGTCGAAGCTCATCCCGCTGGTCCCGCTGGTCCCCATGGTCGGCTGGAGTCGCCTGACCCACAGGTGGCTCATGTCCGTGGCGAGGGCCCCGGGTTCGTTCTCGAGCAGCCACAGAGACTCGTCCTCGTCTCGGGGTAGGAAGTTCACACCGTGATAGCGGAGCGGCTGGGTGCGGCCGTCCGCGGCGCCGAAGACCCCAGACTGGGCGACGACGGCCCACGGGTGGGCGATGTTCTGGTCGTCGACGAAGGGCTCGGAGGGGGCGGCCTTGAGCCGCCAGACACCCTCGGGCCCAGTCAGCCGCGTGACCGCGACGTTCGCCGGGTCGTAGGCGTAGACGAGCTGCTCGGTCGGGCCCTCGAGGGACTCGAAGTAGAGGGTCCCGTCGGCGCCGAAACCCGCGACCAGGTGCTCGGCGCCGCTGCTGGCTGGCCGGACCATACACGCGCGCAGGTTGTCCAGATCACGCAGGGCGAGGGATCCGCCTGGGGTCCGGTAGGCGAGGTGGGAGCCGTCGGGCGAGATCGCGTTGAGCCCCGCTACCCTCTCCAGGTCGTTGGTCGCCGTGACCACGGCACCGTCGAAGTTGGCGAGCTGGGACATGTCGGACACGCGGTAGATCAGCGTGCGGGCGTGCTCATAGTTGCGCTTGGGGACTTTTCCGCTGTGGTGGTCGAAGGTCACGCCCGAGGTCGCAATGACCTGGACGTCCGTGGCCAGGGTGTGCCCGAACTCGTAGGGGTCGCCGAAGTCCAGGGGGGACGGACCCTCGGTGATGATGACTCGGCTGATCTGGCCGCCGCGGGTGAGCAGGCGGGGGACGCCCCGATCGCTGGTTCCGTTCTCGTCGTGACGTCGAGCTGGAGCGACGCGGATCAGGTAGAGCTCCTCGCGGTTGTCGCCGAGCAGGCGTCGAGCGGCGACGTGGCGATGGCCCATGGCAGCCACGCGCAGGTCGAGTCCGCCGTCGATGCGAAATCGGGGGCGGGCCAGGGGGTCGCCGTGTTCGTCGATGAGCGCGTCGGCATCTCCGGCGAAGTAGGCCCACAGTTCGCCATCTTGGGTGGTCCGGTAGATCAACCAGTCGCTGCCGGGGAGCGAGCCGAGGACCTGGTCGACGTCGTGGAGGTCGGTCTTGGCGCGGAGCTCGGCAGTGTTGAGGTCGATGCGGCTGAGGCTGCTGCCGATCCGGTAGGTGAGCCAGCGACCAGATCCGGAGACCATGACCTGGTCGGGGGTCTGGCCGACTTCGATGGTCTGCTGGAGGAGCTCGGTCTCGCAGGTCCCAAAGCCCACACAGGTGCGCAGGAGAATGATGGCGGTGCCGCTGCTCAGGGCCAGGACCGTGGGCGCGGTGAGATCCGTGTCGCGGAGGTGGTCGCCGCCGAGTTCGAGGCTCCCACAGGGATCGGAGGGCTCTGCGTCCAGACTGCACGACAGGGCCAGGAGCGGTACGAGGGCCGCTCCTGCCATGTTGAGCCGTGTGAAAGCTACGAAACCCACCGAATCCACGGTACACCAAATTGATCCCGAGCAGTGATCGCTCTGAAGCCGGGCGGTCCGGTCGGCCGCGTGTGGCAACCTTCCCGGTCTGTCGTTGTCGACCGGATGCCTGGCCGCGCTCGAACACCGGCCGACCCTCGTGATGCAAAAATCGCCAACGTTCATGTCTGTCGTCTTGGGCTCACTCCTGAGCCTCCCTGCCTGTGGACCGAGCGCCGAGTCGACGCTCGATACGACGGCCGCCGGGCCGGGCGCAGGGGAGCGAGTTGGGGCGGATCCGGTCCCGGAGGCCGAGCTCACCCAGAGTGATCTCGAGGCCCTGTATCGATCGAGCAAGGAGCGGGTGTTGGCCACCGAGTCCCTCCCTGAAGAGAGTTTTCGGGAGATCGCGGCAGATCTGGGCACGGTCGCCAATACGCCCGGCGACCTCCACCTGCGGGCCAACGCGAGCCTGTTGTTGGGCTCGCTGCACGACGAGCGGGGAGATCACCGGGCGGCGCTGTCATTTTTCAGGCAGGCGCAGGAGTTCCTGCCCGACGAACCCAGCGTGCACGCCATGCTCGTGTTCTCGCTGGTCGACATGGGGAAGTGGGAGGAGGCGATCGCCGAGCAGTGGGTGGTGGTCGAGCTCGCCCCGGACGATTTGGAGGCTTGGCTGATCCTCGGTGAGCTGCACGTCAAGGGCGGGCAGAGCGAGGAGGCGGCGCGGGTCTACGGGGCCTACGAGCTGCGCCGGCACGGGCTTCTGGAGGGGCTGACCGCCAAACAGGACGGGGAGTACGTCAAGGACGAGGACCACCGAGCGGGCTGCGCGGCCGCGCTCATGCCCGCGGTGGACAATGGAACAGCGATCGCGCTGATGTACGCCCTCGAGTCCGACCCGTCCCCCAAGGTCCGGACCGAGGTCGGGGTGGTGATGGGAAATCAGCGCTTGGCCGGATACCTGGATTTCCTCCGAAAGCGGGCGGCGAGTGAGACCGACGCCGATACCAAAGCGACGCTGACCTGGGCGATCGAGGAGATCGAAGCCGATCCCATCGACACGAGCCCAGGGCCCGTACCCGAGTCGATCCGCAGCGCGGTGGCGGCCGAGGAGAAGGCCATGGCGGCGGGCGAGGCCGAGATCCCGAGCGCCCCCGGGGCTCCGGATTCCGAACAGGCGGCGGGCGCGGCCGAGATCCCGAGCGTCCCCGGGGCTCCGGATTCCGAACAGGCGGGTGAGGCCGAGATCCCGAGCGTCCCCGGGGCTCCGGGTCCCGAGCAGGCGCCCGATCCCGGGACCACCGACTGATTTTGCGTCAGCCGCGCCCGTCGCCGGGCTGTCGTCTGAGGAGCGCACGTCTCGTGATTGGGAGACCGCCGGCTTCGGGGTACACCTTGCCCGCTCGCGCGGTCGCGGGCTGCCTGAACTCGCTTGAACCATGAGCACCGGACGCTCTCCTGCCTCTGTCGAGGTCAGCGGTCTGACCTTCCGCTACCCCGGGTCCGAGGACCCCGCGCTGCGCCAGGTCGGGTTTCAGATCGTGCCTGGCGAGCGGGTGGGACTGCTCGGCCCCAACGGCGCCGGCAAGTCGACGCTGATGCGAATCTTGTGTGGCTACCTCCCGGTTCCGCGGCGGCGCGATACGGTCGTGCAGGTCGCGGGTTTCGAAGTCGCCAGCGAATCGTTGGCCGTGCGGGAGCTGGCCGGCTATCTGCCGGAGCAGGTCCCGCTGTATCAGG